>Ga0209810_1001512_pt1 | contig 34431 bp, 23 predicted proteins | sample Coa_R1_7_FD_187159 | JGI IMG/M metagenome (GOLD analysis project Ga0209810, IMG submission 187159) | Surface soil microbial communities from Centralia Pennsylvania, which are recovering from an underground coalmine fire - Coalmine... | ecosystem: Environmental > Terrestrial > Soil > Unclassified... | reverse complement strand
GACGGTATCGAGGATCTTGATCGCCTGCGCGCCGGCGCTCACGGAGACGTTGAGCGTCTCGATCTCAGGTGTGCGGCCCTCGTAGCGCTCCAGGCCGAAGGCTTTGGCCCGCGTGAGCACGATGCCCGCTCCGTGCGCGAGCGTTGCCGTCACGACGTTCTCGCCGCCCCAGGGTACCGTAACCTTGAGCGTGTCACTCTCGAAGGCAAGATCGGTAGCGTCGGTAATCAGCCCCAGGCCGTTGCGCACGCTCAGGCGCGCGGCGATATCGCGCAGATCGTAGGTCGTGGCGAACAGCAGCAGCGCCGGCTGATGATCTTTGAGCAGCGCACTGATGGTCTCGACGGCGGGCAGCGTCAGATAATTATCGTAAACTGCGTCGGCGTGGACGTAGACCTTCTCGGCGCCATACTCACCGAGCGTCGGCGCGACCTCGGCGGCGGCGGCACCAAGCACAACGGCCTCGGCGCGGCCCAGTTTCGCGGCCTTACCCAGAACTTCTAGCGAGGAGCGAACGGGCTGCCCGTTCTCCAGTTCAACCAGCACCAAAATACTCTGTGGCATATCTACTCTCTCCTCCTCAAAGCTAAATCAGCTGGTAACGCTGCAAGAAGTCGGCGATAGCCTGGGCCGCGTTGCCATCGTCTTTTATCACCTGGCCCGCCGGGCGCTCTTCTACCTTGCCAATCGTCAACACGCGCTCGCGCGCTCCCACCTCACCCACCTGTGAGGCATCGATATCGAGATCGGCCAGGCTCAACTGGCTGAACGGCTTCTTTTTCGCGCCCATGATACCCTTCATCGTAGGATAGATGGCCTCGAAAGAGCCGCTGGCGATTGTTACCACGGCCGGCAAGGGACATTCGACGGTTTTATATCCTGTCGGAATGACGCGCTTGACAATGGCTTTGGAACCCTCAACCCTGACTTCGCGCGCGAAGGTCAGTTGCGGTATGCCCAGAAATTCGGCGATGCCGCCGGGGACCATGCCGGTATAGCCATCGGTGCTCTCAGTCGAGCAGAAAACCAGTTCCGCGCCCTCTTTCTTCAGTACGGCGGCCAGCACGCGCGCGGTTGCAATAGCGTCGGAGCCAGCCAGGGCGGGATCGCTCACCAGGATGGCGCGGTCAGCGCCCATCGCCAGGCAGCGGCGCAGCGCCTCCTGCGCGCTCGCCGGTCCCATGCTCACCGCCGTCAGTTCACTATTGCCAATCGTGTCACGCAGCTTGATCGCGGCTGAGATTGTGCTTTCGTCGCCGGGATCGAGGACCAGCGAAATCCCGCTGCGCACAAGACGTTTGGTATCTGGGTCGAGCTTGCTAATCGTGGTGTTCGGATCGGGTACTTGCTTTATGCAGACAAAGATCTTCATCGTTTAAGCGCCTCGTCTCTCTATAAAGTCAGGACGTAGGAGAAAGGGGAAACAACAGCGTTTCCCCGGGCTATTTTATTGTACCTGCCTGGAAAAGAGCGTGTCAACGCAACCAGCTAACACTCGCCGTAGCTACAGGCGACGGCGCGCCAGAAATGAGGTGATCACGGCGGCAAAACCTGCCACGCATAACGGCAGCCCCGCCTGCGTACTGTGCGTCGCCATCCAGAGCAGAACGCCGGCGATCTCCAGCAGCAGGCCGCCAACGAAGAGCAGCACAATCGCCAGGGGCGAACTTTCAAACGGTCTGCTGATCTCCTGCCGGCCATAGACGACAGGTGCCGGGCGCGGCTCAATATCTCCTGCCTCATCGGCGAAGGCGACTCCGGCTGCCGGGGCATGGCTCTCGATGGCCGAGCGCAATGCAGCGTAGAGATCTTCGATCTTGCGGCGCGGCGCGCGAATGTAGACCTTGCGCTGGCCGTCGCTGACCAGCAGTTCGCGAAAGAGTGGCTCGTATGCTTTCTGGCGCAGCGAGACGGTGGTAATATCAGCGAGGGGAAGCGCGTCGAGGAAGAGGCGTTCGCGCGGGAAGCTGACATAGTAATAGCCCATGAGGCGCTGATTGGTCAGCACGATATCGCAGGGAATGCTGTGCCGCTGCCGCCCGTTATCCCAGATGGCCGGTAGCGCGAAAAGCGGCTGCTCATCCGCCTGCAACTGCTTGCGCAAGCCTTTAAGAGATGATAAGATTTTTTCTGCTGTTTTTGTGCTAGCAGACAAGAGCGAACGTAACCCTTTCTTGCATGATTGCCTCTTCACCTGCTGGAGATTATAGCACAATATGAGGAGATAGCATGACGGAAACGATCAGAGCCGCGCGCGTCGAAGACGCGGCGGGGATAGCGCGCGTGCATGTTGATACCTGGCGCACGACCTATAAGGGTATTGTGCCTGAAGAATACCTGGCGAACCTCTCATACGAGCAGAGCGAACACATGTGGGCGCGCGGTTTGAGCAATCCTGCCCGGGAGCCTTTTTATTCTGTCGCCGAAAATGACCAGGGGCAGATCGTCGGTTTTGTAGTAGGAGGACCGGAGCGCAGGCACGACGTTGAGTATCCAGCCGAACTTTACGCCATCTATATTCTCGAAGAGTACCAGGGGCGCGGACTTGGCCGTCGTCTCACGCATGAGCTGGTGAAGAGTCTCCTGGGGGCTGGCATGAATGCTATGCTGGTATGGGTGCTGGCGGAGAATCCGTTCCGCCGCTTTTATGAGGCGCTGGGCGGCCAGTATGTACGCACGGAGCAATTTGAACTTGGAGGGACCATGCTCGATGAAGTGGCCTATGGCTGGCGCGATATTCGCACGCTCTTGAAGCGTTCAGAGTAGAGAATTTGTTACGTCCCTGCCTCTCGTTTCGTGTTCCTTCTATCCCATCTCGTGCTGCGATCAGGAATGAATGACAAAGGGGGTGAACGTATGGACCAGGGAAAGGAGGCGGTTGAAAGCCGATCCGATGTATCGAAAGACTCTATCAGACCAGTTCCCAGGACCAGCAAAAAGGTCTCCGATCACCTGGCGAATGAGCGTACCTTCCTGGCATGGATCCGCACGGGCCTTGCCACCATCACCTTTGGCTTCGTCGTAGAGCGCTTTGGACTGCTGGTGCGCGAGTTGGGTCTTAGAGGTGTTCCAGTCAACTCCTTCCACTATTCTGCTCTCATAGGCGTCAGCTTAACGATTCTTGGCATTATTATGATGATTGCCGCTCTCGTCAACTTCCTGAACATCCGCTTCTCTATCGATAGGGAGGACTTCCACCCGCAGATCGGTTTCTCCATCATCCTGACGGTTTTAGCCTGCCTTATCGGTTTGTTGCTCGCTTACTATCTTCTTGCTACTGCCTGAACCAGTTCATCCTTATCCTCTCTGCCGGGTGCTTGCGCGGCTTTGCCGCGCAAGCGGTGTATGTGATCTTGCTGAAAATGCGCGAAGCGCATTTTCAGCAAGATCACACAGGGCCAGCGTCGCAGGCGCGAGCAAGCGAGAGTGGCGGAAATCAAAAAGTTTGATAGTATTGCACTCAAACTTCTTGCAATAGCCATATCAATGTGGTATATTGTCTCTAAACAAAGCATACTACAGAAGCGAGGACGGCGACGTATGAGCTTAGAGCGAATAATAGAGCGACTTACAGATAAAGCGCGAGAAGCTGTTCATGATGCATCCGAACTGGCTGGCAAGTATAACCACAGCCAGATCGAGCCTGAGCACTTGCTGCATACGCTGCTGGAGCAGGAGGGGGGGGTAGCGCAGCAGGTCATTCAGAAGGCGGGCGGCAGCCTTGCGGCGGCGCGGCGCAGCGTCGAGAAGGAGCTTGAGCGTATGCCGCGTGTCTATGGCGGCAGCGAGCCAGGCGTCTCACCGCGTCTGCGCAGGGTGCTGGAGGATGCCTGGAATGAGATGAACAAGTTCAAGGATGAGTATCTGAGCGTAGAGCATCTGCTGCTCGCCATGTTTGATAGCGATGGCGGCGTGCAGCGCGCTTTGCAGGCCGCGGGTGTCACCCGTGAGCAGGCGTTGCAGGCACTCACCGCCATTCGTGGAGCGCAGCGCGTCACCGATCAGAACCCGGAGGGAAAATACCAGGCCCTGGAAAAATATGGGCGCAACCTGACCGAACTGGCGCGCCAGGGCAAGCTCGATCCGGTCATCGGGCGCGATGAAGAGATCCGGCGCGTGATCCAGGTATTGAGCCGGCGCACCAAAAACAACCCCGTGCTGATCGGCGAGCCGGGCGTTGGCAAGACCGCCATCGTCGAGGGCCTGGCGCAGCGCATTGTGCGCGGAGACGTGCCCAGGACGCTGGCGGATAAGCAGGTCATCACGCTCGACCTGGGCGCGCTGGTGGCCGGCGCCAAATACCGTGGCGAATTTGAGGAGCGGCTGAAAGCCGTGCTCAAGGAAGTAACGAGCGCTGAGGGCGGCATCATCCTCTTCATCGACGAACTGCATACGCTGGTAGGGGCAGGAGCCGCTGAGGGCGCGATGGACGCCTCGAATATGCTCAAGCCGATGCTGGCGCGCGGCGAACTGCACTGCATCGGCGCGACCACCCTTGACGAGTACCGCAAGCATATCGAGAAGGATGCCGCGCTGGAGCGCCGCTTCCAGCCGGTAATGGTCGATCAGCCCACGGTGGAGGATACCATCAGCATCCTGCGCGGGCTGAAGCAGCGCTACGAGGTGCATCACGGTGTGCGTATCCAGGACAGCGCGCTGGTGGCCGCCGCCGTGCTCTCCAATCGCTACATCACGGATCGTTTCCTGCCCGATAAAGCCATCGATCTCATCGATGAGGCCGCCAGCCGCCGCCGCGTTGAGCTTGATAGCAAGCCGGCGGAGATCGATGCGCTGGAGCGGCGCATCCTCCAGTTGCAGGTGGAGCAGCAGGCGCTCAAGAAGGAGAAGGATCCGGCCAGCCGCGAACGACTGGAGAAGATCGAGCGCGAGATTGCCAATTTGCAGGAGCAGTTGCATGCATTGAATCTCCAGTTGGAGCGTGAGCGCGAGCCGATAGAGGAGATTCGCCGCCTCAAGCAAGAACTGGACGCGGCGCAGGTCGAGTACGAGAAGGCCGAGCGTGTCTACGATTATGAAGCGATGCAGCGCTTGAAATATGAGACCATTATGGAGCTTGAGAAGCGCATCAAGGAGCAGGAGGAGAGGCTCAAGGACCTGCAAAGCACGCGCATGCATAAGGAAGAAGTGGATGCCGAGGACGTGGCCGAAATCGTCTCGAAATGGACGCACATCCCCGTCTCCAGGCTGATGGAGGCCGAGGTGCAAAAATTGCTCACGATGGAGGACCGGCTGCGTGAGCGCGTTGTGGGACAGGACGAGGCATTGCAGGCCGTCTCGGATGCGATTCGCCGTTCGCGGGCAGGGCTGCAAGATCCGAACCGCCCACTGGCGAGTTTCCTGTTCCTGGGGCCAACCGGTGTGGGCAAGACCGAGCTGGCGCGCGCGCTGGCCGAGTTCCTTTTCGACAACGAACAGGCGATGGTGCGCATCGATATGTCGGAGTACATGGAGAAGCACACGGTCTCGCGACTCATCGGCGCGCCGCCAGGCTATGTTGGCTACGAAGAGGGCGGCCAGTTGACCGAGGCGGTGCGGCGCCATCCCTACAGCGTCATACTGCTCGATGAAATCGAGAAGGCGGCCCCCGATGTCTTCAACGTCCTGCTACAACTGCTCGACGATGGACGCCTCACCGATGGGCAGGGGCGCACCGTCGATTTCAAGAACACGGTCATCATTATGACCAGTAACGTCGGCACCTCCTGGCTGCAAGAGTTCGACGGCATGGACGAGGATGAGATCCAGCGCGCGATACGCCCGCGCCTGCGTGAAGAGGGCTTCCGGCCCGAGTTTATCAACCGTATCGACGAGATCATCATCTTCCACCAGCTTAAACGCGATCAGATCAAGCGTATCGTTGATATCCAGGTCAATCGCCTGCGCCCGCGCCTGGCGGAGCGGCATATCACGCTCTACCTGAGCGATGAGGCGCGAGAGTTGCTGGCTACCGAAGGCTACGATCCTCAATTTGGCGCGCGCCCGCTCAAGCGCGTGATTCAGAAAGAGGTCGAGAACCGTGTCGCGCGCTCGCTGCTCGATGGGACCATTCGCGATGGCGATATGGTTGTTTTCTCAGCCAGGCATGGCGCTCTGGTGATTGTTCCGGTGCGCTATGTCAATGGCGGCAGGGGCGTCATCGATGAGCAGCAGGTTGTGACGCGTGTGGTAGCTGGCATCGCGAACGGCAACATTCTCGATGGCGATGTGGTGAAGATCGGAGCGAGGGACGGTAAAAGCGTGATGGTCGTGGTGCGCTATAGCCCCGCCGCCAGGAGCTTCCCGGCCAACGAGCGCTGGGAGATCGAGTCCCGCGTGGATCGCGATATCGCCGATGGGGCGCTGCAAGATAAAAGTTCGGTCAAGATCGATGCCCAGGATAGAAAACTGGTATTGACAACGGTAACGCCGGTATAAGGATCATGCTGTGTGCATAGATGCTCGCTATAGCGAGCATCCACGCACACAGCATGATTTCTGTATTTTTACGAGAGAGAAAACGTCCATGCAGGTAAGCGATGCGCCCGTAGACGATCTTCAAGAGCGCCTGTTGCAGGCGCTGAGCAATATACTGATAGAACTCAATGCGCTACAAATGCTGGCAAACAAAGAGCCAGCGCAATCGAGCATCGATGTAGAGGCCATGCGGCAGGGGCTGACGACGCTGGAGCGTATGACGCGCGAGGCGCTTGCCGAGGTGCGGGCCGCGAACGCTGATCTCTCATTGGCCGAGCTGGAAGGCGTCACACTGGCGGAAGCGCTCTCACGCCTTGTCGAAGAGACGGCAGAGACGCTTGGCCTTGCCAGCCGCCTCTCGTTCTCCGGCGTTGATGAGCGAGGGCAGCCAGAAGAACAGGCGCTGCCTGCACCTGCCGAACGCCTGCTGTTTATGGCGGCACGGGAGGCGCTTTACCAGGTCGCACAGCATACGGGGGCGCGCCGGCTGCGCCTGGCGCTTAACTATGGACGCGACGATGTACAGATGAGCATTGAGGACGACGGCCTCAACGCCGGTTCGCAGGCGGCTGAATCCGAGGGGGTAGATACTTACGACGCTCCCGCCCCTCCCTTCGATACACTGGCGCCGGGTGAGTCCACGCATGGTGAGGAAGCGGCTGCCCTCATGCGCGATATAGGCGGCCATATCGAGCGCCTGGGGGGCACATTGGAGATCACTGCGGGTGAGCGCGGCACACGTGTGGAAGTGCGTCTGCCCTATCATGCTCACCATCCTGGGGCAGAGGCAGCGCAGCAGGCTCTTGCTGAAAGGGGCGACCAGGTGCGCATACTGATCGTCGATAGCCAGGCGGTGACGCGCGCGGGATTGCATCGCCTGCTCGATTCCTATGCCGGGTTGCAGGTCGTCGGCGAGGCGGCCGATGGCGTGCAGGCGGTGAGCGAAATGCTGGAGCTGGGGCCGCAGGTCGTGCTCATGGATGCGCAGCTTCCCGAGGGACAAAGCCTGGAAGCCTTACGCCAGATCAAGCAACTCAACCGCGATACGAAGGTGCTGCTGCTCGCGGCGCAGGCGCGCGAGGAGTATCTGTACGAGATCCTGCGCGCCGGGGCGGATGGCTATATCCTCAAAGATGTCGCGCCCGACGGGCTGGCGCAGGCGGTACGGGCGGTAGCGCGTGGCGAACTACTGCTCCAGCCGGAACTCGCTGGCAAGCTTATCTCGCGTTTTAGTGCAACTGGTCGCGGAGAGACGCGGCGTGACGCATTGACGCCGCGCGAACTGGAGGTGCTGCGCTTACTGGCGCGGGGCCTGCGCAACAAAGAGATAGCGGCGCGGCTCTTTGTGAGCGAGCGCACGGTGAACTTTCACCTGGCGAACATCTATCAGAAGCTCAACGTCTCTGGCCGCACCGAGGCTTTGAGCCGTGCACTGGAGCAGGGATTGATTACGGCCTGACGCTTCGCAGGCCGGCGTCTTTCCCTCTCTCCATGACAGGTTATTTTCAGGCAACCGGGGGATTTAGAAGCCAGCGCGCGAAAGTCTCATCGGGGACCGAAAGAAGCTGCTCGAACAGGTAGTCGAGTCTGCCAGGCTCATCAATCTGCTCGATCTTCTCTTGTGCCAGTTCTCTGAGCGCAGGGAAGCGCATCTTGACCACCATCATGATATCCTTCCGCCTTAGTTGCAATTGGGCTTGCAACACGCGCTGTTCGATAGCTTGCTCTGTGACCTGTCTTGCCTGTTCAGCAACTTGCCTTGCCAGCCGTTCCTTCTCCACCTGGATCTGTGCCAATATCTGCTCTCTCTCAGCCTGGAGTTCTGCCCGGATGCGTTCCTTCTCAGCTTGAATTTCTGCCAGACCTTCCGCGCGTCCTTCTGCCAGTCCTTCCGCGCGTCCTTCTGCCAGACCTTCCGCCAGACCTTCCGCGCGTCCTTCTGCCAGACCTTCCATCCGTGCCCGTTTCTTTTCTTCGCGCACCTCTGCTTTTATCTTTTTCACCCTCGGATGTTCTTCCCACAGCTTGTCGTACATGCTCAACCTCCTTTGTATCTCATCCTTCTCCTGTGGAGGAACCATAGAGGCGCGCTCCAGCAGGATCTCCATCCATGCAAACTGCTGTGCCAGAGTAACTTCATCATCGCGATACAATGCCACCAGTTCGTCCAATGCCTGGCCGATCACTTCGCGGTTAACGTTCTGCATTGTTGGCAACAATGGATACATGCAGGCCAGGTGCTCGCGCAGGTAGTACTCGGCATCGAGCGTGAATAACGGCAGTACGCGGAATCTGAACGAAACAATCTCCTCATCGCCGCTCATCTCCCGCCAGGGTGACGCTGCCATTGCCACGCGGAAAGGGTAGATAATCATAGAGATCACCGGCAGGTGATAGTCCTGATATAGTATAGCATGATACGTGTGCAGCCGCGCGGGCAGGTCGTTATCTGCTCCCGACTCGAACTCGAGATGTAGAATATGCTCCTGTCGCCGGTAGATGATTTTGTAGACGCGATCTACACGCATCGTTGGCCTGATGCGCTCAACGTCAAGCGTTTCAACATAGGTAGCGCCTCTCAGCAGCACGGGTAGGATCGTAGATGCCTGCTGCTGAACCAGTTCTTTGAGCGTCGAGTCGAAAACCAGAGGTCGCCTGTGTCGCGGCTGGCTTTTTGTTGGCCTCGTCATAATGCCCCGCCCTTCCATATAAGTATCTATATACTTTTATTATACTCAGCCATCCAAAACAGCCGCATGGCACCGGCGGTTATTAATGCTAGCTCACCATGACAACGCCGGCGCGCCAGGTATCAATGGCGTGCTTGACAGCCGCGATATAGGCTGCCTCATTGTTATGGTCGGCGGTGGGGGCGTATCTTGGAATGATCTGATCGACGGTAGTGAGGCCCCATTGGGCCACATAGAGGTTGCGGATCAGCTCGTACCACGCCTGGAAGCCATCCTGCCAGCTCGCGAAAGAGGCATAGCCGCCGCGATCCTGGTCGACGCATGGATGATCGGGAATGCAGCGCAAATTGCCGAGCGAGAGCGTCACGCGGGCCTCACCTCGCGTACCAAAGGTGCTTTCATGCATGAAGAAGGCGAGGGCGAAAGCGGGATCGATGCCATATTTCACGCCCAGAGCGTATAATGCCTGCCCCTGGCCCGCCGCCGGCGAGTGGTAAGCCGCGAGGACGCGATTGATAAAATCCGCGCTGATCGTCGGTTTGCCCAGGACCGAATAGGGGCCGGTGGATGTTGGAATAGGCACCTTTGGAGGTAGAGGCTGCGTCGCCTGCCAGGTTCCGGCCAGATCACCGCCAACCTGAATAGAATAAGCTCCTCCTCCGTTGTAACGCAGCAGGGCCGGCTCGCCTGGCCGCTGAAAGATGCCAGCCGAGAGCACCACCACGATAAAAATGACAGCGAGAATAAGACAAAAGATAAATGGCGCCAGCCAGGGCTTGTGACGCTCCAGGGGATGCGGTTGAAACTCATCGACGACTCTGGTGTGCAATGGCCGCGCTGGTTTTGTCGCTGAATGCGGGAAACCAGGCGCCCTGCGCCCGGCAAGGCGCCACGAAAAGATGCCTGTCTCGGTTTCTAGCTCGTTATCTGATGTAGTGGCAAGCTGACGGGTCGCACGCGGAGGGATGGGCGACTGCGTTTTGATAGGCTCCTGTGGTCTAAGCTTCTTAGCATAGCTGCCACGCGCCATGAATGACCTCCTTCAAGCATAAGAACATACGTTCTATCATAACACGGCGCCGCGCACCGCGCAAGCCCGCTGCTTTCTCATTGGCGGATAGAAATGCGATCAGTTAGAAACTATCATAGCACCTGAAAAGCTTCTAACGCATAAGAAAAAAGTCCTGTTTGTGGGATCTAGATAAGAATTTGATGAGAGCAGCGCGGGCAGAAAGCTCCGGTTGCCTGCTCTTTGAGAATCAGCTACAATGATTTTCAAGAAGGAAACGATAGGCATGCCTTTTTCGGCTATTTTCTGAGGGGTATCATGGCTGAACAACTAGAGATCATCATTGTACCGCATACGCATTGGGATCGTGAGTGGTACCAGACCTTCCAACAATTTCGCGCTCGCCTGGTCAAAACGATTGACAAATTGCTCGATATTCTCGATAGCGACGACCAGTTCAGCCATTTTCTGCTCGACGGTCAGACTATTATCCTCGATGACTACCTCGAGATAGAGCCTGAGCAGGAGGAGCGCTTGCGGCGACACACGCGGGCCGGGCGTATCCTCGTGGGGCCGTGGTACGTGCAGCCTGATGAGTTCCTGGTGAGCGGCGAAGCGCTGATCCGCAATTTGCAACTGGGCATAGAGCGCGCCGCCGCATTTGGCGGTCTGATGCGTGTGGGCTATGTCCCTGACACCTTCGGGCACATTGCCCAGTTGCCGCAGATCTTTCAGGGCTGCGGCATCGATAGCGCTGTCTTCTGGCGCGGTGTCGGTGAGGAGGCGCACAAAAGCGAATTCGAGTGGGCTGCTCCCGATGGCACAACGGTGCTGGTGGTCCATCTTGCCGATCCGATGGGTTACTCGAATGCACGCCAGTTGCCGCTCAATCTCGATGAGTTCGTGACGCGCGTTGAACTGCTTGCCGCGAATATTCTGCCCAGAGCTACCACGAACACGCTCCTCTTTATGAACGGCTCCGATCACCTGCAAGCCCAGCGCGGTCTGCCGCAAGTTATCGCGGCTGCGAACGAAGTGCTGGCACACATTGATCCCGAGCGCCAGCGGCTATTGACGCGCTTCATTCGTGGCTCCCGCCATGATGACGGACGCGAACCAGCCCCTCCTGCCGCAACTTCTCCTCGGTATGACTCTATCCATCTCCAGATCGGCACGCTTCCGCAATATATCGAGCGTGTACGGCAGCAGAACACGGAGTTTGAGAGGCTGCATGGCGAGATGCGCAGCAGCCAGTATTCCCACCTGTTGCCCGCTGTACTCTCCACACGTATGTGGATCAAGCAGCAGAACAGCGCTACCGAGCACCTGCTTGAGAACTGGGTAGAGCCGCTGGCAGCCTGGGCTGCTCTGCTTGGTGCGCCATATCCGCGAGGACTGATCCGAGCAGCCTGGAAGTATCTGTTGCAAAACCATCCTCATGATAGCATCTGCGGCTGTAGTATTGACCAGGTGCATCGTGAAAATAGCACGCGCTTCGCGCAGAGCCAGCAGATCGGTGAAAGCGTGCTCGCTCAGGCCATGCAGGATATCGCGGAAGAGATAGATACGCGTGCTCCCCTGCCACATGCCGCCTATGAGCCGGTGCCTATCGTCGTCTTCAATCCTGCCCCCGGCCCGCGCAATGCACAGGTTCAGGTCGTCGTACAGTTACCCGGGTCACTGCACAATGCCGTGGTGATCGATGAGCGCGGAGCGAGTATGCCGTATCGCGTCATCAATCGCTGGCGACAGGAAATTGGCTCCATGCCCTTTGCCCGTGAAATGCTATCTACCGCCGTCGGGCTGGCGGGCGTCGATACGCCGTCGCAACTACTCCAGATGGCTCATGGCATGATCTCGTCGGCTCTGGGGCAGGAAGAAGATAGCAGCGTGATCAGCCGCATATATATCGAAAACTATACCGAGTCTCCCCTCCATCATGTTCATCACACACCGCAGCCGGGTGTGGTCTATATCGAGGTAATGATCGCTCCCAGGGGGCGCATCAGCCCGAATGAGCAGGAGTTGACGGCCTCGGTAGAGCAGATCCTCGCTCTGCTGAAACGTGAAGATATCCACACGCTGGAGGTGACGCTGGTTGACCAGGCGCGCGAGACCATTAATTTTATCGCCACCGAGCTGCCAGCCTACGGCTTCAAGACCTTCTGGCTCTATCCGCGCGGCGTGAGATCGGAAGGACTGCATCACAATGGCTATGCCTCGCAGCTCAGGCCGCTGCTAACGGGGCAGAACAGTATCGAGAACGAGTTCTATCGCGTAGAAGCCTGCATCCAGGATGGCACCCTTACCGTGACAGATAAAGAGAACGGCGTGGTTTTTCGCGGTTTGAATCGTTTTATAGATGGAGGGGATGTCGGGGACCTGTATACCTACTGTCCCCCCGATCACGATACGCTGGTAAGTGAGCCGCTGGAGGCGCCGAAGATTGAGCTGACCGCAGCCGGGCCGGTGCGTGCGGCGCTGCGTGTCAGCGGGCGCTGGTTATTGCCCACCGGCTGCACAGCCAGCCGGACCGAACGCAGTGTGCGCACAACCGTCTGCCCGATCACCAGCGAAATCTCACTGGTGCCCGGCGTGCGGCGTATCGATATACATACGAGCGTGGAAAACAGAGCGAAGGATCACCGCTTGCGGGTAATCTTTCCTGTACCATATGCAGTAGAGCATGGAGTTGCCGAGGGCACCTTTGAGGTGCGAGCGCGCCCGGTAGCTCCTCCTGTTCCCTCTGACGTTTCAGAATGGGCCGAGGAGCCGGTGAGCACCTACCCGCAGAAGCGCTTTGTGGATGTAAGTGATGGCAAGACCGGGCTGGGGATCTTGAATCGCGGCCTGCCGGAATACGAGATCCTGCGAAGTGGTCCTGGCGTTGGCGAGGGGCAGGCCGCTGTGGCGGTGACGCTGTTGCGCTGTGTTGACTGGCTATCGCGCAGCGATCTGGCTACGCGGCATGGACCTGCCGGCCCAATGGAATATACGCCGGAGGCTCAATGCCAGGGCCATTACGAGTTTGATTACGCGCTGGTCCCACACAGTGGAAGCTGGGAAGCGGAGGAAGCGCTGGTATTGCGCGAAGCGCAGGCATTTAACATTGCTGTGCCGGCGAGGGCAGTTGTCACCGAGTTGCATGCGGGACAGCTTCCTTCGCAAGCCGCGCTGCTCTCCGTCGCTCCGGCTGAACTGGTGGTCAGCGCTATCAAGCGCAGTAACAGGGAAGAGGGCCTGGTTGTGCGCGTCTACAATCCGCTCGCTCACGAGGTGGAGGCGCGGATCCGCCCTGGCTTTCCTTTCACGCGCGCCTACCTGGCAAATTTGCTGGAGGAGCGCATGATAAATGTAGAGACCATAGGTGAGCAGACGGTACAGGTCAATATACGTGGAGGAGGAATCACGACTCTGCTGTTTACATGAAAGGCGGCTCAGAGAGCTTTGATGAATGTTCCTACTCAGAATCGGTAAGGGTTCCATGCGCAGCCGCGCGATTGATCGCGCTCATGAGCCTTCTGGAGTGCTCCCGGGCGCGATCAACCGCGCAGTTGCGCACGCCGGGGTTGCCAATCTTGATTCTGAAGGTCCATCAAAGCTATCTCTTGGTCCTACGCTGTCACCATAATACCAGCACCAACCGTTGTAATTCAGTGTAATGAGTCTAAAAACATAGTAAGTATAATGCACTGTATAATTAAGTGCGGTGCTTTATTATTCTCTATTCTGAAAGGGGCAATTGTTCTGTGAACGGGTTTCTAGTTATTTTAGCAACTCCAGGCCCAACGACCAGCACATCATCGGGCTTGCTCAATACCTTACAGGGGCTGGTGGGTCCCCTCGTAGGTTGTCTGGTAGCGTTTTTCGTTGTTTTCTGGGTCAGCCTGGTAGTCTGGACGTGGCGCGATATTCGTGCACGCACGCAGGATTTTCTGGTGCAGGTCCTGGCAACCGTGCTGGTGTTTATCTTCCCTATTGGCGGTCTGTTTATCTATATGATTCTGCGTCCGCGTCAGACGCTGGCCGAAATCTATGAGCGCCAGTTGGAGGAAGAATCGCTGCTGGCTGAGATGACCGAACGGCAGACCTGTAACAACTGCCATGCCCGCATTGAATCGGACTTCCAGGTCTGTCCTTCCTGCGGTCAGAAGCTCAAGCGGCCCTGCCCCAAGTGTGAGCGCTTGCTAGAACTGCGCTGGACATTCTGCCCCTACTGTGCAACGCATCTGGCCGGAGGGCCGATGCCGAACATGCCGGGCATGCCTGCTATGCAGGGCATGCCGGGTAATCCCAGTATCTCTTCAATGGGTGGGCAAGTGACGGGGAATCGATACTAGGCTCTATATTATGTGTAACCCTTCGGCTCTTCTCGCGGCTTGATGGTGCAGCGCCTGCGCGCTATGCATCCATGAGTGGAGGTGGCGTGGACGACGCTCTCTGTCCGTCTTCCACGCCATCTCCACTCATGGATCAGCCCGCCGGAGATGGCAGGGGAACCTGAAGCGTTGCCAAGCCGGACGCCATAAGCCGTGCTGCCCGTTTGTTCCATTTACTTTTTTTATCGACCCGGATGTGATATAATGATGTGGCAAGATCTGGTTTCATTGCCGCCTTTTTCGTATCTCTTGAGAACATATTTACAGGTGTAGACTGGCCTTCCGCAAGCATTCACCTCCCTGCACGCAAGTGTTCGCACAGACGTGTGCCTATGGGCGTGAACTGCGAATGAAGCAGCATACTGCCTGTTCTTCCCTTGCAATCGCAAGGTGCAAGACGAACCGGGGCTTTCTGCATTCGTTGCCTGTATGTGGCGTTTTCCCGCCGCATTTTCTATGGCTATTGAACAAAAGGAATAGACGGGTTTTATGACGAAATTGCGAGAATCGATGATGGCGGAGCAAATTCCTCAAGACCGTGACGCTCTGATGGGTCATGATAATAACAGGTCAGGGAACGGTGGTGGCAGGGGGAATGGCAACGGCCATAATGGTAACGATAGTTATGATGGACAGAATATTCAAATCCTGGAGGGGCTGGAGGCGGTACGCGTGCGGCCCGGTATGTATATCGGCGCAACCGATCAACGCGGCCTGCATCATTTAATACAGGAGGTAGTTGATAACAGCGTTGATGAAGTAATGGCCGGCTACGCCGATACAGTGAAAGTCACGATCCATGCCGACGGTTCGGTGACTATCGAAGATAATGGGCGTGGCATCCCCGTAGACGAACATCACCAGCGCCCGGGACTCTCAACCCTGGAGGTCGTCATGACCGTGCTGCATGCCGGAGGCAAGTTCGGCGGCGGCGGGTACAAGATCAGCAGCGGACTGCACGGCGTTGGCGTCTCGGTAGTCAACGCGCTCTCAGAGTGGTGCCAGGTCGATGTCAGGCGTGACGGCTATCTTTATCGCCAGCGCTATGAAAAGGGCGTTCCCGTGACCGGCCTGCTCTGCCTGGGGCCGGCGGAAGGTACGGGTACGACCACTTCTTTCCTGCCCGATCTCACCGTAATGGAGACACGCGATTATAGCTTTGATATCCTCGCGCAGCGCTTCCGCGAAATGGCCTATCTGAACCGGGGTCTGACCATCAGCCTGATCGATGAGCGCAGTGATCGTGAAGCCACGTTCTACTTTGAAGGCGGCCTGGTCTCCTTTGTGCGTCACCTGAATAAGAATCGCACCACCTTGCAGGCGCGTCCCGTGAGTGTCGAGCGCGAGGTTGATGGTGTGAAGGTCGAGCTGGCGCTACAATACAACGATAGCTGGGCCTGTACCGAGTTTTCCTTCGCGAACGGCATCAATACTGTTGATGGGGGCATGCATATCACCGGATTCCGCAGCGCGCTCACCCGTACCCTCAACGATTACGCGCGCAAGGTCAACCTGCTCAAGGAGAAGGACGGCAATCTCACCGGCGATGACGTGCGCCAGGGCCTGACGGCGGTTGTCAGCGTCAAGATCCCCAACCCGCAATTTGAGGCGCAGACCAAGAGCAAGCTCAATAACGCCGAGGTGCGTCCCATTGTCGAAGCGATCACTACCGATCTGCTCACACAATACCTTGAGCGGACGCCGAGCGAGGCAAAAGTCATCATCGAGAAATGTCTGACCTCGGCGCGCGCCCGCGAAGCTGCCCGCGCCGCGCGCGATCTCATTCAGCGCAAGAATGCGCTGGATACGACGCTGCCCGGCAAGCTGGCCGATTGCAGCGAGCGACATGCTGATCGCTGTGAACTGTATCTCGTGGAAGGAGATAGTGCGGGCGGAAGTGCGAAACAGGGGAGAGATCGGCATTTCCAGGCAATTCTTCCATTGCGCGGCAAGATCCTCAATGTCGAGCGCGTGGGACTCGATAAGATCCTCAAGAACGAAGAGGTTAAAAATATCATCACGGCTATCGGCGTGGGTATCGATGAACACTTCAACAAGGCGAAGTTGCGCTATGGGCGCATCGTCATCATGTGCGATGCCGATGTCGATGGCGCGCACATCCGTACCCTGCTGCTCACGTTCTTCTATCGCCATATGCCGCAGTTGATTATGGATGGGCACCTCTATATCGCGCAACCGCCGCTGTTCCATGTGAAGATCGGCAAGCAGGTGCATTATGTCCACAGCGAAGAGGAGCGCGATGCGCTCATCGCCGAATATAAGGCCACTCACAACGGGAAGGAACCGGATGTCGGGCGCTTCAAAGGACTGGGCGAGATGAACCCCGAGACGCTCTGGGATACCACGATGGATCCGGCGAAGCGCACCATCCTGCGCGTGACCATCGAGGAGGCTGTGGAGGCCGATAAGATCTTCAATATGCTCATGGGCGATGAGGTGGGGCCGCGCAAGCGCTTCATCGAGAGCCATGCGAAGAGCGCGAATCTGGATGTGTGACATCACCAGTTCACACCCCTGCCGGTTCCTCGCCGCTCAGCTCGCTCTCCTGATACGCGCCAGGAGAGCGAGCTGAGCGGCGAGGAATTTTTTTATCCGGCTCTGATCTATGTGACGATCAGGAATATGATCGGAGATCTGCAACAAAGATCCTGTGTGCAGCGTTACCAATAGTGGGCACTGTAGAAAATTCAGCAATGATTGAGCCTGACCCCGGGACTGAATCATATATTGACCATGATAAATCTTTAATCTTCCCGAAACCTGCCAGTTTTCATTTACAGGTGAAAAGTCAACGGTACAATAGCTTTAGAGAAACATCAGATCGGAGGATAGACCATGAAGATCCTGATCGTGGATCCTGATCGTGATCTGATTGAGATGCTAACAAGCTGGTTAAAGACGCTCGGATATGGTGTCTCTCGTGCATATAGCGCAGAAAGGGCCAGAGTCGAGTGGCTGGAGCAGGAACCTGATCTGGTCATAGTGGATACAGCAGTTGAGGGTGAGGATATGCTGGCGTTCTGCCGTGAGATGCGTATGAAACATGACGCGCTGGTGCTGGTCATGACCGATAACAAGGATGTGCAGGACGAGGTTCGCTGCCTGGAATCGGGGGCCGATGATTATTTACGGAAACCTTTCTTCCCTTCCCAGTTGCTTGCGCGTATTCACGCGGTGAGCCGCAGAGCGCGCTCGACGCTGGAGAAAAGGCCATTCTCGATTGTGACCGTCGGACCGATCTGCGTAGATTCGCTGCATAATGAGGTCATCGTGCATGGGAAGACGATTCGTCTGACGCCGACGGAAAGTAAACTGCTGCACCTGCTTGCTGTCAGCGCCAACGATGTCTGTACGGCGAACCAGATTGTGACGCACGTCTGGGGCTACGACGGCGAAGGAGACGCCAGCCTCATCAAAGCGCATATCCGTCACCTGCGCCAGAAGATCGAACCGGATCCTGGCAACCCGCGCTACATTCTGACGGTGCCAGGTGTCGGTTATACGCTGATCCGCTATCCTGATGAGGAGGATGGTAAGGAGGTCGATCAGGTGCCTCTGCGCCTCGCTTCCGGTTAAAGATCAGCTATGCATGCAGGACGGGAGCGCCTCTTTCTTTTTCGCCAGTGATAAAGTCTTCACTGGCTCTACCCCCTTTCAACCTCATTTCCGTATGCCCTGACATCATATCTTCACGCCGATACCTTACGCTATGTATTGATATAGCATGTTGCATATTTGCCTGGAGCAGAGAATGGGAATGGCACAGGAAAGGATACCTGATTTACAGGATGAGGTGATTCCGCACCTGGAGCTTATCCGGCGTATTCCTGCACGCTATCAACGTGTCCTGCCGCTATGGATCATGAAACGCTATCAGTGCGCGGTGATTGGCGGAGCGCCCGGCGCGCTCACCCTGGCGATCAGTGATCGCAGGAATGCGTGGATACTCGAGGTTTTACACCGGCTGACCGGCTGCCTGATCTTCGTGGTGCTGGTTGATGCCAGTAAGATGCAACTGCTCATTCAACGTGTAGAAAGAGCACGGCGTTATCGCTATGGCGGGCTAAAACCGCTTTCCCCCTACCATCCCCTGCGTGTGCGTTCAATGACAATGTATTGCATCCCTGTCTCGCTCCTGCACAAGCGCTGTTGATTGATAGATTTCAGTGTAACTATTCAGATCTCTTGCTGTCCCCGGCGCCGGGTCGTCAGGGAAAGAGATGCATGAATAGTTATATAGCAGTGTATTAATCTATGCGCCGCCGCGACCAAGAAGCATCACCGGAATCGTCAGTGCAATAAGCTTGAGGTCCTTCCAGAAGGACTGATTCTGGAGATAGGCGATATCCATCTCGATCATGTTCTGAAAGGTAACGCGTGACCTGCCATAAACCTGCCAGGTCCCCGTCAGGCCCGGTTTTCCAGAGAGGCGCAGCCACTCACGCTCGCTGTAGAGTTCGACTTCGTAAGTGAGCGGGGGACGCGGCCCGACCAGCGTCATTTCGCCGCGTAAAACATTCCAGAACTGTGGCAACTCATCGAGGCTGGTCTTGCGAATGAAGCGTCCCACCCTGGTAATGCGTGGATCATCGATGATTTTATAAGACATAGCGCCTGTCGCATCATCATTGAGCTTCTGCCCGTTCATATAGGAAATGATCTTTTCGCGATGAAGAAGCTGATCGCTATTAACGTACATTGAGCGAAACTTGAGCATTTCAAATTCGACGCCATTTTGCCCTACCCTCCTTTGCCGGAAGAAGACCGGCCCTTTTGAATCCAGTTTGATACATAGCGCAATGATCGCCCCGACGGTCAGCACAAAAGGCGAGATAAGCAGCGTGAAGATGACATCAAAGGCGCGCTTGACACGCAGGTAGCGAGCGTTGAGATGGATCATCCGCGCGGGTGCTGATAGGACTGCCATAACTTCCCCCTGTGGATCAGGAAAGGAGGTAAGCTTTTCTCCTCCTTTCCAGCAATCGTTTTGCTGGATTACTCGCAGGTAATTGTAGAGGATAGAAGTGTACAACCGGTGAGTATTCTCATAGAGATATGGTGAAAAGTGCGGAAACCAGAGCAAATTTAGTTGATTATCTAGCAACTCTCTGTTTATCGCTGCCCCGGGGTTGCAACATCTCTACTGGGCCGCAGGAGTACAACCTGTCCTGCACCCTGGCGATAATCCCATAATCACCTTTGATATGCTACCTTCTGAGTAGAACAGAGTATGTTTTGTGTTTGTAAAAGTTTAAGTGTAGGGTAGCTGCTCAGCGCCTGCGGCGCTTCGCACGCGCTGGTAGTGGTGGCTGCGGCGGATTATCCGCCGCAGCCACCACTACCAGAAGGCCGCCGGAGGCGGCGAAGGGCCTGCATAGTTATAGTGGGAAAGGAGTTTTCAGGAAGGTGCCGGTTATAAAAGTACCTCTCGTCGATCTGCGCGCGCAGTATCATGCGCTCAAGCCCGAAATCATGGCCGCTTTTGAAGAGGTCCTTGAGGGTATGCACCTGTTTCTTGGGCCGAACGTCCAGGCGTTCGAGAGTGCGTTCGCGTCGTATTGCGGATGCCGGCATGGCGTGGGGGTAGCATCGGGTACCGACGCGCTCGTTCTGGCGCTGCATGCCTGCGGTATCGGCCCCGGCGACGAGGTAATTACCGTTGCCAATACCTTTATCGCAACCGTGGAGGCGATTGCTCTGCTCGGCGCCAGGCCGGTCTTTGTCGATATCGATCCTGAGACCTACCTGATGGATTGGCGGCAACTGGAGCAAGCGCTGACCCCCCGCACGCGCGCCGTGTTGCCTGTGCATCTCTATGGGCACGCGGTAGAGATGCAGCCGGTGATGGAGTTTGCGCGCACGCATGGCCTTTCTGTGATTGAGGATGCTTCCCAGGCGCACGGAGCGACGTATCGCGGCCAGCGCGTGGGCAGTTTTGGCGATATTGGCTGCTTTAGTCTCTACTATAGCAAAAACCTCGGTGCGTTTGGCGAAGCCGGAATCTGCACGACAAACAACGACGAGCTTGCCGGGACGATGCGCATGCTGCGCGATCATGGTTCGCGCGTGCGCTACCATCACGAGTTGATGGGTCAGAACGCGCGTCTTGACGAACTCCAGGCGGCAGCGCTGCTGGTCAAGATGCCTTACCTCGAAGACTGGAACGCTGCGCGCCGCAGGCATGCGCAGGTATACACCGAGAACCTGCGCACTATCGTCGACGCGGTGCCTGTAGAGCGAGAATGGGGGACGCACGTCTACTGCTATTACGTTGTGCAGATTCCCGCGCGGGATCAATTCCGTGAGGCGCTGGCACGGGAGGGTATAGAGACCAACGTGCACTATCCCATCCCCGTCCACCTGCAACCGGCCTGCGCTCCGTATGGCTACAGGCGCGGCATGCTGCCAGTTACCGAAGCGGCGGCGGAGCGCATCGTCTCGCTGCCTATGTACCCGGAACTGACCGGGGAGCAGATCGATCTGGTCTGTGAAGCGGTCAGAAAAAACGTAATACAATCTGCATCCCACCGGTAGGGGTGTAGTGAAATATTGAGGGAACCTGAGAACTATGGATGACCTGCGTTTTGGCGTTATCGGCTGGGGATACTGGGGACCAAAGATCGCGCGCAACCTGGAAAGTCTGCCGCGCGCAGCAGTGTCGATGGTCGCCGATACCGATGAGCATCGCCTGGCCTCACTGCTGATAAATCAACCGTGGATTCGGACAACGACACATGCCGAGGACATGTTTCGCTCGGATGTGGATGCGGTGGTGATCGCGGCGCCCGTGCGTATGCATTACCGGCTGGCGAAAGAGGCGCTGCTGCATGATAAACATGTGCTGGTTGAGAAGCCGCTCACAACCAGCGTCGCGGAAGCCGAGGAATTGATCGATCTGGCGCGGCAGCGCCATCTCACGTTGATGGTCGGCCATACTTTTGAATATAGCCCTGCTGTCAACGAACTGCGCAGGCTGGTGCGCAATGGCGATCTGGGGAAGATCTACTGCGTCGAGGCGGAGCGCGTCAATCTGGGGCTGTTTCGCAGCGATATCAACGTAATCTGGGATCTGGCGCCGCATGATGTGTCGATACTGCTCTATCTGTTTGGCAAGACGCCGGAGGCGATAAAGGTGCAGGCGCATGCACACCTTCAGCCGCGTATTCACGATATCGCGCATCTCGACCTGATGTTTGCCGATTCCATGACCGCGCACATCCATGTGAGCTGGCTGCACCCCTGCAAGATACGCCGTGTGACGATTATCGGCGACGCGCGCATGGTTGTGTACGATGATACCAACCCGGCTGAGATGATAAAGATCTACAATAAGGGGGCCGATGTGCATGCCGATCCAGGCGTCTCCTATCGCTATGGCGCGATCACTATTCCGCATATCGACTGGATAGAGCCGCTGCGCCTGGAATGTGAGGATTTCGCCGAGGCCATTCGCACGGGCAGCCAGCCGCGCGCCAGCGGCGAGGTTGGCCTGGCAGTCGTGCGCGTGCTGGCCGCTGTACAGGAGGCGTTGGAGCGGCAGGAACGCTCTGGCGAGACGGGAAGAGAACTGCTCGTGAGCTAGCTACGTGTCGCTGTAACCTCATACGTATTGGTATACGCGGCAGCCCTCCTGCCACGAGGAGGGCTGCCGCGTGATCTTGTGCCGGTAATCGGTCTGGCCTAGTGTCCTGCCGATACTGTAATGGAATCCCGGGACTGCTGCGCGGCGGTGGGCGCCGGGAAAAGCTGCTCATATGCCAGCAGGAGCTGCCTGCTGGTGCGTTCCCAGCATAGCTCCTCCTCGACGCGCTGGCGCCCGCGCGTTCCCATGCTCAGGCGCAGCGCTTCATCGTCGAGCAGCGTGGCGATGTGGGCCGCGAACTCCTCGACGCGGTTGGGTGTGGCATAGAGCGCCGCATCCTGGGCCGAGCAGCGTGTTTCGGGCAGGTCGAAGGCGACCACAGGCTTCCCCATTGCCATATACTCCATCGTCTTGAGCATGGTGCTGCGGTCATTGAGTTCGTTGCTCGGGTCGGGCGAGAGACCGATATCCGCTGCGCTCAAATAGCGCAGCATATCGTTTTGGGAGAGCCATCCGGTGAAGTGGGTATACGGCTCCAGTTTGAGCGCCTGCGCGAGTATGCGCAGGCTGGCAAGCTGATCCCCATCGCCGATTAAGGTCAACAATACATCACGACGACCATGCTTCTGTACAAGCTCTTTAAGGGCGTAAAGAGCGTACTCAACCCCGTCCTGTGCGCCCATCACTCCTACATAGGCAAGCATATAGCGCTTGCCGCGCTTGAGTTCTGGATCGGGAGGTATCCGGGTATAGCGCGCGAGGTCAGGCCCGTTACGCACGACGAAAACCTGGCCGCTGCGACGAGCGCCGTGCGCGAGGGCATTGCGCCGCTGCGATACGTTGGTGGTGATGATGATGTTTGCTGTGCGATACGAGCACCATTCAAAAAAGCGCAGCAGCCGGTAGAGAGGCTGCATACGGCCCGCGAATCTGACACGAAACATAGCGGGCGCGAGGTCATGCTGGTCAAAGATGTAATATTTGCCGCAGAGCCGGAAGAAGAGGCCGATGAGGAAGAAGGTATCGGGCGGATTGGCCGCGTGGATAACGTCGAAGCCGTGGCGCAGCCAGACCTTGAGGCTCAGGCAGAACGTCTTGAACATGGCTACGCCATATTCTTTCATATAGCCTGAAGGTGAATTGTTCGCTGAGGCCGGGCGATAGCGATAGATGCGAATGCCGTCAATGCAGGTATACGTCTCGCGGTCTCGCGTCTCTCCCATTGGACAGATGATGCTCACCTGGAAGCCCTGCCGGCGCAATGTCTGCGCCTCGCGCCAGACGCGCGGATCGGCCGGCACCGAGAGGTTTTCGACGAGCATGAGCACGCCAGGTCTACCCATAATGCATACCCTCCTTCGTGCGCTGCTGTTGCGCAGCCTTCCGGCTGAAGAGCCTTCTCTTTTTCTGAATGGCCTGCTCGTACATTGCCACGACCTGTCTGACCAGCACTTTGCTATCGAGATGCGCGGTATCGGCGCGGCCTGTTGTACGCTCGCGATGCAGCAGCGCTCTCTCAAGGCCCGCTGCCAGGGCGTCGGCATCGTGTGGACAGACGCTGCATCCCTCGGTGTGGGCCAGCACCTCCGCCACATCGCCGACATCGGTGGCAACCACCGGGACGTTGCAGGCCATCGCTTCGCGCACGACGTTGGGAGAGCCTTCCGCGAGCGATGGCAGGATGAGCGCGTTGCTGGCATTGATGTACTGCACTACCTTCTCCTGCGGCAGTCCATTGGCGACGACCAGTTCGGCGCTGATGCCGCGCTCGGCCAGCCGGGCAACGGCGGCCAGGGCGAGCCGGAAATTTTTGACCGGGATCGCCGGGTTATTCGCGAAGAGCACATAGTAGCGCTCCGCGTCCCAACCGAGAGCCGCGCGGGCCTCGCCGCGCGGAATGGGGCGGAAGAGATCAAAGTTGACGCCATCGGGGATCACAAAGGCATTTTCGCATAACGACGCCTTTTTCATCTGCTCCGTCTTCACCGTCACAGCCTCGACGTGGCGACAGAGCCACTGGCTGACGCGCACGACCAGCAGGCTCTTGCGGCTATAATCGCCGTTCGCTGTGATCGTGCCCAGCAGGTCATCGCCCAGGAAGGCGGCGACGACGGGCGTGGTCCACTGCATGCGCGCGGCCAGGCACCAGAGGCCATAGTGTCCGTGGACAATATCGAAGCGCCCGCTCAGCGTCTTGAAAAAGACCTGTGCTGTGGCCGAGGCGTAGCGCAGCGGCGCCGGTCCCGGTCTCGGATGGATAACCTCTACCCTGTGGCCTTCGGCGACGAGCGCATCGACCAGCGCTTTGACGAAGGTGCCGGCATGGGGTCGCTCCCGCGTAGGGTAGATGCCCGTGACCATCAGGATGCGATATTTTTTTGTCGGTTCTACGGCTGATACCACGAATTCCTCCTCCTTGCTGCTCAGCGCCTGCGGCGCTTCTCAGGTGTGAGTGTTCGCTGCGTGTGGCGCGCACTCCGCCCGCGCCACACGCAGCGAACACTCACGGATAAGCCGCCGGAGGCGGCAAAAGCGCTGCCCCTTCGACTTCAAGTAATTCCTGGGCTGGAGCCTGCGGTATTTCCAGGCGTGGACTGTCGATGAAGACGCGAAACCACAATTCCAGGCTGGCGAGCGTGAAAAGCTGCGCCTGGTAGTTGGTGCGGCCCTCCAGATGCTCGCGCAGCATGCGCGCGACGAAATCCACGTTGAAGTAGCCCCGGCTGCGCATGCGCTCGGAGAGCAGCAGGCTCGTGATGAAGCCGCGCTGCCCCTCGCGGAACCAGATGCCGGTCGGCACGTTGAAGCCCATCTTCTTGCGCGTCAGGATCGGCGCGGGCAAAAAATCGGCGAAGGCGCGCTTGAGCAGATATTTGGCTCTGAACGGCCTGATTTTGATATCCGATGGAATGCTTGCCGCGTACTCGATGAGCTGGTGATCGAGCAGCGGAATGCGCCCTTCGAGCGAGGCCGCCATCGTCATCTTGTCGCCCTTCATCAGCAGGTTATCGGGCAGCCAGATCTTCGTGTCGAGGTAGAGCATCGCCGAGAGATCGTCGCGCTGCGGGTTTTGCTCCAGCCATCGCCTGAACGCGCGGCTGGCGTCGAGATCGATGCTGGCCTTCACGCTCCCGGCGAGCAACTGCTCTTTGAGCTGGCCGTTGAAGATGCCGAACCAGGCCATCCAGCGCTGCGGCGCCGGCTGCGAGATGTTGCGCGCCGCCGTCTTGAGCTTGCGCATACTGTAGGGCAGGTGGTCGAGCAGTGGCGTAATCATGCCGTCGCGTATGGCTGCGGGCAGGATATGATAGTACTTCGCCAGCCAGTCAACGACGTACTTGGGGTAGCCGGCGAACAGTTCGTCGCCGCCCTCGCCGGAGAGCACGACCTTAACGTGCTGGCGCGCCAGCCTGGAGACCAGGTAGACGCCGAGATCCGATGGCTCACTCACTGGCTCGTCACGGTGCCAGGTCAGCAGCGGCCAGTAAGCGGTGAGGTCCGATGACCTGACAACGAGTTCGTAGTGGTCGGTGCCAAAGTGATCGGCGACGAGCCGGGCGTAGGGCAGTTCGTTGTAGTCGGGGTGGTCGAAGCCGACGGCAAAGGTCTTGACTTTATGATCCGTCAGCTCGCTCATGATGCCGGTAACGATGCTCGAATCAACGCCCCCGCTCAGCATCGCGCCTACCGGTACATCGGCCATCATGCGCTCGGCCACGGCGCGGCGGATATGTGTCTGGATGCCTTCGATATACTCATTGATGGGACGCCGCTCGGTCTCGCCGAAGGTGAAGTCCCAGTAGCGCTCGATGCGCAGGCTGCCGTTCTCGTAGAGCAGCCAGTGGCCGGGCTGCACTTTGTAGATACCGGCAAAAAGAGTCGCGGGACCGGGCACGTAGCGCACGCTGAGAAAGTCGGCGATGGCCTGCGTATCGGCCTCGCGCTTCACACGCGGGTGATGCAGCAGCGCTTTGATCTCAGAGGCGAAGATGAGATCGCCGTCAACGCGCGTATAATAGAGCGGCTTTTTCCCGGCGCGATCTCGCGCCAGCAGCAGGCGCTTGCGGGCGTTATCCCAGATGGCGAAGCCAAACATGCCGTGCAGGCGCGCGACGCAGTTCACGCCATATTCTTCATAGGCGTGAATGATGGTCTCGCTATCGCTCTGTGTGCGAAAGAGATGCCCCTTCGCTTGCAGTTCGCCGCGCAGTTTCCGGTAGTTCCAGATCTCGCCGTTAAAGACCAGCCATACATCGCCCGTCTCGTTGCTCATCGGCTGGTGGCCGCCGCTCAGATCGATGATGCTGAGGCGGGCGAAGCCCAGGCCGAGTGCGCCATCGCGATAGAAGCCGCTGTCATCAGGCCCGCGATGCGCGATTGAGCGCGTCATCCGTTCAAGCACGGCCTGAGAGGCCGGTTCGCCGCTGCTGGCATTATAGATGCCACAGATCCCACACATATGGATTTCCTTTTTCTCTGATTTCCAGCATCACCGTCGGCTCGCGCCTGCGGCGCTCGCCTTGTGGAGAGTGTTTCGCACAACACTCTCCATGTCTAGCGCGGCGCAGCCGCGCGACTATCCTGCCAGAAAGGATTATCAACCATTTTTTGATAAAGATTGATATACCCATCAATAATATGGTCGAGCGAATATTGATTTTCGATAGTGGCGCGTGCGGCCTGGCCGTACTGGCGCGCCCGAGCGGGATCGCGCAGCAGCGTCAGCAGCGCCCGCGCCATGTCCTCATAGTCCTCTGGCTCGACAAGCAGGCCGTTAACGCCCGGCTCGATGATATCTTCGCTGCCACTGACGCGCGTGGCGACGCAGGGGAGGCCGCAGGCCATCGCCTCCAGCACGGCGCTCGGCATACCTTCCCAGCGCGAGGGCAGCACGGCAATTGCCCCGCGATGCAACTGCGCGGGAACGTCGCTCTGCAAGCCGGCAAATTCAACGCTGGCAGTGACGCCGAGCGCCTGCGCCATGCGTGTGAGCGTCTGTTGCAGGGGGCCGCTGCCCACGATCAGCAGTTGTGCCTCCGGCATTTGCTGCTGTACCAGGCGCCACGCTTGCAGCAATACGTCGATGCCCTTCTCATAGCGCAGCTTCGAGACGCAGACAACCGTGCGTGCCCGCTGCTCGCATTCGCCGTCCGCTTCGCATAATGGACGAAAGCGCTCGATATCGACACTGTTGGGAATGATGTGTATGCCGGGGAGCAGAAAATCGTGCCCGGCGAGATAGAGCTTCATGCGTGAACTCAGGATGACGATGGGAGCATGGACGCTGCGCAGCAAGAAGCGCGCGGAGGCGAGTCCGGGCGGGCCCAGGCGGATAAGGCTCTCTAAATCGCCGTCGGTCCAGCTCTGCCTGTCGATTCGCAACCAGGGCAGCGCGGGATCGAGCGGTCCGGCGATCAGCGAGGCAGGGCCGTCCTCCTCCGTCGTTTTGCCTGAGCCGGCGCTGTGCAGCGTAACCAGCATTGGTTTACCCGTGAGGCGAGAGGCCAGTGCGGCGGGCAGCGTCAGCAGGCTCAACTGGTGGACATGGATCACATCGTATTGCCGTCGCAGGCGCCACAGCGTCCAGCCAAGCACGATCAGCGCCAGCGTGTAGAGCAACTGTTGCAGCGTTTTTGGCAGGCGCTCACGGCCATTGAGCAGCCTGCCCGCCACGCGCAGCACCGGCACGCCCTCCACCGTGTCCTGCGCGGGCCAGCTCTTCTTGTGGCGCAGCGTAACAACGCGAGCATCGCAGCCTCTTTCGCGCAGGCGGCGTCCCTGGGCGAGCACCTGCGTTTCCGCGCCGCCCACCAGGGGATAGAAGGTACTGATTACAATACAGATGCGTGTCTTGCTCACAGTTTCCCCGTCTCCTCCAGCGTCACAGGTAACGCCTGCGCGCCGCGTGAGAGCAGGCGATAATACACTTGCACGCAGCGCTCAGTGACCGTGCTGATTTGATAATCGCGCAGCGCCGTCGCTCGTGCCTCCTGCCCAAGCCGCTGCGCGAGCTGCGTATCCTCGATCAGCAGGCGCAGCGCCCGCGCCATCGCGACCGGATCTTCCGGTTCGACGAGCAGACCGTTGATACCTGGCTCGATGATATCCTCGCTGCCGCTCACCTGCGTGGCGAGACAGGGCAGGCCGCAGGCTATTGCCTCCAGCAGCGCGTTAGGCATGCCTTCCCAGCGCGAGGGCAGCACGAAGCCCCACGCCTGCTGAAGCAGATTTACCACATCGTCGCGCTCGCCCAGAAATTCGACGCTCTCCAGAATGCCCAGTTCCGCCGCGATGCGCTTCATCTGCGGCGCGAATTTGCCATCACCTACCAGCAGCAGGCGCGGCTTCAACTGTGCGCGCCACGCGGCGGGTTCGCGCAGCATGCGCGCCCAGGCATGCAGCAGCACATCGACGCCTTTGGGATACTCCAGGCGTGCGACGCTGACTATATCGCGCTCGGGCCTGGCTGGATCGGGCCGTGCGGCGGGCGGGCGGAATTTCTGCGTGTCGATGCTGTTGGGAATGCGGACAATCTGCTCGCGGCGGAAGCCGTGAGCGATGAGGGAGTCGCTGACGCGCGTGCTGAGCGCCTGATAGTACGCGTCGGAGTTGCGCAGGAAGCGCAGCATCATATGGCCGCCGAAGGTTCTCTGCGGTAGATCTTCGATGTCGCCGCCAACCCATTCCTTCGGCCCTACCGTGAGAAAGCCGGCATGGCTGAGCGTGTCGGCCATGAGGCGCGGGCCTTGCTCCGCGATGCGCTTTCGCTGCCGCTCGTCCGGTCCGGCGCTCTGAATACTGATGATAACCGGCTTGTGCGTCAACTTACCGATAAGCGCGGCGATGGCGCCCAGGCTCGACAACTGCATGACATGGATGATGTCGTAGGTATGACGCAGGCGCCAGAGCGTAAGCAGTGCAGCAAGCTCTATGGGCGGATGACCGGCCTTACCGATGTTCAGTCTACCACTGCGGCGGTAGAAGTTGCCGATGCGTATTACTGGCAGGCCGTCGATGACCTCGAAGCTTTTCCAGTGTGAATAGTGGCGCAGTGTGACAACCGTCACGTCGTGACCGAGAGCAAGAAGCTGGCGCGCGTGCTTCTCAGCCTGGGCCTCCACGCCTCCTACGAGCGGTGGGAACATAAAAGTCACTATACAGATTCGTAAATGGTCTTTCATAACGCCTGACTCAGACATATGACGCTTGCTCCTGTTTTGTTCGTGCTGGAGTCTCTGCCGGGGAAAGTGTTCCCTCTCGCTCATCGCTCCCCGCTTCCGGCGCTGGTGGCCTGGTCCAGTAGAGCGCGAACGGCAGGGCCATAATCATCCAGACGTAGACGCCAACCGGCTGACTCCAGACTACCGTCACCTCCAACGATTGCAAGAAAATGTTGATGTAGGCCGCGAGCACTGCCGCCAGCAGCAGGCGATGGTCGGGCGTCGCGCGGCGCATCCTCGAAATCAGCGTCCAGGGAATGGCAATGAGCACAAGAGTGATAAGGATCAGGCCGACGATGCCGTTCTCATACAGCGTTTCGATAAAGATGTTGTGCGGCGCCGTCGCGATGACGTTGCCGGCGAAGCCGACCTGCAAACGTTCCAGCAGGGCATTAGACGACATGAGGCCGTTGCCCAGCACTTGCAGCGGATCGAAGTGGTCGAGAATGGCCGTCCACAGATAGGTGCGCCCGTTCAGCGTGGCGATATCGGGATTCAGGAAACGGCCCAGCAGCGGCAGATCCACTATCGTCGCCGCCAGGATGCAGATTGCGGCCACTACGGCGATAACTCCCAGCAGGCGCGCCCTCATCTTGCGCGAGGGCAGGAAGAAGATCATCATCAGCAGGCTCAGGGGTACGCTGATGAAGGCGCCGCGTGTGAATGTCAATCCCAGCGCCGCAAGGAGGACCAGTGTGAAGACCAGGCCGATCAGGCGCCTGAACCCTTGCAGCGTCACCGTGCGATAGAGCGAGAGTGGAATAATCATCGAGAGAACAAAGGCCAGCGTTGGTGGTGCCGCGAAGACCGAGCCGATGCGATAGAGCGATGTGATGTCGGCATCATAGAGGCCATTCGTCTTTGTAAAGTAGCCGTAGATGCCGTAGAGCGAGAGGAACATAGCCTGCAAGAGAATGGCGTCGATCAGCCCCATCAGCAGCTTTCTTGTAGTCAGTAGATTGATGACCAGGATGCCAACGGCCACATAGGCGATATAGACGATCCAGAAGGTCATAAACTCTGGTACCGTCAGCGGCGAGATGCCGATGCCCAGCAGCACCCAGATGAGATAGGCCAGCAGGAAGGCCAGCGCCGGCATATGCTTGAGGCTTTGCTTGACGGGCATCACGAACATCAGCAGCAGCGTTGGCACCGTCAGGCCGGAGAGGAAATTATTGCCGTTAAAGAACGGGATCGTCGAGCCGATCAGAGCGTTAATGGCAACCCAGGTCAGCAGCAGCGCGTAGCGGTAGCGCAGGAAGGCCAGTACGATCAGCGAGCCGCAGGCGATACGCAGCGCGTAGGCAGCGTTATAGATGGTACCGGCGATACCTGCCAGGAAGATCAGCAGGGCGACAGCGGCGCGCATGATGCGTTTGAAAACATGATATGGAATGTAGAAAAAATCCTCAATCTCCTGCCAGGCCCACTGAGCGGAGAGTGATCCCAGGCCCAGCCGGCCCAACGCGCTCAGAAGCTCACGCGGCGGAGTCAGCAGGTTCAAGGGGCCGATCAGGCGGCGCAGCAGAATGAGCAGCAGCAGCATCGTGCAGTAGTAGCAGGCCGAAGTCGCCAGCGCGATGCCAAAGCTGCCCCAGAGGCGTCCGAAGATATAATCGAAGCCCGCGTTGGCGAAGACGCTGAAGATAGTAATATACATAAGCGTGCGCGTCTTACCGAGCGCGCTGAAAGCCCGCGAGGTAATGAAACCGAAAGCCATCGGCGTCAGGCCGATCACGAAGCCGATCAGCGTAATCGCGGTGCGCCCGGTATCCTCGGCGGTAAAAGCGCCGTGCTGAAAGAGGATCTGTATGGCCGGGTGCGCCAGCAAGATCATCAGCGCCGTCAGCGCCAGCGTCCCGATGCCGATGGCCCATAGATACAGGCGCAGCGTGCCCTTGAAAGCCTGCATGTCGTTGATGGCAGCCTGGCGCGCGAGATAGGGGAGGGCTGCGCGCCCGGTGGATGAGAGCACGACGCCCACCGGCACGCTCATGAGCTTGTTGGCGTAGTTGATGGCGGCTATCGCGCCCAGCGGCAGATAGGAGGCGAAGATCTGATCGACGAGCGGGCCAGCCTGGCTGATGAGCGCTGTGAAGAGCGCGGGCCAGCCCACGACCAGGATCGCCATCAGCTCGGGGCTGTGCAAATCCAGCACGAAGCGATAACGAAACTTCGCACGGCGCGCGCGAAGCAGGATCACGACGAGTTGCAATATCTGCCCGGCGATGGTGCCCAGGCAGAGGATCAGGACGCCGTAAGTTGTGCCTCCAAGCAGGACGAAGGTAGCAGTCGTGAGCGGCACCAGGATGCCGGCGTAGGCGGGCCAGCTAAATTGGCCCTCGGTGTTGAGCAGGCATTCCATGAAGCTGTTCAGCGACATGAAGATAAGCACAGGAAAAATATAGGGTGTCAGATCAATGGTCTGCCGCAGCGTCGCGGGGTGCAGGCCGGGCGCGAAAAGCGTGGTCAGCGGGCCTCGGAAGAGCAGCATCGCGCCGGTAAAGACGAGCAGGCCGGCGATGAGTAGATTGAGCAGCGTGCTAAAGAGCCGCGATGCCTCTTCTGGGTTGCCACGCATGCGTACCTGCGAGTAGACAGGAATCACCGAGGCTTCGAGCGCGCTGGCGAGCAACTGTGCCAGGGTGGTCGGCAGGATGGACGCGGCGAAATAGGCATCCATCGACGCGCTCTCACCGAAGCGGGCCGTTACCACAACCTGGTTCACCATGCCCATGAGACGCATGAACAGGTTTGCCGAGGCCAGGCTCAGCAGTGCGCGAAAGATGTGTTTATTGGCGGATTTGAGATTGACGGCGACCAGGCGAGCGCTCGTTGTGCTCAGGCGCTGGTCGACACCGCTATCCAACGATTCTGACATATATTTGTAACCGATCCTGAGGTCAGGAAATCATTCGTGCCGCGCTAAAGCGGGCTTGCTCGCGCTGGCGCGCTGGCAGCGCCTCTACCCCATCATGGCGCGCCTACTCGTCGACCTGCTGTGAGCGCAGCGACAGCGTGATGGTCTTATCATCGCCGGCGTGGCCGTTGGTGGGCGCCGTCTGGGGCGGGAGCGTCAGGGCGATATCGGCCCGGGGCCGCTCATGCTCGATCTCGTTCAGATATTCGCGGATCTCGCCATAATCGGGCCACTGGCACTTGTTGAGCGCGACGCCGACGAGCTGCACGCCCGTCTTGCTGAGCGCCTGCTTCGCGCGCATAAGCACGCTGCGCGGCGTTTTAGAGGCATCGACGACAAGCACCGCCGCCTGCATATAGGAGGCGAGTACCAGCGTGTCCGCTACAGGCAGCAGCGGCGATGTGTCGAAAATGATATAGTCGAATGGCTGCATCTCCTTGAAGCTCTGAAACAATTGCTGCGCCAGTGGCGATTGCAGCAGTTCGGTTGGATTGGAGGGGAGCACTCCGGCGGTAAGCACGCGCAGCGAAGGGACCTCGGTGGGCTGGCCTTTCAGATCTACATCGAGGTGCGCCCACGTATCTAAAAAGGCGTTGGAAAATCCCTGCTGGTTTTCCAGTTGAAAGTGGTGATTCAACACAGGGTGGCGCAGATCAGCGTCGACCAGCAGCACACGCTTGCCGGAGAGCGCCAGGAACGAGGCGACGTTCGCCGCGACGGTGCTTTTCCCTTCCCCGGCGAGTGCACTGGTAATCATGAGCAGCTTGAACGGCTTGCTGGCCTGAGCATGGTTCAGGCTGGCGCAGAGAATACGGCAGCCTTCGGCCAGTGCCGGCGTATCCTCGGCGTTCTTGACGCGCTGGCGGCGTGTCAGGACCGGAATGGTGGTCAGCAGATCCAGGCCCAGCAGGGATTGTACCTCTTCTGGCTGCGTCAGGCGATCATCAAGCCACTCAAATACGACGATCAGCGCCAGCGCCAGGCCCAGACCAACCACGGCGCCGATCAGGGCATCCAGCGATGGCTTCGGCTTGATGGGCTGCAACGGCTGCTGAGCGGGCAGGATTTGAAATTGCGCCACTCCTCCCAGGTTTGAAGTTGAGAACTGGGCGAAGCTCTGCGCGATTTCGTTGGCAATCTGCGCTGCCAGCCGTGGATCTTGATTCTGCACGTCTACTTCGATGACCTGGGAGTTGGCCTGCGTTTTGACCGCGACCATCGGCGTCAGTTGCTGCAAGGTGTAGCCATGCTTGCTGGCAATCGGCCCGAGTATCGTGGGCGTGGTGATGAGCTGGGTATAGGTCGGCAGCAGTTCCAGCGAAGCCGTCGTATTCTCGTAAGGCGATGGCGATACGCTCACATTAAGCACGAGCAATGAGGTGGCCTGGTATACAGGGTGCATCAGTTTCGTCACCACGTATGTTCCGCACCCGCACAGCACGACTCCCAGAAGGATCAACCATGCCCAACGCTTGAAAATCAATATATAGCGACTCAACGGATTGCGCATGTAAATACCGTCCTTAACAGTTTTTGGAGTGTCAAAAAGATCTCTGACTGACAGGCGTCCTATTCCCCCTCCTTGCTACACATTACATTTTTGTCAGTGAGAATCAGGTTGTTGAGGGTGTAGAGAAGGCGTTGAAAACACTGCCCGCATGTGCAGATCTCAACCCCTAAAAATGACTACTCAATTATGTGTAGCACGGCTTCACCGCGCAAAGAGTTATATAGTATTATGCAAAGATGCGCTTCGCGCATCTTTGCATAATACTATATAACTGGCGAGTGTCGCCGGCGCTCGCTAATGATAGTTCTGCTCGGGGCCTGCGCCGCGCAAGGGTTGTACAGTGTTGTATAGAAATGCGTGGAGCGCATTTCTATACAACACTGTACAACAGGCGAGCACCGCAGGTGCTCGCCGGAGGAGAAGCATGCGAAAATTCCTCTACGCATGTCTCCATAGTTCCACTGATTCTCTACCCCTATAAACATCTCTTTGGCACAGGCGATGTGCTATTTTCTGTGGGAAACGGTTGTACGTTGCTAGAAAATAGCAAAGGCGAGGGAAAATTATCGGGCTTATCTCCCTGCTTTAATGATCGATATGTAAGGAGGATACTATTGTGAGTGTGC
>Ga0209810_1001511_pt1 | contig 34431 bp, 31 predicted proteins | sample Coa_R1_7_FD_187159 | JGI IMG/M metagenome (GOLD analysis project Ga0209810, IMG submission 187159) | Surface soil microbial communities from Centralia Pennsylvania, which are recovering from an underground coalmine fire - Coalmine... | ecosystem: Environmental > Terrestrial > Soil > Unclassified... | reverse complement strand
TGGGGGATCTTTGTCGCCGACAGTTATCGGCTCCGGCCCAACCTGATGGCCGAGCTGGGCCTCCGGTACGACTGGAACTCGGCACCGACAGAAGCCCGTGATCGCTTTGTAGTGTTCGATCCCGCCGCAGGGTCGTTAGTGCAAACCGCCCGGCCATACGACAGCAGCAACCGCAACGTGCAGCCACGCGTGGGCCTGGTGTGGAATCCATGGGGTGACCAGAAAACGGTGGTCCGCGCTGCCTATGCGATTCTGACCGACCAGCCGGTCAGCAATGCAGTGACGGGGTTGACGACCAACCCGCCCTTTAACACACCGGTCGTCTTCAACGGTGCTCTGACGTTTCAGAACGCCCTGACAGTGGCCCTGGCCGGCAACGCGGCCGGACTGGCCCCTTCGACGATCAACCGCGATTTCACAAACCCCTACGTGCAGTCCTATAACCTGAACATCCAGCGCGAGTTGACCCCGACGCTGGGATTGATGGTGGGGTATTTTGGCTCGAAGGGAACGCACCTCCGGATTGCCCGCAACCTCAACCAACCCTCGCAGCTTCCCAACGGAACGTTGGTACGACCCTTCCCGACGGTTTCCGCAACGAGCCCCATCCGCCCCGGCGCGGCCTTGGGCAATATCACCGAAGTCGACAGCAGTGCCAACTCGAACTACAACGGTTTGTGGGTGACGCTGAACAAGCGCATGAGCCGCGGGTTGCAGTTCAGTGCCTCCTACACCTGGTCGAAGTCGATCGACTACAATTCGCTGAATTCGCAGGGTGTCATCGTCCAGGACAGCAACAATATCCGCAACGATCGGGGGCTGTCGGATTTCGACGTCCGGCATCGATTTGTCCTGAGCGGTCTCTACAGTCTGCCCTTCCGCGGGCATCGCCTCATCGAGGGCTGGCAGATCTCGAGCATTCTGCAAGCTCAGTCGGGCAACCCCCTGACGGTGATCGTTCCGGTGAGCAGCTTTACGGGCAATTTCACGCTGCGTCCCGATCTGGTGGGGACGGTGCATATCTTGGGAGACCCGGCACGGTGGTTCACGAATACGGTCTGCAACCCGACGCTCGGCCCTTGCCCGGCGGGTAGCGTGTTTGCTTTGCCCGAGCAGCTTTCCGGGAGTGCCCTCCTGTTTCACTTCGGCAATTTGGGGCGGAATACGATCACGGGGCCGGATTTCGTCAACATGGACTTCAGCCTGCTGAAGGACACCCGGATCAACGAACGTTGGACAGCACAGTTCCGCGCGGACATCTTCGATCTCTTCAACCATCCCAATTTCGGAAACCCGGGTTTACAGGCCGGCACCAGCACATTCGGGCAAATTTTCAGCACACGGTTCCCCACAGGTGACTTCGGATCGTCACGCCAGATTCAGCTGGCCCTGAAGCTCATCTTCTGAAGCATATCGGGGGAACTGCCACAGCGAGCGCCGCGTTTCCGGTCATCTGCCCCGGCCGGTGACGCGGCGCTCTGTGGGATGGCGTGTCTCCGCACGGCTGCCGCGATCGTTTAAGCTGTTACACTCTTCGAGACGGGTATGCCGGCTGCTGAGGCCCAGGGCGAGCTGCGCAGTTCCGAACCCCCTCGAGTGAATCCCTGGATTGTCGCGATTTCGGTGATGTTCGCGACGTTCATGGAGGTCCTCGATACGACGGTCGTCAATGTCTCGCTCCCGCATATTGCCGGTAGCCTTTCCGCAAGTGTGGACGAGGCCACCTGGGCGCTGACTTCCTACCTGGTGGCCAATGCGATCATTCTTCCGATCACCGGCTGGCTGGCCAGCTATGTCGGCCGGAAGCGGTTGCTTCTGGCTTCGATCGTCGGCTTCACGGCGTCGTCGTTTCTGTGCGGGCTGGCGCCGAATCTGACGATGCTGGTCATCTGCCGCGTCATTCAGGGTGCCACCGGCGGCTGCCTGCAGCCGATCTCGCAGGCGGTGATGCTGGAAGCGTTCCCTCCGGCCGAGCGCGGCAAAGCGATGGCGTTCTGGGGGCTGGGCATTGTCGTGGCGCCGATGCTGGGGCCCGTGCTGGGCGGATGGCTCACGGACAATTACACCTGGCGCTGGGTGTTCTACATCAACATCCCCGTGGGCGTGATCTCGGTCATCATGGTTAGCCTGTTCCTGTTCGATCCGCCCTATCTGCGCCGGCGCAGCGAGGAAGTCGATTACTGGGGTCTGGGGCTGCTCGCCGTCGGCATTGGCACGTTGCAGATCATGCTGGACAAGGGGCAGGAAGCCGACTGGTTTGCCGCGACCTGGGTGCGGGAGTTTGCACTGATTTCGGCGGTAGCGCTGGCGGCGTTTGTCATCCGCGAGCTCCGCACGGCCCATCCGGTGGTGGAGCTGCGAGTGCTGAAGGTGCGGACCTACGCCACAGGTGTTTTCCTGATGACCACGCTGGGCTTTGTGCTCTACGGCAGCACGGTGCTGCTGCCACTGTTGCTGCAGACGCTGCTCGGCTATCCCTCGCTGAATGCCGGCATTGCTATGTTTCCCCGGGGGCTGGGATCGTTTTTGATGATGCCGGTGGTGGGACTCATGATGGCGCGGGTCGATCCGCGCAAGCTTCTGGTGGCCGGACTGGTCGGCGTGGGAGGCAGCCTGTTCTGGCTTTCCCGGTTCAACATGCAGCTTGGCTACTGGGACATTTTCTGGCCCCAGTTGCTGCAGGGTCTTTCCCTGTCGCTGGTGTTCGTGCCGCTGACGACGGTGACCATGGATCCCATTCCGGTCGAGCAGATGGGCAATGCCACCAGCATCTTCAACTTGATGCGGAACATTGGCGGGAGCGTAGGGATTGCGTTGACTGATACCTGGGTGGTCCGGCTGACCCAGCAGAACATCAATCTGCTGGGCCGTCATGTGAACCCGCTCAACCCGGAGGCGCAAATGCGCTTCGAGCAACTGCGTAGCTGGCTCACATTGCACGGGGGCGGGCCGGGTTGGGCGGCGCGCCAGGCCTACGCGCTGCTGTTCGGCGCCGTGCAACAGCAGGCCACCATGCTGGCTTTCAATCGCGTCTTTGCGGGCCTGGGACTGGCCTTCGTGATCATGATCCCGCTGATTCTGCTTCTGCGCCGGCCGCGACATCAGCGGCCGCTGGCCGCCCACTGAGTCCAGCAGCCTCGAAGGCTTCGAGCGCAACCGCTGACCAGTCCCACTCCGCCCGGCCGCGGTTCCAGGCAGCCTGTAAACGGTCATGGATCAGGTCGGCTGCAGGCAGCGGAACCAGGTGGCGGCGGCCTTCATCGAGAATCAACCGCAGGTCTTTGACGCCGAGGCGAAGCGTGAACCCGGCCGGCTGGAAGCGGCGTTCATTGAGGATGCGCCCGTAGTTCTGATAGGCCGGACAGGCGAACAGCGTCGTGGTGACCATCTCGAGCCAGCGCTGGGGATCGACCCCGCTTTTTTCGGCCAGGGCCAGTGCTTCGGCCAGAGCTTCGACCGCGGCCGCCAGCAGAAAATTGCCGCAAAGTTTGGCCACGCAGGCTGCTTCGGGGAGGTCGCCGAAGTCGAAAGTCGCGCGGCCGATCACTGCCAGCAGCGGCGCCACACGCTGGCGGGCCTCAGCCGGTCCCGAGCAGACGACGACCAGCGATCCGGCAGCCGCGGCATCGGGTCGGCCAAACACCGGAGCAGCGACGAGCGCCACGCCAAAGCGTTCGTGCATTTGGGCCAGGCGGCGGGCGGTCGCCGAACCGATTGTGCTCAGCGAAACATGGACCCCCTCGGGCCCCAGACGCGGAAGCAGGCCCGTGCGCGGGCCGAAGATCTCCTCGACGGCCGTATCATCGGCCAGCATGCTGACGACGATCCCTCCGGGCAGAGCAGTTTCTTCTGGGCGCTCGGCCCAGATGGCACCCTTTTCGAGAAGCGGGCGAGCTTTCTCGGGAGTTCGATTCCAGATGGTGAGCCGGTACCCATGCGCAAGCAGACGCCCGGCAATGGCTGCGCCCATACGCCCCAGCCCAATGAATCCGATCGTTTTCTCCATGTACGCGATCCTCCCGTTGGCGGTGAAGGTTCAGTCTACGACAGCGCAGGACGCGCAGAAACAGGGAGGTGAGGACAGTCGTCGAGCTGTCCCTGCGGCCTCAGCGTCGCTCGGAGCTGAAGCCGAACAGCCAGGCGGTTAGTCCCAGCGCGGTTGCGCCGGGCACTGCCAACAGCAGCGCTCCCCAGTCGACATGGAAGGAACCGTCAGCCCGGTACTGGAAACAACGGAAAGGAATGCGCGGGTTGGGAAGTGGGTAGCTCGGCACAAAGCGACCGCGCAGCTCGGCGACCATTTCCCGAAATCGCGCCGGATGCACGCTGGCTCCGGTGAGTACGCGGAGGACGCGCCCGTGAACGATCGCCAGCACAAGGCCTGGATGGTCATACTGCTGGCTGGCCGCATCCCAGCGTGTCCAGAACAGAACGGCTTTGCTCAGGCACTCGACATCGGCAGGTGCCGCCGTGGCGAATGTCCAGCCCGGCTGCTGACGCACGTGGAGCTCTTCGGCTGCTTCATCGAGGTCGGCGCGTGTGTCTCTGGGGTCGAAGCTCAGGACGACGATGTCATAGTCCCTGCCGGGACCGCCGTCTCGGTTGACCGCAGCACGCAGGGATCGCAGAAACGGCACGCAGATGCCTGTGCATCGCGTGTAGACGAGGGTAAGAAGCAGCGGCCGGCTCTGCCAGAGCCTCGACAGCCGGAGCGCACCCTGCGGAGTGCGCACCGGAATGTCGGGGACGGCCTGATTGATCAGCAGCTCCTCGTTCGGGCGGGGAAACGGTCCCTGCCCGCCGGTCGGAACCCCTGCCTGGCCACCAGCCGCCAGTCGCGGCAGGCACAGCGGCAGACTGAACAACAACAGAGAGAGTCGGCGGCTCATGCGCGTAGAGCCTGCAGGTAGCGCCGTCCGGTGTCCCAGAGATAGAGCAGCGCAGCCACCAGAATCAAACTGATAAAGATCACTGCGATGGCGGCGTCATGCGTACCTCGACTCAGTTCTGTCGGGTAAATCGCATAACGCCGCGGAATGGAATGTGCGCCGGCCCAGTAGAACATCCACAGAAAGCCATAACCACCGATGAACAGCAGGCCGAGAAGGCCGCGGCGCAGCAGTGTCGACTCCTCCCGGCCGGCCAGTTCCACCCCGAGGTGATGCGCAAAACCGAGCAGCATGAGAACCACACCCATCAGGTAATAGGAGTGGAAGTGTGCGGGAACCCAGAGGGTATTGTGGAAGCGGAAATTGACGGCGACGGTGGAATCAATCACCGCGGCCACACCGCCAATGGCCCAGCCCATCAATCCGAAGAAAAGCAGTGCTGAGGCCAGCGTCCAGCGCATCGGAGCGCGATAGACCAGGGCCAGCCCTCCAAAGATGGAGACGACTGCCGCCGGTACGGAAATCAAATAGGAAGCAACCTGTCCGATCTGCTGCAGTGCCAGAGGCTGAGCAAAATCCATGTAGAGGTGATGGAAATAGGCCAGGATAACCAGGAGCAGGACGGTGTTCCAGGCAACGGCCACCACCCGGCTGGTTTTCCAGGGCCGGCCGGCAAAACCGGGCAGCACTTCATAGACGACCGCCACCCCGAGATACATCGTAATGTTCACGACGATGTGGCCGAAGAAGAAAATCAGGTTCTTCATCAGCAGCGCGTCATTCGCGAATCCACGCACGAGCCACTCGGCACCGAACAGGGCCAGGACGATGACGCCGGCAACCAGACCGGCTACCAGGGCAATCAGCGAAACCGTGACAATCAGCACCAGCGGAGAAACATAGGGTTCGCTCTGGCCCCGCAGGACATGCCAGGCCAGTGCATGGCTCAACCGGTAGCGCCGCGCAATGGCGGCCAGCAGGTCCACCGACCACAGAAGCCAGGCGACACCGAGCACTGCCAGAGAGCCAAAAAAGGCTCCTGTGGCCCATCCGGGCCAGACGCCCTGGGAGTAAAAGGGAAGCGGGTACAGGAAGTACCAGCCCGTGCCGAACAAACCACCAAGCGTGGCTGCGATCAGCAAGCCCACGCCAATCACCGTGCCGCCAAAGGCGCATCGGGAAACAAACAGACTCGGCTCCACGTAGCGAGCCAACAGATAACTCACGGCGGCCATGGCGCCGACAAACCAGGTTCCCACCATCCCCAGACCGTGCAGAGTGAGCACCGCATAGAACCACTCCGGGCGAATCCCTTCGATCCACTGCGCCTGGTACAGCCGCATGAAATAGCCCAGGCTGGCCAGCAAGGGAAATAACACGATCATCGTCGTCATCCAGAGCAGGGTCAGCCGCACCAGCTTCTTTTGCTGCTCTTCGGGAAGCGCGAATGAGGTCATCGCTGCCGTGTTCATGGCTGGCCCACCTCCCTGATCGGGGGTTGCGCGCTCGCGGCTGTATGCGGACCACCACCGGCCGGTACAACCAGAATGACTCCCCGCATGCGGTGATGGCCCATGCCGCAGAGTTCGAGGCAGAAAATGTCATAGCGCCCCGGACGATCGAAGCGCATGCGGAGGCGGTTCACGTAGCCCGGCATGGCCTGCGTTTGGCCCAGAAGCACACCCTGGGGGTTGAAGATGGCGAAGCCATGATTGACGTCAAAGCTGGTTACACGAAATTCCACCAGTTGCCCCGCGGGTATCTGGATCGGTTCGGCATATGTGGCGGCCTCCCAGTCCTGGTCGTTGAGGATAGGGCGGTCGGAAATGCCGAACGCGAACTGTTTAGCCACCACAAAAACAATCCGCTCCGGGGGTCGCTCAACAGCAGGGTAGGGCATGCGGGGGAAGGTAAGAACCATGCCAAAAAGCAGGACCGTCGCCAGAACATAGAAGAATCTTCGTCGGAGGTTGTAGGCCTTGTGGAGGTCAATGGTAAGGACGCTCTGTCGCGTACTCCAGGCTACCCAGAGGAAGACCGCCACAATGATCGCGGTTACAACAACAAACAGACGGAACGCCAACGCCTGCGGCGTCACAGCACCGTCTCCGGACCGATGCTCTTGCTCGGGCGGCGGCCAACCTGCCATGTCCCGAGCTGTCCAGTGCCAGATACGCGAGTTGTCCGTGATGTGCTGTGACTTTTGTCACAGACCGGGCTCTTTCGATGGCCTTCTCGAGCAAAGCGAAAAAGACACTTCCACGGGCACCTGGCTGGAAATTTCTCCCTCGGTCCGTCAACGATCTGGTCTTGCAAAAAATCGGCTCAGGAGATAGTGGGTGGGCAGGATTCCCATCACGATCAGTCCCAGCAGCATGGCAGCGAGATGAACCGGCGCCGGGCCCCAGGCGCGGTGCAGGAACGGGTCGCGGAAGGCAAAGTTGATGTTCTGTGCGGGGTCAGTCCAGCGGCTGACGACAATGGCCAGGGCTGCAATGGCCGTCTGCAACCACGGTGCCCGCCGGTCATAGCCCAGCCGGGCGAGGCCCCAAAGCAGCACCACGGGCAGAGCCAGATGGTAGAGGGTCATCAAACGCAGCCAGAGCGGGAAGCGCGCATCCCAGAGATATTCGGTGCCCCCGATGAGATGATGGCCGGTGAACTGTCTCCAGGCGACATCTGCCGTCCAGACCAGCTCGCCGAACAGCACGCCGACGGCCTGGCTGGAGATCAGCAGCGGGCTGGCCGTCCAGAGTCCGATGACCGTTAGAGCGACGGCGATATCGCTCAGGTGGAGAAAATTGGCCCATCCGTAGCGAACGGCGTATACCGGGAGCCATACGGCCAGCCACAGGCCAGCCGCGACGCGAACCGTTAGAGGAATCGGGTGCGCCGCGACGGCTAGAGTTCCCGGCGTAGCGGGCATATCCGGGCGTCACGCATTTGGCGGGCGTCGCCGATGCCAGTCGGTATGCCGCTGATAAAGCACGGCGGCGGCCAGCACTGCATCGTCGCCCAACGGCGGCCCCACGAACTGGATCCCGATCGGCAACCCCTCGGAAGTCAAGCCGCAGGGAACGCTCACGCCGGGCAGCCCGCAGAGGTTGCCCACTGTGGTGGGGCTGCTGCGGCCGGGCACGCGCTCGGTGCGCTGGCGCTCGGGGCGCTGCTCAGGAGGATGCAGAGGCGGAGCGGGCATGCCTGTGGCCGGCGCCACCAGCACATCGTAGTGCTCGAACAGTTCAGCCATTTTTTTCTGGAGGATGCGGCGGGCGCGTTGGGCTCGGAGATAATCGGCGGCCGGAATCTGCTGCCGGACGTAGCCGCCCACACGGTCGGCGGCGTCGGCCAGTTCGGCCACATGTCCGCTCTCGATCAGGTCCTCGAAAGCGGTAGCGGCTTCCGCGCCGATGGTCACCGCGGCGACATCCTCCCAGGGACCGGGCGGCAGGTCGGTTTCCTCGACGTGGGCTCCGACCCGTTGCAGCAGCTCGACAGCCGTCCGGACCGCGCGTCGCACGTCCTCGTTCTGGGCACGCCAGGGTTGGGCGAGCCAGCCCATGCGCAAGGGCTTCTGCAGTCGTGCCTGCACCGCAGTAGCGCGAAACGTCGCCCGGGCCGGCGACAACGAGCCTGCGTCACGCGGGTCGTGGCCGGCCAGGGCTTCAAGAATCAGCGCTAGGTCTTCGGCGCTGCGTGCCATGGGGCCCAGCTTGTCCATCGAATAGGCCAGCGCCATGGCTCCATAACGACTCACACGGCCGAAGGTCGGGCGCAGGCCACTGATGCCGCACGAAGACGACGGGCAGAGAATCGACCCGTTCGTTTCCGAACCCAGTGCGAACCCGGCCAGCGCTGCGGCCACGACAGCGCCCGAGCCGGACGACGAGCCGCAGGTCCAGCGATCCAGGTTCCATGGATTGCGCGCGGCGCCGGTGAAGGAGGCCTGGGGCGTGCGGTAGCCCAGGCCGCCGGCCAGCTCGATCATGGCTGCCTTGCCGATCAAAATGGCACCGGCCTGTTCGAGGTGTTCGATCACGGCCGCTGTCTGGTTCAGCACGCGCTGGGCGTAGGGTTTGGCGCCCCAGGTGGTGGGGTAACCGGGCACGGCCACCAGATCCTTGGCCGCATAAGGGATGCCATGCAGGGGCCCGCGATAGTGTCCGGCACGAATCTCGCGTTCGGCGCGTTCAGCCTGAGCGAGCGCCAGCGGCTCGGTGAGGGTCACGTAGGCGTTGAAACGCGGGCCGAGGGTGCGGCTGCGGTCGAGATACAAACGGGTGAGTTCGACGGGGGAGAGCTGCCGCGTGCGGATGCGCTGCGCCAGCTCGGCCACGGTGAGAAAGACGACTTCATCGGCCGCCATCATCACGCCTCCTGCAGCCAGAGTCGGAAGGGCAGTGCAGGCTCGTCGGCATTGTCAAGGGGGAAGCTGCGAAGCTCGGTGAGCGCACGGTGCTGCTGCACCAGCAGCTCGCGGATCAACTTCTTTTGCGCTTCGTCCAGTCGCGAGCCGTAACGTGCCTGGATGGCGCGCCACCGGGCTTCGACCTCCGCCGGCACGGGAGTCGTCTCGGCGGGGGGTTGTTGAACCACGGTTGAAGTCGGTGCCGTGTCCGCAGTCCCTGCGGTCATCGTGGCGGCGACCAGCACGATGCCCGATGCCAGGCGGCGGGCGAACTCGCGCCGGTCGAGATCGGTTTCGGCACGGGTTTCCATTCGACGTTCGGTATCCATGGTCACCTCGCAGTTTTCTGAACTTGCGACGCGTTCCCGCTGTTGCACCCCCAGGCTGCGCTGCCTCAGGAAAGTTCGGGAGGACGTCGCCGATGCCAGTCGGTGTGTTGCTGGAAAAGAACCGCTGCTGCCAGAACCGCCGTGTCGTCCAGTACGCGCCCGAGAAATTCCAGACCGATAGGTAACCCAGCCTGCGTGTAGCCGCAGGGAACGCTGACGGCCGGTAGGCCACAGAGATTGCCGACCGAGCCCAGCGGGTCCGGGAAGGTCAGGTCGGTTTCGAGGTTCGCGTCGAGGCGCGTGGCCGGAACCGGCATGGTCGCGGCTGCCAGAACGTCGAAGCGTTCAAACAGCGCGTTCATCTTTTGCTGCAGCTCGGCCCGCACGCGCTGGGCCTGCAGGTAGTCGGCTGCGCCCAGCGCCAGGCTGGCATAGCCGTTGACATGTGCCAGCGGATCGGTAAGCTCGGCCACCTGGCCCGATTCCAAGAGGTCGCGGAAAGCGGCTGCAGCTTCGACGGCCACCGTGATGTTGGCCACTTCATCCCAGGGTCCCTGCGGGAGTGCAGCCGGCTGGATAATCGCACCATGTTTGGCCAGAACCCGCCGGGCCTCGTCCACCGCTTCGGCGACCCCGGCCGCGGGCTTCTCCCACAGCCCCTCCAGCCAGCCGATGCGCAGCGGGCGCTGCAGGCGCGCCTGCACGGAGGAGGCGGCGAAGCGCGCTTCGTGCTCTGGCAGAGAGTCCGGGTCGCGCGGATCGTTTCCGGCAATGGCTTCGAAGATCAGCGCCAGGTCTTCGGCGCTGCGTGCCATGGGGCCGATCTTGTCCATGGAATAGGCCAGCGCCATCGCCCCGAAGCGGCTGACCCGCCCGAAGGTGGGCCGCAGTCCGCTGACACCACAGAAGGCCGACGGGCAAACAATCGAACCCCAGGTTTCCGACCCCAGCGCGAATGCTCCCAGTGCTGCGGCGACCACGGCTCCCGAGCCGGATGATGATCCGCAGGTCCAGTAGTCGCGGTTCCACGGATTCCGAGCGGCTCCGGTCAAGGAGGCCGATGCGTAGCGGTAGCCCAGGCCGCCGGCCAGCTCGATCATCGCAGCCTTGCCTAACAGCACAGCACCAGCCTGCTCGAGCCGTACGATTGCCGTGGCGGTGTAGGGGAAGCGCTGCTGCGCATAAGGCCTGGCACCCCAGGTCGTGGGATAGCCAGCCACGGCCAGAAGATCTTTGGCTGCATACGGAATCCCGTGCAGCGGGCCACGATACCGGCCGGCGCGAATTTCCCGCTCGGCCTGGTGTGCCTGCTCCAGCGCCAGCTGCTCGGTCAGGGTGACATAGGCATTGAGCTGCGGGCCGAGCCGACGGCTGCGGTCCAGATAGGCTTCGGTCAGCTCGACAGGCGAGAGTTGGCCTGCACGAATGCGGGGCGCCAGTTCCGAGACCGTCGAAAATAAAATGCTTTCGTCCACCATGGCTTATTCGCTTGCAGGGCGATAGGGAACAAACCGCGTAGCGGGAGTATCCCCGTTGTTGAGCCGATAGGCACGCAGCGTTTCCACCTGCGCCTGCATTTGAACGATCAGCCGCCGTACCTCGCGGCGTTCGACGGGCGTCAGGCGGTGACCATAGCGTGCAAGTACCAGCGCGACCCTCCGCTCAGCTTCCGCCCGGGCTGCTGCTGACAGCGGTGGTTCCTGGGGTGCTGACTGCGCAGTGGCCTGCTCCGGGAATACGGGGTTTGTCAGTGCGGCCGCCGCGGTTGCGGCCAGAGCCAGGCGTGCAAATTCCCGGCGACTCAGCGCGGTGCAGGCGTGGCTGGCAAGGCGGCTTTCAGGCGCGGGCTCCGTGGCAAGGTACGGGGTTTCCGACAGGCGTTGCCGATCCATAGCGGCAGCAGAGCCTACCTGGTGGAGGAAGCTCCGTCAACTGAGGTCTCTGTCAGAACTGTCAGGGTTTGGTCGAGGAGCTTCGGCGGCCCGTACGCAGCCGGTTCACAATCTCCTGCCCGAGCTTCTGCGAAACAGGGCAGGCCGTGTCTTGAATGCGGCACAGAGCAATCGTGTATCCGCAGCCGCACGTGCAGTGCTGCTGGTTCATCTGGCGGAGGGCAATTTTCTTCTGCGCCGGACTCAGCCCGGACAGATCAACGCCGGGCAGTTGCTGCGCGTTTTTTACGTTGGCCGGGAACACCTGGCCCTGGTCCATGAAGGTCTCTACTCGAGCATTCACAGGCAATCCGAGCAAGGCCCGGACCTCGGCTTCATAGATCTCTTCCGGATACAGACCGACGTGCTTCTGCACCAGGCGGCCCTGACGGTCGATCAGGAATGAAGTGGGCAGCGATAGAATGCCTCCGAACTTCTGCTGCAGTTCCTCGCTGGCCATGGCCACTGGATAGTTGATTCCCATGCGCTCGGCGAATTTGCGGACCAGCTCAGGAGAGCCTTCGTCGACGGAAAGTCCAACAACGAGCAGTTGCTGCGGATAACGTTTCTGCAGATCGACCAGTTCAGGGATCTCGAACCGACAGGGACCGCACCACGTTGCCCAGAAGTTCAGCAGGACCACGCGCCCACGCCACGAGGCCGAAGAGATCGGTTTGCCATTGAGGTCGCGCACAGTGAAGTCGGGAACCGGCGCCGGGTTGCTCGCCAGCCGGATCACCATGGCCGCGGAGTTGGCGGCACCAGGGGTTGGATGATTTTGTTGGGCAACGGGGCTGCTGTCGGCATGACTTGCCCCGAGGTAGATCAAACTCGCAAGGAGTACCGACTTGAGCAGGTGTCCCAGATACGCTCGCGCCATGTGGCCATTATGCCCGTCGCAAGGTGCGGGTACAAATCAAAGGAGGAGCTGACCGGATGAAGAAAGCGATTTCCCCAGCAGAAAGTTGATTGCTGAGGGTTTCAAGTCGGCATCGCCTGTTCCATTTTCGTCCAGCGAAGATTTTGTGTAGTTTCGGCAGCCTGTCCGTCCCCACGGCTTAGTCCTTGTTTTTCAGAGGGTTGATTTTTTTACGTTTCCGGAGGCATTTGGAGACGGCCTTGCAAGAGAAACGGGTGAGGTGCACGGTAGTGTTCTCCGCTCGGCGCGCGCGAGGGGGAAGGGGCTCGCGCCGCGACTGAGAGGGAACTCCTCCCACCTGCCTCTGAGAGGGAAGCTAGGATGATGACCCCGAGGCCCGGTCCCCCGGACTGGGCAGTCCGTGCACCTCGCATGGGGGCTCGCAGCGGAAACGTTGCGAGCCCCTTCCAGATTTTTTAGCCCTGGCACAGGGTGTGCTGGGATATGAAAAAGTTTTCTTCGCCGTACCTGGTTTCGGGAGCCTTTATGCTGCTGGCCTGCGGTGGTTCCAGGCTGGCACTTCCGGCCAGAGCGCAGAAACAGGCGATAGCGCCGCCGGTGCGCGTCTATCTGGTTGTGAGCGAGAGCTGGCAGGTGAGCGGCGATCAGCCCTGGCTGCGCGGGGGTGGGCGGCCCCAGGCAGTGGAGCTGGCGAAAAGCTTTCACCAGCGCTGCCCCTCGGTAACCATCACGCTGAACCGCGACCAGGCGGACTACATCATCGAGTTCGATCACGAAGGCGGCAAGGGATACCTGCGCCGCGATAACAAGCTAGCCGTCTTCCGCAGCAGTGGGGACCTGCTGGCGGCGTTTTCCACGCGGACCCTGGGCAGTGCTGTCCGCGATGGCTGCCGTGCCATCGAGCGCGACAGAGCCTCCCGCTAGCCGCCGCTTTCAGAGGGCGCCCCGAGTCATCTCTTCTTCTTTCACTTCCGGTGGAGCGCGTGCGCTTCCCACCCTTTCGGTGATCCCGGTGGTCCAGTGCGCGGCGAAGCCTTCCCGTGCGCCTGTCGGCGTGGTGGAACAAATCTCCACCCTGCTTCCGTAATCACAGAAGGAGGGATGGACGAGAATGGCGACTCGCAACCGAGGCAGAAGGCGGTGGGTCTGGCTGGCCGTCATGGGCGTGCTGGTCGTGGGTGGCGTGGTGTTCGCTCTGCTGGCCCTGCGGCCCACTCGCGAAATTGACCCGGCGAAGCTGGCCACCGCGGACTGGGGCGATTTGACGCAGGCGGTGGTCGCCACCGGGAAGATCGAGCCGCTGGCGCGTGTAGAGGTCAAATCGAAGGCGAGCGGCATCGTCCAGCGCCTGTATGTGGACGTCGGCGACCGGGTGCGCAAAGGGCAGGTGCTGGTGGAGCTGGACAAGGACCAGTTGCGGGCCAACGTGCGCGAGGCTGAAGCGCAACTGGAAGCTGCACGGGCAGCGCTCGAAGCCGCCCAGGCGACCTACCAGCGCAACCTGGTCGAGGCTGAGGGCCCCGATGTGCCATTCCTCAAGGCGGCTGCCGACCGCGCGGAAAAACTTTTCGAGCAGGGGCTGATTTCCGCCGCGAGCCGGGACGATGCGCGGCGCGCCTATGTCGAGGCCCTGAACAAGCAAATGGCGGCCCGGCGGGGCGTGGCGGTCAGCCGCGCGCAGGTCGAGCAGGCCCGCGCGCAGGTGGCTGTGGCCCAGGCGGCGCTGGAGCGTGCCCGGCAGGACCTCGAATACGCCACGATCGTCAGCCCGATGGATGGGGTGGTGCTCTCGCGCGACGTGCAGGTGGGCGATGCGGTGAGCTCCATCCTGGTGCTCGGTTCGCAGGCGACCCTCCTGATGACGCTCGGCGATATTCGCGAGGTGTATGTCAAAGGCAAGGTGGACGAGGCAGACATCGGCAAGGTCTATGTGGGCCAGCCGGCGCGGATCAGCGTCGAGGCGTTCCGCGACCGCACCTTCACCGGGCGCGTCACGAAAATCTCACCGCTCGGCGTCGAAAAGGACAACGTGACAACGTTCGAGGTGCGCGTTTCCATTCAAAACGATCGAGGCGAGCTGCGCCCGAACATGAGCGCCAATGCCGAAATCGTCCTGCAGGAAAAACATCACGTGCTGTTGATTCCTGAGCAGGCTCTGATTTACGACAGTGCCCGTCACTGCTTCGTCGAGGTTCCCGACCCACGGGCGAAGGAGGGCAGGCGGCGCGTGCCGGTGCGCGTGGGGTTGACCAACGGCGTCAAGGCAGAGGTCATTGCGGGACTGCGTCCCGGTGACCGTGTGGTGCTCCAGTGAGTCTGGATCGCGTTGAGGCGTTGTCATGAGGTTGTGGGACCTGACCCGCGGAGCGCTGGGTGCTCTCTGGGCGCACCGATTGCGCACCTTCCTCGCCATGTTCGGTATTGCGTGGGGAGTGATTTCCGTCACGGTGCTGGTGGCCGCCTGCCAGGGATTGGCCGACGGGCTCAAGCGGGCGGGAGAAACACTGGGCAAAGACATCCTGCTGCTCAGTCCTGGCCGGACCAGCCTGCAACTGGGTGGAATGCGGGCGGGCCGGGAGCTCTACTGGCTGGAATCGGACTACCAGTTCGTTGCCGAACAAGCCCCTGCCTGCCGTTATGTGCTGCCTGAGCTGGAGCGCTCGCTGCCGGTGCGCAGCCTCTACAACAACGACACGGTGCTGGTGACCGCTTCGCTCCCACCGTTTGCTGAGTTTCGCAGCATTGACGTGGCCCAGGGGCGGTTCTACAACGATGCAGACGTAGCGACAGGTCAGCGCGTTGCCTTTTTGGGGAGCGACCGTAAACAGCAACTGTTCGGCGGCCGGCCGGCGTTGGGCGAAACCATCTGGATCGCGGGCGTTCCCTATACCGTGATCGGAGTCATGCGGGCCAAAGACCAGGATTCCAGCTACGACGGGTTTGACGTCCACAAGATCTACATTCCGTTTACTGCCATGACGCGTGATTTCCCGAAGCCGCCGCCGGCGTTTCCGCACACCGTCGACCGTTTGATCGTTGTGCCGCGCTCGCTCGAGCTTCACATGGCCTGTCGGCGACAGGCGATTGCCGGTCTGGCTGCACTGCATCGGTTCGATCCGAATGATCGGCAGGCCGTCTGGGTATGGGACACGATCGAAGATGCCAAAGCCAACCGGGCCATGACGGACGGCATGAAAGCTTTTCTGGGAACCGTGGGCGTGGTGACGCTATTGCTGGGCGGCATCGGTGTGATGAATGTGATGCTGGTGAGCGTTCGGGAGCGTACGAGGGAAATCGGTCTGCGGATGGCGGTTGGGGCGACCCGCCGGGCCATCGTCCGTCAATTCTTCGCCGAGACCGTCATCGTCGTGCTGGTCAGCGGAGGCACCGGCATGGCCATCAGTTACGGGCTGTGCTGGCTGGTGAACCAGTATCCGATGCCGCTGTATTTTGCCGGCCTGGTGCTCACCTGGCGCGTTGTACTCGGCTCGGTGGCATTGCTGGCAGTGGTGGCGTTGCTGTCGGGCGTATATCCGGCGCGCCGCGCCGCCTCGGTGGATCCGATCGAGGCGTTGCGGTTCGAAGCAGGCGGCTGAGGACGGACGGATGTGGCGCGACATCCTTTTGGAAGCCTGGCAGGCCCTGCAGCGCAACCGGTTGCGGAGCCTGCTCACGATGGTGGGCATTAGCTGGGGCGTGGTGACGGTCACCATGCTGCTGAGCTACGGAGAGAGTTTCCGCAGCATTTTGCTGAGCATGTTCGAGGCCTTCGGCCATGACGCCGTGGTCGTCTGGCCGGGCACGACCAGCGAGCAGGCAGGCGGCGAACGTGCCGGCCGGCCCGTTCGTCTCGAGCAGGCGGACTGGGATCTGCTGCGTGCCCGCGGAACGCTCATCAAGCACCTCAGCCCGGAAACCGTGCACGAGTGCACGCTCACCTATGCCGATCGTCTGGTGAGCGCAACCGTGCGGGGGGTCTGGCCGGAATATGGCGAGATGCGCAGCGAGGTTCCTAGCCAGGGGCGCTGGCTGAATCAGGACGACCTCACCTACCACCGGCGGGTGATTTTCCTTGGAGCACGCCTGCGGCAGCGATTGTTCAGCGGTCGACCCGCGGTCGGCGAATGGGTGCGTCTCAACGGTGTGCGCTTTCTGGTCATCGGGACCATGGATCGGAAATTTCAGATTGGCAACTACTTTTCGAGCGACGACAGTTCAGCCTGGATCCCGTACACGACCGCTGCAGAGCTGTGGGATGCGCGCTATGCCAGCGTGCTGGTCTTCGAGCCCATCGCGGGGCGCTTTACGGACGCGGCCATGCAGCAGGTGCGCGATTTGCTGGCCGAGCGGCAGCATTTTTCCCCGCACGATAAGCGAGCGCTGTTCATGTTCGGGCGCAACAACATCAAGCCGATTGTGGACGGCATCTCGATCGGCCTGGAGCTGCTGCTCGCCCTGATCGGCGCGCTGACCCTTGGGGTTGGCGGCGTGGGGCTGATGAACATCATGCTGGTTTCGGTCGAGGAGCGGGTGCGAGAGATCGGTCTGCGACGGGCACTGGGAGCACGGCGCGGGCAGATACGCCTGCAGTTTCTGGCGGAGGCTCTGGTGCTGACATTCGTGGCGGGTGCGAGCGGGATTGTCCTCTCGGCCGTGTTGGGGTCGGCCATCGGCACCCTGCCGCTGCTCGGGCCGGCGTTTGAGGACACCTCGGGGCGCGTGGATATTCACCTGCAGGTTTCTCCCGCCATCGGGGCCATTGCGACGGGATTGCTGGTCGTCGTGGGCGTGCTCAGCGGCTGGGCACCTGCCGAGCGAGCTGCCCGCCTCGATCCTGCCGAGGCGCTGCGTTACGAGTAAGCAGGTCGCTGCGCCTGCGGAATGCGGCCGGAAGCGGCTTTCAAGGCGCCATCGGTTGTCGGCCTGCGGCCAGTTCTCGAAAATAGGCGACCCAGGCCGGGTCGTTCCATGGCTGGGGACCGATCAGCTTCCGTACGAACCGCCCGTCGCTGTCAATCACATAAGTTTCCGGATAGAGATGGGTGCCGTAGAGCGCAGCAATCTTCCCCCCCGGATCGCGATAGTTGGGAAATGTGATCCGGTGGTCGTGCAGAAACTGCTCGTAGGCGTGCGGATCTTCGTCGGCACTGATGCCCAGCACGATCACACCGGCGGGCTGGAGGGCTTCGGCGAGGGCCTCCAAGGCCGGGGCTTCCTCGACGCAGGGCGGGCACCAGCTGGCCCAGAAATGCAGGATGACCACGTGACCCCGAAGGTCGGCCAGGCGTGCAGGATGCCCGTTTCGTTCGAAGACAAAGTCCGGTGCACGGCGCCCCGCGAGTGAACGTTCTCCCTGGCGGAAACTCGGGGCTGCAACGGCGGCCAGCAACCCTAGCGCCGCTATCACTGCTGCCCGCGAAGCTAAACCGCGCACCTTCATGTTTGTCCGAGCCTCTATAATAGCTGCAAGCCCTGGGAACGGAAACCGTCTGCAGTGGCGCATGAGCCTGTGCCCAAGAGTTGAGGAAAGGAGCCTCGCGTGAGTCAAGCCAAAAAACCGGCCGGCATCAACTGCCCGCCCACGCCGGGCAAGATCGCCGCGCTGGTTCGCCAGATACTGATCGAGCTGGGCGAGAATCCGGATCGAGAAGGTTTGCGGAAAACACCCGAGCGTTTCGAGAAGGTGCTCTGCCACCTGACCAGTGGCTACCGGCAGGATCCCGCGCATGTGCTCAACGCCGCAGTGTTCGAAGTGCCCTATGACCAGATGGTGGTGGTGCGGGATATCGAGGTGTTCAGCCTCTGCGAGCATCACCTGCTGCCGTTTTTTGGTTCCTGCCATGTGGGCTATATCCCGCGGCGGCGCGTGATTGGGCTCAGCAAGATCGCGCGGCTGGTCAACCTGTATGCGCGCCGGTTGCAGTTGCAGGAACGGCTGACCCGGCAGATTGCCGAGGCGCTGAACGAACAGATTCAGCCCGAAGGGGTCGGGGTCGTTATCGAGGCACGGCACCTGTGCATGATCATGCGGGGGGTCGAAAAGCAGCACTCGCGGGCGGTCACCAGCACCATGCTGGGTGTGTTTCGGGAGAACAAGAACACGCGTGAGGAGTTCCTCGCACTGATTCAAGCCCCCCGCGAAGCCAGGCTCTAAGGTTGCTTGCCGGCTCCAGGCGGCCTCTGTTACCATTCTGAGTGTACAGAGGGTGAACGACGAAGGGTTGGGTGCACCGGAGCCGATGGGTTCGAGCACACGCATTGCGAGTGTCAAGAAGCAGATCGTTGAGCAGTTTCGGCAACATCCCCGCGATACGGGATCGCCGGAAGTCCAAATCGCGCTGCTCAGCGAGCGGATTCAATACCTGACCGAGCATTTGAAGACACATCGCAAGGATTTTGCCTCCCGCCGGGGCCTCATCAGGATGGTGAACCGGCGGCGGCGGTTGCTCGATTACCTCAGCCGGCGCGACCCGGAACGGTATCGCCAGGTTGTCGAACGGCTCAATCTGCGCAAGTAAGCGTGGCGCGCGGGTCCGCTGGGCCCACCGACACGCCCCGCCGGTTTTTCTTCCCCGTGACAGGACGGCCCTTGTGCAACGCACGGCGATGGCCCTGACCCGTCGGGGTTCGCCCTCAAACTACGCCGCACGCTCCGCTTGGAGCCGGTAGCTGCGCCGGTCGAGGGATGCCGTGTGGATGAATGGAGTGTTTTCCCAATGAACGAAGTGCGTGTCGAAGTTGGCGGACGAACGCTGATTCTGGAACAGGGCCGTGTTGCACGTCAGGCGGACGGGGCGGTGCTGGTGCGTTACGGCGATACGATCGTCCTGGCGGCCGCCTGCATGGATCCGAAAGTCGTGGAGAAGGATTTCACCCCGCTCACGGTGGATTACCGGGAGTACACCTACTCGGCGGGCAAAATTCCCGGGGGCTTTTTCAAGCGTGAGGGCCGGCCTTCCGAGCGGGAGGTCTTGGTGTCCCGGCTGATTGATCGGCCCGTCCGGCCGTTGTTCCCCGAAGGCTGGGCCAACGAGACACAGATTATTTCGATGGTGCTTTCCGCCGACAGCGAAAACGATCCCGATGTCATTGCCGTGGTGGCTTCCTCGGCCGCGCTGAGCGTCTCGCCGATTCCTTTCCGTGGCCCCATCGGCGCCGTTCGGGTCGGTTTGGTGGACGGACGGCTGGTGGCCAACCCCACCGTGGCCGAGCAGAAGGTTAGCCGACTCAACATCGTGGTCGCCGGCACCGAGCATGGCATCGTCATGGTCGAGGCAGGCGCGCTGGAGGTGTCCGAGGAGACCATCATCGAGGCTCTCGAGTTCGGGCACGCCGAAGTCCGGAAGATCGTCGCGGCCATCACCGAACTGCAGAACCAGTTGCAGGTGACCAAGCTGCCCGAACCGGTGGTTCCCACCGATCCGGAGCTGGAGCGGCGCGTAGAGGACGAATACCGTGCCCGACTGGAGGAGGCGCTGGACACTTCGCGCTATCCGAAGCGCGAGAGCTACCGCCGGGTGGACGCGCTCAAGAACGAATGGCTGGCGAACTTTCCTGAAACTGAGCTTGAGCGGCGCCGCCTTGCTGACCGTGCTTTCGAGCACCTGCGCGAGCGCATTTTCCGTGAGGACGTGCTGGTGCACCGGCGGCGACCCGATCGGCGGGCGTTTGATCAGATCCGGCCGGTGAGCTGTGAGGTGGGGTTGCTGCCGCGGGTGCACGGCTCGGCGCTGTTCACGCGGGGCGAGACGCAGGCGCTGGCCACCGTCACGCTCGGCACACGCGAGGACATGCAGCGGCTGGAGCTGCTCTTCGAGGAAGAAGCACTGAAGCGCTTCATGCTGCATTACAACTTCCCGCCCTTCAGTGTGGGGGAAGTCAAGCCGCTGCGGGGTCCCGGCCGGCGCGAGGTCGGTCACGGAGCGCTGGCCGAGCGCGCGCTGGTGAATCTGCTGCCGCCCGAATCCGAGTTTCCCTACGCGATCCGCGTCGTTTCCGATATCCTCGAGTCGAACGGCTCGTCCTCGATGGCGACGGTGTGCGGCGGTTCGCTCGCTCTGATGGACGCAGGTGTGCCCGTGCGCGCAGCCTGTGCAGGCATTGCCATGGGCCTGGTGACCGATGAGGCGGGCCGGTACGCCATTCTGACCGATATCGCCGGCGCCGAGGACCACTACGGCGATATGGACTTTAAGGTGGCTGGCACGCGTGCAGGCATCACCGCCCTGCAGATGGACATCAAAGTCTCCAACGTCAGCATTGCCATGATGCGCGAGGCTCTCGAGCAGGCCCGGCGGGCGCGCCTGCAGATTCTCGATATCATGGATCAAACTCTTAGCCAGCCGCGTGAACAGATCTCCGTGTATGCGCCGCGGCTGTTCACACTGACCATCCCGACCGAAAAGATCCGGGACCTGATCGGGCCGGGTGGGAAGAAAATCCGCTCGATCACCGATTCGACCGGCGTTAAGATCGATGTGCTCGATGACGGCACCGTGCACATCTACGCCAGCGATGCCGCCTCGGCCGAGGCAGCGCTGCGCATGGTGCAGGAAGTCACGGCGGTTCCCGAGCTGGGCAAGACCTACCTGGGCAGGGTCGTTCGCCTGGCCGAATTCGGAGCGTTCGTCGAGCTCTTTCCCGGCACCGACGGTCTGCTGCACATCAGCGAGGTGGCCGAGCACCGGATCCGCAACATTCGCGACGAGCTCAAGGAGGGCGACCAGATCCTGGTCAAAGTCCTTTCCATTGAAGGCAACAAGATCCGCCTGAGCCGGCGGGCGGTGCTGCGCGAGCAGCGCGAAAAACAACGCGCGCAAGCCCAGTCTGGAAGCTCTGGGGCTGAGGGCACTCCGGCACCGGCTCCTGTGCGCAACACGCCTCCTCCGCGAAGGTAGCCGGTCAGCGTTCTGCGGCGAATGCGGAGCCCACGCCAGAGCGGAGGGTAGTGTTAGACTGGGCTCCTGCATGGCCGGCTGAAGGGGGCCAAGCGCGATGGCCGAGTTCGTTTGCAAGGTGGCCGACGCCGAGGGGCGGGTCTTTCAACACGTCGAAAGCGCCTCAAGCGAGCAGGAAGCCCGCAGCCGGCTGAGCGAGCGCGGCCTCTATGTGTACTGGGTCCGCCCGCGGCGCGCGCTGGGTCTGACGGGTCTGCGCAGCCGCAGCCGGCTGGTGCGGGGAACCGAATTCCTGATTTTCAATCAGCAATTCAACACGCTGATCCGTGCGGGTCTGCCCATCCTGCAGGCGCTCGATCTGCTGGCCGAGCGTGCCGGCTCGCACCGGCTCCGCCCGCTGCTGCGCGATCTTCGCGACCGGGTACGCGGCGGCGCCCTGCTGTCCGAGGCCATCGCGGCGGAGGGGATTTTCCCGCCGGTTTACGTCACCTGCATCCTGGCCGGGGAGAAAAGCGGCAATCTGCCCAGCGTTCTTGACCAGTACATTGCTTATCAGCGGTTGATTACTTCGACGCGCCGGCGGCTGCTGGGCGTGCTGGTCTATCCGGCGATTCTGGTGACGGTGGCGACTGGCATCCTGACCTATCTGGTGACGTACGTCATTCCCCAGTTTGCAGGACTGTACCGGGATCTGGGGGTGCCGTTGCCGGCCCCGACGGCGCTGCTGATCACGCTGGTGATGGGCTTCAAGGCCTATATCGTTGTGTTCGCGGCGGTGCTGGTCAGTGTGGTCGTGGCATTGCTCGCATGGTCTCGAACCGAGCAGGGCGGTCGAACTTTGGATCGATGGAAGCTGCGATTGCCTGTGCTCGGGCCACTGTGGGTGAAGTTCCAGACGGCGCAGTTTTTCCGCACACTCGCCATTCTGCTGGCCGGCGGGACGCCACTGGTCCCTGCGCTGGAGACGGCCGCCGGATCCATGTCCAGCCCTCTGGTCCAGGGCACGGTACGCGAGGCGGCTCAGTCGGTGCGGGAAGGGCGTTCGCTGGCCGCGAGTCTGGCTGCCGGGGGGCTGATGCCCGAGCTGGCCATCGAAATGATCGAAGTGGGGGAAGCTTCCGGCTCGCTGGCCGGCATGCTGGCCAGTGTGGCGGAGTTCTTTGAAGAAGAGGTCAATGGCCGGCTGGCCACCCTGATTGCAGCGGTGGAACCGGTCATTTTAGTGACGATGGCAGTTGTGATAGCCTTTATTCTGATCGCACTGTATCTGCCGCTGTTCAGCTTTACGGTCGGCAACCTCGGGGGCTAGCCGGCAGGTGGAGAAGGCCAGGGTGACTGAAAATCACCGGACAACCGCGCTGCCGGATGCGGGCGCCCGTGCGGACGAATGGACTCTGGCGGCCGCGCTGGCCGAACGCTACCGGTGCCCGTTCGTGGATCTGCGCCAGCAGCGGATCGATCCGGAGCTGTTTCGCAGTATTCCCGCCGAGTTGATGTTCCGCTACAACTTTGTGCCCCTCGAGTCCCGCGACGGCGTGCTGGTGGTCGCGGCGGCGGATCCGGGACCGCTGGTCCGGAGCGATGAACTCGGGTTGCTGCTTGGCCGCAAGCTGGTGATCAAGGTGGCAGCAGCCTCACAGATCGGCGACCTCCTCAAGCGCACCGAGCAATCGCAGCGCGTGCTGGAACAGGCCACCGAAGGATTCACCCTGCAGGTGGTGCGCGAGGAAGAAGAGACCGAAGAAGACATCAGCATTGACCGACTGACCGAGTCCACCGCCGTCAGCCCGGTCGTTCGGCTGGTGGACACCATCATCTTCACCGCACTCGAGCGGCGGGCCAGCGATATTCATATCGAAACGCGGGACACTGAGGTGGTGGTGAAATACCGCATCGACGGTGTGCTGCAGGAGGCCATGCCACCGCTAGCCAAAGAGTGGCACTCCACCATCATTTCGCGCATCAAGGTGATGAGCGAGCTGGATATCGCCGAGCGCCGCGTGCCGCAGGATGGCCGGTTCCGCGTGCGCTACAAAGGGCGCTTCGTGGATTTCCGCGTTTCCATCATGCCCTCGATCCACGGCGAGGATGCCGTGCTGCGTGTACTCGACAAGGAAAGCCTCAGCGAGAAATTCCGCAACCTGACGCTCGACGTCATCGGCTTTTCCGAACAGGACCTGCGCCGGCTGCGGCGCTACATTCGCGAGCCCTACGGCATGCTGTTGGTCACCGGCCCGACCGGTTCGGGCAAGACCACGACCCTGTATGCGTGCATCAACGAAATCAAGTCGGACGAAGACAAAATTATCACCATCGAGGATCCGGTCGAGTATCAGATCCGGGGCATCACGCAGATCCCCGTCAATGAACGCAAGGGGTTGACGTTCGCGCGCGGGCTGCGGTCGATTTTGCGCCACGATCCGGACAAGATCATGGTGGGCGAAATTCGCGATCTGGAGACGGCCCAGATTGCCATTCAGTCCGCCCTGACCGGACATCTGGTTTTTACGACTGTGCACGCCAATAACGTTTTCGATGTGATCGGACGCTTCATCAATATGGGCGTCGAGCCCTATAACTTTGTCTCTGCGCTGAACTGCATCCTGGCGCAGCGCCTAGTGCGGGTCATCTGCGAAAACTGCCGGCGGCCGGTGCGGTATCCGGCCGAGATGCTCGAGGAATCTGGTCTCGATCCTGGGGAGTGGAGCAGCGTGACCTTTTACGAAGGAGCGGGTTGTCTGGAGTGTTCGGGCACCGGTTACCGTGGTCGGACGGCGATTGCCGAGATTCTGGACCTCTCCGACCGGATTCGGGAGATGATCATTAGCCGGCGGCCTACGAGCGAAATCAAACGGGCGGCGCGCGAAGAGGGCATGGTCTTCTTGCGCGACGCCGGCCTGGCCAAGGTGCGGCAGGGGATCACGACGTTGCGTGAAATCAACAAGGTCACTTTTATTGAGTAAGCAGTCGCCGGCGACGGAATCGGCAAAGTGGCCATGGCGGGCCCGGGTGCGGCGCTGGCTGCACGCCATGCCGCACCCAAGGCTCGTCTGCGCCGTGCACACGGACCGCGTGGGCGTGGCGCGCTGGGGGCGGCATCGCCTGGAGGCATTCGCTGAGCGGCGGCTGGCGCCAGGGGCTCTGCAACCCTCCTCGGTGCAGCCCAACCTGTTGCAACCGGAAGCGCTGCGAAAAGCTCTGGCAGAGGCGTTGCAGGAAGTCGGTGGATCGGTGGGAGAGGCCGCGCTGCTGGTCCCCGACCCGGTCGCACGGGTCTTTGTTTTGGAGTTCGAGACATTCCCCCGGCGCCGTGAGGATGCACTGCCGCTGCTCCGCTGGCGGCTGCGCAAAAGCCTGCCGTTTCCCGCCGATGAAGCGGTGGTGTCGTGGTTCCTTCAGCCGCGAGGAACGCGTGTGGAAGCAGTTACAGCAGTAGCCCGGGCTTCGATCGTCGGAGAGTACGAGCGGGTTCTGACAGCAGTCGGGTTGGTGCCGGCCGTGGTGTTGAGCGCCGGGCTGGCCCTGCTGCCCCTGCTGGAGGATGGTCCGCCGAGTGCGATGGTGTCCTGCAGCTCGGAAAGTCTTGTGACGGCCGTGGTTGCTGAGGATCGCCTTGTGCTTTATCGCTGCGCCGAGCTTGCCCGGCGTAGCTCGCAGGCCCTGCTGCAAAACCTGCTGGAAGAGATCGCTCCCGTCATGGCCTACTTCCAGGATGCCAGCGGCAGGTCCATCGAGGACATCTGGCTGAGCGGGTGTGTCGCCGACAATGGAGAACTGAGCCGGCGGCTGCAGGCGGAGCTCGGGCGATCGGTTCGGCACATCGAGCTGGATCTCCGGAAGAGGGAAGTCCTCCCGGAAGGCGCCGCGGAGCTTTTCCAGCGGAACTGGGCGCCGCTGGTCGGCTGGGAGATGAATCGGGGAGCCTAGATGAAGATTCGGTTGAACGTGGCCACGGCGCCGGCAGAAAACCACCGGCCTTTTCTGGTCGGAGCTGTGGCCTCGGGAACGATTGCGCTCGTCCTTCTGGGGCTCTTGCTGTTGGAGGTGATGCAGAGCCGCTCCCGCATGGAGCGCGATCGGGAACGGCTCCGGCACGACCAGGCCGAGATCGCGCGGCTTCAGATGGAGCTGACCCGTCTGGAGGGGTATTTCGCTCAGCCGCAGACGCGGACGGTTTTCGACCGGATCGGCTTCGCCAATACGATCATCCAGCAGAAGAGCCTCTCTTGGACGCAGTTGCTCGCTGACCTGGCGGCGGTCCTGCCAGCCGGCGTGCGCGTGGTGAGCCTGGCGCCCCAACCAGCCGGCCATGCACTGGAGACTAGGCTGGTGGTGGAGGCGACCGGCGACCGCGAAAAGCTGGCCTTCTTACAGGCACTGGAACATGCGCGTGGATTCTCGCAGGTCCGGGTGACAGCTGAAAGTCATGCAGCCAGTGGGAGCTCGGCCAGCCACATCGAATTGCAGGTCCAGGTGCGGTATACGCCAGACGCGACAGGGCCATGAGGTGGAAGATTTGGACCACGCCGCGGGGCCGACTCTGGATTCGGCTCACTGTAGCGGTGCTGTTCATGCTCGACGGAGCCTTGCTGATCGTCCGCTGGCATCTGGCGCGACAGGAGAGCCGCCAGGCGCTGGCTCTCCAGGTGCAGGATGCCGAAGGGCAGCTACGGCTGTTGCGAAGCGAGGTCCAGCGGGCCCGGAGCGTACGGGACCGACTGCCAGAGCTCGCGGCCCGCTGCGATCAGTTTTATGCCGGTAGCTTTATGCCGGCCTCGGGCGGCTATGCCGGTCTGATGGCCGATCTCGGCGAGCTGGCTGGAAAAACGGGAGTAGTGGTGAACGGCCTCCGTTTTGAACAGAAAGAGGCGACCGTAAACGGGATGCGCGAGATTGCGGTCTCGGGTGTGCTGGAAGGTACCTCGCAGAGCGTGCTGAATTTCCTCCAGGGAATCGAGCAAGCACGTCATCTGTATGTGCTCGATAGCCTCAGCCTGACAGCCGGCACGGCAGCCCCGGTGAAGATGAATCTGCGGCTGCATACGTACTTTCGGTAAGAGGCCATGACGCGGCGACAGATCGAGTGGGCCGTCCTGGCAGTCTTGCTGGTCATTCTGGCTGTCGTACTGTACCGGAGCCGTCAGGCTCCGCTCGAAGCCAGCTCACTACCGATGCCCGCGGGCAATGCACACGCTCGGCTGATTCCGGACCTCCAGCTTCATCTGGATCAACTTGCGCGGCTTCGCCAGAGGCGCCCCGTCGTGGTCCGCCGCGATTTGTTTTCCTTTGCCGAAGCGTCGCCGCGGGTGGCGCCACGGCCGAAAAATTCGCCGCCGCCCGCACCTCCTGGACCGCCGCCTTTGCAAATTCCTCTTACCTACTACGGGCTCGCGGTGGACCCGAAGAACGGCCGGAAGCTTGGCTTCTTTACCGACGGCGAAAACGTCTACGTGGCGGCGGAGGGAGACACGCTGCTGGGTCGCTTTCGGCTGATGCGCCTGGGCAATAACGCCGCCGAGTTTGAAGAGGCCGGCACTGGCCGGCAGGCGACGGTGGCGATGACCGAGCCGGGTCCGGGAACATGAGCCAGCACGCCAGAGAGTCGGCAGCCAGCAGAAGCTGCCATGAAGCCGGGTATGTACTTCTGGTAGCTCTCTTTGCAGTGGCCCTGCTGGTCATTGGCCTCTCGGTGGCCGTGCCCAGCCTGGTTACCGAATACCGCCGCCAGCAAGAAGAGCTGTTGCTCTGGCGCGGGAGCCAGTATGTACGGGCAATTGGCCTTTTCTACCGAAAAACAGGTCGGTTTCCCCACGATCTCGAAGAGCTGCAGAAGGACTACAACGGCATTCACTTCCTCCGCCATGCGTATCCGGATCCGCTCAATCCTAGAGGGAAATGGCGGCTCATCTATCTCGGTCCCGGGGGCCAACTCATCGGCAGTGTGCGGTGGCATAGCCTTGCGGAGTATCAGGCGGCGCGGCTGGGTTTGATACCGAGTGCGTCCGGGGTTTCTGCCGGTGCGCAGGCGACTTCGGGTGAGGGTTCCAGTTCGCAGCCAGCGAATGAGTCCGGGCAGCCGGCCGGTCCCGGTGAGCAGGCACAGCCGACGGCGGGTGGGGAAATTGTGGGGGCAAGCCTCATCGGCGTGGCCAGCAGCCTCGACCGCCCATCCCTCAAGGTGTATATGGGCGGGCATACGTACCGTGAGTGGGAGTTCATCTGGAGCCCGCAGGAAGCCCAGCGGACTGTCATCCTTCCCGGCGCCAGTGGGACACAGCTTCCCACCAGCGGTCCGGGCAGCCCGAACTCAGCGAAGACTGCCGAACAGCCTTAGTTTAGTTTTGAAGGCTCGAATGCCTGCCCGGCGGTACCAGTCGGGCCAAAGAGGACCTCCTGGCGGCATCTGGGCAGGTAGGGGGAGCACAGCAGCCGGAAGAAGGTATCCGATCTGCGCGGGTGGCGGGAGAGTTCCTGCCATACCCGCTGCAGATACTGCCGCGTCTCACGATAGGGTGGCACGCCCCCGAAACGTTTGACGCGCTCCGGTCCTGCGTTATATGCGGCCAGGGCCAGATCCAGGCGCCGGAACTGCGCCAGAAGTTGCTGGAGATAACGCGCTCCGGCCCTTGCGTTCTCTTCCGGATTGAACGGGTTGTGCACACCGAGCGCGGCAGCGGTCGTGGGCAAAAGCTGCATCAGCCCTAGCGCCCCACGGGGCGAGCGGGCCTTTGCGTCGAAGCCGGATTCTGCATGGGCGACACTGTGAAGGAGGCGCACATCCAGACCGGTTTCCGCTGCAGCATGCAGCAGCGCCTGCTCTTCGGCCGGCAGCTGAGGCTCGGCCGCGGGGAACCGATTCTCAGGTTCAATGCGGGCAATCTCCGTGGCCGCGACACGGGCCTGTCCACCCCGCAGATGAAGAATATAGAAAGCTCCTTCGCGTTCGAATCCCGTGATGTGCAGCGTCTGTCCGTTGCGCAGCACCACGGTATCGGCGGCCGCGGCTGGCACCAGGCCCAGCAGGCCGATGACCAGCAGGGCGCGCATCATCAGTTGCCCTCGGGACGTTGCTCTGGCACTGAAGTGGCAGTCACCGCCCGCATCGCCTGCAAAACGAAGCGGTCCAAAGCGGCGGCCACGCCAGCCTGATCGTTCGAGAGAGTCACAGCCCAGCCCTTTCTTTTCAGCTCCTCGGGCGCATTCTCCATCACCACCGGGAGCCCGGCAAACTCGAGCATTTCCAGGTCATTGAGATTGTCTCCAATGGCCATCACATCGCTCGACGCAAGGCCACGGCTTGTGGCCCACAGGCGCAGTGCTGCACCTTTCGAGCAACCCGGGGCGAGAACATCGACGATCGCAAAATCGCGGGCCGGGTATTCCGTCACCGCCAGGGTGAATTCTTCGGTGCTGAAGCATTCCAGCAGCGTACGGAGATTGCGCAGCACGTGCAGGGGGCCAGCGAACATGACCTGGATCGGGTCTTCGGTGAGAGCCGCTTCGAGGAGCTTGCAGACGCGCAAAAATGGGCGATTGCGCTCAAGGTAGTTTTGGCGCGATGGATCGCTCCAGTCCAGATGCTCGAAGATGACCTGGCCTCCGGATTCGCGATCGAAGACGAGCGCTGCGTACTGGCGAAAATCTCGGGCAGCAGCCAGAACGCGGCGAGCGACGGCTGCAGGAAGCAACTGGCGGAACAGCAGGTTACCCTGGCGGCGCCGGATAACGGCTCCGTTGTTCACGATCAGAACGGGATCGCCGGGCACATCTGCGGAGGCCTGGCGGGCAAATTCAAACCGGCGTCCCGTCACCAGCACCACCTCCACGCCGAGCCTCTGCACCTCCGCCAGAACCTGCTGATTGCGCGCGGGCACCTGGCCCTGACTGTCGAGCAGCGTTCCGTCGAGATCGATGGCGACCAGGCGAATCACGCGGCAGCCCTCTGCAGTATAGCGGAGAGTTCGGGAGCCGGCGCAGCGGCGTGGTAAAGTGAAGCGCCATGCAGACAGCGTTGAGCCATCTCGAGTGTTCCCGGTGTGGGCATACCTATTCAGCCGACAAGCTGCACAACCTCTGTTCCTGCGGAGGGCCGTTGCTGGCGCGCTACGAACTCGAGCGTGCCGCGCGGACATTCAACCCCCGGGCACTATCGGAACGGCCGCCCACGCTCTGGCGCTACCGGGAATTGCTGCCCGTGCGCACCGAGCCCGTCACTCTGGGCGAAGGCATGACGCCGCTGATCCGTACCGAGCGCCTCGGAGCCCAGCTGGGTCTGGTGCATCTGTGGGTCAAAGACGAAGGTATGAACCCCACGGGAACGTTCAAGGCACGGGGGCTGGCGGTCGCGGTGAGCCGTGCGCGGGAGCTGGGTGCGCGTACGCTGGCGATTCCTACGGCAGGCAACGCCGGCGGCGCTCTGGCGGCTTATGCGGCGCGCGCAGGCCTGGGCTGCGTGGTGGTGATGCCAGCGGACACACCGCGGGCCAACGAAATCGAATGCCGGGCCGCGGGCGCTGAGGTCATCAAGCTGGACGGCCTCATCGCCGACTGTGCCCGTTTCGTTGCCGAACATGGTCCGCAGGAAGACTGGTTCGAGGTGAGTACCTTGAAGGAACCCTATCGGATCGAAGGGAAAAAGACGATGGGGCTCGAACTGTGGGAGCAGTTCGGCGGCCGTCTGCCGGAGGTAGTTGTTTATCCGACGGGCGGCGGCGTCGGTCTGATTGGCATGTGGAAGGCTTTCGATGAGCTGGAACACATGGGGTTGCTCCGCGGCCGCCGGCCCCGCATGGTGGCCGTGCAGGCGAGCGGCTGTGCGCCGGTGGTGGAGGCATTCGAGCGGGGCGAGACAACCTGTCGGTTCTGGGACCATGCCGCCACCATCGCCTCCGGACTCAGGGTGCCGCGCCCGCTGGGAGATTTTTTGATTCTGCGCATTCTGCGGGAGTCTTCCGGCCGTGCGGTGGCGGTGAGCGACACAGAAATCCTGGCCGCAGCGCAGCAGCTCATGCGTCTGGAAGGCATCTTTGCTGCTCCCGAAGGGGCCGCGGGGGTTGCCGCAGTGCAGCACCTGCGCCAGCAGGGCTGGATCGACGAGCAGGACTCGGTGGTGATTTTCAACACAGGCAGCGGCTACAAATACCTGGATCTCTGGGAGAGCGCGCTCGCGCAGCCTGCCGGGCAAACCTCATGACCGAACGGCTGTACTACACCGATAGTTTTCTCACACGGTTCGAAGCGCGTGTGCTGTCGTGCGTTCCTTCTGGCGAGCGGTACGCCGTGTGCCTGGACCGCACCGCCTTCTACCCGACTTCGGGCGGGCAGCCACACGACACCGGTCGGCTCGGTGCAGCGCGCGTGCTCGAGGTGATCGAAGATGGCGACGACATTGTGCATCTCACGGACCGGCCTGTGGAGCCCGGCCCCATCGAGGGCGAAATTGACTGGTCACGCCGCTTCGACCATATGCAGCAGCATACCGGACAGCATTTGCTCTCGGCGGCCTTTCTGCACCTGTTCGGTTTCCCGACCGTTTCCTTTCATCTCGGCCGTCAGGTCTCGACGATCGATCTGCAGGCTGTCTCGGTCGTGGCGCGGCATCTGGAAGAGGCCGAGCTGAGGGCGAACGAGATCATCTTTGAAGATCGTCCCGTGCGCATTTCCTTCAGTGGGGAGGCCGAGCTGAAGGACCGGGCCATCCGGAAAGCCGTCGAGCGCCGGGGACTGCTGCGCATTGTCGAGATCGCTGATGTTGACGTGCAGCCCTGCGGGGGAACGCACGTTGCGCACACCGGGCAGGTCGGCCAGCTTCAGATCCGGCATCTGGAGCGCCAGAGAGGATTCTGGCGTGTCGAGTTTGTCTGTGGCGGGCGCGCCCTGGAGGCGGCCCGGGAAGATCGTGTTTCCCTCACTGCGGCGGCGCGCACAATTGGTTGCGGTCGGAGCGAGGTTCCCGGCATGGTGAGCAAGATGCTGGAGGAAGCTCGGCGGCTGCGTCAGCAGATGGAAAAGCTGGAGCAACGGCTGGCCGAGCTCGAGGCCAGGGCCCGCATGCGGCCGGGTGGTGTCGTGCTGGAGGCGATTGCCGATGGCCGGCCGGAATGGCTCCGCCGGTTGGCCGCAGCGCTGCTGCAGGAGGGCGTGCGAGCCGTTTTCCTCGTCGGTGCGGATACAAAGGCTGTTGTGTGCGCACGGGCTCGCGATGCGGGTGTTGACGCAGCCGGCATTCTTCGGCAGATCTTCTCCCTGGTCGGAGGACGCGGAGGCGGCTCAGCCGAGTTTGCGCAGGGAACACTCCCTGCGGGGGCGCCGGTCGAAGCTGTGCTGGAACGTGCGCGCCAGCTGCTGGCCGCCACCGCCTCCCCGCAGGCCGGCTAACCGCTGCGGCACAGCTTCGTCGCAGCCGACCGGGATTGGGTTCTCCCGGCCATTTTTGTGTGGACAGCGGGCTCAGGGAGCCACGGCGATTTTTTCGCCGCGCATCAGCACGCGAACGAAAAAGTCGGCCGTCGCCTGGTAGGCGCGCAGCCAGCTTTTCCACATCAGGAAGCCGTGGATTTCGTCCGGAAACACCAGAGTTTCAAACGGTACGTGATGTTCACGAAGCCGCTGGACCAGATCCACGGATTGACTGAAGGGAACGTTGCGGTCGTCGTCGCCCTGGATCAGCAGCACGGGTGATGTCCAGCGGTCCACTGCCGACACGGGTGACGATTCGCGCGCCAAACGTACAGCCTCGGCCAGATCCGGTGGTGAACTCATCCCGCCGCCCTCAAAACGCATCCAGCGGTTCAGAAACGCCGACCAGTCATGCACGCCGTGCAGGTCCACGCCTGCGGCAAACAGGTCAGAGTTGCGCGCCAGCCCGAGCGCGGTCAGATAGCCTCCGTAGGAGCCGCCCCACAGACCGATGCGATGGGCATCTACGTAGGGCAGGGACTGGAGATAATGCGCTGCAGCCACAATGTCCTGATACTCAGCGGCACCCCGCCAGCCGGCGTGTGCGGGCTCCCGGAAGGCCCGGCCGTACATGGTCCCCAGCCGGTAATTCACTGAAAGAACCACGAAGCCCAGACTGGCCAGATACTGATTTTCGGCATAAGCGTTGTGGTAGTAGTCCATGTAGTGAAAGCCCAGCACCATCTGCCGGATGGGCCCGCCGTGCATGAACACGATGGCCGGTGCCGGTGGGTGAAGATCGCGGGGCACGAAGAGCTGACCGTGAATTTCGAGCCCGTCGGCGCTCTTGAACACCACCTGCTTGGGAACCACCAGAGCCTGCGAGGGGTAATCAGCGGGCAGGGCCTCCCGGGCCAGCATTTCACGGCCGCCGGCCGTGATGCGATAGGGCATGGCTGGAACTGTGGCGGAAGAACCCAGGCACAGAACCTGCCGGCCATCGCCGGTGATGACCGGGGACCATTCAATCGTGTCCCCCTGGGTCACCGCTTCCGGGCTTCCCCCGGTTGGCCGAACGCGCCAGATATGTCGGCGGTCAATGTCGTTCTGATTGGAGGTGTAGTAGATCCACTGCCCGTCCGGGCTCACGGTGACCTGCTCGACCTCGTAGGCGCCTTCGGTCAGCCGGAGCGGGGAACCGCCGTTCAGCGCGATGGTGTAGAGATGGTTCCAACCGTCCTGTTCGCTGGCGAACAGGATGCGATCGTTGCCGACAAACTGGAATGTTTCTCCCTGACGCAGCCGAGGGAAGGAGTCATCCGGCCCTGCCCCGCTCTGCCAGAGCACGCGCGCCTTGCCGGTGGTGGCATCGGCCACCCAGATGGTCCAGGGTTCGGGTCGTTGTGGAATCAGCGGTAGACGCGCTTGGAGGCCATGGAGGCGAATGAACGCGATGTGCTTCCCGTCAGGCGACCAGCGGGGCAGCAGGTCCCGGTCGAAGCTCGGCGCCAGATACAACAGGGATTGATTCTGGAAGTCATAGACGACGATGAAGCTGTGGTCACCCCGCTGGCTGGTGAAGGCAATGCGCGTACCGTCAGGTGACCAGCGGGGCTGGATATTGTTGCCGCGGACGTAGCCGATGGGCTGGGCAGGCATACCTCCCGAAACGGGAGCTACCCAGATGCGGCCACGGGCCGCCCATGCCGCGTAGCGGCCATCTGGAGAAAGCTCGATGTCTTCGCAACCTTCGCTGCCGCATTCCATCGTGCCGAGCAACCGCGGTTCACCGCCGCGGTCGATGTCCACAGCCCACACCTGCTGCTGCGGCCGGTTGACGAAGTTGGCCGGGTCGGCCACTTCTCCTTCGCCGTTAGTTTCGCTGCCGCGCGCATAAGCGGCAGTACGCCCATCGGGGGTTAGGGTGAGAGCTGCAAGGGGCTGCCCATCGTCTTCGCTGTAGTGGGTCACCGGACGCGCATTCTTGAAATCCGGTCCGTCGGCGACCCAGATATTGCGCACACCCCGGATGTTGAAAACCCAGGCGACACGCTCTCCTCGAGCCGCGGCTGTGAGCTGGTCCGGGAACGCGTAGGAAAGGATCTGCTCCAGCGACGGCCGTGGCGCCTGCGCATCGGCGGCGAGTGCGAGCAGAAGCAGTGGAGAAAGTTTCAGGCAGGTGGTTCGGAACCGGCGAAAAGTCATTGCGCTCTATGCCTCCTGGTGCCGGATGTTTACCGGCCAGATGATACTCCAAGAGCAACTGCCGCGGTGCAAACGATAGATTCGCTGGCCGAACCGTCGGTTTCAGACACGGCGGCCGAAGGCAGTGCTGGCCGGTGGCTTCCGCAATCAGTTTCGTTCAGAAGCGAGCAGAGAAAAGTGGGGGCTCGGCTATGCGCCCGCGCGGTTGCACTGGGGCCCAGCTTGGCTGCTCAGTTGCCCAGCTGATGCTCGCAATCTGCTGGAAATGCTTTTCCGGCTCCTGAGGTCATCCCTGTGCTCGTGGCAAGATCGGCGGGCGTTACGGACGGCCCCGCATGCTGGGGAAAACGGCGGCAAGGGGTGGCTGGAAGCTTCGGTGCTGAGACTTGCCTGGCTGGTTGCGCGGCTTTGGCATGGACCTTCCACAGGCCGCTTCGCTCGCGCGCGTGCGGCTCTACCCGCTGGGCCCAACGGACGTTCAGCGGATTCCGGAT
>Ga0209810_1001509_pt1 | contig 34446 bp, 34 predicted proteins | sample Coa_R1_7_FD_187159 | JGI IMG/M metagenome (GOLD analysis project Ga0209810, IMG submission 187159) | Surface soil microbial communities from Centralia Pennsylvania, which are recovering from an underground coalmine fire - Coalmine... | ecosystem: Environmental > Terrestrial > Soil > Unclassified... | reverse complement strand
GCGGCCGCTTCGTCTATTTGAGCCTCGAGGCCGCGGCTCGGTCGAGCACCGCGCGCGTAGTTCCCTTCGCGGAGCGCGCGAGGCTGCCGGGCGTCCTGTGGGACGGCTCGCCGGCGAGGGCTTGCTCCACCGCCTCTGCCTTGTCCTCGCCCGCGACGAGGAAGAGCAGCTCGCGGGTCGCGCAGATGCGCGGCAGCGTCAGCGAGATCCGGTCGACGAACGGCTCGTGTCCGGCCTCGGAGCCGACGGCGTCGCGGCCGGTCACGTCGAGCGTCGGGAAGTTTGGGAAGAGCGATGCGATGTGTCCGTCGGGGCCCAGGCCGAGCAGGACGAGATCAAAGGTGTCGAAGCCCTCCAGCTCGTGTCGGTACTCGGCTGCGCCCTCGTCGCGGCCGAGCTCGCCCTGTATTCGGTGGACGGCCGCGGGCTGCTCCCGGAGCCGGTCGAGCAGCGCATTCTTCGCCATGCCGTAGTTCGAGCGCTCGTCGTCGGGCGGCACGCAGCGCTCGTCCCCCCACCACAGCTCGACGCGGCTCCAGTCGGGTTCGAGCTCGGCGGCGAGCCTGTAGGCGACCTTCGGAGTCGAGCCTCCCGTGAGGACGATGCTGCCGCCCGCCCGGGCCTGCCCGGCGAGCTGCTCGGCGACGACTCGAGCCGCCTCCTCGGCGTCGGCGACGACGGTGATCTCGACGTCGCGACCGGTCATCCGCCCTCCGCGAGCTCCCGCGCGCGGTCCATCGCCGCCTGGATCGCGTTGAGGAAGGCGGCGCGGACGCCTGCCTGCTCGAGCTCGCGGATCGCGGCGATCGTCGTTCCCCCGGGCGAGGTCACCGACTCACGCAGCTCCACCGGGTGCATGCCCTGGTCGCGTAGCTGCTTCGCCGTTCCGAACATCGTCTGCACGACGAGCGTGGTCGAGACCTCGCGCGAGAGACCGAGCAGGATTCCCGCCTCGATCATCGCCTCCGCGAGCAGGGCGAAATATGCAGGCCCGGAGCCCGAGACGGCGGTGATCGCGTCCATCCAGTCCTCGGGCACGCGTACGACGCGGCCCAGGTGCGAGAGCAGTTCCTCGGCGAGCGCGAGCTGCTCGTCCCCCGCGTGCGCGCCCGCGCAGATCCCGGCCATGCCCTCGTGCACGGTCGCCGGCGCGTTCGGCATCGCGCGCACGACCGGGACGCCCTCAGCGATCCGCTGCTCGATGTGCGCCGTCGGGATGGCCGCCGCGACCGACACGAGCGTCTGCTCCGGCGTCAGGTGGATTCCCATCTGACCGAGCAGCGCGTCGATGTCCTGCGGCTTGACCGCGATCACGACGAGCCCCGCGGCGGTCACAGCGGCCGCGTTGTCCGCGGTCGCCTCCGCGCCGTAGCGCTCGCGCAGCTCGGCAAGCCGCTCCTCGCGACGATCGGTCACCACGACCTCGGAGGGGTCGCGCCAGCCGGAGCTGAGGAGGCCCGAGAGCAGGGCCTCTCCGATCCGCCCGCCGCCGAGGATTGCGACCTTGCGCTCGCTCATGGGTGGGAGTCTGCCGCAAGCGGCGAAAGCGATTGCTTCATGATCTCCGCCGCTAGGCAGCGCGCGCGGCGGGCAGCGGGATCAGGCCCCGGCTGAAGCCCCGCAGGAGAAAGACGCTCGCGAGGCCGGCCCACTCGCCGTACGGCTCGAGCAGCTCGGTCGTCTCCCACGCCTCCACCGGCCGTCCGCGCAGCGCCCGCAGGAGCTTGACGAGGCCGAGGTCGCCGACGAGGCCGTGCTCGAAGCGGCCGAGACCCTCGAGGCAGACGACGCCCGCCGACCAGGGGCCGAGGCCGCGTTCGCGTTCGAGGCGGCGGACGACCGCGTCGGTCGGCAGGTCGTGGAGACGCTCGAGCTCGAGACTCCGGCACAGCCGGACGACCGCGGCTCCGCGCCGCTCGTGCAGACCGAGGCGGCGAAGCTCGAACGGTGCGACGGCTGCGAGCGTGGCGGTGCTGGGCGGCTCGCACAGTGCGGTAGCACTTACCGTCACGGAAGCGTGAGGCGCCTGCAACGCGCGGATCACGCGGCGCTCGAGACTTCGTGCCGTCTTGGAGTCGATCAGCTGCCCGCAGACGGCGCGCAGCAGCGCCTGCGCAACCGTCGCTGTGCGCACCGGCCGCAGTCCACGGAGGTGGAGGGAAGCACGCCGGAGCAACGGGTCGCTCGCAACGAGCTTGAGGAACTCCGAGTGGTCGTCGTCGAGCGCGAGCGTCCAGCGGAGCTTCTCGGCCGCCTCCTCGGACTCTGCTCGGATCGTCATGACTCCGTCCACCGACTGCCACGCCCGCGCGACGGACCCGCAGCAGCGGGCGGTGAGGACGCCGTCCCGCATCCGCCGGGTCGCGTCGCCGATGAGCCGTGCGGAGAGCGCGAGCGAGTATGGACCGCGCGGGCGGACGGCGATTTCCACCATGTCCACGAGCCTACTGCCTCGTCTGGACAGGGCCGCACGAGCGCCTTGCGGCGACCGAGAGCGCGACCTAGCGTCGCCCCGATGGCGCTACGCCTCACCGCGGCCGACCTCCTCATCGGGCTCGCGCTCGTCGCGGCGGCCGCGGTGCTGCTCGTCCCGCGCGGTCCCGGCCACGCTGCGAACGCGATCCTCGCTGACCCGACACGCACGCCGGGCGTCCTCAACCCGCACGTCACCCAGGCGAACATCCGCTCGACGATCTGTCGCCGCGGCTGGACGGAGACCATCCGCCCGCCGGTCTCGTACACGAACGCGCTGAAGGCGAAGCAGATGCGGCAGTACGGCGAGAAGGGCTCGCTGTCCGACTACCAGGAGGATCACCTCATCAGTCTCGAGCTCGGCGGCAACCCGACCGACCCACGCAATCTCTGGCCCGAGCCCTATCCGCGGGCGGCCGACGTGGACAAGATCGAGAACGAGCTCAACGCCGAGGTCTGCTCCGGGCAGCTCACGCTCGCGCAGGCGCAGCAGCGGGAGGACGACCTCAAGCACTCGCAGGGGTAGAGTCGCCGCATGGAGATCTCGCCCGAAGCCCATATGGGCCTCGTCGAGCTGAGCGTCTCCGATCTCGACCGCTCGCTCGCGTACTGGCAGGACGCGATCGGGCTGCGGGTCCTGTCCCGGGAGGACGGCACGGCCGAGCTCGGCGCCGACACGCCGCTCGTGCGTCTCGTCGAGGAGCCGGGTGCGCGTCCGGCCCACGGCTTCACCGGGCTCTTCCACGTCGCGCTGCTCGTGCCGGATCGTCCGAGCCTCGGCCGGTTCCTCGCGCACACGGTGCGCAGGCAGATCCCGCTCACCGGGCTCTCCGACCATGTCGTGAGCGAGGCGATCTACCTTCGCGACCCGGACTACCACGGCATCGAGGTCTACGCCGACCGCCCGCGCGAGCAGTGGGAGGGCCAGGTCGCCCAGCGCATGACGACGATCCCGCTCGACACCGGCTCCCTCCTCGCCGAGGCCGGCGATGCCGAGTTCGACGGGCTGCCCGACGGGACGACGGTCGGTCACGTCCATCTCTGCGTCCGGGACGTCGACGAGACGGTCGGCTTCTATCGCGACAAGCTCGGGATGGCCGTGACAGCCCAGGCCGGCGACTCGGCCGCCTTCCTCAGTGCGGGCGGCTATCACCACCACCTCGGCGGCAACACGTGGGAGACACGCGGCGCAGCACCCGCGCCCGAGGGCACCGCGCGCCTCCTCCGCTTCACGATCGTCCTTCCCGACCAGGCGGAAGTGCAGCGTGTGGCGGAGCGGATCGGCGGCACCGAGGTCCGCGACCCCTCGGGGAACCCGCTCCTGCTCGCCGTCTAGCGTGGGCCTCACCGGGCGGAACGCGCTCGTCACGGGTGTCAGCCGCCGCGCCGGGATCGGCTACGCGATCGCGCGCCGCCTGCTCGAGGCCGGCGCGGCCGTCTTCGTCCAAGGCTGGGCGCAACACGATGCTGCGCAGGCCTGGGGGGCGGAGCCCGGAGGGACGGAAGGCGTCGCCCGCGAGCTGGCCGTGCCGTTCGCCGAGGTCGACTTCGCCGATCCCGGCGCTCCTGAGCACGTCGTCGCAGCGGCCGCGGACGCGCTGGGTGAGCTGGACATTCTCGTCGTGAACCACGCCCGGAGCGGCCACGGCCGCCTGGCCGAGCTGACCGCAGTCGAGATCGACGCCTTTCTCCACGAGAACGTCCGTGCCGCGCTGCTCCTGGTGCGCGAGTTCGCCGCGCGTCATGACGACTCCAGACCGGGAGGACGAGTCGTGCTGATGACCTCGGGGCAGCACCTGGCGCCGATGGCGCGCGAGGTCGCTTACGCGGTCTCGAAGGGAGCGTTACAGCAGGCGACGCTGACGCTCGCGGACGAGCTCGTCGACCGCGGAATCACGGTCAACACCGTCAACCCGGGACCGACCGATACCGGCTGGGGGCTCGCCGAGCAAGACCCCGAGCAGACGATGCCCTTCGGACGCTGGGGCCTGCCCGACGACGCAGCCCGCCTCGTCGCCTGGCTCTGCTCCGAAGACGCAGGCTGGATCACCGGCCAGACGATCGACTCCGAAGGCGGCTTCCGCCGCTGGCGCTGACGAGCTCTAGCCGGTCGCGGCCTTCGGCAGCCAGCTGAAGCGCCACAGCGCGAACACGAGCCCGATCGCCGCCCACACCGCGAGCACCCCGATGTCGCTCCACACGATCCCCACCCCGGTGGTCGCGGGCGTGAACGCATGGTGCAGCCCGTCTGACAGGTGCTCGACCGGGAAGACCTGCGCGACGTGCCCCAGCCAGCCCGGCAGGTTGACCGCCGGGATGAAGACGCCGGAGATGAAGTAGAGCGGCAGCATCACCGCCTGCACCATCGGCTGGGCGGCGTCCTCGTTCGCGATGAGGGTCGAGAACGCGTACGCGAGGACGCAGAACGTGATCGAGCCCACGACTGCCGTGACCGCGATCCCCGGAATCGTGTGCGAGGGGAGCCGGACGCCGTAGGCGAAGCGCCCGAGGAGCATGAGGATGACCATCGACGTGAGCGACACCCCGATCGCCATCAGCGTGCGGCCGGCGATCAGCACCCACGCGGGCACCGGCGTCGCGCGCCTTCGCTTGAGGATCCCCTCCTCGCGCAGCACCGTGATCGTGATGACGAGGTTCACGAACGAGGCCGCGATCACGGCGAGCGCCGAGATGCCTGGCACGTAGTACGTCCGCGCAGCGACGCCGGCTCCGGGGCCGACCTTGTTGTTGCCGAAGATGCTGATGAAGATGACGAGGAAGAGCAGCGGTAGGACGAGCGTGAAGAAGCGGCCCTGCCGGTTGCGCAGGAAGCCGAGCAGGTCGTAGCGCGCCTGGTGGAGGACGAGCCCGAGCGGCCCGCGTGCTGCGGCCGTCGTCAAGCCGGCTCCCTCGTGAGCTCGAGGTAGACGTCCTCGAGCGTCGGCCGCCGCACGTCGAGATCGGGCAGGTCGATCCCGCGCGTGCGCGCCCAGTCGGCGAGCGCGCCGACATGCGCGAGCGGCGTGTCGCTCGTCAGCGTCACGCGTCCGTCCTCGCCGGCGAGCAGCGCGCGCAGCTCCGCCGGGAGGTCGTCGGCGCCGGTTCCCTCCGGCAGCGTGAAGCGGATCGTCGCGGCCATCCGGTTGCGGCCGCCGAGCGTGCCCGGGGTCCCCTCGGCCACGATCCGACCGCCGGCAATGACCGCGATCCGGTCGGCGAGTTGCTCGGCCTCGTCCATGTAGTGCGTGGTGAGGAAGACCGTCTTGCCGAGCTCGCGCAGGCCGTCGATCACGTGCCAGGCGGTGCGGCGCGCCGACGGGTCGAAGCCCGTCGTCGGCTCGTCGAGGAAGATGAGCTCCGGGTCGCCGATCAGCGCGAGCGCGACGTCGAGCCGGCGCCGCTGGCCGCCCGAGAGCTGTGGCGCGAGCGTGTCGGCCTTCTCGTCGAGCCCGACGAGCGCGATCGTCTCGTCGATGTCGCGCGGCGCGCGGTAGTAGCCGGAGTACAGCTGGAGGCTCTCGCGTACCGTGAGCCCCGGCTCCGCGTTCGACTCCTGCAGGACGGCTCCGACGCGGTTGCGCCACTCTGCGTCGCCGTGCGCGGGATCGACCCCGAGCACGCTGACCTCCCCGGCCGTACGCGTGCGGAAGCCTTCGAGGATCTCCACCGTCGTCGTCTTGCCGGCGCCGTTCGGCCCGAGGAAGGCGAAGATCTCTCCGCGCTGTACTTCGAGGTCGATGCCGGCGACCGCGTCGACCTGGCCATAGCGCTTGCGCAGACCCCTGATGGAGACGACCGGCTCCACGCGGCGAGTGTACGCCTGCCCAGGAGTCGAAACGTGCGCTATACCTGTCGAGAGGGAATGAGCAGCAAGCCGGTCGAGCAGCTCTCACAGGTGATCGTGCGCTTCGCGGGCGACTCCGGCGACGGCATGCAGCTGACCGGCTCGCAGTTCACGTCCGAGGCGGCGCTGCTCGGGAACGACATCTCGACGCTGCCGGACTTCCCGGCCGAGATCCGCGCGCCCGCCGGCTCGCTCCCCGGCGTCTCGGGCTTCCAGCTCCACTTCGCCGACCACGACATCCTCACGCCTGGCGACGCGCCGAACGTGCTCGTCGCGATGAACCCGGCGGCGCTGAAGACGAACCTCGCCGACCTGCCGAAGGGCGGGACGCTGATCGTCGACGCCGACGCGTTCACCGAGCGGAACCTCCAGAAGGCCGGCTACGCGCAGAGCCCGCTCGAGGATGGCTCGCTCGACGAGTACCAGGTGCACGCGGTGCCGCTGACCTCGCTCACCGTCGGCGCGCTGAAGGAGATCGAGGGCGTGACGCCTCGCGAGGCCGAGCGCTCGAAGAACATGTTCGCGCTCGGGCTCATGTCGTGGCTGTACGGGCGCTCCATCAGGCCGACGATCGAGTTCCTCGAGGAGAAGTTCGGCGAGAAGCGACCCGAGATCGCGGCGGCCAACGTCAAGGCGCTCCGCGCCGGCTACGCGTTCGGCGAGACGACGGAGTCGTTCGCCGTCACCTACGAGGTGAAGCCCGCGCCGCTCGCGCCGGGGACGTACCGCAACATCACCGGCAACCAGGCGCTGTCGCTCGGGCTCGTCGCCGCCTCGCGGCTCTCCGGGCTGCCGCTCTTCCTCGGCGCCTACCCGATCACCCCGGCGAGCTCGATCCTCGAGGAGCTCGCGGGCTACAAGCACTTCGGCGTCCGCACCTTCCAGGCTGAGGACGAGATCGCGGCGGCCGGCGCGGCGGTGGGCGCGGCGTTCGGCGGCGCGCTCGGCGTCACGACCTCGGCCGGCCCGGGCGTCGTCCTCAAAGCCGAGACCGTCGGGCTCGCGATCGTGCTCGAGCTTCCGCTCGTCATCTGCGACATCCAGCGCGCCGGCCCGTCGACGGGCATGCCGACGAAGCCGGAGCAGGGCGACCTGCTGATGGTCATGTACGGGCGCAACAGCGAGTCGCCGGTGCCGGTCGTCGCGGCGCGCTCGCCGTCCGACTGCTTCCACGCCGCGATCGAGGCGGCGCGGATCGCGCTCAAGTACCGCACTCCGGTCTATCTCCTGTCGGACGCGTACCTCGCGAACGGCTCCGAGCCGTGGCTCCTGCCCGACGTCTTGACGCTGCCCGACCTGACGCCGACCTTCGCGACCGAGCCGAACGCGGGCGACGAGTTCCTGCCGTACCTGCGCGACGAGCAGACGCTCGCGCGCCCGTGGGCGCTGCCCGGGACGAAGGGGCTCGAGCACCGGATCGGCGGCCTCGAGAAGGCCGACCGCACCGGGAACATCTCCTACGACCCCGAGAACCACGACCTGATGACGCGGCTCCGCGCGCAGAAGGTGGCGGGCATCGCCGCCGACATCCCTGAGCTCGAGGTCGACGACCCCGACGGCGAGGCGAAGCTCCTCGTGCTCAGCTGGGGCGGCACGTACGGCCCGGTCGCCGCGGCCGCGCGCCGCGTGCGCGCGAACGGCAAGCACGTCGCGCACGCGCACCTGCGGCATCTCAATCCGTTCCCGCGCAACACGGGCGACGTGCTGCGCCGCTACGACAAGGTGCTGATCCCGGAGATGAACCTCGGCCAGCTCCTGCAGCTCGTGCGCTCGCAGTTCCTGATCGACGCGATCGGCTACAACCGCGTCCGCGGCTTCCCGCTGCGCGCGGCCGAGGTGGCCGAAGCGGCCGAGGCTCTGCTGGAGGCGGCATGACCGAGACGAACGGCCACACGCAGCTGACCGCGAAGGACTTCCGCACCGACCAGGAGGTGCGCTGGTGCCCGGGCTGCGGCGACTACGCGATCCTCGCCGCGCTCCAGTCGTTCATGCCGGAGCTCGGGATCGAGCGCGAGAACACCGTCTTCATCAGCGGGATCGGCTGCGCGGCGCGCTTCCCGTACTACATGAACACGTACGGAATGCACTCGATCCACGGCCGCGCGCCGGCGATCGCGACCGGCCTCGCGACGACACGGGCCGACCTCTCGGTCTGGGTCGTGACGGGCGACGGCGACGCGCTCTCGATCGGCGGCAACCATCTCATCCATGCGCTGCGCCGCAACGTCAACTTCAAGATCCTCCTCTTTAACAACCGCGTCTACGGCCTGACGAAGGGGCAGTACTCGCCCACGAGCGAGCTGGGGATGCGGACGAAGTCGACGCCGATGGGCTCCATCGACTGGCCCTTCAACCCGATCTCGCTCGCGGTCGGCGCCGAGGCGACGTTCGTCGCGCGCGCGATCGACACCGACAAGAAGGGGATGACCGAGGTGCTGCGCGCCGCGGCCGAGCATCGCGGCAGCGCGTTCGTCGAGATCTTCCAGAACTGCCCGATCTTCAACGACGACGCGTTCGACTACGTGCGCGACGACAAGGAGGGCGTGAACCGGATCCTCCTGCGCAACGGCGAGCCGATCACGTGGGGCGCCGAGGGCGAGAAGGCGCTGCGCCAGCGGTCGGACGGCTCGATCGAGGCGTGCGCAGCCGACGACGCCGGCGTGCTCGTGCACGACACGGCACACGAGTTCCCGTCGGTGGCGTTCGCACTCTCGCGCGTGACGCAGGCGACCCACGGCGGCACGCCGGTCGGGATCTTCCGCAACGTCGAGCGCCCGGTCTACGACGACCTCATGGCCGAGCAGCTCGCGAAGGCGGAGGAGAAGAAGGGCAAGGGCGATCTCGCGGAGCTGCTCCACTCCGGCGAGACCTGGGTCGTGAGGTGACGGCCACCGCACTGGCGGTTCGGCCCGGGCGCGAGCCACCATGCGCGCGACTTGATCGTTTGGACACCCGCAGCAGTAGCACTGGCGCTACCCTCGCCGTGTTGACTTCTGCCTGCCCGGGGGATAAGAACTGCGTCAGGCTTGTCGACTACTGTTGACATGGACGCGACGAACGAGAGGAACGACGTGCGCGATATCCCCGAGCAGGAGCCTACTCGCCTCACCACTGAGCAGATGCTCGAGCTCCTGGGAAACCAGGGCGGCACTGAGGACGCGTACCGAATCACGGAGACCTACGAGCACGTCGAGCGTGTCTACAACGCCGCGCTGAACATCGGCACCTTCAGTGCGGCCGCAGCGAGCACGAACCCCCGCTAGCCGTTCGTGCCCGGCTGGGGAGAGATCCTCGCAGAGTGGCAAGCGTCGATCTCGCCGACGCTTCCTGCCGGCGACCTCGACGGCATTCGTGACCAGTACATCCAACGCCTTCGAGAACTCCAAGGACGAGCGGTAATCGTCTACTCCAGCGGGTGGCTAGCCGGGCGCACCAGCAACGACGTGAGCGTGCAGGGCGATGACGTCCACTCGATGATGGAGGTCTGCCGCGACGTCGAAGAGAGTGAACTCGACCTAATCATCACCAGCCCGGGCGGCGCGGCCCAAGCGGCGGAGCAGATCGTCGAGTACCTGCGCACACAGTTCGACTACATCCGCTGCTTCGTCCCGATGCAGGCCAAGTCGGCAGCGACAATGATCGCCCTTGGCTGCGACGAGGTCGTCCTCGGGAACCATTCAGAGCTCGGGCCGATCGATCCGCAGATCACGCTGCAGACCCCCGAAGGGCCGCGGGGCGGGCCGGCGCACGCGATCCTGCGCGACTTCCGGCGCGCCCAGGAGCAGACGTCCTCCGACGTCAACCTACTCGCCGCGTGGACGCCAATTCTTCGGTCCTACGTCGGCGGACTCATTGAGTACTGCAGCCAGCAGGTGCAGCTCGCGATAGATGTCGTCGCCCGGTGGCTCGAGCGGTACTGCTGGCGCACGACGACATGAATCTCTCTGGTGTGGATGAGCGGCGGGCGAAGGCAAGGGAGATCGCGAACTACTTCGGCTCGGAGGACGCGTACGACCGGCACAGGACGCACGAGAGGCCGATCAGACTCCCTGAGCTGGAGCAGGTAGGCGTGCGAGTACGCCGTCTAGGGAGCGATGACGAAGACCTGCAAGACGCTGTCCTCAGCATCTACCACGCGACGGACATCACGTTCACTGTGAATCCCGGCGTTGTGAAGATCGTGGAGAACCACCTCGGCCGCAGGCGGGTGAGATTTCAGCAGCAGCTGTCGCTGAACCTCCCGCTCCAACCGATAGTCGCGCCCGGCGAACCTCCAGGCGCGGCTCCGGAAGAGCCGGAGGGTGAGCCGACGCCGGCCGCTCTTCCGCTTGCCGAGCCTGGCGAAGCCGAGCCGGAGCCAACCACTCCGCCGCCGGAACCCCACGCTTAGGTGGGGAGGTCTGCCTAGCTACCCCCAGCCGATGTCGTCGCCGGTCTCGAGCTTGCGCCAGAAGGTGATCTCCGGCTCGCTCGTTGCGACCTGCTCCATCATCGGGCCGATTTCCGCCTCGTTCTCGTGGAAGAACCGCTGGAAGCTCTCGGGGTCCGGCCACTCGTCGACCACCATGATCTGGCCCTCGCTCCCGTAGAAGCGGTGTGCGATGACTCCGGCCGCCTTGGCCCGCTCGGCGATGTCGCGGAGCACGTCTCCCTTCTCGGACGCGAGCTGCTCGAGCTTGTCCGGATCTCCCGACACCCGCAACGTCATGATGACCGACACCTGATCTCCTCCTTCGTAGGCAGTGGACGGCCTATCTTCGCCTACTTCGGGGGTTCGGTTCAGGCGTGCTGCGGTTGCTCGGCGCGGCGACGCGTCGTGAGGCGCGGCGTCCAGCCGAGCGCCAGCGCGGCGCCGACGATCGCGACGAGGCCGACGATCCCCGAGAAGAGGAACGCCAGCTCCGTGCCGCCGACGGCGCAGAGCCAGCCGGTCATGATCCCGGCCAGCGCGCCCGTGCCGTTGAAGGCGTAGAAGTAGAGGCCGATGATCCGGCCGCGCAGGTGGTCGGGCGCGGCGAGCTGCATGCTCGCGTTCGAGTTCGCCGACCACGCGGTGAAGCCGGCGCCGACCAGAAACAGCAACGCGCCGGCCAGGATCGCCGACCGAAGCGGCGCGAGCAGCAGCTCCCCTGCGACGAAAACGAGGCCGCCCGTGAGCAGCACCTTCGTCGACGCGCGACCGAGCGACGCGGCGGTCAACGCGCCCACCAGCGCGCCGGCGCCGAAGACGGCCGACAGAAGCCCGTACACGTAGCTGTGCCCGTGCAGCGTCACCTTCGCCAGCACCGGCAGAGTGACGTTGAAGTTGAAGCAGAACGTGCTGAGCACGAAGGTCAGCGTGAGGAGGACGAGCATCCGCGGCTGCCGACGCACCCACGCGAGCCCCTCGCGCGTGCCGGCCAGGATCTTCGGCCGCTCGAACTGCTCGAGTGGGAAGAACTCCGAGACGCGCATCGCCAGCAGGCCGAGCAGCACGGCGAGGAAGCTGACCGCGTTGACGAGGAAGCAGATCCCGGCCCCGGCGACGAGCACGACGCCCGCGACCGCCGGGCCGAAGATGCGCGACGCGTTGAAGAGCGTCGAGTTGAGCGCGATCGCGTTCGGCAGGTCGTCGCGTCCCACCATCCGGTACGTGAGCTGCTGCCGCGACGGGACGTCGAGCACGAGCACCGTCCCGTTGAGGAACGCGATCGTGTAGAGCATCCACGGCTGCGCGAAGCCGCCGAGCGCGATCCACGCGAGCGCGGAGGCCGAGACGAGCTGCGCCACCTGCGTCGCGATCACGGTGCGGCGTGCGTCGAGCCGATCGGTGAGAACGCCCGCGAACAGGCCGAACGCCATGTACGGCATGAACTGCGCGAACGCCATCACCCCGACGTCGAACGCCGAGTGGGTCAGCTGCAGGACGAACCAGCCGAGCGCGATCCGCTGCATCCACGAGCCGGTCTGGGAGACGATCTGGCCGCCGAAGAAGAGCCTGTAGTTGCGGTAGCGGAGGCTGTAGAAGGTGCGCTTCGCGGCTTTCGTCACGGGCGCGCCTCCTCGAGCTCGAGCAGGCGTGCGAGCGGCCCGGCCGCCGCCCCGACCGCTTCGAGCTCCTCGGCCGAGAGCGCGCTCAGCCGGCTCGCAAGCCAGGCGGTGCGGCGGGAACGGACGCGGCGAAGCGTCCGCTGGCCGTCCTCGGTCAGCGTGAGCCCGGTGCGGCGTCGATCGGACTCGCTCTTCGTGCGCGCGACGAGGCCGTCGCGCTCGAGCCGCGAGACGCGCTTCGACATCGCGGCGGTCGAGACGCGGTCGTTCGCCGCGAGCTCGCCGACGGTGACACCGGGCGCGTACTTGATCGCGACGAGCAAAGCGACCTGCTGGGGCGAGACGCCGGCGATCTTCTCGCGCCGCAGCTCGCCGCCGAGACGTAGCAGCGTGGGGCGGAGGAGATCGGCCACCGCCATCGCTTCGAGCTGCTGCTTCGTCGCTTGAGGCATTCGGTAACCAGGTTAGCAAAACCCGGTAACCTGGTTACGTTTTCCTTACATCAGCGGCAGGGTGAGACAGGTGGGGCCGCCGTCGCCCTTGCGCGAGATCTCGTCGCCGTCGTAGACGAGCACCTCGACGCCGGCGGCTTCCAGCCTGCGGCGGGTCTCGTCGTTCCCTGCGAGCGCGAGTGCGCGCTTCCCGCCGTCGAGCCCGAGCACGTTGGGCCCCATGGTCTCGAACTCCTCGTCGGGCACCTCGACCATCCCGATCTCCCGTTCCTCGAGCAGCTCCACGAGCGGCACCGGCAGCAAGGGGAGATAGACGACCGCCAGCTGCGCCGAGATCGGGTTGATGAGCGAGCGCAGGTGGAGGACCTCGCCGCGGCCGTGGTGGTGCGCGAGGTGGAAGGCGCGGACGTCGACGCCCGGAAGCAGCCGCCGCAGGGCAGCGATTCCCGCCTCGTTCGTGCGGTAGGTGTGGCCGACGAGCAGCGTCGAGTCGTCGAGCCAGACCGTGTCCCCGCCCTCCGCGAACTCTCCCTCCGCGAGCTGTCCCACGATCGTGATGCCGGCCGCCTCGAGGTCGGCTCGCAGAGCCTCCGGCTCGCCTCGCCGCCCCTCCTTCCCCGGCAGCAGGAGGATCGCGCGTCCGCCTGGCGCGATCAGCACGGGGTCGTAGACGTAGATGGAGTCGAGGTTGCCGGCTTCCCCGCGAGCCTCGACCACTTCGGCGCCCGCAGCGGCGAGGGCCTCCCGAAACGCCTCGTGCTCACGCGTGAGGCCCGAGAAGCCGGGCGCCGCGCGCCAGCCGAGCCGCTGCCAGGACTCGACGTCCTCCTCCACCGGAGCTCTGACGAGGATCCTCAACTCAGCCGCCCGTCATGTCGGGCGCTCCGACTGCTTCGGGCGGCGGTGGAACGGCCGGTCCCTCGAGCCCGCGGCGACGCCGGACTTCGAGCAAGACCGTCAAGGCGATCGCCACACCTGCGAGCCCGATCGTCACCAGCCCGATTTGGCGAGCCGTCGCACGCGCGCTCTGCTCCCATTCCCCCCGCAGGAACAGATCGCCGGCACTGCTCCGCGGGATGTTGTCGACACCGAGTGGATAGCGCTTCGTGTGCTGCGCCTCCCAGGAGGCGAGCGGGATCAGGAGCAGAACCGATGCGACGATGACGGCGACGGCAGGAACGATCGCGGCGAGGCGAGAGCGGACCAGCATTGCGAGGACGCCGACCATCACGACTCCCGCGGCAACAGCGAAGGCGGCCAGGTAGATCGTTCCGACCGTGCCCTTCGTGGGGTCGCCGAGAACGACCTTTCCCGCCTTCGTCAAGTGGTGCGATGGCTTGTCGAGCTTGAGCCCGAACGCCATGAGCCCGACGACGAAGAGCGGGACGGCCAGGATCCCGGCCACAGCCACGGGGGCCTTCGAGGCCACGCGTAGCCGGCTCACAGCCTGCCGCCCTCGAGCACGCGCGCAAGGAACTCGCGCGTCCGCTCCTCCCGCGGAGACGAGAAGATCGCCTCCGGCGGCCCCTCTTCGCGGATCACGCCGTCGTCGAGGAAGCAGATCTTGTTCGCCACCTCGCGGGCGAAGCCCATCTCGTGCGTGGCGAGGATCATCGTCATGCCGGAGTCGGCGAGCTCGCGGACGAGCTCGAGCACCTCGCCGATCAGCTGCGGATCGAGGGCCGACGTGATCTCGTCGAGCAGCAACAGCTTCGGCCCCGTGGCGAGCGCCCGGACGATCGCGACGCGCTGCTGTTGCCCGCCCGAGAGGCGGTCGGGGAACTCGTCCGCCTTGTCCTCGAGGCCGATCTGCCGCAGCAGTGCGCGCGCGTGGCCCTCCGCCTGGCTGCGCGGGATGCCGAGTGCCTTGCGCGGCGCGAGTGTCACGTTCTGGAGCACGGTCATGTGCGGGAACAGGTTGTACGCCTGGAAGACGATCCCGATCTTCTGCCGTAGCCTGTTGACGTCGACCTTCGCGCCGGTGATCGTCTGGCCGTCGACGACGATCGTGCCGCCGTCGACCTGCTCGAGCAGGTTGATGCAGCGCAGCAGCGTCGACTTCCCCGATCCCGAGGCGCCGATCAGGCACACGACCTCGTGCTCCCCGACGTCGAGGTCGATTCCGTGCAGGACCTCGAGGTCGTCGAACCGCTTCCTCACACCCTGCAGGGAGACGAAATGTCCGTTCTCGCTCATACCGCTTGCGCCCGCTCGCGTCTCTCCCGCTGCCGGATGATGTGATCGGTGAACCGGGCGAGCGGGATGGTGAGAAAGATGAAGAACACGGCCGTAACGGTGAGGCCCGTGAAGTTGACGTAGTCGGACGACCACTGGTTGGCCTGCCCGAGCGCTTCGACCAGGCCGATCGTCGTGATCAGCACGGTGTCCTTCTGCAGGCCGATGAAGTCGTTCAAGAGCGGTGGAACGACGCGCCGGATCGCCTGGGGCAGCACGACGTAGCGCAGCGCCTGCATGTAGCTCAATCCGAGGGAGCGCGCCGCCATCCGCTGGCTCGGATGGACCGATTCGATGCCGGCCCGATAGACCTCGGTGACGTACGCGGTATAGACGAGCACGAGCGCGATCACCCCATTACGGAAGAGCGACTGGCTCGACAGCCCGAAGTAGTTGAGGGTCGCGAATCCCTCCACCATGAAGATCACGAGCAGCAGCGGCGTTCCGCGGAAGATGTCCGTGTAGACGATCGCCGCCGCCCGCAAGGGCGCCGCGGCGCGTCCGGGAAGCCCGCGCACGATCGCGATCAGCAGCGCCAGCACGAGGATGAACGCCTCGGCGACGACCATCAGCTCGAGGTTGAGCTGGAACCCGTTCCAGATCGCGGGCGCGGAGCGGAGGAAGTCGAACGGGCTGAAGAACGTATGCAGGAACTGGCCCATTCGCCCTCCTCCGCTTTACGCCTGTCTCAGTCCGTACCTACTTCAGGATCGGGACCTTCGCCGGATCGAAGCCGAACCATCGCTTCGTCAACTTGCTGATGGTCCCGTCGGTCTGCAGCGACTTGATCGCGCGGCTGACGTAGGGGATCAGCGGACTGCCCTTCGCGAACACCGCGCCGTAGCCCTCGTGGGTGTCGATCTGTCCCACGACGCCGCCGTACGCTCCCGGCTGCTTCTGGTTCTGCGACTCGATGATCGGCACGTCGAGGATCAGGGCCTGGCACGCACCCGACTGCACCGCGTTGAACGCAGCGCTCGAGGACGCGGAGTAGACGAGCGGCTTCTTGGCCGGGCGCAGCTTGTGCAGGAGCCAGTCGAGGCCCGTCGTGGAGGCCTGGGCGCAGGTCTGCAGGCTCTTCAGGTCGGCGATGCTCGTGGGCTTCTTGACGCCCTTCGCGATGAGGACGCCCTGGTTCGCGTCGAAGTAGGGAGCCGAGAAGCCGATCACCTTCGCGCGCTGGGCCGTGATCGTCGTCTCCTCCATCGCGAAGTCGTACGGCTTCTTCCCCGGGAGCAAGATGGTCGCGAACGGCGCCCGCCGGAACGTGACGTTGCCCTTGCTGATGCCGAGCTTCTGCGCGACGTCGAGGGCGAGGCCGTACTCGAAGCCCGAGGGGTTCTTGAGCGTGGTCCCGGACAGCTGGCCGTTCCAGAACGCCGGCGCCGGGACATCGAACCCGACGACGAGCTTGCCGGGGTGCAGTGTCGGGACGTTCCCCTGTGACGACGTGGTCGTCGGAGCCTTGTTTCCGCCGCCCCCGCCGCCGCAGGCGGCGAGCATCGCGACGAGCGCTGCGATCCCCAGCAGCGGGAGAAGACGCTTCACGGATTTGCCCTCCTATGTCTAGACCGGCGAGAGGCACCGACTCTAACGCGCTGCGATGAGAAGCTCTAGAAGTTCAGTCGGCCAGCGCGGCGGCCGTCAGCGACTGGAAGTGGCCGATCAGCTGCTCGCTGCGGCTCATCAGGACGCCGTGCTCGAGCGCGCCCGATCCGATGCCTCGCTGCACTCCCTCGACGAGCGTTCTGTCCTCTCTTCCGACCTGGTCGTCGAAGGCGAGCAGGTCGTCGATCCACGCGGGCCCGACGTCCGGGCCGAAGAAGTAGTCGAGGAAGCGGTAGGTCCTTTGCGGCGTCAGCGGCACGATCGGCCCTATGGAGATGTTCGGCCGGCCGCCGAAGATGTTGATCCCGAGGTTCGGCCAGAGGAAGTGGAACTGCGCGCGCGGGAGCTCGTCCCGCGGCGCAGCCGTGCGCAGCGGGCCGTGCTGGGTCGAGAGGCGGCCGTCGGTCGAGAGGAGGTACGACTCGGGCGAGACGTCGATCAGCTCGCTGAAGCCGGGGTGCGCGACCTGGCAGTGGTAGCACTCGAGGAAGTTCTCGCAGACGATCTTCCAGTTCGCCTCGACCTCGGCCTCCCAGCGGGAGTGGTGGACTAGCGAGTCGACGTCGAGCCCGAGCTCGGCGACCTGGGCCGGGAGCGAGCCGAGGGCCTGCGCGAGCGGCTCCGGTTCGGGCGCGACGTTGGCGAAGACGAAGGGCCCCCAGGTGTCCACCGCGATGGGGACGAGGCCGAGCTCGTCCTGCGGGAACTCCGGCTCCTCGTCGCTGCGAGGCGCGGCGCGGAGCGAGCCGTCGAGCCCGTACGTCCAGGCGTGGTACGGGCACTGGAGCGTCTCGCGCTGTTGCTCGCCGTCTGCGAGCGCGAACCCGCGATGGCGGCAGACGTTGACGAAGCCGCGCAGGACGCCGTCGCGGTCGCGCGTAACGACGACCGGTGTGCGGCCTGCACGGGTCGCGAAGTAGCCGGGCTGCGTGAGCTGGCCGGTGTGTCCGGCGTACTGCCACGCCGTGCGGAAGATCCGCTCCTCTTCCCGCCGCAGGATCTCGGGATCGGTGTACCAGCCGTACGGCAGGGTCTTCTCCACCGCGGCGAGCGTATCTGGCCCGGCTGGACACGTCCGGCGTCAGACATGTCCGCATGGGACGATGCAGCGGTGCGTGCGATGGTGCTTCACGCGGCCGGCGAGGCGCTGCGGCTCGAGGAGGTTCCAACGCCGGAGCCCCAGCCGGGGCAGGTGCTGCTGCACGTTGCTGCCTGCGGTGTTTGCCGAACCGACCTCCACATCGTCGACGGCGAGCTGTCCCACCCGAAGCTCCCGCTCGTCCCGGGGCACCAGATCGTCGGCCGGACGGAGGACGGCCGCCGCCTGGGCGTCCCGTGGCTCGGCTGGACGGACGGAACGTGCCGCTACTGCTTCTCGGGCCGCGAGAACCTCTGCGAGTCGGCCCGCTTCACGGGTTACGACCTCGACGGCGGCTACGCGGAGTGGGCCGTGGCCGACGAGCGCTACTGCTTGCCACTGCCCGACTCCTACGACGACCTGCAGGCGGCGCCGCTCCTGTGCGCCGGGCTGATCGGCTACCGCTCGCTGCGCCTCGCCGGCGATGCCGAGCGGATCGGGCTCTACGGATTCGGCTCCTCGGCCCACATCGTGGTGCAGGTGGCCCGCCATGAAGGACGCCGCGTGTTCGGCTTCGTCCGGCCCGGAGACGAGGCGGCGGCGGCGTTCGCCCTCGAGCTCGGCTGCGAGTGGGCGGGCCCGTCGGACGCGCCGGGGCCCGAGGAGCTGGACGCGGCGATCATCTTCGCGCCGGTGGGCGAGTTCGTGCCGGCGGCGCTGCGCGCCCTCGCCGCCGGCGGCGTCGTCGTCTGCGCCGGTATCCACATGAGCGACATCCCGAGCTTCCCCTACGAGCTCCTCTGGCACGAGCGCGCCGTTCGCTCGGTCGCGAACCTGACCCGCCGGGACGGGGAGGAGTTCCTCGCCCTGGCGCCGCAGGTGCCCGTCCGCACCGAGGTCGAGGCGTTCCCCCTCGAGCAGGCGAACGAAGCCCTGGAGCGGCTGCGGCGGGGCGAGCTCCGGGGCTCGGCCGTACTCTCGCTATAGAGTCGCCGTCGTGGCCGCCCCCGCCCCTCCCTTCGAGCAGTTCTACGCCTACCGCCGCTACTTCCCGGTCGCCGAGTTCACCTCCGACGGCGAGCGGGTCCTCTTCGTCTCGAACCTCTCCGGCCAGTTCAACCTCTGGAGCGTCGGCCTCGACGCCGGCCGGCCCGAGCAGCTCACGACCTTCACCGACAACGCCGTACGCGGCGTCGCTGTGAGCGACGACGGCACGATCCTCTTCATCGCCGACCATGACGGCGACGAGTTCCACCAGATCTATCGCATCGCCGCCGCGGGAGGCTGGCCCGAGCAGCTCACGGACCTCGAGCAGGTGCAGCACCAGCTTTGGCCCGGCGCCTGGGCTCCCGGCGGCGGCCGCTTCGCGTTCTCGGCCAACGCGCGGCGGCCGGAGGACACCGAGGTGTTCGTGCAGGAGGAGGGCGGCGAGCCGCGCTACCTCTTCGGCGAGGGGAAATACACCTTCGCCGCATCGTTCTCCCCGGACGGACGCTCGCTCCTCGTCGTCGACGTCCACAACAACACCGACGCCTCGCTCTTCCTCGTCGACATCTCGTCCGGCGAGGCACGTGAGCTGACGCCGCACGAGGGCGAGGTGAAGTTCAACCCCGGCCCATGGGCAGCGGATGGGTCCGGCTTCTACGTGCTCACCGACGAGGGGCGCGAATTCCAGGGCCTTGCCTTCCTGCGGCTCGACACTGGCGAACGGAAGTGGGTCGAGACGCCGGACCGCGACGTCGACGAGGTCACCGGCTCGGCCGACGGACGCGTGCTGGCGTGGATCGAGAACGACGAGGGCTGGGCTCGCGTGAGGCTACGCGATCTCGAATCGGGCTCGGATCTCCCGGAGCCGAAACTGCCGCGAAGCACGATCTCGGTGCTCGGCTCGGGCCTCGCGCTCTCGCGCGACGGCGCCCGAGCGGCTCTCGTCTGCGACCAGCCGACGCGGCCGCCCGAGGTCTGGCTCGTCGAGACGGCGACCGGCGAGGCGCGGCCGCTGACCGAGAGCCGCTCCGCGGGCCTAGGGTCGCTCGAGCTCCGCGAGCCCGAGCTGATCCGCTACGAGAGCTTCGACCAGCGCCAGATCCCCGCATGGCTGTATCGACCCGACGGCGACGGGCCCTCGCCGTTCGCGCTCCTGATCCACGGCGGCCCGGAGTCGCAGGAGCGGCCCATCTACCGGGCGTACGTCCAGTACCTCCTCAGCCGCGGGATCGGCGTCCTCGCGACGAACATCCGCGGCTCGACGGGGTACGGGAAGACGTACCAGACGCTCATTCATCACGACTGGGGCGGCGGCGACCTCGAGGACTGGCGGCACGCCGCCGAATGGCTGCGCTCCCAGCCCTTCGTCGACTCGGACCGGCTCGCGGTCTTCGGCGGCTCGTACGGCGGCTTCGCGGTGCTCACGTGCGTGACGCGGCTGCCGGAGTACTGGCGGGCCGCGGTCGACATCTTCGGGCCGTCGAATCTCGTCACGTTCTCTCGCGCCGTGCCGCCCGGCTGGCGGCGCTTCATGGCGAAGTGGGTCGGCGACCCGGACACCGAGGAGGAGTTCCTGCTGGAACGGTCGCCGATCACGTACGTCGATCAGGTGCAGGCCCCGCTGCTCGTAATCCAGGGCGCAAAGGATCCGCGCGTCGTCAAGCCGGAGTCGGATCAGATGGTCGAGCGGTTGCAAGCCCTTGGTCGCGAGGTCGAGTACGTCGTCTTCGAGGACGAGGGGCACGGGTTCACGCGGTACGCGAACGAGCTGCGGGCCTGGCGGCTCACGTGCGAGTGGCTCGAGAGGCATCTCGCCCCGGCAGCGCCCTAAGCGGCTCTTCCGCGTGTTACATGTGAGTTGGTGAGCCGCCTCACGCGCGTCGCTGATTGGGCTTCCCGGCACCGCCGGCTGCTCGCCCTGGTCCAGCTCGCCGTGCTCGCCGTCTTCTTCGTCAGCCTCGGGTGGGCCCTCCGCGGCTCGATCCATTCCGCCGCTCGCGATCTCGACAACGCGAACCTCGTGCTCTTCGCGCTCGGATGTGCGGCGCTCGGCGGCTACTACCTCGTCTTCGTGCTCGGCTGGATGCGGATCCTCGCGGAGTGGGGGATCCAGCTCCCGTACCCCGTCGCGCTGCGGGCGGAGATGATCTCGATGCTCGCGAAGTACATTCCCGGCGGGATCTGGACGCCGGCCGCGCGCGTCGTCGCAGCCCGGCGCGCGGGAGTCACCGACGCCGCGCTCGTCACGTCGTCGATGCTGCTCGAGGCGGGGCTCTCGGCGGTCGCCGGAGTGATCGTCTTCGTGGTCAGCCTCCCGTTCGTCGACAACGTGAAAGCGCCGATCGCGCCGCTCGTCGTCTTCGGTGCCGTGCTCGCGATTCTCGTCCAGCCGCAGGTCTTCCGGCCGCTCGCGCGGAAGGTGCTGCGACGCTTCGGCTACACGAAGGAGCTGCCGAACCTGCGGGCACGGACCCTCACCTTGCTGCTCGTGTTCTACGCGGGGACTTGGGTGCTCGGCGGCCTCGCGCTCTGGCTGCTGCTGCGCTCGGTCGGCGCCCACCCCGAGGCGGCGACGATCGTCTTCCTCGGCGGGACGGCCGCAGTCGGCGCGATCGTCGCGGTCGTCTTCGTCTTCGCGCCCTCGGGCCTCGGGCCGCGCGAGGCGTCGATGTACGGGCTCCTGCTCGCAGTCGCGACGCCTGGACAGGCTCTCGGCGCGGTCGCGCTCAACCGGGTCGCGTTGACGGCGGTCGAGCTGCTGCTGCTCCTCGTCGGCGGGCTCGTCCTCCGCGGCGCGAGGGGGGCGGCCGAGCCCGCCGAGCTACCGTCGGGCTGAGTTGCACGTCCTGATCGACATAGGCCACTCGTTCCGCGAGGGCTTCTTCATGTTCTGGGAGACGCTCTGGGCGCTCGTCTTGGGCTTCGGGCTTGCGGGCGTGGTGCAGGCGTTCGTCTCCCGCTCGGAGATGGAGCGCCTGCTCGGGCGCAGCGGCCCGCGCGAGATCGTCCGCGCGAGCGCGCTCGGCGCCGCCTCGTCCTCCTGCTCCTACGCGGCGTCGGCGATGGCGAAGACCCTCTTCCAGCGTGGAGCCGACTTCGTCAGCTCGATGGTCTTCATGTTCGCGTCCACCAACCTCGTGATCGAGCTCGGGATCGTGCTCTGGGTCCTGATCGGCTGGCAGTTCGCACTCGCCGAGTTCGTCGGCGGCGCGATCATGATCGTGCTGTTCACGCTCCTCGCGGGGCTCGTGCTGCGGCGGGAGGAGGTCGAGCAGGCCCGCGCGCGGCTCGGTACGGCCGATGCACCCGCTCCCGGCGGCGGGCGGCGCGGCCCCGGCTCACTCGCAGGCTGGGCCGACGCCGCGAGCTACACCCTCGCCGACGCGAAGATGCTGCGGAAGGAGATGGCCGCCGGCTATCTCGTTGCCGGGTTCCTGGCCGTCCTCGTCCCCACGACCGTCTGGCACGACGCGTTCGTGAGCGGCCACGGCTTCTGGACCTCGCTCGAGAACGTCGTCGTCGGCCCGTTCATCGCCATCGCCAGCTTTGTCTGCTCGGTCGGGAACGTGCCGCTCGGCGCCGCGCTCTGGCACGGCGGCATCAGCTTCGGCGGCGTCGTGAGCTTCGTCTTCGCCGACCTGATCACCCTCCCGCTGCTCCTCATCTACCGCCGCTATTACGGCGGCCGGCTCACGCTGAAGCTGCTCGCGATCTTCTGGACTGTCATGAGCGCCGCCGGGCTCGCGGTCGAGTACCTCTTCCGCGCCGCCTCGATCGAGCCGACGAAACGTCCGGCCGTCCTGGCGCCGACGAGCTTCCACTGGAACTACACCACCTACCTCGACATCGTATTCCTCGTCGTCTTCGCCGGGCTCTGGTGGCTGGCCCGGAACCAGCGGCGGCTCGGAGGCGGGGTCGGCTACGCGATCGATCCCGTGTGCGGGATGCAGGTGGAGGTGGCGAACGCCGCCGCTTGCTCCGAGCGAGACGGCGAGGTCATGTACTTCTGCTCGGACCACTGTCGGCACCGCTTCGAGTCGGAGCGAAGCGCCGCCGCGGCCGTCAGCAACTGAGGGTTAGGCGCGCCGCGAGATGCCGCGCGTGAAGAAGGCGATGACCCAGATGAGCGCGGCGACGATGGCCAGGATGAACAGCCACTTGATCACCACGACCGCCAGGACGATCCCCAGCACGACGAGCGCGGCCAGCAGAAGTAGGAGAAAGATCACGCTCGCGGAGTTCCCCGCCGGGTGGAGTCCTAACCCGAGTCCCCGAGCGCGATCTCGGCCGCCTCCCAGAGGTCGAGCTCGCGTCCACGCTCCCGCGCGGCCACGACTGCCTCCCGGTCTTCGTCCAGCAGCGCCCCGAGACGCCGGCCGCGCTCGCCAGGCCAGCGGGGGAGCCGCTTGCCTTCCTTCTCGGCGGCGCCCCAGAGGAGGCCGGCTCGCTCGAGATCGCCGCGGGCGAGCGCGAGCTGCGCGAGGCCCGCGAGCGTGTACAGAGCCCAGAGGCGGTTCTCCTGCGTGCGCTCCATCTCGAGCGCGACAAGTCCCTCCCGCTCAGCCTCGTCGAGATCTCCCGTCTGCAGCGCGAGCATTAGGAGCTCGTGCCGCTGGCCCGACTCCCACCACGCCCAACCCTCCTCGTGTGCTATCTCGGTGCCCCTTCGGGTCAGTTGACGGGCGCGTTCGAGGTCGCCGTCGACCAGCGCGAGCTGGCCCAGCAACCAGTAGTCCGTCGTCTCGATGAATCGGAACCTCCCCTGGGCGAGCTCGAGGGATTGTTCGGTCCTCTCTCGCATGCTGGCCCAGTCCTCGCGTCGCCAGGCCGAGACCGCCCGCATCTGCTGGACGAGCGCCACGCCGCGGTCGTCACCGAGTTGCCGGTAGAGCTCGAGGCTCTCCTCGGTCAGCTGCTCGGCCAGCTCGTCGTGGCCGGCGAGGTCGGCGGTGCCGCCGTGCGCCCGCAAGACGTCGGCGCGGAGCTCCGGCGGGATGTCCGCGGCGCGGTCTCGGAGGCGTTGAATGCGCTCGAAGCCTTCCTCTGGGCTCGACGCATTCCAGAGTTGTTGGAGCTCGAGTGCAAGCTTGAGGCCGAACGCCGGGTCTTGTTCCTCCGCCCAATCCAGCGCGGCCCGTAGGTCTTCGCGCTCGGACAGCGCCGGGCCGAGGTCCGCCACGCTCTCGTCCACGCTCAGGTGGGCGGCACGGGCGATCTCGAGCATGCGCTCTGCGTGACGCCAGCGCAGCTCGTCCTCGAGCCCCGACTCGCGGAGCCGCTCTACTGCGAACTCGCGAATCGTCTCGAGCATCCAGAAGCGCTGCTCGCCGGCCTGCCCTGTGCGGCGCCGGAGCAGGCTCTTGTCGAGGAGCGACGCAAGCGTGTCGAGGTCGGCGTCACAGACGACCTCCGCGGTCTCGAGCGTGCACCCGCCCCGGAACACGCCCAACCGCGCGAAGAGCTGCTGCTCTTCCTCCTCGAGCAGGTCGTACGACCAGGCAATGGCGGCCCTGAGCGTCATGTGACGTTCCTCGGCGTCGCGGGTTCCCTTGAGGCCATCGAGTCGGTCGACGAGCCGATCGAGGAGCGCCTCGGGTGCGAGCAGCTTGGTCCGGGCTGCAGCGAGCTCGAGCGCCAGCGGCAGCCCGTCGAGACGCTCGCAGAGCTGCGCCACCGCAGGCGTCGCGGTGACGTCGGGTCGCACGGCTCGCGCCCGTTCGCAGAAAAGCGCGACGGCTTCGTCGCGAACGAGCGGCGGCAGGTCGAGCTGGGCCTCGCCCTGGATGCGCAGCGGTTCCCGGCTCGTGGCGAACAGTCGCAGCGCAGGGACGGCGGCCACGAGCTCGGCGAGCGGTCGCGCGGCATCGGGCAGGAGCTGCTCGAGGTTGTCGCACACGACGTGCGTCCGGCGCTCTCCCACCCGGGCCGCGATCGCCGCCGGGTCCGGCGAGGAGGCGCCGAGCCGGTCGGCGACGGTCGGGAGGACGAACTCCGCGTCGCGGAGCGGTGCGAGCGGGACAAACACGGTTCCTCCTTCCGCGTCGTCGCCGAGCAGGCGCGCCAGCTCGATCGCGAACCGCGTCTTGCCGGTTCCGCCGGGCCCGACGATCGTGAGGGCTCGCGGGTCCCGCTCGTAGACCAGCGAGACCGCGTCGAACAGCTCCTGCTCGCGGCCGAGGAAGGGCGTGGCGGGAGTCGGGATCTCGACGCTGCCGGGAGTGCGCAGCGGCGGGAACTCGCGCTCGCCGAGCTGATAGATGCGGACGGCGCCTTCGAAGTCCTTGAGCCGGTGCTGGCCGAGGTCGCGGAGCGGCTCCGAGTCGAGCAGCGCGGCGGTGGTGGGCGAGACCAGGATCTGCTCGCCGTTCGCGAGCGCCGCGATCCGGGCTCCGCGGTGCACGTCCAGGCCCACGTATCCCTCGCTCGTCGTGGTGGGCACGCCGGTGTGGAGCCCCATGCGCACGCGGACCGCTCCTGCCTCGAGCCCCTCCCGCGCGGCCAGCGCGGCAGCCGCTGCTCCGTCGGCCGTGGGGAAGGCGATGAAGAACGCGTCGCCCTGGGTGTCGACCTCGATTCCGCCGTGGCCGGCCGCCGCCTCCCGCACGACCCGCCGGTGCTCGGCGAGCGCCTCGGCGTAGCGGGCGGGCCCGAGCTCGTGGAGGAGCCTCGTCGACCCCTCGATGTCGGTGAACAGGAACGTGACCGTTCCCTGCGGAAGCGCGTCCACGGCCGGAATGATGAAGGTCGGCGCTACGCGTCGACCGACGCCGGGGAGAGGGCGAAGAGGCGCCACTCGCCCGGGACGCCCTTCAGCTCGGCCGTGCCGGTGTCCCGGAAGCTCAGCCCCGAGCCGGCGACGAGGTCGCGCACGGTGCTCGAGACGAGCACCTCGCCTGCCTGCGCCTCTTTGGCGACGCGGGCGCCGATGTGGACCGCGATCCCGCCGATCTTCCCGTCGATGACCTCGCACTCTCCGGTGTGCAGCCCCGCGCGCACCTCCAGGCCGAGGTCGTGCACGCCGTTCCGGATCGCATCGGCGCACCGGATCGCGCGCGCCGGGCCGTCGAAGGCCGCGAAGAACCCGTCCCCTGCCGTATCGAGCTCTCGCCCCTGGAATCTCGCCAGCTGCCGGCGGACGACCCCGTGGTGTTGGTGGAGCAGGTCGCGCCACCGCGCGTCCCCGAGCTCGAGCGCCTTCTCGGTGGAACCGACGATGTCGGTGAACAAGACCGTCGCGAGCACGCGGTCCGGCTCGACGGCGTCCCACTCGCCGCGGTTCCAGATGTCGCTCAGGAAGCGCTCGATCTCGCGCGCGATCGGCTCCGGCTTCACGAACCATGCGTGGTCCTCACCCTCGAGCACGACGAGCTCCGCGTCGGGGATGTGGTCGGCGAGGTACTGCGCCTCGGCGAGCTCGAACACCTTTTCGTCGCGCCAGTGCAGAACGAGAGCCGGGGACTGCACGAGGGGCAAGGCGTGGCGGACGTCGAGGTCGGTGTTCATCCGCATCAGGTGCGCGGCGTCGCGCGGGCTGGCACTCGTCCGGCCGCAGCGGGCCCACCAGCGCTGGACGTCGGGGTCGTCGGCGACGCTGGGCGCGAAGTGGCGCAGCAGGTCGAGCTGGTACTCGGGATCGCCCCAGCGCTCCTCGCGGTCCCGGATGAAGCGCTCGATCTCGTCCGGCGTGCTCGCCCACGGGTAGTCGTCGGCGGGGCGATAGGAGGCGCCTGTCCCGTAAAGCACGAGCGCTGCTGTCCGCTCTGGATACGTCGCTGCGAAGAGCACGGCCATCGGCCCGCCTTCGGAAACGCCCATCACCGCCGCCCGATCGGATCCCGCTGCGTCCATGACGGCGCGGATGTCGTCCATGCGCACGGCGGAGGAGGCGAAGTCGGCGACCCGGTCCGAGAGGCCGGTTCCCCGCTTGTCGAAGAGGATCAGCCGCGAGAAGGACGCGAGCTTCGAGAAGAACTCTCCCGGCGGCCCTTCCCAGGCGTATTCGAGGGCGGTGTAAACCGAGCCGACGACGAAGACGAGGTCGAAGGGCCCCTCGCCCACGACGGAGTACGCGATGTTGACCTCACCGCTCTTCGCGTACCTGACCTCGGGCGCCTCCACGGCCAGAGTCTGCTTGGTCGGCAGCCCTTGTACAAGCGGCGAGGCCCGGCGTTGTCAGGCGGACGAGTCGAGGTAGGCGAGCACCGCGAGCACACGGCGGTGCGTCTCCTCGGAGGGAGGCAGTCCGAGCTTCTGGAGGATCGAGGCGACGTGCTTCTCCACCGCGCCCACGGTGAGCACGAGCGCCTCGGCGATCCCCGCATTCGAGCGGCCCTCGGCCATCAGCGCGAGCACCTCCTTCTCGCGCGGCGTCAGGGCGGCGAGGCGATCGCGCCGGCCGACGAAATGAGCCACGACCTCCGGATCGAGCGCGGTGCCTCCCTCCGCCACGCGCCGCACCGCTTCGACGAAGGCGTTCACGTCCATCACGCGATCCTTGAGGAGGTAGCCGACTCCGCCGCGTCCGTCGGCGAGCAGCTCGCGCGCGTACGTGCCTTCGACGTACTGCGAGATGATGAGGATCGCCGTGTCGGGCACGCGCTCGCGCAGCGTGAGCGCCGCGCGCAGCCCTTCGTCGCGGAAGGTGGGCGGCATCCGGATGTCGACGATCGCGATATCCGGACGCTCGCGCAGAACCGCGTGGACGAGGGCGTCGCCGTCGCCGACCGCCCCGACGACCTCGATCTCGTTGTCGCGCAAGAGGCGCATGAGGCCGTCTCGCAGGAGCGCGAGATCCTCGGCGATCACCGCCCGCACGGAAGCACCGCCTCGATCACCGTCGGGCCGCCGTCCGGGCTCGCGATGCGCAGTGACCCGTCGAGCGCCTCGACGCGCTGCCGCAGTCCGTGGAGCCCGCCGCCGGCCTCGGACACGCCACCGCGTCCGTCGTCGAGCACCCGCACGACGACCGCGTCCTCGCGCTCGTGGACGGCGATGTCGATGCGCGAGGCCTGCGCATGCTTGAGCGCGTTCGCCAACCCCTCCGCCGCGACGAAGTACGCCGCCGTCTCGACGGTTGCGGGAGGACGCTCGTCGAGCTTGACGTCGACCGAGACGGGCACGGCGGCGTTCGTCCCGAGGGCCCGAATCGCCGCCTCGAGCCCGCGGTCGGCGAGGATCGGCGGATGGATGCCGCGCGCCAGGTCGCGCAGCTCCTGCAACGCGGCGCCAGCAGCCTTCCGGGCCTCGGCCAGATGCTCCTGCGCCTTCGCGGGATCCTTGCCGAGCTGCTGCTCGGCGAGGCCGATGTTCATGCCGAGCGCGACGAGACGCGCCTGCGCTCCGTCGTGCAGGTCGCGCTCGATCCGCCGTAACTGCGTCTCGGCCGCCTCGACCGCGCCCGCGCGGCTCTGCGTCAACTCCTCGACGCGCGCGTCGCTCTTCTTGCGGCGCGTCACGGCTTCGAGCCCGAACACGAGCGCGAGGACGGCGATCGGCCACACCGGCCAGAACGACCCGCGTCCCGCAGCTGCCCAGATGCCGACGAGAAACAGCGAGATGAGGACAGCCTCGCCCGCCTGTCTCGCGAACCGGCTCGTCGCCTTCCGAGCCCACCAGGCCGAGGCGATGGCAAGCCCGGTCGGCAGCCAGACCCACACCGGCCAGAACGAGCCACGGCCTCCTGCGGCCCAGATGACGAGGACGAAGAGGTCGATCAGGAGGAGGACCCAGGCCGAAGCCCGGACCGTCCTCCTAAAGAGCATGAGCGTGATCACGGCTTCATTCTCGGTCACGCGCGCTCGGCCGCAAGGTCGAGCCGAGGGAGCCTCGCGAACACGCGCGGAAGCCACCAGTTGCGCTCCCCGAGCAGGGTCATCGCCGCCGGCAGGAGCAGGGCGCGGATCACCGTGGCGTCGATCAGCACCGAGACCGCCAGCCCGAGTCCCATCTGCTTCAGCGAGAGCAGGCCCAAGGTGGCGAAGATCGCGAACACCGCGACCATCACCATTGCCGCGCTCGTCACCGTCGAGGCCGTGGAACGGATGCCGCGCTCGACGGCCTCGCTCGTCGAGTGGCCGCGGTCGACGAGCTCGCGGATGCGGCTGACGATGAACACGTGGTAGTCCATCGAGAGCCCGAACAGCACGGCGAAGAGGAACAGCGGCACCCAGGGCACGATCGCGCCGCTCGAATGGAACCCGAGCAGGCTGTGGAGATGGCCGTCCTGGAAGACCCAGGTCATCGCGCCGTAGGCGGCTCCAACCGAGAGCGCGTTGAGCACGATCGCGGTGAGCGCGACGGTGAGCGAGCGGAAGCAGAGCAGCATCAACGCCACCGTCAGCAGCAGCACGAAGCCGAGGATGAGCGGCATGTGGTGGTCGATCGTCGAGGTGAAGTCCGCGCTCCCGGCCGTCTCGCCCGTCACCGCGACCGACACGCCGGGCACCGCCCCGATCGTGGTGGGGATGATCTGCGAGCGGAGCGCGTGCAGACCGCGCAACGATGCCGCGTCCGCTCCGTTGCCCGCGAGTGGCACGTCGAGCTCGACCGTGTCGTGCGCGTACCGCTTCTCCACCACCGGCCGGTGTACCGCCCGCCGCAACGCGGCGATTCCCGAGCGAACGGCGGGCGCGCCTACGTTCCGAGCGTGCACGACCACCACGGCGGGCGCGCTCGTCGTGCCGAACGCCTTGGTGACCTGCTTGTAGGCCTTCACGACCGGCAGGTTCTGCGGAGCCTCGGCGACGCCGTCGTCGCGCGTGTGCATGTGCAGCGCGGGCGCCGCGATGGCCAGGAGCAGCGCGACGGTCCCGACTAGGGTCACCTTCGGATAGCGCATCGCGAGGCGCAGCAGCGCCTGCCAGATCCTCGACTCCCGGTTCGAGCGCCCGAACGGCAGGCGTCCCCATTCGACGCGGTCGCCGAGCTTCGAGAGCAGCGCCGGTAGCACCGTCAGCGAGCCGAGCACAGCGACGAGCACGACGAGGATCGTCCCGTTACCGAGCGACGTGAACACACTGTTGCCCGAGAGCATTAGGCCGCCGGCAGCCGTCATCACGGTGAGGCCGGAGACGAGCACCGCCCGACCGGACGTAGCCGCCGCACGTTGCAGCGCCTCCGCGCGGCTCGCACCGCGGACGCGCTCCGCGCGCTCCCGCTTCAAGTAGAAGAGCGAGTAGTCGACGCCGACCGCCATCCCCATGAGCAGGATGACGCTCGCGGTCGGGTCGGCCTCGTGGATGAGCGAGCTCGAGAGATGCGTGAGCCCGAGCGCGGCCAGCACCGCCGTGAACGCGAGCAGGACCGGGATCCCGGCAGCGAGGAAGGCGCCGAACGCGAGCAGCAGGATCGCGAAGGTGATCGGAAGCGACAGGCGCTCGGCATGCGAGAGGCCGGCCGAGATGACGCCGTTCATCGCCTTCGAGATGCTCGCGTCGCCGACTTCGGCGATCGCATAGCGCGGGTGCGCTGCGGCGAGCTTGCCGACGGCGTCGAGTGCCGGCCGGATCCGGGTGTCCGCGGTGTCGGAGTTGCCCGCGATGTCGAACCCCACCAGTGCGAGATGGGCGTCCTTCGAAACCGGCCCGAGGCGGAGATTGCGAACGTGCGGGGTTCGAGCGAGCGTCGCGCGCACATCGGCAACGGTGCGCCGGAACGCAGGCGACGAGGCGGTGAGCGTGCTCGAGCGGACGAGCACGTTCTCGCTCGCGCGATCCTTGACGTGTGCCGCGGCGAGCATCTGCTGGGCGCGCGCAGCCTGGCCGTTCGTCTGCTCGGCGTCCGTCAGCTTCGTCGTCCCGTGGAGCGTGCCGAGCGCAACCGCGACGGCGACGAATGCGAGCCAGCCGAGGGTCGCGGTCTTCCAGTGTCCGGCGCTCCACCTGCCCGCCCGCGCTGCGAGATTCATCTCGGCCTCCTGGTCGTGTTGCCTCACGACCCGAGGTTGCTCTCGGCGCGGCCGCTGCACCAGGGCGCGAACCGGCGTCTCTTCCTGGTGCTAGCCCCCGGCCTCTCCCTGCTAAGAATCGAGCCGTGGCCGGGGCACCGATCGAGGCACTGCGGCGGGTTCCTCTGTTCGAGGATCTGGACGAGACCGAGCTTCAGTCGATCGCCGATTCGATGAACGAGGCGAACGTTCCCGCCGGGGCTGTGGTGACGGCTGAAGGCGGCCCGGGCGACGGCTTCTTCGTGATCGAGCGCGGCGACGCGGAGGTGACGATCGAGGGGAAGCCGCAGGCGACGATGACGGCCGGCGACTACTTCGGCGAGATCGCGCTCCTGCTCGGCTCGAGCCGCACTGCGACGGTCACTGCGACCACGGACCTACGCTGCTGGGCGCTGACGCCGTGGGACTTCCGCGAGCTCGTCGAGGGCGATCCGTCGATCGCCTGGAAGGTCATGCAGTCGATGGCCGCGCGGCTGGGCTAGCTGCCGCGCAGGCGGATGACGACGGCGCACGACTCGTGGCCGTCGAGGCAGGAGTGGGTCTCGCACTCGACCGATTCGGCGCGCACGCCGGCCACGCCGCTTTCGACGAGCCCCGCCCACATGCCGCGGTCGATGAGGGCGGCTTCCACGCGCTCGGCCACGAGCGGCCGCAACGGGCAGGTCGGCGTGTTGATCGTCGCCGTGTCCCCTTCGATGCGATCGAGAGCCGCCTGGAAGCCGAGCGAGCGGACGGCTGCGCAGACGCTTTCGATGCCTCCGCGCACCGACTCGCTCGGCTGGAGGCCGGCTTCCCGTGCGAGGTGGCGGCCGAAGTCCTCACCGGCTTCACGTAGCGCCGCCTCGCGGCCGTCGGACGGCAGCTCCTCCAGCAGGCGCGCGACGAGCGCCGGGAGCTGCCGCGGTGGAAACTCGAGCGACTCCGACTCCGGCGCGGGCGAGTAGAGCTTCGCCGGGCGGCCGGCGCCGGGGCCGGTTCGGCCGGAGCGGCGCGCGAAGCTTGTCGCGAGCACCCCGGTGCGCACGAGCCGCTCGAGCCGGCCGCGGGCCACGCTGCGATGGATGCCGAGCTCGGCCGCCGCGTCGTCTGCCGTGACGGGCGCGGCTGAGCCGCGGACGTAGAGAAGCGCTTCGCGAAGCTTGCTATCGCCGACTGCGTCGAGACGACTCAAGTCAGGGGAAATCCTAGACCCCGTTCGCTGTCTTGTTTAGAGTGAGTAACGATGCTTAGAACGGCGAGCGAGGGGCTCGAGCCCGCGGAGGCAGGCTCCGCGCCTGGCTTGACGGCGGTGCCCGAGGCCGAAGCAAGCCCGCTCGAGATTCCGTACGCGATCCGGTGGCTCGTGCCGAAAGGCGAGCGGTTCGCGAACTTCGACATCCTCAACGACAACGACACGCAGCTCGACTACTACCGCCGGTTCGGGCACATCTACGCAGTTGGGATCCCCACCAAGAAGTGGCGCCTCGTCGTCGTCTCGGATCCCGACCTCCTCGACGAGGTAGCAGGCGACGAGGAGCGGTTCGGCAAGCCGATCGAGGAGATCAACTTCTTCGCGCAGATGCAGAACAGCCGCGGCGCCGGCATCTCGGTGATCGGCGACGGCGAGCACTACGAGCGGGTACGGCGGGTGATGCTGCCGTGGTACTCGCCGCAGAACCAGCGCACGCAGCTCCCCGTGATGAAGGAGCAGGCGCAGCGGCTCGTGGCCCGCTGGGCAGAGCTGCCCGACGACGAGCCGCTCGATGCGCGTTCGTGGATGGAGCGCTACACGCTCGAGGTCTCCGGCCGCGGCGCTTGCAGATACGACTTCGGCCCCCTCGAGGAAGGAGCCTGTCCACATGCGCTCGCCCAGGCCGTGCCCGAGAGCACGAAGGAGAGCATCGCCCGCGTCGCCGAGCCGCGTCCGGACATCGCGCTCTCGCCGAAGCAGCGGAAGAAGCTGAAGCGGTATCGCCGACAGAACGAGGACCTCTTCGCGACCGCCGACGCGCTCGTGCGCGCGCGCCTGCACACGCGGCCGCTCGGCCAGCAGACCGATCTGCTCAGCCGCCTCGTCTCGACGCCCGATCCCGAGACGGGCGAGCTGCTCGACGCCGAGACGATTCGCGACCAGATCCTGATGCACCTCTCCAACGGATTCAACGGCCCGTCGATCACCGGCGCCTGGCTCGCGTACGTGCTCGCCACTCGCCCCGACGTCGAGGAGAAGGTCCTCGCCGAGATCGACTCGATCACGGGCGGCGATCCGGACTACGACCTGCAGTACGAGGATCTGATGTCGCTGCCGTACACGACCCAGGTGATCAAGGAGACCTTGCGGGTCTATCCGCCGATGCCGGTCACGATCCGCCGCGCGCTCCAGGACGGTCTGCTCGGCCGCTATCGCATCCGCAAGGGGGACATCGTCCTCGTCGGCACGCTCGCCGCGCAGCGGGATCCTCGCTACTGGGGAGCGAATCCCGACGAGTTCGACCCCGAGCACTTCTCGATGGAGAACGTCGTCAACCGCCCGCGCCACGCGTTCATCCCGTTCTCGATCGGCAAGCGCCAGTGCATGGCGCAGGAAGTCACGTTCATGATGCTGCGGGTCGTCCTCTTCGAGATCTGCAAGCGCTACCGGCTGCGGCTCGCACCGGGCGCGACGGTGGCGAAGAACACCGTCGTGACGACGAAGCCGGTGTCCGTGCCGATCGTGCGCGTCCCCCGCGAGACCTACTCGCGGCCCGCCTCGGCGGCGCCGCGCGAGCGCGAGGTCGTCCCCGCGCCGGCCGGCGGGCGCGACTGGGGCGAGCCGATGGAGATTCCCGAGACCAGCGCGTACCGGCGCCTCGTGATCGCGTACGGCAGCAATTTCGGCGCGTGCAAGGAGCTCGCGGAGCGCTTCGCCGAGCGCAGCCGCTACTACGGCTACACGGACGAGGTCCTGACGCTCAACGAGCTCGCCGAGTCGCCGCCGCGGACCGAGCCGTGGCTTCTCGTCGTCATGACGTCGACCTACACGTCGAATCCGCCGTCGAACGCGGCCGCCTTCAAGGCTGCGCTCGAGCATGCGGAGCGGGGGACGGATACCTGGCGGAACTGCAGGTACGCCGTCTGGGGGCTCGGCAACAGCCAGTGGAACGCGTTCCTCGCCTTCCCCCGTTACGTGACTGCGAGGCTGGCCGAGCTCGGAGCCGAGCCCGTCTGCGACTTCGCCTTCGGCGACGTCGGCTCGCCGCTCTGGGAGGGCCTGCACGGGGACTGGAACGGCCGCGTGTGGCCTCTGCTCCACGAGCTGTCGGGCGCACGGCCGACGGCGGAGGCGGCTTCCCGCGTGGCGGCCGAGAACGAGGCCGCCAAGAAGCTGAGCGGCGCCGACTCCAACACCGCGATGGCGATGTCGCTGGGAGGCGGCGACAACGCGCCGCGGGTCCTGCTCGTACCGAAGATCCTCACCAACGCCGTCGGCGCGGAGACGCTCGAGGTACGTGCTCGGGCCTGTCGCGAGCTGCAGAGCGGCGAGTCGCCGAAGCGGACGAGGCATCTCGAGTTCGCTCTGCCGGAGGGAGTCGCATACACGGCAGGCGATCACCTCGGCGTCTGTCCCAAGAACGACGAGGACGACGTCGAGCGGCTCGCGCAGCGACTCGGGGCGGCGCTCGAGGGCCTGTTCATGGTGCCGAAGACGCTGAACGTCCGGGCGGTGCCGAAAGGCATCGTGCTGCAGGTCCGGAACGTCCTCACGAACCTCGTCGACATCGGCGGCAGGCCGACGGTTCCCTTGCTCGAGCTCCTGCTCGAGAAGGCCACCGACGCA
>Ga0209810_1001508_pt1 | contig 34460 bp, 31 predicted proteins | sample Coa_R1_7_FD_187159 | JGI IMG/M metagenome (GOLD analysis project Ga0209810, IMG submission 187159) | Surface soil microbial communities from Centralia Pennsylvania, which are recovering from an underground coalmine fire - Coalmine... | ecosystem: Environmental > Terrestrial > Soil > Unclassified... | reverse complement strand
GAAGTGGATGGGGCGCGGGTTTGACGTCGACACCACAGTCTCGCTCGCCTTCATGTCCCGCCGTCAACTGAAATGTGCCGTGACGCCCCTATAGGGCGCCAAACTGCGACTTGCGCAAGTCCGGTCATGAGATCGGCGCGTCGGTCAAGCGCTATCACGCCGCCATGATGCGGACGGCGTTTGTGGGCGAGCCGCCCAAGGAGATCATCGACCGTGTTGACCTATGCCGGCGGGCCATCGAGGAGGGGATCAAGCGGATGCGCCCCGGGGTTCCGGCACAGGACGTCGACCGGGCGGTGCGCAGGGTCATGAACGATGCGGGTTGTGGTGATCTCTTTCGCCACAAAGCCGGGTACTCACTAGGCGCTGCGTTTCCCCCGGACTGGAGCGAGGCTCAAACTTTCCAGTTGCGAGAAGGAGAGACCCGCGAGCTCCAGCCTGGCATGATCTTCCATATCTTGCCCACGATCTTCGATTATCCGAAGCACGGGCTAGGCGTGAGCGAGACCGTCCTGATCACCAGGGACGGTCACGAAGTGCTCACAGAAGGCGACAATCACCTCTACGTTGTCCGGTGAGGCGGACGATGGGGCCGAGTCGGGGCGGAATGTCCCGACCTGCTGTGAAGGCCGTCTGCGCGGATAGCGAGGGCGAACCTGCTGGGTCGCGCCGGTGCTTCGGTACATCGTCCGCCGATTGGCACTAAGTGTGCCCACGCTCCTCGGCATCACGTTCGTTACCTTCCTGATCTCTCATGCGCTGCCGGCCGACATGGCCATTGCGAACCTCGGCGATCACGCCGCGCAGGACCCGCAGCTGGTCGCCGCCTTCCGCGAGAAATGGGGCCTCGATCGGCCTCTGCCGATCCAGTATCTCGTCTACCTCGGTCACCTGGTCAGGGGCGACTTGGGGACGTCGATCACGACCGAGCAACCTGTGGGAGTGGAGCTGGCGCTGTCGCTACCGGCCACCGTGGAGCTGGCGACGGCGAGCATGATCCTGGCAATTATCGTCGGCGGGTTACTTGGCGTCGTTGCGGGGGTGCGCAGCGATAGCCCGATCGACGTTGTGATTCGCACGGTCATGGCGGCCGGCGTCGCGCTGCCGACGTTCTGGTTCGCCATCCTACTGCTCTTTGTCTTCTATTTCGGTCTGGGATGGGCACCGCCACCTGGACAACTGGATCCGGGGCTCGCTCCCGGCCGCCCGATCACTGGGATGTATGCGGTAGACAGCCTCCTCGAGAGGAACTGGCCGGTCTTCTGGAACGCGCTCGCGCACCTTGTCCTGCCCGCCATCGTCCTCGCAACGATCGGGGTCGGGTTCATCGGTCGCATTACACGAGCCACGGTGCTGGACGTGCTCAGGACGGACTATGTGCGGACGGCGCGGGCGAAGGGGCTCGCGGAGCGCCGCGTGGTCTGGCGCCACGTTGTGCGGAACGCGTTGATTCCCGTCATTACCGTGATCGGCCTGCTGTATGCTCAGCTTATGGCGGGGACCGTCCTCACGGAGTCGATTTTCTCCTGGCCCGGCTTGGGCCGCTACGCATATAGCTCGGCCGGCAACCTGGACTTCCCCGCGGTCATGGGAGTCGCACTGGTTGTGGGGATCTTCTACGTGGCCATCAACCTTGCGGTGGATGTGCTCTACGCCTATATCAACCCGCGCATTCGATATGACTAACCTCGATCTTATCGGGAGCCGTGTCGAGCTTCGAGCGGTCGCCGAGATGCGGCAGGCCGTGCGTGCCCGCCGTGCGTGGCGCACCGTGGGCGTGCTGATCAGCGTACTCGTGGTCGCCGTATGGGCCGCCCTCGCCCTGGCTGCCCCCGTCGTGGCGCCGTTCGGGTACGATGACCAGCGGGTGGATGAAAGCCTACAGCCTCCCAGCGCGCGGCACCTCTTCGGGACCGACAACCTCGGACGGGATGTCTTCACCCGCGTTGTCTACGGTGGACGCGTGACGCTGCTGATCGGGGTCGGCGTCGTCCTGGTCGGCAGCGTCGTCGGGATGATGATTGGGACCATCTCGGGATACCTCGGCGGCGCCGTCGATGAAGCGATCATGCGGTCGACCGAGGTGATCATGGCGTTCCCATCCATCATTCTGGCGATGGCCATCGCGGTGGCGCTGGGGCCCGGGATCGTGCACGCCGCGATGGCGATGGTCCTCGTCTGGTGGCCGGGCTATGCGCGCCTCGCGCGGGGCGAAGTGCTGAGCATCCGGCACCTGGAGTATGTGGACGCGGCGGTCGCCATTGGCCAGCTCCCCTGGCGGATCCTCGTGCGCGAAATTCTTCCCAACGTCCGATCCAGCATCATTGTGCTGGCGACCGTGGACCTCGGTTCGGCGATCGTCACCGCGGCTGGCTTGAGCTTTCTCGGCCTGGGGGCGGTGCCTCCCACACCGGAGTGGGGAGCCATGGTGAACATGGGGCGAGAACTGCCGGCGGCATGGTGGATCGCCGGATTCCCCGGGCTGGCGATCTTCTCGACTGTGCTTGCCTTCAATTTTCTCGGTGATGCGGTCCGGGACGTGCTGGATCCGCGGCACCACACCTGACCTACACGGTCAACGGGGAGGACGCGGAGACGCATGCGTGCGGTCGTTATCCACGAACACGGAGGTCGCGAGAAGCTGCAGCTCATCGACGACATCCCGGCCCCATCCGCGAGCCCCGGCCAGGTCGTGGTGCGGGTCCACGCGTGTGGTCTCAATCATCTCGATATCTTTGTCCGGCGCGGGATGCCCGGGAAGCGGACCCCGCTGCCGTTCATCTCCGGCGGCGACATCGCGGGGACGGTCGCCGAGGTCGGGCCCGGCGTCAGCGGGGTGGCCGTGGGACAGCGGGTGGTGGTGGATCCGGCGCTCGCGCACGGGGCGATCGGCGAGGACGCGCCGGGGGGGCTCGCGGAGTACGCGCTCGTGCCCGCGGCGAACCTCATCCCCCTGCCGGAGGCCGTGTCGTTCGATGAGGCGGCGGCCCTGCCGATCGCCTACGGGACGGCGTGGCGGATGCTCGTCACCCGCGGCTCGATCCGCCCGATGGAGCACATCCTGGTGCTCGGCGCCTCGGGGGGCGTGGGCACCGCGTGCGTGCAGATCGCCAAGATGGCGGGGTGCATCGTCTATGCGGCCGCCTCCCGCGAGGACAAGCTGGCGAGGCTGCGCGCGCTGGGCGCCGACCACGTGATCAACTACCGCGACGTCGAGTTCGACCGCGAGGTCTGGAGCCTGACGGGGAAGCGGGGGGTCGATGTGGTGGTGGACTACTCCGGCGCCGACACGTGGGTGCGCAGCCTGCGCAGCCTGCGCAAGGGCGGACGCCTGCTGACCTGCGGCGCCACGACGGGGTACGATCCGCGGACCGATATTCGCTACATCTGGGCGCGGGAGCTTACGATCCTCGGCTCGGACGGGTGGACGCGCTCGGAGCTCGAGGCGGTTCTGCGCGCGGCGTGGTCCGGGCGCATCCGCCCGGTGATCGACCGCGTGCTGCCGCTGGCGCAGACCGCGGAGGGGCACCGGCTGCTCGAGGAGCGGGAGGTGTTCGGGAAGGTCATCATCCGCCCGCAGGAGTAGCCGGAAGGGAGGGGAGGCGGCCCGATGCGCCCCACCAACTTCGGTGAGCTGACCTACGTGCCGGTGCGGGTCTTCCCCGAACGGCCGGCCGTCATCCAGGGGGACGTCACACTGACGTACGCGGCGCTCGACGCCCGCATGCGCCGCGTGGCCGCCCTGCTCCGCGGCCTCGATGTGCGTCCCGGCTCCCGCGTGGCCGTCCTGTTCCCGAACGAGTGGCCGTTCATCGAGGTGTGCTTCGGCAGCATGCGCGCCGGCGCTGTTCCGGTGCCGCTCAACATCCGGCTCGGCTACGAGACGCTGCGCTACTGCGTCGAGCACTCCGACGCGGAAGTCCTGGTGGCATCCGGGACGCTGCGCGAGACGGCGCTGCGCCTCGCGGCGGACGTGGGTGCGCTGCGGGCGCTCGTCGTGACGGGCGAGGCCCCGCCGGGCGCCCTGTCGTACGAGCGGCTGCTCGACGCCGCCTCGCCTCGAGGCGAGGCGGCGCCGGTGGCGCCCGACGACGTGTGCATGCAGCCGTACACTTCCGGGTCGACGGGCCGGCCGAAAGGGGTGCTGCTGACGCACGGCGGGCAGTTCTGGAACGCGGACATGGTGGGGCGGATCATGATGCTCGACGAAACCGACCGCGCGCTGGTCGCGGTCCCCCTCTACCACAAGAACGCCATGGCGTCCGCGGTGAAGCCGCTGCTCATGCGCGGGGGCGCCCTCGTGATCCTGCCGGGGTTCGATCCGGGGGACGTGATCAGGGCCATCGCGCGGTACCGGTGCACCTACATGACCGGCGTGCCCGCGATGTTCCGCCTCGTGCTCAACCAGAAGCGGCTCCTGTCGGAGCACGACACAAGCTCGCTCCGGTGGGCCGCCTGCGGATCCGCGATGGTGCCGCCCGATCTCCTCGAGGAGTTTCAGGAGACGTTCCCGGCCGGGATCAGCGAGGGATACGGCCTGACCGAGGGCGGCCCGGTCGTCCTCGAGAACCCGCGCTTCGGCCCGCGCAAGATCGGCAGCGCGGGGCTGCCCCTGCCGGGCTGCGAGGTGCGGGTCGTGGCGGGCGACGGGCGCGAGGCCGGCGTGGGGGAGGCGGGAGAGCTGTGGGTCCGGAACCCCGGGCTCGCCCGCGGCTACTACAAGGCGCCCGAGCTCACCGCCCAGAAGTTCGACGCCGAGGGATGGCTGCACACCGGGGACCTCGCGCGCCGCGACGCCGACGGATACTACTATATCCTCGGCCGCATCGACGACATGATCAACGTCGGCGGCGAGAACGTCTATCCGAAGGAGGTCGAAGACCTCCTCCTCCTCCACCCGGCGGTCCGCGAAGCGTATGTCGTCGCCGTCCCGCACGCCGTGAAGGGCGAGGCGCCGGTCGCCTTCGTGGTGCTGCGCGAGGGCCGGGGGGCCACGCCCGAGGAGCTCAAGCAGTTCTGCCTCGCGCGCGGGCCCGCCTACGCTCATCCCCGCGAAGTGTTCGTCATCGACGCCGCTCCGCTCAGCGGCACGGGCAAGGTCGATCGTGCGGTGCTGCGCGCGCGCGCCCGGGAACTGGTGGGCGTCCTGAAAGGAGGGGCCTAGTGTCACGCCTGCCGCCGGAGGCGCTTCCGGCGATGCTGCGCCGCTCGCCGTACCACCGGTTGCTGGGGCTCGAGATGGTCAGCGCGGCCCCCGGCGAGGTGGTGGTGCGGATGCCGGTCCGCCCGGAGCTGCTGGCCGGGGACGACGAGGGCGGGCAGTACGTCCACGGCGGCGCCATCGCCTCGCTCATCGATACGGCCGGTGACTTCGCAGTCATCGCGACCGTGGGCTACGATGTACCGACGATCGACCTGCGCGTGGACTACCTCCGTCCGGCGACGGGCGGCGCGCTCACGGCGACGGCCCGCACGGTCAAGGCCGGGCGGTCGCTCGCCCTGGCCGACGTCGAGGTGACGAGCGAGGACGGGACGGTCGTGGCCGTCGGCCGCGGCGCCTTCAAGACGTAATCGCGTCCCCGCCGAGGAGGTGAGGGCCCATGCCGCGTCTGGCGTTCGACCTCGAAGCTCGCGCGCCGTACCTCGTCCCCGCGTTCAGCGACGCCGAATACGATCGCCGGGTGCGCGCGCTGTGCGAGGGGATGGCCCGCGAGGGGCTGGATGCCCTCTGCGTCTTTGGCAGCGCCGCGTCGCCGTCGGCGATCACCTACCTGACGAACTACGTGCCGGCGTTCGGCCACGCTTTCGCCGTCCTGCACGCGGACGGGCGGATCGCGCTCGCGACCGACTCCGTCCTCCACGGGGAGCCGATGCACTCGATGATCTGGATGTGCCGCGTGCCGGACGTCCGCGTCGCCCTCGGCCCGGTCTACGGTGGGTCTCCGGAGGAGGTGGCGGCGCTCGCCGCCGACGCGGTGAGGCCGGCGGCCAGGGTCGGCCTGGTGGGGCTCGCGCACATTCCGCATCCGCTGTACGCTGCCCTCGCCTCGCGCCTGTCCGACCTGCGGCCGGCCGATCACCTCCTGGCCGCGATCCGCCTCTACAAGAGCGACGAAGAGATCGACACGATGCGCCGCGCGGGGATGCTCGCCGACGAGGCGCTGGGCGCGGTATTCGGGGCGCTGCGGGCCGGCGCCGAGGAGACGGAGGTCGCGGCGGCCGGGGTGCAGCGCCTGCACGCGCTCGGCGGCCGGGAGGCCTTTGCCACGTGCGTCGTCGGGGGCGCGCAGGCGGGCCTGAAGCACGGGATGCCCCGGCGGCGGCCGCTCGAGGACGGAGCGCTTGTGTTCATCGATCTCGGCGCCGCCTGGCGCGGCTACATGTCCGACGCGAGCCGCTGCGCCGCCGTGGGGCGGGCCGGGCGCCGCGCCCGCGATCTTCTCCAGGTAGGCCTCGACCTCTACCACGCGGGCCTCGGGGTCCTCGGCCCGGGCCGCACCGTCGATGAGGTGTCCCGCGCCCTGCTCGCCGTGGTGCGGGGAACCCGGTACGAGCCCTACTACTGCCCGGGCGGGTTCGGCCACGGGATCGGCATGTCGGTGCTGGAGGCGCCGGGCCTGTTCGCGGGCAACACCGCCGAGCTGCGTCCGCGGATGACCCTGGCGTATGAGCCGATGGTCGTCGTCGAGGGACTGGGGACCGGCGTGGTCGAGGACACCCTGCTGATCACGGACACCGGCTACGAGCGCCTGACGCGCTATCCGGTCGTGACGTGGTCCTGACGCCGACGAGGGGACGCGGCGGGCCTGCCCTGCGCGCCAGGAGGACGTGATCGAGCGCGGGGCGTGGACGCTCCCCCGGTCGCTGCGGGGATCGCCCGCTCGGCCCGCGCCAGGGGCGCGCCGACGGGGAGACGAACTGCTTCGGCACGCACCGTGCGGAGCGGTTGCGCGCGGTCGTCCGGGGAGGTGACTATGGCACGCGTGGCGTTCTTCGGCGTGGGCATCATGGGCGAGCCGATGGTCGTCCGGCTGCTCGGCGCGGGGCACGGGGTCGTCGTGGTCCCGCACCGGGCGCGGGCCGCGGTGGAGCGCGTCGTGGCGCAGGGCGCGGTGGAAGCGCGCGCGCCCGCCGATGCGGTCCGGCAGACGGAGGTCGGGATCATGATGCTCCCGCGCGGCGAGGACGTCGAGGCGCTGCTCTTCGGCGAAGACGGTGCCGCCGCGGGGATGGGACCGGGCTACACGGTGATCGACATGGGCACGGGCTTCCCTCCGACGACGCGCCGCGTGGCCGCGCGCGTGCTCGAGCGGGGCGGCCGGTTTCTCGACGCGCCGGTCACCGGGGGACCGCGGGGTGCCCGGGATGGGACGCTCACCGTCATGGTCGGCGGGGCCGATGCGACGCTGGCCGCGGTGCGTCCGATCCTGGAGGCGCTCGGCTCCAGGATCTTCCATTTCGGCGACGTGGGCGCCGGGCACACCGCGAAGCTCGTCCAGAACATGATCGCCATCATCGCGAGCGCCGGTATCGCGGAAGGGTTCGCGCTGGCCGCCGCGGCGGGCCTGGACGTCGAGCAACTCTTTGCGATGCTGTCCGCGTCCACGGCGAACAGCCCGGCCCTGCAGTACATGGTGCCGAAGGTGCTGGCCCGGGCGTTCGACACGGTCAGCTTTCGGCTGGACATGGCCCACAAGGATATCCGGCAGGCGACGGCGCTCGCGCGGGAGATGACCGTGCCGTTGCCGGTCGCAAACGGCGCGACGGAGCTCCTGCAGCTCGCCCGGGCGCTGGGGTTCGGAGGACAGGACAGCACGGCCATAATCCGCGGGCTGGAATCCATCCTGCGCATCGAGGTGGGGCGCGCGCCGGTCGCACGGTCGCCGCGCGAGCCGGGATGACGGCCTCGCTCGCCCACGCTCACGATGCCGCGCAGCAGGTGGCGGACCTGCTCGCCTCGACGCTGCACGTGTCGGTGGCGGTGGTGGACCGAGACCTCACGCTGGTCGCCGGCACCGGGCCGGTGCGCGAGCACCTCAGCCTCCGTCTCCACGCGGAGCTGTACGTCCGGTGCATGCGCACCGGGCTGCCCGCCTGGGCGCCGGCCCACGAGCCCGGCGCCGCCTCCCCCGCCGTCGCGTGTCCGGTGCTCGCGGGCGGCGACGCGGCCGGGGCGATCGGCCTCGTCCCGCGCGACGCGGAGCAGGACGCCGCCCTCCGCGCGCAGGGGCGACAGCTCACCGACCTCCTTCTGGTCGTGGCCGACCTCCTCGCCGGCGCGGCCGCGCACCGTCGGCAGGCACCCGGCGCGATCGCGCCGGCCGAACGGATGCAGGCGGTCCTGGACTCCCTGGGCGACGGTGTCCTCGCGGTCGATCACGCCGGGATCGTCCTCTACTGCAACCGCGCCGCGCTCGACAAGCTGAGGGCGGAGATGGACCTCACCGGCCAGCCACTGGCTCACTGGTATCCGCCCGCGGCGGACCGCCGGCCCGAGGAATGGCACGGGGAAAGGGAGGTCACGTTCGACCGCCGCGGCGAGCGCCTGCGCTTTGTGGAGACGGTAGGTCCCTGGCGGCGCGGCGACCGGGTGATCGGGCGCCTCGTCGTCCTGCGCGACATCCCTGTCTCCGGCCCCGCCATTCGCCCCTTGTGCCCGACGCTCGCCGAGGCCGAGCGGCAACTGATCCAGGAGGTGATCGCCCGGCACGGCACATCCGGGGACGGCAAGCGCCAGGCGGCGAGAGCCCTGGGCGTGAGCCTGGCGACGCTCTATCGAAAGCTCCGGCGGTACGGCCTCTCGTAGGTTACGCGCTGCGCGGTCGCATCGATTCTCGTATTGCAAAATTCGTCTCAATGTGAGAAACTTGGGGCGCTGTTGACGTCGCTTCCTCACGGTGCCGCGTCGATGGGAGGGCGGGAACGGCAGGCCCCAAGCGCAGTCGGCCTCGGAGAGCTGCGGTGCAGCGTGTGCGGCCGCGTCTCCCGGCCGTCTCTGGAGGCGTGGCGCTGCGAGTGCGGCGGGCCACTGGATCTCCTGGGGGGATCGGCGTTCGACGTCGATGCGCTCTCCTCCGGACCCCCCGGCCTCTGGCGGTACCGCGACGCGCTGCCCCGCATCCCGGAGGAGCACGTCGTTTCGCTCGGGGAGGGCACGACCCCGCTGATCGACGCCCAGCGGGGAACCGGCCTCAAGTACAAGCTCGAGTTCCTCTCCCCGACCGGGTCGTTCAAGGACCGCGGGTCCGCCGTGCTGGCGAGCTGCCTGAGAGCGCTCGGGGCGCGGCGGGCGGTCGAGGACTCCTCCGGCAACGCCGGCGCGTCGATGGCCGCCTATTTTTCCGCCGCGGGCATCACCTGCGACGTCTACATTCCGGCGGCGACCTCGCCGATCAAGACGCGGCAGATCCGCAGCTACGGCGCTCGCCTGGTGCTCGTCGAAGGCACGCGCGCGGACGTCACCCGGGCCGCCGAGTCGGCGGCGAACGGCGCGTTCTACGCGAGCCACCTGTGGTCGCCGTACTTCCTCGCCGGCACGCAGACGTTCAGCCTCGAGATCTGGGAGCAACTCGGCGGGCGGGCGCCGGATAACGTGGTGGTGCCCGTGGGCGCCGGCACGCTGGTGCTGGGCGCCTCCCTCGGGTTCCGCCTCCTGCGGGATGCGGGCGTCGTCGACGCCCTCCCGCGCATCTTCGGCGTCCAGGCGGAGAACTGCGCCCCGCTGTACCACGCGCTGCGCGCCGGCCGGGACTCCGTGGACGACGTGGATTTCCCGCTGCGCGCGAGCATGGCCGAGGGCATCCGGGTCGAGCGGCCGCCGCGCAGCCGACAGATCCTCCAGGCGGTGCGCGACAGCGGCGGGGACGTGGTGACCGTCAGCGAGGCGGAGATCTACCGCGGCTGGTTCGCTCTGGCGAACCGTGGCCTGCTCGTCGAGCCCACGGCCGCGGTCGCCGCCGCGGCGGCGGAGCGCCTCCTCCGCGACGGGCGGATCGCGGGCGCGCAGACGACGATCGTGGCGCTCACCGGTACCGGGTTGAAGAGCGGCGAGGCCGCCGGGGCCCCGCCCGGGCCGGCGACGGGAGCAGACGCCGGTGGGGGCTAGGGACCGCCAGCCGATGCCCTACGGCTGGGGGCGCGTGTCCTACGCGTACGCCGACCGCCTCCCGTGGATGAACCTGCCGTTTCCGGTGGAGGAGTACCATGCCCGGATCGCCGCGCTCGCCCGGCGCATGGCCCGCGACGGCCTGGACTGCCTCGTGGTCCTGGGCAATCGCGCCGATCCGTCCCATATCCGCTACCTCACCAACTTCGAGGACTTCTACGGGGGCGAGAGCATCGTGGTCGTCCCGGCGGACGGGCCTCCCGGGTTCACCACGAACGCGGTGATGCACGGCGAGCCGATGCACTCCGGCATCCAGGACTGCTGGATCGAGGATGTCCGCTGCGCGGCGGCGCCCCGCACGGTGACCGGGAGCGCCGACCCGGCGACGGTCTTCGACCACGTCGAGGACCTCGTCCGCGAGCGGGGGTGCGACCGCGGCGTCATCGGCGTCATCGGCGCGTGCGCCCACCGGCTGGAGCGATTCCTCGCGGAGACGTTCCCGCACGCGCGCGTTCGCCCGGCGGACGACCTGCTTCGGGCGATGCGCGCGATCAAGAGCCCCCGCGAGATCGAGGTGATGCGCCGGGCGTGTCACCTCGCCGACGAGGCGGCCCGCGCGGCGATGGAGGCCGTGCGCCCGGGCATCACCGAGTTCGACCTCGCGGCCGAGGCCTACCACGCGATGTTCCAGGCCGGGGCCGAGCACCCGGCGTTCGCGATCTCCGTGTGCGCCGGGCCGCGGGCCGGGTTCAAGCACATGGCGCCCACCGCCAACCGCGTCCGGAGCGGCGACATGGTGTACATCGACGTGGGCGGGCGCCACATGGGCTACCACAGCGACATCTCGCGCCAGCGTGTCTGCGGCGAGCCGACCCCGGAGCAACGGCGGTTCATGGAGGCCCAGGTCGCGATCGTCGAGGAGACGATGGGCGCGGCCCACCCCGGCGCCGCGATCGCCGACCTCGCGGAGATCGCGCTGAGGCACGCGCGCGCGGCCGGCTACGAAGACTGCCTGTACTTCCGGGGGCACGGCATCGGGTGTGCGACCCAGGACCTGCCCGCGTTCGCGCCCGGCAACCCCGCGATCCTCGAGGAGAACATGGTGTTCGCGTTCGAGCCCATGCTGGTCCGCACGGGGTTCGGGACCGCGTGCTGGGAGGACGTCTGGTGGGTGACCGCGACCGGCGTCGAGCGCCTGAACCGCTGCCCGGTCCGGTGGTGGTAGAGACGGCGGCACGGAGGGACGAGCGTGGCTGAGGTCGGCCCGATCCGCGCGGCCGAGCTCGCGGACCTCGTCCGGGCGCTGCTCGCGGCGGCCGGCGTCGTGGACCGTGAGGCGCGGCTCGTCGCGGCGCACGTCGTCGATGCCGAGGAGCGGGAGAACCGTTCGCAGGGGCTGGTGCGGGTGCCGCCGTACGTCCGGTGGGCCCGCAGCGGAGAGATCGCGTCGCCCACGACCGTCACGGTCGAGCGGGAGGCCGGCGCGGCGCTGGTGCTGGACGCCCACAACGGGTGGGGCCACGTCGCCGCCTCCGACGCGATGGCGCGGTGCATCGCGCGCGCGGCGCGGACCGGCGTCTGCCTGGCCGTCGTGCGCAACACCAACCACATCGGCCGGCTCGGCGCCTACGTCGAGGCCGCGGCGGATCAGGGAATGATCGGCCTGATCGCGTGCGCCGGCAACCCGAAGTCTTCGTGGGTCGCCCCCTGGGGCGGGATCAAGCCGGTCTTCGGGACCAACCCGCTCGCGATCGGTTTCCCGCGCCGCGACGGACCGCCGGTCGTCGTGGACCTCTCGACGACGCAGGGCGCCCGCGGAAACGTCCTGCTGGCGCAGAAGGTCGGCCAGCTGCTCCCTGACGGGTGGGCGTTCGACAGCGACGGCAACCCGACGCGGGACCCTCACCGGGCGCTCCCCCCGCACGGCACGCTGGCCCCGCTCGGCGGGCACAAGGGGTACGCGCTCGCGGTCGCGATCGAGATCCTCTGCGGGGTGCTGGCGGGCGTCTGGCCGCCGGCGTCGTCGGCCAACTTCGTCGGGGCGATCCAGGTCGAGGCGTTCCTGCCGCTGGACACGTACCACCGGAGCCTGGCGGAGCTCGCGGCGGAGATCACGTCCGGCCCGGTGCGGCCCGGGGCGGGGGAGATCCGTCTTCCGGGGGAGGGCAGCGCGGCACGGAAGCGCCGGAACGCGGAGGGGGGCCTCCGGATCTCCTCCGAGCTGTGGGGCGAGATCGCGACGCTGGCCCGGACCCTCGGCGTGGCCCATCCGCTGATGAGCGCCTGGGCGCCGCAACCGTGACGGCAGGACGTCTGGGAGGTGGGCCGTGGCGATCTGGGATGACGTGATCCCGCCCGACGAGCAGGCGCTGTACGAGCGCGGAGGCTGGGGCGGACGGATGGGCTTCGGCCGGCGCCCGGCGCTGTTGGTCGTGGACATGTATGCCGCCTTCGTCGACCCCGCGTATCCGTTCAGCAGCCCGTCGGCGCCCGCGACCGTGCAGGCGATCCGGACGGTGCTCGCATCGGCCCGCGCCGCCGGGTGCCCGGTGTTCTTCTCGAAGGCGCGGCCGCGGTCGATTCCCGCCGAGCGGGGACGGTGGAAGTCGACCGCGAGCCGCCAGCCGATCATGGCCGACCCCGCCGCGTACGAGATCGTTCCAGAGCTGCGGCCGCTTCCGCACGAGTCGGTGATCGTGAAGTCCGGCCCCAGCGCGTTCTTCGGCACGGACCTGGTGAGCTACCTGATCTACCACGGCGTGGATACCGTGATCGTGACCGGCACCGTCACGAGCGGGTGCGTCCGCGACACGGTGCTGGATGCGTTCAACTACAGCTTCCGCGTGATCGTCCCGGTCGAATGCGTCTGCGATCGCGGGATCACGTCGCACAAAGTCGCGCTCTTCGACATGCACATGAAGTACGCCGACGTCGTTGCGATGGCGGAGGTGCTCGACTACCTGCAGACCGTCCGCCAGGGAGAGCAGGGACACGCGGTCGGGGCCCGCGCGTAGGGCGGCCGCCCGGGAAGCGGATCCAGGACGAGACGAGGGGCATCCAGGGGGAGGGGAGACACGTGCATCGACGGATCATCGCACTGGTCGTGGCCGCCGCGCTGGTCGGCGGGGTCGTGGGCGCGTGGAGGGGCTCGCCGGCCGCCGGGCAGGTCGTCGGGGTGCTGCGGACGCCGCTCGGGGGAGAGCCGCCGACGGCCGATCCGTACTTCGCCACCGACTTCTCGTCCGGGGATCTCTCGTTCCTCATGTACACGACGCTCGTCGGCTTCGACAGCAAGGGCCGGTTGGTGCCCGAGGGAGCGCGGAGCTGGGAGGTGTCTCCCAACGGGCTCGTGTACACCTTCCACCTGCGCGAGAACGTCCGGTTCCACAGCGGCCGGAAGGTCACGGCCGCCGACTGGAAGTGGTCGTTCGAGCGGATGGGCGACCCCGCGCTTCGGACCTCGGTGGCCGACGTGGTGCTGGCCGGGATCGAAGGCTACGATGCCCAGCAGAAGGGCGCGCCCGGGCTGGCGGGCATCAAGGTCGTCGACCCGATGACGCTGCAGTTCGTGCTCAACCCGAAAGCGCGGGGCGGCTTCCTGAACCGCCTCGCGTACTACGCCGCGGTGGTCCTCGACCGGGACGTGGTGGAGAAGGGCGGCAAGGGCTGGTACGAGTCCCGCGACGCCGGATCGGGCCCCTTCATGCTCCGCGAGTGGGTCCACAACGACCACGTCACCCTCACGAGCGACCCCCACTACTTCCTCGGGGCGCCCCGGATCGCGCGCGTGGAGATGCCGATCGTGACGCAGGCGACGACGCGCCTCTCGGAGTATCAGGCCGGTCAGCTCGATCTGGTCCAGGTGCCGCTCGCCGACTTCCAGCGAATCAAGGCGCATCCCGCGCTGGGCAAGGAGCTCCTCGTCTTCCCCCGCGCGCAGATCATCTGGCTGGGGCCCAATCCGCGCGTGTACGAGCCGTTCAAGGACGCGAGGGTGCGGCGCGCGTTTGCGATGGCGATCGACAAGAGCAAGATCGCCCGCACCGTGTTCTTCGGGTTCTACCAGCCGGCCGCCTCGATCGTGCCGCCCGGCATCCCCGGGTTCTACAGCGGGTACCGGGGGCTGCCCTACGACCCCGAGGGGGCCAAGAAGCTGCTGGCCGCCTCCCCCTTCGCGGGCAAGCTGCCGCCGCTCGTGATCGCGATGAACCCGATCGCCCAGGACTACCAGATGGCCGCCGAGGCGGTGGCGGCGATGCTCAAGGACAACCTCGGCGTCGACGTCCGCCTGCAGAAGACCGAGTTTGCCAACTTCCAGCAGGGGATGAACCGGCGGACGGTCTTCCCGGCGTTCATGACCGGGTGGGCCGCGGACTACCTGGACTACAGCGACTACCTCGACCTGCTCCTGTACAGCAAGTCCCCGCTCGATCGCGTGAGCTACGCGAACCCCGAGTTCGATCGCCTCGTCGACGAGGCGAACGCGGCGCCGACGGAGGCCGCCCGGACGTCCCTGTACCACAAGGCGGAGGCGCTGGCGGTCGAGGACGCGGCGATCGTGCCGATCGTGTTTACGCAGTTCGCGCTGCTCAAGAAGCCGTACGTCCAGGGGCTGCAGACGACGCCGGCGCTCTCCGGGTGGCTGCGGTTCAACACGGTGAGCGTGCAGCGGTAGGGCGACGCGCCCGCGTGCGGTGATTCGCTACCTCGCGTACCGCGTCGCGCTCACCGTTCCGCTACTGCTCGGGACGGCTCTCGTGATCTTTCTCGCGGGCCACTACGCGCCGGGGGACCCGGTGCAGGTGCTGCTCGGCGACCATTACAGCCCCGGGGCAGCCGCCCGCATGCGCCACGAGCTCGGGCTCGACCGCCCGCTGCTCGTGCAGTTCACCACGTACGTCGCCCGGGCCGCCACCTTCGACTTCGGCGTGTCGTACGTGAATCCGGCCCGCCGGGTGAGCGACATCGTGCGGCAGACGCTGCCGACGAGCATGCGCCTCGCCGCCCTGGCCGTCGCCGTCGCGTCGGCCGCGGGCGTGCTGCTCGGCGTGTGGGCGGCGCTCGTCCCCGGCTCGACGCTCGACCGTCTCATCCAGGTCGGGGTCCTGGCCGGCCTCTCCGTGCCCAGCTTCGTCGTGGCGGCCATTCTCGTGCTCCTGTTCGCCCTGCGCTGGCGGGTACTCCCCGTCGCCGGATGGGGGATCCCCGGGGACTCCGTCTTGCCCGTGACCGTCCTCGCGGCGGCCCCGACCGCGTACATCACGCGGATCAGCCGGGCGAGCGTCCGGCAGGTGCTGGCGGAGGACTACGTGCGCACGGCGAGGAGCAAGGGGCTCCACGGCCGCGCGATCCTGGCGCGGCACGTGCTGCGCAACGCGGCGCTCCCGATCGTGACCACGGTCGGCATGGCGTTCGGGTACGCGATCACGGGCGCGTTCGTCGTGGAGGTGGTCTTCAACATCCCGGGGATGGCCCGCGTCGCCGTCGATGCGATCCTCCAGCGCGACTACACCGTGATCCAGACGGCGGTCCTCGTCTACACCGCGCTCTTCACCGTCATCAACCTGGCCGTCGACCTCTCGTATGCCGCCCTCAATCCCCGCGTTCGGTACTGACCTGTCGATCGCCCGTCCCGGGGTGCGGATGCCCCGTGCCCCGGCCCTCCTCCGCGCGGTCCGGCGGGACTGGCCCGGCGCCGCGGCGGCGGGCGTCCTCGCACTCCTCGTGGCCCTCGCGCTCGGCGCGCCGTGGCTGACGGGGTACACGTACGACCGCCAGGACCTGGACCACGCCTTCCAGGGGCCCGGCCGCGCGCACTGGCTGGGGACCGACCAGTACGGGCGGGATCTGCTCACCCGGCTGCTGTACGGGGCGCGGGTCTCGCTGACCGTGGGCTTCTCGGCCGTCGCCGCGGAGTCGATCGTGGGCGTGGCCTGGGGGACCGTGGCGGGGTTCTACGGCGGCCGCCTCGACGCGGCGCTGATGCGGGTCGTCGACCTGCTCATCGCCTTCCCCTCGCTCTTGCTTGCGGTGCTCGTGACCGGGATCTTCGGCCCGAGCCTCGTCACCATCGTGCTGGCGCTGACGATGACCGCGTGGCCGGCGATGGCGCGGACGATCCGCAGCGAGGTCGTGGCGCTGCGGGAGCGCGACTACATCGAGGCGGCGCGCGCGCTCGGCGCGCGGCCGGGCCGGATGCTCGTCCGCCACCTGGTCCCCAACGCGGTGCACCTGCTGGCCGCGCGGGCGACGCTCGACGTCAGCGCGCTCATCCTGACGGAGGCCACCCTCAGCTTCATCGGCATCGGCGTCCAGCCGCCCCGGCCGAGCTGGGGCCTCATGATCAGCGAGAGCTTTCAGTTCCTGCAGAGCCATCCGTACCTGGTGATCGTGCCCGCGACAGCGTTGTGTCTGACCGTGGTATCGTTCAACGTCGTGGGCGAAGCGCTGACGGAGCGGCTCGACCCCCGCCAGCGGCAGCGTGGGTAGCCGTGGGGCTCCGCGCCGCCACACGTCACGCCGGAGGCATCGCACAGATGGCACAGCGCAGGATGACGCGGCGCGCGATGGAGGCCTTTGTCCGGGGCATTCACTACGTCCGCGCGGCGGCGGAGGCCCGCCGCCGGGCGACGAAGCGCGCGATCCCGGCGCGCGCGCTCCGCTGGGAGGAGAACATCCACGGCCGGAGCGCGTATATCGTCGACTCCGTGACCGGGTTTGCGTCGCGGAGCCTCGCGATGTTCATCCGTGAGATCCCGCCCGGGGCCGCGACCGGCGCGCACCATCATAACTTCGAGGCCGTCGCCTATGTTCTTGAGGGGCGCGGGCACGACGTCCACGACGGGAGGATCGTGCGCTGGCGAGCGGGTGACGGCCTGTACATCCCGCCGATGGTGACGCACCGCCACGTAAACGACGATCCCCGGCGGCCGGCGCGGCTCCTGTTCGTCACCAACTGGCCCCTGCTGAACCACCTCGGGATCACGACGTTTACTCAGCTCACCGCGGCGCGTCGCGCCTCGCCGCGGCACCGGGGATGAGCGGGCGCGTGCGCCTGGGCCTCAGCCTGCCGAACCGTGGCGTCGTCTTCGGAGCCGCGGACCCCGCGCAACTTGTGGCGATGGCCGAGATCGCCGACCGGTCCGAGGTGTTCGACGCGGTGTTCACCGGGGACAGCCTGATCGCCAAGCCCCGGATCGACGCGATCGTGTTCCTCGCAACGGTCGCCGGCCGGACCCGCCGCGTGCTCCTCGGCACCTCGTGTCTGGCCAGCTTCATCTTCCGCCACCCGATCGTGCTGGCCAACCAGTGGGCCGCGCTCGACCGCATGAGCGACGGCCGCGCGTACCTCGTCGCGTGCATGGGAGGCGGCCCCCACACCAAGTCCGGCCACCGTTCGCCGAGCGGCGCCCGGTGGGAGGTCGAGTTCGCGGCGATGGGCGTCGCGATGGAGGAGCGGGCCGGGCGCCTCGTCGAGGGGATCGAGATCCTCCGGGCGCTGTGGCGCGGCGAGCCGGTCACCCACGAGGGCCGGTACTACCGCTTCGCCGATGTCACGCTCACCGTGACCCCCGTGCAGGACCCCTGCCCGATCGCGATCGCCAGCAACCCCCAGGCGCCGTACGCGGACGAGGCGATCGTCGCGCGCGCGCTCCGCCGGGTCGCGCGCCTCGGCGACGGATGGCAGGTCGAGATGAGCACGCCCGAGGAGTTCGCGACGCGGTGGCGCCGGATCCGCGCGTACGCGGCGGAACGGGGCCGGGTGCCGGGGCCCACAACGGCGATGGTCCACTTCTACGTCAACATCAACGCGAGCCCGCAGGCGGCGTTCGACGAGGCCCGGCGGTTCTACGAGACGTACCACGCGGGCACGTTTCCGGAGGAGTACCTGCGTTGGCGCCTCGTCACCGGCACGCCGGACGAGGTCGCAGAGCGGATCGGCCGCTTCATCGACGCCGGGTGCAACCTGCCGCTGATCCGCTTCGCCTCCTACGATCCGATGGGGCAGCTGCGGCGGGCGCTCGCCTCGCTCATGCCGGCGCTGCGGGCCCATGCCGATCACGCTCGCGCTTGAGGCCTACGACCGTACGCAGGCGCTGCTCGACGGCCGCGTCACGGTGGCCGGGGTCGTCCCGCTCCTCGTCGGGTCCGGTCCCCGCCACGAACGCATGCTCCTGGAGGAGGCGTACGACGCCGCCGAGCTGTCGATGTCGTCCTACATCCTCGCCCGCGCGCGGGGCGCCGCGCTCACAGCGGTCCCGGTGTTTCCGCGGCGGCTCTTCAGCCCGTCGGGCCTGTATGTCCGGCGCGGGATCACGCTCCCCGCCCAGCTCGTCGGCGGCCGGATCGGCGTCTACAGCCTCCAGTTCACGATGTCGGTGGTCGCCCGCGGCGACCTCCACGAGCACTTCGGCGTGCCCATGGAGACGATCACGTGGGTGCGGACCGGGCGCGAGCTGGTCCCGCACCGGTCCGCGCTCGCCGTGGAGGAGCGGCCGGGCGCCGATCTCTGGTCGCTGCTGGCCGCGGGCACGATCGACGCGGTGATCTCGCCCGACGTGCCCTCGGCGTTCGAGGCCGGGATGGTCGCGCGCCTGTTCCCGTCCGTCGCCGACGTCGAGCGGGACCTGTGGCGGCGGACGCGGGTCTACCCGATCATGCACACGGTGGCGATCCGCGACGGGGCGCTGGCCCGGCGCCCGACCCTCGCGCAGGAGCTGTACGACGCGTTCGTGCGGGCGAAGGCGCTGGGCGCCCGGCACCTCCGCCAGCCGCACGCCACGAGCCTGGTCTGGGGCCGCGCGGCCCTCGAGGAGCAGGAGGCGCTATTTGGCGACCCGTTCCCCTACGGCCTCGGGGAGGCCAACCGGCGCGCCCTCGCATACCTGATGCGGTATCAGGTCGCGCAGGGTTTGCTCGAGCGCCCCCCGGCCGTGGACGAGGTGTTCGCGGCGGTATCGGACCACCCCGGGCCCGGCCCGACGGGCGGCTGATGCCTCCGGCGGATGCGGCGCGGGCGATCGCGGCGCGCCCGCCTGGTCGAGCGTCGCCGGCGCCCACGCGGGCGCGCCGGGCCGCGGGGAGGATCCCGCGGCCCGGCGCGGAACAGTCCACCATCCTGCCCTCCGCGGAGGGGACGGAGGCCTTCCGATGACGACCCGGTACGTCCCGCCCGAGAGCGTGCACTTTACCTGGGACGTCCAGCACCCCCCCGCGCTGGCCGTGGAGAGCGGCGATGTGGTGGTCCTGCACACGCGCGACGTGACCGACAACCAGATCACGCCGACGTCGACCGCCGCGACCCTCGCGACCCTGAACTGGGAGCGCGTCTATCCGCTGGCCGGCCCGGTCTATGTGAACGGCGCGCAGCCCGGCGACACGCTCGCGATCGAGATCCTCGACATCCACACCCAGGGATGGGGGTACACCGCCATCCTCCCGGGCCTCGGGCTCCTCGCCGAGGACTTCACGGAGCCCTACCTGCGGATCTTCGATCTCACCGACGGCGACGTCGCCCGCCTGCGCGACGACATCGCCATCCCGGTCGAGCCCTTCTTCGGGACGATGGGCGTCTGCCCGGCGGGCGCGCGCAAGCAGGCGGTGATGCCGCCGGGCACATTCGGCGGCAACATGGACACGCGCCAGCTCACGCGCGGTGCGACGCTCTACCTGCCCGTGCAGGTCGAGGGCGCGCTGTTTAGCTGCGGGGACGCCCACGCCGCGCAGGGCGACGGGGAGGTCTGTGTCACGGGCATCGAGGCGCCGATGTATGCGGCGCTCCGCCTGACGCTCCAGAAGGGCCGGCGGATCCCCGCCCCGCAGTTCGTCACCCCCGGGCCGCTCGTCCCGCGGGTCAATCAGGGGGGATGGTACGGGACGACCGGCGTCGGGCCGGACCTGTACAAGGCATCCCAGGATGCGGTCCGGGCGATGATCGCGCATCTGTCCGAGACGCACCACCTCTCGGCCGAGGACGCCTACATCCTCGCGAGCCTCTGCGTGGATCTCAGGATCGCCGAGGTCGTGGACGCAGGGCAGTACATCGTCAGCGCGCTGCTGCCGATGGCGGTGTTTCGCCGGTAGGGGAGCGTGCTGATCGGCAACGTGACGTGCGAGCGGAACGTGCCGGTCCGCCTGCGCGACGGCACCCGGCTCGCGGCCGACGTCTACCTCCCCGCGGGAGTGCCCGGCCCCTGGCCGGCGATCCTGGAGCGCACCCCCTACGATAAGCTCAACCCGGGGCTCGTCCTCTCGGCCAGGTACTTCGCCAGCCACGGCTACGCGGTCGTGCTGCAGGACGTGCGCGGGCGGTACGCGTCGGAGGGCGAGTGGTATCCCTTTGGCAACGAGGGCCCCGACGGGGTGGAGACGGTCGCGTGGGCGCGCGGGCAGCCGTGGTGCGACGGGCGGGTGGCGACGATCGGCCTGTCCTACTCCTCCTGCACGCAGACGAGCCTCGCCGCCCTGGATCCGCCGGGCCTCGCCGCGCAGTTCGTCAGCCAGGGCTTCCACAACTACCACACCGCGTCGATGCGGCAGGGCGGCGCCTTCGAGATGCGGTTCTTCCTGTACGCCTTCATGATGGCGCTCACCTCGCGGGAGGCGATGGCCGACCCCGCCACGCGGGCGGCGATGCAGCAGGCGTGGAGCGAGGTGCGCTCGTGGCTCCGGCACACCCCGCCCAAGGCCGGGCTCACCCCGCTGCGCCACGTCCCCTCCTACGAGCGCTGGCTGCTGGACGTCTGGCAGCACGGCGACTACGACGAGTACTGGTCGAGCCGTCCCGGGTACTCCATCGAAGGCCTCTACGACCGGCACGCGGATGTGCCGCTCTACCTCTGCGGCGGCTGGTACGACTCCTATGCCCGCTCCACCGTCACCAACTACGTCGAGCTGAGCCGGCGCAAGCGAGGGCCGGTGCGCCTTGTCATGGGGCCGTGGATCCACGGCACCGCCAACCTCGATCTCTCGTACGCCGGCGACGCCGACTTCGGCCCGGATGCGCCGCTCGGCTACGACCTGTTTCGGCTGCGGTGGTTCGATGCCGTGCTCAAGGGGGCGCGCACCGGGATGCTGGAGACGCCGCCCGTGCAGATCTTCGTGATGGGCGGCGGCTCGGGTCGCAGGCTGCCGGGTTCGGGCCGGCTCGACGTCGGCGGCCGCTGGCGGTTCGAGCGGGAGTGGCCGCTCGCGCGCACGGAGCCCACGCCGTTCTACCTGCAGCCGGGGGGCGGCCTGAGCCGCCGGCGCCCGCCGTCGGGGGCCGCGCCGTCGCGCTACGTCTTCGACCCCCGGGATCCGGTGCCGACGATCGGCGGCAACATCTCGGTCGGGTACGACGTGATGCCCGGCGGCGGCTTCGATCAGCGCGGCGGCCCGCACGTGTACGGAGCGCGGGACCGCCTGCCCCTGTCGGCGCGGCGGGACGTGCTCGTCTTCTCCACGCCTCCGCTCGAGGACGACCTCGAAGTGACGGGAACCGTGGCCGTGAAGCTCTGGGCCGCGTCCACCGCGCCGGATACCGACTTCACGGCCAAGTTGATCGACGTCTACCCGCCCAACGGCGACTACCCCGACGGCTACGAGCTCAACATCGGCGACTCGATCATCCGCGCCCGGTACCGCGCCTCGCGGACCGTCCCGGAGCTCATGGAGCCCGGGACCGTGTACGAGTTCACGATCACGCTGTACCCCACGAGCGTCGTGTTCCAGGCGGGGCATCGCATCCGGGTCCACATCTCCTCGTCGAACTTCCCGCGGTTCGATATCAACCCCAACACCGGGGGACCGCTCGGACTCGAGCAGGCGATGCAGACCGCGGTCCAGACCGTCTTCCACGACGCCGAGCGCCCGTCGCACGTGCTGCTGCCGGTGATCCCGGCCTAGGCCTGCCGGGCGCGTGGGGCCGGACGGCGATCCTCCCCGGGGGATCGACCCCGCACCCCGGGGGGCTACGCCCGCCCGCGGGCGGGGCCGCCGGCGCCCGCTGTCACCTGCGCGTGGTTGAGGATGGCGACAAAGGCGACGCCGCCGATGATGTTCCCGGCGAGGGTCGGGAGCATCCACCCGAGGACGGCAGAGCCCGCCGGCAGCGCCCCGGTGACCACGAGGTACGAGACGTCGACGGCCCCGGCGACGACATGGGCAAACCCGCTCACCCCCACGAGGTACGTGATGATCGCGATCACGGTGACGCGGGCGGCCGCCGCAAACGGGAGGAGCCATACCATGAGCGCGATGAGCCAGCCGGCGAAGATCGCCCGGAGGAGGATCGTCCACGGATCGCCCGCCACCGCGCTCCGGCTGATGGCCGCAAACGCGGCGTGGACCGGCGGCGAGAAGAGGCGGCTATGCGCGACGATCCAGGAGAACAGGATCGCCCCGGCGAGGTTTGTCGCGAGGACAACGGCCCAGAGTCGAATGACGTCGGGCAGCTTCGCCCAGCCGCGCCGTGAGAGCAGCAGGATGATCGGCGTCAGCGTGTTCTCGGTAAAGAGCTGCTGCCGGCCGAGGACCACGATGAAGAAGCCGACGGTGTACCCGGCGCGCACCACGAGCAGCCTCCAGGGGGCGTCGGGGAGCAGCGGGAAGAGGACTCCCTGCGCCACGAGCGAGAATCCCATCGACAGGCCCGCGGCGAATCCCGACCACGCCAGGGCGGAGGGGGGGCGGTCGAGCTCCTCCTCGCCCTCCAGGCGGATCGCCTCGTGCACGGTCGCCGCGGTGATCGCGGCTCGGCGTTCCGCCTCGCGGCGCCCGCGTTCGTTCAGATTGCGCTCGACGAGCGCCGTGTCGCTGTGCGCACCCATCTTGGCGAGGCCGGTGGAAAGCGCGTCTGCGTCTCCCGAGGCATTTACCCCCCGCACCGCGCGGCGAAACGCCGCCGCTGCGCGCGGTGGCGAGCCCCCGATCCCGACTCAGCGCGGGGGCGGGCCGCCGGCGCGCGCCAGGGCGCGGCGGACCTGCGCGATCTCCTCCCGGATCGCGTCGAGCTTGCCCTCGAGGAGGCGGATCTTCTCTTCCCCCAGCGTGGGGTGGCGGGGGATCACGGTGATCACGCCGCCCGTCTCGAGGACCGCCTCCGCCACGTCCCCGACGGAGGCGAGGCCCTGCTTGCGGACCGCCTCCATGAGCTCCTCCTCGGTGATCGCCTCGCGCGCTAGGTTGGCCTCGAGCATCCGGCCGTCCCGGATCAGGACGGTCGGCGCGCCCTCGAGCAGCCGGTCCACCGCGGGATGGCGGTACAGGAACCGGCCCACCAGGTAGTTTGCCAGCAGGAGGGCGCTCACGCCGATGAGCCCCCCGGCCAGCGAGTTGTCGTTGCCGATCGTCGCGTTCTGGACCGTGTTGGCGAGCATCATCAGCACCACGAGGTCGAACGAGTTGAGCTGGGCGAGCTCTCGCCGTCCTGCGAGGCGGACGGCGATCACCAGGAACAGGTACACGACGACCGGGCGCACGATCTTCTCGGCCACCGACAACTCGGGCACGAACATGTTGTGCCACATGCGGAACCCCCCGGGAAGCGGACTCGCAACGCGACGCTGCGCGAGCTGTGCTGACTTTCCTTCGCGCAGGCCCGGTCCCTCTGCCCGGCCGGGTGGTCCGGACCCACCCGCGCCGACCGAGGGCACGCGGGCCCGCGCGGCGCAGGGAGGGATCTAACGATGCTCGTCGGACGCCGGCATCCGGTGGACTCGGGCCCGCAGGTGCGGTGCCCCCGGCCGCGTTCAGCGGTCCACGCCCTCGCCGCGGCGGCGCTCGGCGTCGCGGCGATCCTGGGGCTGCTCCCGCTGCCCCCGGCCGCCCCGCGCGGCGTCACCGCGTGCGGCGTCGAGCGATGGCCGGTCAAGATCCTCGCCGACCCCGCTGCGAAGGACGTGGACCTGCACCCCGTGTCCTCGACGGTGGCGACCCTGCGGCAGATGCCCGTCCCCCCGGTCGACCGGACCACGCCGAGGCTGCCCGTCGAGCGGAAGACGTACACCGTCCGGGCGCGCCTCCTGCGGGCGAAGCTCGAGCCCGACGCCGACTACCACCTCGTGCTCGCGGATCCCGGGGATCCACAGCAGACGATGATCGCCGAGATCCCGGCGCCGGAGTGCGCCTACGGCTCTCGCGTGCGGGGCGAGATCGCGCGGGCGCGGCGCGAGTACGATCGCCGGTTCGGGCGGCCCAGCCGCACCCGGTACGCCGGCGTGCGCGGGAGGCCGGTCGTCGACGTCACAGGGGTCCTGTTCGTCGACGTGCTGCACCATCAGAACGGCGTCGCTCCCAACGGGGTCGAGCTCCACCCGGTCCTCGACATCCGATAGGACGAGGGGCCTCGAGGGCCGAGGCGCCGCGGCCTACCCGAGGCGGATCTGCACGCGCGAGCCGTCGGCCCGCTTCTCCACCTCGATGCGCGCCGGCAGCCGATCGGCGAGCTCCGCGAGGTGCGTGATGACGCCCACCATGCGGCCGTCCCGCCGGAGCGACTCGATCGCGGCCGCGGCGCTGTCGAGGGCCGCCGCATCGAGGGTCGAGAACCCCTCGTCGATGAACAGGCTGTCGAGGCTGACGCCGTGGTGCCGGCGCCGCACCTGCTCGCTGAGCTCGAGCGCGAGCGCGAGCGACGCCAGGAAGGTCTCCCCGCCGCTCAGCGTATCGGCGCTGCGCCGCTGGCCGGCGTTGTCGTGGTCGACCACCGCGAGCGCCCCGCCGCCGGTGTACTCCAGCGTGTAGCGGTTCGTGACCGCCCACAGGCGTGTCGATGCGCCGGCGGCGAGCTCCGCGAACGCCTCCTCGAGCACGTAGCTCTGGAATCCGCCGCTGCGGAGGTCGTCGGCGAGCAGGCGGTAGAGCTCGAACTCGCGCGCGACCGCGGCGGTCTCCCCCGCGAGCTCGCGGGCCTTCTCGACCCGCTCCGCGAGCCGGCCGGTCTCCGCCTTCAGCCGGGCGGCCTCCTCCACCCGCGCCCGCTCCGCCTGCTCGGCCTCGTGCTGCGCCGCCTCGGCCGCGCGCAGATCCTCCTCGGTGACCCGGCTGCCCCCGAGGCGCGCCTCGAGCTCGGCGATCCGCTGCTCGAGGCGGTGCCGGGCCGCGGCGTGCGCCGTGATGCGCTCGCGGAGGGCCGAGGCCGCGGCCGGATCGAGGACCGCCGCGCGGGCGGCCGCGAGCCCGTCGAACCCGGCGTCCCGCGCGGCGCGGGCCGCCGCCTGTGCCAGCTCGGCGGCCCGCCGCTCGGAGGCGGCCAGCGCGGCGCGCGCGTCCCGGCACTGCGCCTCGCATCCGGCGAGCACGGTCGCCGCGCGCGTGGCCCGTTCCCGGGCGATCTCGAGGGCCTGCGTGAGCCGCCGCACCTCCGCGGCGAGGTCGGAGCGCTCCTGCTCGGGGCTCGGGTGGGTCGTGACCCTCCGGACCCGTGCGTCCAGGGCGCCGAGTTCGGAGGCGAGCGAGCCCGCGTCCTTCTCGGCCGCCGCCAATTGCTCCGCGAGCGACTCGCGGCGCTCGCCGAGCGCAGCGCGCTCGGCGAGCGCCGCCTGGTACGCCTCGCGCGCGGAGCCGAGCGCCCCCTGGATCTCGGTGTGCCGGCGCCGCCCCGCCGCCGCCGCGGCGGCGGCCGCGCACACGCGCTCCTCGATCGGCTCGGGGCCGGATGCGGCGACGATGTCCGCGACCAGCTCCCGCAGGCGCGCTTCGTCTGCGGCGACGCGCCGGGCGAGGCCGTCGGCCTCCTGGCGCGCCCGCGTGGCCTGCGTCTCGGCCTGCCGCGCCGCCGCCGCGGCGGCGGCCGCGTCCCTGTCGGCGCGGCGGGACCTGGATTCCGCCGCGCGCGCGTGGCCGGCGAGATCCGCGTGCGCCTTCTCGAGCGCGTCGAGCGCCGGGGCGCCGCGGCGGCGGGGCCGGCGGGCGACCGTCTGCTCGCAGACCGGGCAGGGCTCGCCGACCGTCAGCGTCGTCCGCAGGTGCGCCGCGGCGTGCTGCCGGCGCCCGTCCTCCAGGGCGGCGGCGGCCTCCTCGAGCGCGCGCTTGAGCTCGTCGTAGTGGGCGCGCGCGGTCCGGGCGGCGGCGGCGGCGCGCGCGGCCGCGCGGGCCAGGCGGGCCTGTTCGGCGCGCGCCCGTGCGGCTTCCCCGGCCGCCGCCTGCGCGGCTAAGCGTCTTTCGGAGAGGGCGGCGGCGAGCGGGCTCGCCCTCTCGAGCCGCTGGTCGTGCGCCGCGTCGTACCCGAGGTGCGTCAGCTGCTGCTCGGCCGCCGCGACCTGCCCCCGCAGGGCGGCGAGTCTCTCCTCGAGCGCGGAGACCCGCGTCCGGATCGCCTGCGCCTGCTCGCGCAGCGCCCCGAGCCGCTCCTCGGCCTGGGCGAGCCGGGCCTGCGTGGCGCGGCGAGCCTCGAGCGTGGCTCCGAGGCCGTCGAGCGCGCTGATCCGGGCGACGAGGCCGTCGATCGCACCGGCGGCCGCCGCGGCGCGCGCGAGCTGCCGCTCGGCGTCCTCGCGATCGCGCCCTGCCCGCGCCCGCGCCTCCTCCAGCGACGCGGCGGCCCGCCGGTGCTGCTCGACCGCGCGAGCGGCTTCCTCTGCCGCCATCACCTGGGGCAGGATGCTCGCGGCCCGCTCGGCCGCCTGCAGGCGGGCGAGGTCGGCCTGCGCCGACGCGTCGCCGGCGCGCAGCGCGGCGAGGTCGGCCCCCAGGCGGGACAGCTCGGCGCACGCGGCGTACCGCTCGCGCGCCCCGGCGGCGGCCCGCCGGGCATCCTCGGCCCGCTGGCTCGCGGCGCGCTGCGCGGCCTCGGCGGCGGCCAGCGCGCGCCGCGTGGCCTCCAGCGTCTCCGGCGTGGCCTCCGCGTACTCCTCGACCAGCCGCCGCAGCCCCGCAAGCGCCCCCCCGAGCGCCCCGCGGCGCCGCTCGGCGAGCTCGCGCATGCGGTCGTACACCTCGTGTCCGAGGATCTCCCGCAGGAGGCGCGTCCGCTCGCCCGGCTCGCCCTTGAGAAACCTCGCGAACTCGCCCTGCGGCAGCAGGACGGCCTGGACGAACGCGTCGTAGGGGATGCGCAGGATCCGCTCGACCTTCTCGGTGACGGCGGGCATGCCCTCGGCGAGCAGGCCGCGCGCGTCCTCGAGGATGGCGTGCGCCGGCCGGCCCCGGCCCGCGACGCGCCGGGTCACGTGGTACGTGGCCGCCCCGACCCGGAACGAGAGCTGCACGATCATGCGCGTGCGGCCCTGCGAGATCAGCTCGGTGTAGCCCCGGCGCAGCCGCGGCACCTTGCCGTACAGCGCGAACACCATCGCGTCCAGGAGGCTCGACTTGCCGGCGCCCGTGGGGCCGCAGATCGCGAACAGGTCGAGCGCCACCAGGTTCAGCTCCTGGCGCTCCTTGTAGCAGGTGAAGCCCTCGAGGGTCAGGGAGACCGGCCGCACGCCGTCAGGGCTCCGCCGCCGCGTCGTGCCCGGCTTCCTCCAGCAGGGTGTCGAACGCCCGGAGCAGGTCCTCCTGCGGCTCGACCCCGTGCCGCTCGCGGACGTACCGCGCGTACAGCTCGCGCGGGGCAAGCCCGCGGCGGGATGCGAGCGGGTCGTCCGGCGGCGCCGGCAGCTCGTCGCGCACGACCACGGCGTTCGGGAGGAGGCGCCTCACCGCGGTGGCGACATGGGGATCCGGCCGCTCGCGCGGCACGATCACCTGGAGCCAGCCGCGCCGCCGCAGAGCCTCCGCGTCGCGCTCGATCTCGGCGAGGGTCGCGCGCACGATCCCGAGCGGCGTCGTCCCCTCGTACGGGACGCGCGCGATCGCCACCGGCCGGCCCGGGTGCGCGTCCACCACGACGAACGACTTCACCTGTCCCGCTTCGCCGAAGTCGAGCTGGAGCACCGAGCCCGCGTAGGCCGCAGGCGCCGGCGCGGCGCGCAGCGTCTGCGGCCGGTGGATGTGCCCGAGCGCCACATAGTGGGCGGTCGACGGCAGCGCCTGCGGCGGCACCGCCCACTGGTCGCCGAGGGTGACCTGCCGCTCGGTGCCCGAGATCCACGCGCCTTCGACGTAGAGGTGGGCGACCAGCAGGTTCACGGTGTCGTCGCGGAAGCCGGCGGCCAGCCGCGCGATGAGGTCGCGGAGGGCGTCGGCGTACACCCCCATGGGATCGGTGTCGCCGCTGGCGAGCTCCAGGGCGGTCACGAGCCGGCCGGGGGAGGCGAACGGCACGGTCGCCACGAGCGCCGTCTCGCCGCAGCGGCAGGGGATCTCGAGGACGCCGCCCCGCTCGGGCGGGCGGGGGATCGCGGCGGCGTGGACCCCGGCGAGCTCGGCGAGCTGCCCCCACGCCTCCACCCGGTGGGCGCTGTCGTGGTTGCCGGCCACGACGACGCTCGGGACGCGCGCGGCGCCGAGCCGCCTGAAGAACCCGAAGACGACGCGCTCGGCCTCCGCGGCGGGGGTCAGGGAGTCGAAGACGTCCCCGGAGACGAGCACGAGGTCCACGGCCTCCCGCTCGACGAACCGTCCGAGGCCGTCGAGGGCCGCCTCGACCTCCCCGATGCGATCGACCGTCCTCAGCAGGCGCCCGGTGTGCCAGTCGCTCGTGTGGACGATCCGCACGCCGCGTCCTAGAACCTCGCGAACGGGTCCCGGCCGGCCGCGGTCCCCGCGGGCACCTCGGACACCCGCGTCGCCCACGCCGGGAAGGGAAACCGCACGAGGAGCGGCGAGGGGATCTCCGGCTGGGTCACGATCATCGCGCCCGGCTGCAGGAAGGCGGCGCGCCGCCGCGCGACCGGTGTGAGGAATCCGTACTCGCTGTGCTCCGCCTCCGCGGCGTCGAGCCGGCCCACCACCTTGAGCGCCGCGTTCGCCTGGACGCGCGGCGCCACCTCGCTCGCGGTCTGCTGCGCGCCGAACAGCGAGATGCCGAGCGACCGGCCGCGCTCCGCGATGTCGAGCACCACGTCCTTGATCGGGCTCCACCCCTCCCGCGGGGCGTACTTGTTCAGCTCGTCGAGCACGACGAAGACGAGCGGGCGCGCGCTGCCCTGCTGCTCCTTGTGCGCCATCATGCGCTTGAGGAGCACGCCCACGACGAACATCTGGCCGACCGAGTGCAGGGTGTGGATGTCGACGACGGTCACGCGGTGGCGGTCCCAGCGGATGGCCCATCGATCGGGCGCCTCCGTCCCGCGCACCAGGTGCCCCATCCGCGCGCACGCCGCGTGCAGGCGGCGCAGGAACGCCTCGCGGGTCGGGGGGGAGCTGATGAGCTCCCCGAGCTGGCCCGACTGCTCCAGGTGCTGGGCGACATCATCCAGCGTGCGCAGCGGCCGTCCCCCGCCGTCCAGGCCCGGGTCGTCGGCGCTCCCGCGCTGCGCGAGGTCGGCGAGATACCCCGTGACGCGCTCCACCGCGTAGCCGATCTGCGAGCGCGCGTCGTCGGCCTCCGCAAAGCAAAACGGCAGCAGCCGGTCCCGGGCGAACTCCCGCAGCGTCCACAGGTAGGGCCGCACCCCGACGTGCCGCGATCCGGTGTGGGGGACGACCGCCGCGCTGCCGGGCCGCGCCGGCGCGTAGATCCCCACGTCCTGGAACGGCGCGACGGGGAGGCCGATCGCCTCGTAGAGCGCGCGATCGGTCGCGGAGAGCTTCGCGTTCGGGTGATCCAGCCACAACAGGTCTTCGCCCTTCACGTTGATTACGACGGCCCGGGTGTTCGCGGCGTCGGCGGCGAGGACCCCGGAGTGGAACAGCGCGTAGAGGAGGAACATCGCGTACGTCGTCTTCGTCGCCACGCCGGAGACGCCGCTGATCGAGGCGTGCGCCCCGCGCGTGCCGTCGAGGAACTCCAAATTGGCGTACAGCGGATCCCCGCCGCGCGTGAGGCCGATCGGGAGACGCGCGGGCATCCGGTCGAAGTAGAGGGCGTGCTCGAGATCGGGCCCGGCCGCGATCCGTACAGGGGCTCCGGGGTGCGGCGGCAGGAACCGCTCGGGGTCGATCCGCGTCACGTGCACGTGGGCCGCGTACGAGACCTCGGCCGGCAGCATGCCGGCCTCCACCCGGAACGCATCCCCGTCGAACTGCGCGCCCTCGTACCGCTTGCGGACGACGTCCACCACGCCGTAGAACCGGACGGTCTCGCCATCGGGGGCCCGCGCCGCGCAGACCACGAGATCGTCGAGCTCGACGGTCTGTCCCTCCTCGGCGCCGACCCAGAACTCGAGCGGGGTGGCGTCCTGCGACCCCAGCACGACCCCCACGCGGCCGGCCGTCCCGCCGGCCCCATCCGGCGATGCGCGCTCAAACACGGTGGACCGCCTCCCGCACGATGAGCGTCTGAATGCCCCGGTGGATCAGCCGGGGGTCCCCCATGCGGTGCCTGAGATGGCGCTCGATCGCGCCGATCGGGAGCAGGTTCGAGGGCGCCCGCGGATCCGTCCCGCGAGGCGGCGCGAGCCGCGGCAGGAACACCGCGCACCCGTCCGCGAGCCGGCGGGCCGCATCGAGGCCGACGGCCTGCGACACCTCCAGCCGCACGATCCCTGCGAACGGGGCATCCCCGGGCCACGGCGGCGCCACCCGCAGGAACCACGTGTACCGGATTCGCCTGCCGGACTGCAGCACGGCCAGCGGCGATCGGGCGCCCGGCGGCAGGCTGTGGACGAGGCGGACCGCCTCGGCGGGCAGGTGCCACTCCTCGATGCTCTTCACGTAGCCCACCGTCGCCCCCTTGCTGCGCTCCACGAACGCGAGCGGGCCGTCGGCGAGCACCAGCGCGCCGGGCGCGTCGGCGAGCTCGCGGGCCAGCCGTTCCTCGGCCACCCGCATCCGGGTCTCGAGCGAGTGCACGAGCGCGGGGGGATCGGCCGAGGGCGCGCTCGCCGGCTCGTACGTCACCGCGCGCATCACGGTCACCGGGCCGGGAAGCGAGAGCCCGTCGCCGCAGACGGCGGCCCGCCCGATCACGGCCGGGCCGAAGGTCGCTGCGCCGCCGCGGAGGACGACGGTACCCGCCGCATACGTGCCGAACGCCCCGCGCGTCATGCGGTCGTCCGCGGAGATGGCGACGAACGCGTCGATCCGCCGGACGCCATCGACGAAGGCCACGGCCGACCAGGGGATCGCCGCGCCCGCGGCGATCGGCGCCCACCTCGCGAGCGGCACCTCGACATCCAGCGCCTCCGGGACCTCGGCCTCCTCGGGCGGCGCGCCGCCGCGCCACTGCGGGCCGTATTCGGCCGCCCATGGCTCGATGGTGACCTGGAGTGGGCCAAAGAGCCCGGTCATCGGCGTTGCCCTGAGTATACTGCCAACGCGCCTTCCAAAGAAAGGGGACCGAGGGTGGAGCCGGTCGCCGCCGGCGCCGGATCGTGCCGCGACGGCGTCCGATGCGGCGCATCGGCCAAGCGGGCGGGCCGCGGCTGGCAAGCGGCGACCACACGGGCTCGTGCGGGATGCGCGCGATTCGATGGCCCCGCGCGACGGCCGTCAGCGCCGGTGGTACGGTTTCACCGCGGCGCGGACACGGCGGTGGGCCTGTCCGCCGCGAACCCGTCCCAAGCACCCTGGCAGGACACGACGCCATCGATCATGAAATGCCCGCCTTGGTCGACGAGCGCGGACAGGGGGGCCCCGCGTGCGCGCCGTCGTTCATTTGCCGGGCGAAGGCGAGCCCATCGGTGGTCCGTCGTCGGTCACGACCACGGCGACGGGGAAGGACACCGGGGGCTCGTTCTACCTGGGCGAAGCCGGAATCGCCCGCCTTCGCCGGCCCGCCTCCTCGCGTCCACGAGCGGCTCCACGACAGGTTCGACGTGCTGGACGGCACGCTGACCATGCAGGTTGGCGACGAGGCCGTGGATCTCGGCGCTGGCTCGTTCGTCTGTATCCCGCCCGGCGTTGTCCACACCTTCAGCGATCGCAGCGAGCGGCCGGTGCGATTGCTCAACTTCAACACGCCCGCCGGCCGGGAGCATTACATGCGCGATCTGGCCGCGGCGCTCGCCCCTGGAGCCCCGACCGCCGAGGAGCTCGGCCGTATCGCCTCCCGCTACGTCGCCTGAGGCCCGAGCGCAGGGCACGGTCGGGGGCTGAACTACGTCAGGAGCCCCGGGCGGGGGCGTGACGCGGGCGTGACAGACCGGGCGGTCCTCGCGAGGGGCCTTGAAAACGACGGGCTCGCGGTGGTCGGGGAGGAGGGATTTGAACCTAGAGCCCCGATCTACCCTCGTCTGATGCTGGCAGCCGCCGTACGCAAGGGTTTCGCGGTCAATGCCGGCCGGTGATCGCTCGTCTAGATGCCGCGTAGTCTGTCAACACTGGTCCCGATCTGGTCCCACAGCTGAAGGGGGTACGCTGAGCGAGACGAAGTCCAGGAATTCATGAACGGCCCACAGCGCTTCGCAGAGTGGATGAGCGCGCACGCGCACAAAGATAGACGACTGGGTTATGTCTATCGGTATCACAGCCGCAGCGACGCGCACTCGAAGGCGCTCTGCCAGTTCATCCTGGACGATCTGCGTGCCAACTGTCCGGTGCTACAAAGGCAGCTCGCCGAGCATGTAGTAGTGTGGGAGACCAACCTGCGCTGTACATTTCCACGGACAGGCAAGCAGAAGACACTGGATTTGGCAGTCGGCCCTCCCGCCGCAGGTCCGATTGGAATTCCCGTGCCGTTGCTCGATGAGATTTTCATTGCGTGCGAAGAGAAGACTGTCATGACGGAACACGGCAAGGCTCAACCTCGCATCTTTGACGAACTCAGTTCGTCCCATGAGATAGTACATCAGGGCGACGCGAAGACGATCGCTGCGGGGATCACCGTTGTGAATATCGCGGACACATTTGTGTCGCCGCTCAGGCAAACAAAGGACCAGCGGGATCTCGTCGTCTCGACGCACAAGCAACCCGACGTCACGGAACGGATGGTTCGGCACCTACGGGGCCTGCGCATCCGGGACGGCATTGGGCAGGTCGGCTTTGACGCCTATGCCACGATCGTGATCAATTGTGACAACCGTGGCCCCGCAACCCTTTGGACTGCGCCGCCCGCACCCCAACCCGGCGACCCGGATCACTACGAGACCTTCATTGCGCGCATCGCCCGATTCTACACTGAGCGATTCTCCTGACGCGGCTCATTGACCACGAGGATGGGGGTCGGGCCGTCTGGGAAGAGGGAGCCCTGAGCCAGGGCGGTTTGCAGCCGACGAACCGAGAGCTTGAAGTATTCCGGGTCAACTTCGTTGCTAATGCTGTTCCGATTGGCTCGTAGTGCGGCCAACGCGGTCGAACCAGTCCCGCTGAATGGGTCGAGTACCGTATCCCCGGCAAACGAGAACATCCTGATGATCCGAAGCGCGAGCTCTACTGGAAACGGCGCCGGATGGTCGCGAGTTGACGCGCCGGGTACGTCTGTCCACACTGATCGGAACCAGCGCGCGTGGTCCTCTTTGCTGATCTTGGAGGCGCGGCGCTGTTCTTCAGTGGGCTTACGATAGGCCCCGGGTTTGCGCAGCATAAGGATGTACTCGGTGTCGTTCTTGATGATCGCGTTGGGCTCGAACGGCTTCCCAAGGAACGAGGACCCGTTCTCAACTTCATAGCTCGCATTCGCGATCTTGTGCCAGAAAATCGGGGTGAGGTAGTCGAAGCCAAGGCGCCGTGCCCGTACGGAGATGTCCGCGTGCAGCGGCACGACGAGGTGGCGTCCCCTGTTTCTACGGCGTGCAATGCAGACGTCTCCGACGACGATAACGAGTCGGCCGCCTTCGACCAGGACTCTGTGGCAATGTTGCCATACCTTGTCGAGTTCGTCCATGAACGCTTCGTAATCCTGAATGTCGCCCAGCTGGTCGGGGTGATCGTTGTACTTCTTGAGCGTCCAATAGGGCGGAGAGGTCAAGACAAGGTGAATGGAAGCATCAGGGATCCACGCTAGATGCCTGGCGTCTCCGCAGTTAAGGATGTGCTTGGTCATAACCGCCGTTCCGTGGCGGGTTTTATCGAGGACTTTGGCCATCGTCGTCGTGGCCCGCTCCCCGGGAGCCTGGGGAGAAACGCTGGAGCTCTCGACGATGATCGGCTGCTTCCGCGCCATGGCGTCGTTTCCCTCGCCCCGTCCCGCCGATGGCGGGCTATTGGTGACTGCGTGCTTCCGTTGTGCGGGCGCCCACGCGCGCCTTGTGATGGCTGGTGCTCCGGCCTCGGGGTTAATTATATGCGAACGTACGTTTGGCCGCAATGATTGGCAAGGATGCCCAGCGGCTTCGGAACTTGACCAGGGCGGACGCGCCTCGGAGCCACGTTTCCTGCGGTTTGCGGGCCCTCGGGCGCTTCTGGGGGCGGGCCAGCTATCTGTCAGGACCTGTTTTGGGGGAGGGAGAGG
>Ga0209810_1001501_pt1 | contig 34550 bp, 27 predicted proteins | sample Coa_R1_7_FD_187159 | JGI IMG/M metagenome (GOLD analysis project Ga0209810, IMG submission 187159) | Surface soil microbial communities from Centralia Pennsylvania, which are recovering from an underground coalmine fire - Coalmine... | ecosystem: Environmental > Terrestrial > Soil > Unclassified... | reverse complement strand
GCATTCGCTTTACCGGAAACTTTGACCGCACGACCGGCCTCGGCCAGGAAGGGGGGATCAATCCGGTTTATGGCCCCATGACGTGGCCGCTCGGCACGGGAACGGTTTACTTCAACATTCCCAAAGCCGGTACGCTTTCAGTGGATCTGCAACGGACTTATTACATTCAGCAGCTCTTCACCGCCAATAATTTCAGCGCCAATCTGCTGGCCATTCGCTGGTCGCGCGACTTCTAGTCGATGCGGGGAAATGTTGCAATGTCGCATAGAACATGGAACCATTTGAGAGACGAAGCATCAATAGCACAAATGCTAAAGGAGGAAATTCATTATGAAGAGACTCGTTAACGCTGCTGAGTTTGCACTCATCGCAGTTCTTCTGGGGGCTGGTTGGGTTGTATGGTCTGCTTCAAGGGCGCAGGCGAAAGAACCTGCCTCAACCGTTTTTGACGCAAAGTGTGCGATGTGCCATGCGAAGGACGGCAGTGGGAACACTCCAATGGGCAAGAATATGAAAGTCCCTGATTTCCGTTCGAAGGCCGTTCAGTCCAAAAGCAATGCTGATCTCGCCGCCATCATCGAGAAAGGCAAAGGAATGATGCCACAATACGGAAGCCAGTTCAGCAAGGAAGAAATCAACGACATGGTGGCTTACATCCGCAAGCTCGGCGCCAAGAAGTAGCAGACGTTCGAGCGGAGGAACACTCATCACTTGACGGGTGAGTCAGGAGGTTGTAACCATGAGCAAGCTCATGAAGGCTGTGGTTTTCAGTTCTGCTCTGGGAGTAGCCATTTCCCTCTCCTCCCTTTCCTCCTTCGGCACGATTGAGATTGCCAAGAAGGAGAAGACGGCCTGCACCACTTGCCACGTGAAAATGGGTTCGAAAGACCTGAATGACGTGGGCAAGTGCTACCAGAAGAAGAAATCTCTGAAAGCCTGCGAATCAGGAGCCAAGGAGGAGAAGAAGTAAGGGAAGTCCCTCCGGGTCAATGATCCGCAGAATTGGCGTTTGGAGGTGACTATGAACCTCACATTCTACCTTGCAACCTGGATTCCTCTTGCGATCTTTGTCGGGATATTGGCTATCTACCGCAACATGCTGGCCAGCCATGAAGACGATTCACTTCATGTTCTTGAAGGTGACGCGAAGCAGGTTGCGGCGCAGGCCCGGTTCAGCCACAGGCTGGAAACCATTGAGCGAATTGGAAAGACGCTCACGATCCTGGTTGTGGCTTACGGACTGGCGATAGGTGCCCTGTACCTTTACCATGTGTGGCAGCAGGGCGCCAAACTCCCGGGATGAACTTCAAGCACCCGGAAAAGACGGCTCAAAATGAACGCGTGGCAGCGGTGCGCAGTCGTGTCGATGATCATGCTGATGCTTTCATCAGCAGGCTGGGCGCAGGACCCCTCCACGCTCGACTGTACGACCTGCCACAGCGATAAGGCTCAGGCCCTCAAGGGTTCAGCCCATGCGGGCCTGAGCTGTACTACCTGCCACGCGGGCATCAAGACCTTTCCTCATCCCAAAGGGGTTGCCCAGCCACAATGTTCCAGTTGCCACGCCAGAGAGGCTAGCCAGTGGGCTCGGAGCGTCCACGGCATGCAGTCCGCTGAAGGGAACAAGGCCGCCCCGAACTGTCAGGTTTGCCACGGCGACCCTCACCAACTGCAGCGGACTAATACGTGGGCCTTCAAGAAATCCATCCCGGAACTTTGCGGCACCTGCCATGCGCAGATTGTTCAGGAATATGACGAAAGCGTTCACGGGCAGGCCATCAAGCGAGGCGTGTATGACGCTCCGGTTTGTACCGCCTGCCACACCGCTCATTCGATTGAGCCTCCTACAAGCCCTGCTTCGACGGTCTTCCCCACTCACATTCCTGAGACCTGCGGCCAGTGTCACGGCAACGTCCGCCTGACCAGCAAATTCAACATACCGGCCGACCGCCTTCCCAGCTATCAGTCCTCCTTCCATGGGCTGGCGGTGAAGGCAGGTTCCGAAACCGCCGCCAATTGCGCCAGTTGTCATGGTTTCCACCTGATTCTCCCATCTTCGGATCCGCGCTCCACTATTAATCCCCGCAATTTGTCAAAGACCTGCGGCCAGTGCCATCCTGGAGCGGGAACCCGCTTTGCGCTCGGCCCCGTACATGAGCTTCCCGGCAGCAGGGGAGAGCCGCCCGCCGTGCGCTGGATACGCATCTTCTATCTGATTGTTATTCCGGTATTGATCGGGTTAATGTTCCTCCACAACGTCGGGGATTGGCTTCGCAAGTTGGTCGATCTGCGCCTTCACCAGATAAAACCCGCTTCCCTGGCCATCACCCCAGGAGGGCCCTGGCAGCCTGGCGAGGCTAATAACATCCGGATGTATAGTTTCGAACGCTTGCAGCACGCCCTCCTGCTGGTTTCATTCATTGTGCTTGTGTGGACAGGCTTTGCCTTTAAGTATTCATCGGCGTGGTGGGCCCGGCCGCTGTTGGTGGTCGTGTGGGGCTGGGAACTGCGCGCCCTCATACATCGTATCGCCGCCGTGGTTTTCATGGCCGTTGCGGCGATGCACATCATTTCCCTCGTCAAAAGTCCGAGGCTGCGCCGCCACTGGCTCGAACTCAAACCGCGATACGAGGATGTTATTGAGGCTGTTCGCACCTTCGCTTTTAACCTCGGCCTAAGCCGCACCCGCCCGCCGCGCTCATCACACAGCTATGTTGAAAAGGGGGAATATTGGGCGGTGGTCTGGGGCGGGGTCCTAATGACCATCACTGGCCTGATGCTTTGGGCGCATAATCTGGTGCTGGCATGGTTGCCGATGGTCTTCCTTCAGCTCGCAAGCACGATTCATTTCTACGAAGCTGTGCTGGCAGCGCTTGCTATTCTGGTCTGGCATTTCTATTCTGTAATCTTTGACCCCGAAGTTTATCCGATGGATCCCGCCTGGTTAACGGGCCGCAGCGTAAGGCGGCGCAGTGCAGAGCAATCCGACCCCGATGGAAACGGGGAAACCGTCGGCAACGGAGAGGCATTAGGCCAGGGGCTTGGAGCGGACGGCGGCACGACGCAAGCTGAGGAGGACAAGGGCACGGATGGTTAACCAAGGAAACGGGTGGAAGAAATGGCTTTCTCCTTACATTTATCTTTCAGGAAATTGGCTCAGCCGGATCGGCGTGGTCCTGGTGACCACCGGAGCCATCCTTTGGCTTTTTCTCCTTCCCGTTTTCCTGCGCGGGTTCACAGATAGTCCCTATGCCGGCATCCTGACTTTTATGGGATTGCCCGCGATTTTTTTCGGCGGGCTGATTTTGATTCCTCTGGGCATAATTCTCCGATCTCGCCGGGAGCACCACAAGGGCATTTATCCCTCAAATTTCCCACCGCTCGACTGGAAGAATGTTGAGCTTCGCCGACTTCTCTATTTTGTGGGAGTGACCACCATCGCAAACCTGATCATCGGGGCCCAGCTTGTCTATTCCGGCGTGAATTACATGGACAGCGTAACGTTCTGCGGCAAGACCTGTCACACGGTTATGCAGCCTCAGTACGTCGCTTATCTTCACTCGCCGCACGCGCGTGTAGCCTGCGTGGAGTGCCACATCGGTCCGGGCGCTTCATGGTTTGTACGGAGCAAGTTGTCAGGGTCCTACCAGGTTTTTGCAACCATCTTCAATGTTTATCCACGCCCGATTCCCGTGCCGGTCTCGAACCTTCGTCCGGCGCGACAGACTTGCGAGCAGTGCCACTGGCCTGCCAGATTCGCAGGGAACCGGCTGGTGATCATTCCTCATTACGCCGACGATGAAAATAATTCGCTCACCAAGACGGTGCTCCTGATGCACATCGGCGGAGGAAACGGCCAGGGCGGCATCCACGGTGCTCATGTCGGGCCGGGCATTACTATCCGGTACGGGTCTGACCCAAGCCGCCAGAAGGTGAATTGGGTTGATTACAGCAACTCGGAAACCGGCAAGTCCGCGCTCTATGTGGACCAGAACACAGACCCGAAAAAAGTCAATCCTGAAACCGGCCGCGTCATGGATTGCATCGATTGTCACAACCAGCCCACACATATCTTCCATCTGCCCGGAGACGCGATGGACCAGGCCATGGCCAGCGGCGAAATCCCGCCGTCGTTACCGTACATCAAAAAAGAGGGGCTGATGCTTTTGCAGGCCAAATACAGCAGCCAAAGCGAGGCGGCGCAGAAAATCTCCGCTGGGCTTGATGACTACTACCGCCAGCAATATCCTCAGGTCTATTCACAGCACCGGGGCGAAATTTCGCTGGCAATAAAGGGTCTGATTGATATCTATGACCAGAACGTTTTCCCCAAAATGAACGTCACATGGGGAACATATCCCGACAACCTCGGCCACATGAATTTTCCCGGCTGCTTCCGCTGCCACGGAACGCTGCATGCCGCTTCCGACCCGAACAAGATGGTCCCCCAAGACTGCACTACATGCCACAACGTGCTTTCGATGGGCGAGGCCAACCCCAAAATACTGACGGACCTCGGCCTGAGCGGCACGGACCCCGATCCACGCTAGCCATTCACAAGGCTTCCGATTCCCAGAAATCCGTTGACACTTTTCTGCGCTTTTTGCTACGTTCAAAAGCTCGCAGCAATTGAATGCAGGGAAACAGGCTTCCCGCCTGACGAGGGTGTTCAAAACCGGGTAAGGAAGGCGCGGGGAGTTGACGAGGCCCAACGATGTTTGTTCCAAAGCGAATGTTTTTGACCAAAGGGGTCGGGAAGCACCGCGAGAAACTCACCAGTTTCGAACTGGCGCTGCGGTCCGCGGGAATTGCAGCGTGCAATCTCGTGCGGGTTTCGAGCATTTTCCCTCCCCGCTGCAAAATAATTCCGCGCGCTGAAGGGGTCAAAGAGCTGAAGCCGGGGCAGGTGACTTTTGTTGTGATCAGTGAGAATTCCACGCGCGAACCTCACCGGCTGATTGCTGCGTCCATCGGAGTGGCGATCCCGACAGATCGCAACACTTACGGCTACCTTTCCGAGCACCACTCTTTCGGACAGACGGAACAGGTGGCCGGGGAATATGCCGAGGAACTCGCCGCTGAAATGCTGGCCACAACGCTCGGAGTAGAGTTCGATCCCGATCAAAGCTGGGACGAGAAGAAGGAAATCTACCGCATCTCAAACAAAATCGTCCGGACGTCGGAAATTACGCAATCGGCAATCGGGGACAAGCGCGGCCTCTGGACGACCGTACTGGCCGCAGCCGTGCTGCTTGGGGTTGAAGACTGACGAGCGCGTGCGTCCGAAGACGCAGTGCAGCGGTTCCTCCAGAGTCTGCGTGAAAATTGCAGATATCAGCCGTTGCGGCGATTCGTGATCGCCGAAACGGTTAAGAAGACAAGGCCGGCGGGCGCTGCTCGCAGCTACAGTGCCGGCATTGACGCAGACTCCATCGTGGTCCCTTCAGGCATCCTTCCGGGCTTAACGATAAAAACCGAACAGGAGTTGTTTCATGCGCAAACATGAAATCTTAAAGGTTCCTACTCAACCGCTTGAAATCGACCGGCGAAAAAACGTGGCGGCCCTGCTGGAAAAAATGCGGGGCATCTCTTTCCAGGGCCGGAACCTCGGCACAGCCTTCCACGTCTGGAAGCGGATGCTGGGCGACCGCGTCATGATCATGATGGGAATGTCCGGTGCGATGGTCCCGGCAGGCATGCGGCGGCTGGTGGTTTATATGATCAAGAACCGCCTGATTGACTGCCTGGTTTCGACGGGAGCCAATTTTTTCCACGACATCCACGAAACGCTCGGCAATTTTCACTACCAGTGCTCGCCGAACATCGATGATGTTCAACTCCAGAAAAACCTGATCGACCGCATGTACGACACGCTGGCCGATGAAGAAGAGTTCCGCAAAGAGGATGAATTCATCGGTCAGTTTGCCTCCACGCTTGATCAATCGCGCCCTTACACCACCCGCGAGTTCCTGTTCCTCCTCGGCAAGGAAATTTCAAAGCACGCCAAGGAAGACGGCATCGTCAGCGCGGCCTATAAGGCCCGGATTCCGCTCTATTGCCCAGCCATCGGAGATTCGTCCATCGGCATCGGCATAGCCGAAAACCGTCACCTGGGCAAAAACCGCTTCACTTTCGACGTGATCGGCGACGTCCTCGAAACAGCGCGCCTGGCCGGCGAATCGCCCGCCAGCGGTGTGATTTATTTCGGCGGAGGTACGCCCAAGAATTTTGTCCAGCAGAGCGAAGTGACAGCTACCTTCATGCGGCAAGGGCCTGGAGGCCACAAGTACGCTCTGCAAGTTGTCACTGACGCTCCGCATTGGGGTGGGCTTTCCGGCTGCACGTTTGAAGAGGCGCAGAGTTGGGGCAAGATTGCCCCCGACGCCAGCATGGTCACGTGCCATTGCGACTCGACCATTGCCATGCCCATCCTGGTGACGGCCATGTCCGAGGAACGGGAATTGATCCGAAAACGCAAGAAACCGGTCTTCGAGATGGGGCAGGAACTTGCTTTCTCCTTCCCCAAATAGCATCCCCGGCGAAGCCCGAGCGCGACTGTCCGAACCTCCCACGATCGTTTATAGCGCTACCCGTCTAGCTATCCGACCGGAACGATGCGGTTCCTCACTTTCCAACGGGTTCCATCTGCGAGATGTTGGAGCATCCTGGAACTGACGCCGGGCGGCCCTGAGGAAAACACCATAGATAGACTCTCGACGGCAAACCGCTCTTCCTCCCTGGGTCCGTCCTTTCAAGTCAACAAATTGTGATGTGAGTCACTGCGCGTTTCCTCCCGGAATGTTGATATAACTGTCTGGCCGGTGGCATCGTTGTTTGCTTCCGGCCTCGGGGGAGGACACACAATGGGAAACAAGAGCCGAGTCACACGGAGGGATTTTGTGAAGGCTGTCGCCGTGGCAGCCGCAGCAGGCGTTCCAAAGCCGATAGTTGGCGCGCCGGCCATCTTGACCGGCCCCAATCCGGGAAGTACGGTCCATTATGGCTTCATCGGTACTGGCACCGAAGGGTGCACCCTCTTAAAGCGGCTGACGACGATCCCTGAAGGCCGTTGCATAGCAACCTGCGATATTTATCCACCCAATCTGAAGAAAGGCGTTGAGACCATCGGATCGAACCCCCAGACATACACCGGCAGCCCCTTCGAATATCGAAAGATGCTCGAACGGAAGGACCTGGACGCGGTGTTGATTGCTACGCCGCTCAACCTGCACGCGCAGATGGTCATTGATTCACTAAACGCTGGCAAGCATGTCTTTGTGGAAAAAACAATGTACTTCAAGGAGGAAGAAGGCGAGCTTATCCAGAAGGCGGCACAGGCAAACCCGAAACAAGTCCTTCAGATCGGCTTGCAGCGCAGGTCAAGCGTTCTATACAACGTTGCGATGCAGATGGTTCATAAGGGCGCACTGGGGAAGGTAATGTTCGTGCGCGCCCAATGGCACCGCAATAACAACTGGCGGCGGCCCGTGAGCGATCCCAAATTTGAACGGCTGATCAACTGGCGGATGTACAGGGAATATTCCGGCGGGCTGATGGCAGAACTGGCATCGCATCAGGTTGATATTGCGAACTGGGCCTTCGGCTCCGAACCAATCTCAGTCCAAGGAACGGGCGGAATCGACTACTGGAAAGACGGGCGCGAGGTCTGCGACAACATCGAGGTCATCTTTGAGTATCCTGAAGGACGGAAGATGCTTTACAGCTCTATCCTGTACAACGCCCATTTCCAATATGACGAGCAGATCATGGGCGACCACGGAACGCTGATCATCACGATCGGCAAAGGAATGTACTTCCGGGAGGCAGCCGCCAAGGTCACGAACGGCGAAGCCAGGAAAAACTGGTGGGCAGGGGCAACCGTGACGGAGCGGTCCGCACAGAAGGGCATTCCTCTGATCCTCCCCAACGGCACGGGAGAAACCGGACAGAGCTACTCCGATCGTGACCTGCTCTACGCGAAGAAATGGCTGGCTTCAATGGGCATTGAATATCCGGTAAACGAACCTCACGACCCATACTGGAGCGAGCTTTCGAATTTTATGGCGAGCATCCGCGATGGTAAACCCAATGCCTGCCCTATGGAAATTGGCGTGGCAGACGCGCGGGCTGTCATCTATGGAAACCGCGCTATCGACACCGGAACCAGGGTCTTCTGGCCGAAGAAGGAAGCATAAATTACAAACTCATCTCAGCATGTGAACAATAAACGTGGAAAGGCTTTTGAAACCCGCGCGGCTGCAAACAACCCGGAGCCGCACCCCATGGCTGAAAGAAACAGACTCCTTCATTCGCCCTTATTCACGCGACTGCTGATCCGACTCTCGCTCCTTTTCCTGGTCCCACTTGTGACGAATCCGCCGATGAGAGCGACGGATTCGTCTGTTCGTTATGAAGCATCCCACCAGGCCATGGGCACGGTCTTTACTGTTGTTGCTTATGGCTCAGACAGTGCGTATCTCGAAGAAGTGACGCATGAGGTCTTCCAGGTCGTCGATCAACTGGATGACCAAATGAGCAATTACAAGCCGTCCAGCGAACTCTCCTCCATCAATCGTGACGCTGCGGCACATCCCGTCATTGTGGAGCCAGGGCTTTTCAAGCTGCTTCAGGATTCCCTCCAATACAGCAGGGACAGTGGCGGAGACTTTGACATCACGGTTGGGCCTTTAATGAAGGCGTGGGGGTTCTTTCGTGGCCATGGGCGATTGCCATCAAAGCAGGAGCTTGCCGAAGTGCTGAAACGGATTGGCTATCAGCATGTCAAGCTCGATCCCGCCGCGCGAACAATCTGGTTCGACGAGTCGGGAATTGAGATAGATCTTGGAGCGATTGCGAAGGGCTACGCCGTCGATCAGGTTGTGCGGGTCCTGCGCGACAATGGCATTACGCAGGCTTTGGTTTCGAGCGGCACAAGCAGCCTCTATGCGCTGGGGGCGCCGCCCGGAGAAGATGGGTGGAAGATTTCAGTGCGCAATCCTTTGGATGTAAAGAAAGCCGCATGCGTCGTTCGGCTCAAAAACCTGTCGCTTTCGGTCTCAGGTGATTACGAGAAGTTCTTCAAACTCAATGGCAAAACCTATGCGCACATCATGGACCCGCACACCGGAGTGCCGGTTGAGAACATGCTTTCAACGGTTGTCGTTTCGCCCTCTGCGACGGACAGCGACGCGTTATCGACCTCGTTCTTTGTCGAAGGACCCGATCGCGCCGGCAAGTATCTGGGGCGCCATCCAAACCTCACGGCGGTCTTTTTCCTGCCGGTTGCTTCGGGTCACGACTTCCGGGAAATTACTTTGAAATCCTCCACGATCGATCTCCCGCCCGGTTCTTTTATGGCGATGGATTGCAGGTAGTTTGACTGCCGCAAATGGAAGCATCACATCCCTGCGGCGGCCTGTCAGAAATCACCTTACAGCCTCAAAGGTCGAGTTCAAGAGTGAAGGAGACACCTGAGGGCGGCGGTGGAGAGGAGGGCCCGCCTTAGACGAAACCCTCCCTGCTGAACAAAAGACGCGAAACCATTCAACAGCCCCTGACAGGGCCTTTGGCACGGTTCGGTGCGGATACATCGAGAATTCTATGCCCCTGCGGCCGAGGGCGCCCCTTTTTCAATTGGCGCGTCCACCAGGTTGCCCCATTCCGTCCAGCTTCCATCGTAGTTGCTGACGTTTTCGAAGCCCAGCAAATACTTCAGCACAAACCAGGTGTGCGAGCTCCTTTCACCGATCCGGCAGTACGCAACTGTCTCCCGGTCAGCCCGCACGCCCTGCGAAGCATAGAGATTCAGCAGTTCGTCATACGACTTGAAGGTCCCATCGTCATTCACCGCCTTTGACCAGGGAACATTAATGGCGGTTGGGATGTGGCCGCCGCGCTGGGCAGTTTCCGTCATGCCCGGAGGCGCGATGACCTTTCCTGTGAACTCGTCCGGCGAACGGACATCGACGAGATTGGCATTCTTCTTGTCCAGGATCCTGAAAATCTGTTCGCGTTTTGCACGAATGCTGTGGTCCGGACTGCTTGCCTTGTAGCTGGTCGGGGTGACTTTAGGTACCACCGTTGTGAATGGACGCCCTTCCAACTCCCATTTCTTGCGTCCGCCGTTCATCAGCCTTACGTCCTTGTGGCCGTAGTATTTGAACTGCCAAAGAGCATATGCAGCAAACCAGTTGTTGTTGTCACCGTAAAGCACGACGGTCGAATCGTTCGAGATACCCGATTTGCTGCATAGCTCCTCGAATTCCCGCTGGCCAAGCAAATCACGGCGGACATTGTCCTGGAGCTGTGACTGCCAGTTCCAGCCGATGGCATTCTCGATATGGCCTTTGTCATATGCAGACGTGTCAACATCAACCTCAATCAGCCGCACTTTCGGGTCATTGAGATGCTGCGAAACCCAGTCTGTCGTTACCAGAACCTCTGGATGCTTGTAATCGCCCATAACTATCTCCAACCTCCTGCCAGAATTTACGCGTAGAATTTGGGAAAATTTGCGGGTGAGAAAAAAGGGAAGCTTCAACAACAACAGATGCAGGCAAAGGCGCCCCCGCCCCCAGGCAAAGCCATCCCTGCCCCATCTTTCACCATGGCTAATTTTATATCACAATGGGTCAGCACTAGCAATCACCCAACAACGCCATCCTTGCTACCTCCTCATTTTTGATGGAGTTGCACCGTCGGAGGTCGAACATCGGCAAAATGGCTCAAACCCAGTGCTAACAAGGGGTTGAGACCCCGAAGGAACCCAATGTTTAAGCCCGTTGTAAGCAACAGGAAACGCAAGATTTGACGACCGGCGCTGGAGCTGCTATCATGATGTTATCGCGGAACAATGACATCTCTGTAACTGGCTGGAATGGTTATGATTAGAGGAACCAGACAAAAGCAGGCCAGGCGATTTCCTCGACCCAGGAAGTCATCCACTGCCCGCAGGACAACAAGGCCCTCGGGTCGGGAGAAATCCCGTGGCGGAGTGATGGCGGTAAAGACGCGATCCATCGGCAAATCCGTACCCGAGCCCCTTCCAAAACCAGAGGATATTGAGCGCCAGGCGGCCCTTAAGGTTTTTGAAAACGCCATCAGGCATTTTCAAAAGAAGGATTATGAGAGGGCGATTCCTCTTTTCCAGAAGCTTACGAGCAGCCCGATTCGCGAGATAGCTGACCGAGCCAGAATCCACTTGCGATTTTTTGAAAGCAGGCAGCGTCAGGAGAGCCGACCGAAATCTGCGGAAGCGTATTACGCCCTCGGAGTAGCTGCGCTGAACAGCCGCGACTTCGATCAGGCCCTTCAATACCTTGCCAAGTCCGATAAATTAAACCCCAATCAGGAATACGTTCATTACGCACTGGCTGCGGCTTATGGGCTGCGGGGCGACGTCGACAATGCATTCAGCCACCTGAAAACAGCCATCGAGCTTCGCCCGCAAAATCGTGTCCAGGCCCGCCAGGACGAGGATTTCCAGGTTCTGGCAGGCGATCCGCGCTTCTCGCAACTTCTGGGTGCCGACGCCCAGCCATCTCGAAACTAGCGCAGCCAACACTAATTTCTTCAGATCGGACTAGTCCAGCGCGCGAAAGCGAGTGCACAGGATGAAGGTTGTCGCAATCGGGGGCGGAACGGGTTTGGCCGTTCTCCTGAGGGGGTTGAAGCAATATGTCAGCGCTGGTACTCCCGTTGTCGAGCCGGCAATTACTCAACTGACGGCGGTCGTCACCGTTACAGATGAAGGAGGGAGTTCCGGGCGGTTGCGTCGGGATTTTGGCATGTTGCCGCCAGGGGACATCCGCAACTGCCTGGTGGCGCTCGCTGAAGACGAGAAAATCCTTACTCGGTTGTTCAATTATAGGTTCTCCGCGGGTGGAGGCCTGCGCGGACACAGCCTCGGAAACTTGTTCCTGACGGCTTTGACCAATCTGACCGGCGACTTTTCTATGGCGGTCAGACTGGCAAGCGAAGTGTTAGCGGTCCGCGGAGAGATTTTTCCTGCAACTCTTGCTGACGTTCACCTCAGGGCGCTCCTTGCCAATGGCAAACGAGTTGAAGGAGAGGCCCGCATCCACAAGACCAAACTGCCTATCCGAAGGCTCTCGATTGTGCCTGAGCGATGCCGCCCGATGCCGGAGACCCTGAAGGCCATCGCGGAAGCCGACCTGATTACGCTGGGTCCCGGGTCGCTTTACACCTCGTTGCTCCCCAATCTGCTGGTCTCCCGCATTCCGCAGCAGATTGCGCGGTCGAAAGCCGCGAAGATCTACATTGGCAACCTTATGACGCAACCGGGGGAGACACGGGGTTATACCGCTGCTGATCATCTTCAGGCGATCCTTCATCACGTCGGGAAGAACCTTTTTGATTTTGCGGTTCTGAACAGTCGAGCGTTTCCCGGCTCGATGCGCAGGCGCTACGCTGCCGAAGGCGCCGAGCCCGTGATCAATGATCTCACGAGGATTCGCGAGCTTGGCGTATCCCCGGTTTGCGTCCCTTTGCTTCAGGCTGAAGATGACGTGGCTCGCCATGACTCGCAGCGGCTCGCGCGATTGCTCCTCGACCTTGCTGCGCGGCGCCGGCGCCGGTCAGGAAGCGTTCACGCAGCCGACAAGATGCCTTCCGCAGCTTCCCATTCCTCAAGGCTTGTCAATTCAACTAAATAGAGGAGTCGCGAAGACCATATTATCGTTTATGCGTACTATAAAAACTATTCATTTCACATCTGGGCCGATGAGGCTCGAAAATGGCATGGCTGGTCGGAGGAGAAGTGTCTAAACTCGTTCCTGTGGAGCAGAATACGGAAGGGGGATGGCAGGTCGGACTTTACCGCCGCGAAGAACATGATGCCTGTGGTGTCGGCTTCGTTGCCGATCTTAATGCCCCTGCGTCCCACCGTGTTGTCGAGCAGGCGCTTGAATGCCTTGGCTGCCTCACGCATCGAGGGGGTGTAGATGCGGATGGCGCAAGCGGTGACGGAGCCGGTATTGCCGTCCAACTTCCCTCAGAATTTTTCGCGCGCGAGGCCCTCCGCCTGAATTCTGGTTTTCAGCCCCACTGGCGCATGGCTGTTGGGGTCTTCTTCTTCCCGCGCGATGGAGTGACTCGCGCGCGGGCCATGTTTATTGCCGAGGAAGCGGTCCGGAACCGCGGGCTTTATGTAGCGGGCTGGCGGCAGGTTCCCGTCAATCCGGAAGCGCTCGGTCCGCAGGCACGTGAAAGCCAGCCGGCGATCTGGCACCTTCTGGTGGCGCAACCGGCCGATCAGGAACGCGAATTTGAACAGAACCTCTACCTCACCCGTAAGGAAATCGAGCGGCGGCTTACGGAAGCGAAGATTGCGGACTGTTATATCCCTTCATTTTCTTCGCGCAATATTGTTTACAAGGGGCTGATGGCGCCCTCGCAACTCGGGGCTTTCTACAAAGACCTTTCCGACCCCGAATTTAAAACTTCCGCAGCTCTGTATCACCAGCGTTACAGCACCAACACTTCGCCCACTTGGTTTCTGGCCCAGCCATTTCGCCTTGTTGCCCACAACGGCGAAATCAATACTTTGCTCGGGAACCGCAACTGGATGCGGGCACGCGAGGCGGTGCTCGAGCATCCCGTTTGGGGAAACGAATCGGAATGGCTCAAGCCGGTGATTCAGCCGGGAGGCAGCGATTCAGCAAGCTTTGACAACGTCCTCGAACTTCTCACTCGTTCAGGTCGCGCTGTCCATCACGCTCTGCTGATGATGATTCCCGAGGCCTGGGAAAGCTCGGTTGAGATTCCCGCTGACGTCGAAGCCTTTTATCATTACCACTCTTGCCTGATGGAACCGTGGGACGGCCCGGCCGCAATGGCATTCCTCGATGGCCCGCTTGTTGGCGCCGCGCTTGATCGCAACGGTCTGCGCCCGGCGCGTTATACCATCACGCGCGATGGCCTCGTAGTGCTTGGGTCTGAAGTCGGCCTGCTTCCCATCGACCCGGAAAGGGTGCAGGAAAAAGGAAGGCTCGGTCCCGGCCAGATTCTTTTGGTGGACCTCGAACACAAAAAGATCTTCAAGAACGAGCAATTGAAGCGGCAGGTTTCTCATGGCCGTAAGTACCGGAAATGGATCCGGAACAACATGGTGTTTCTGCCGCGCTTCAAGGCCGAGCAGAGCGGAATTGCTGACTCCGGGGATTCATGCAGGGCTGCTCACGACCGCGCAACGTTCGTGGCATTGCAGCGGGCGGCCGGGTACACAGAAGAAGACATCGAGCTTCTAATCAAGCCTCTCGCTGAAATGAAAAAGGAGCCTGTAGGCTCAATGGGCGACGACACTCCGCTTGCTGCGCTTTCGCACCGCCCCCGGCCCATTTACCACTATTTCCGGCAGATGTTTGCCCAGGTAACAAATCCTGCCATCGATCCGCTGCGTGAGTCGCTTGTGATGGCGCTGAATCTCTATCTGGGTGCGCGGCATTCAGTGCTGGTGGAATCGCCTGAGCACGCCCGCATGATGCGGCTTGAGTCGCCTTTCCTGTTCAATTCCGAACTCGAAGAGCTGAAACGGCTGGGCGAAGAGAAGTTCAAGCCGGTCACCGTCTCGACGCTTTTCCCGGTGGCACAGGGGTCGGACGGAATGACGGCGGCTATCAGCCGAATCAAGCAGGAATGCCTGGCGGCGGTGAAACAGGGTAGTTCCATCCTGGTTCTGAGCGACCGTGGAATTGACGCTGACCACGCTGCCGTTCCGATGCTGCTGGTGGTTGGAGCGGTGGTCGAGCACCTGATTGCAGAAGGTGTCGGAAACAAGGCCGACCTGGTGCTGGAAACCGCCGAAGTGTGGGAGTCGCATCAGTTCGCCTGCCTGATTGCTTACGGGGCCGCCGGGATCAACCCTTACCTTGCCGTCGAAATCGTCGCGGACCTCGCTGCGCGGGGTGAACTCGGAGAAATTTCCGTGCCGCAGGCCCTGGAAAACTACCGCGGTGGAGTAGAGGCAGGACTGAAGAAGATCCTCTCCAAGATGGGCATCTCTACACTGGCAAGTTATCAGGGTGGAAAATTTTTTGAGATCATTGGACTCGATTCTGACGTTGTCAAGGAATTTTTCCCCGACACGCGCTCGCTGATCGGCGGACGCAAATTGGTCGATCTGGCCAACGACTTAGTCGCCCGTCACATGGATGCATTTCCGGCCCGCGCCGAGAAGCCTGAGTTCGCCGGGTATTATCGCTTCCGCAAAGGCTTTGAGCGGCACGCGTTCAATCCGCAGGTGGTCCGCACGCTTCAGAAGGCGGCAAAGGACAACGACGCAGAAAGTTACAAAGCATTCGCGCACGAAGTCGATGATCGAGAGCCCATGACCTTGCGCGATCTTTTCCGGTTCCGGCCTGGCAAGCCGATACCCATTGAGGAAGTCGAACCGGTTGAGGCTATCTGGAAGCGATTCACAACTCAGGCCATGTCGCTCGGAGCCTTAAGTCCCGAGACGCAGCACACGCTGGCCGTCGCCATGAACCGTATCGGCGCAAGATCGAACACCGGTGAGGGCGGAGAAGACCCGAATGTTTACTTCATCGAACTCGAAAATGGCGATTCCGCGGAGAATAAGATCAAGCAGGTTGCTTCGGCGCGGTTCGGCGTAACGCCTGAATACCTGGTGCGTGCAGAGCAGCTTGAAATCAAGATGGCCCAGGGTTCCAAGCCCGGGGAAGGCGGGCAGTTGCCTGCACACAAAGTCACGCCAATGATCGCGCGTGTGCGCCGTGCAGTCGAAGGCATCTCACTGATTTCGCCGCCCCCGCACCACGACATCTATTCGATTGAAGACCTGGCACAATTGATCTACGATTTGCGTGAAATCAACCCGCGCGCCACAATCGCCGTCAAGCTTGTTTCGCAGGCTGGCGTCGGGACCGTGGCCTCCGGCGTGGCCAAAGCCAACGCCGACGTTGTCCTGATCAGCGGGCACGACGGTGGTACAGGCGCTTCGCCGCTCATTTCAATAAAGAATACAGGTTCGCCCTGGGAGATGGGGCTTGCGGAAGCCCACCAGTCCCTGGTGGCCAACGGCCTGCGCAGCCGCGTGCGCTTGCGTGCAGACGGCGGATTGAAGACGGGAAGAGATGTCGTGATCGCCGCGATTCTGGGCGCGGATGAATTCGGATTCGGCACGGCGGCGCTTGTCGCACTTGCGTGTGTGATGGCGCGCCAGTGCCACCTGAACACGTGTCCCGTTGGAGTGGCCACTCAGCGCGAGGACCTCCGGAAGCGTTTTCCGAACGAACCGGAGCGGCTGGTGAATTACATGCGCTATGTCGCAGAGCACGTCCGGGAAATCCTGGCGCAGCTTGGCTTCCGCTCGATCGAGGAAATCGTGGGGCGCACGGACCTGTTGGTTCCGAGCGAGTACAAAGTTCCGGGAAGGCGCGGGCAACTGGACCTTCGGCCTCTGCTTCATCGTCCTGATCCTGAAATCAGATCAAGCGTTCGTACGCGCACGCCGGCGCGCAATCTCGATCCGCTGGCTTTGCGCATGGCGGAAGACGTCAAAGAAGCGCTCGCCACAGGCGCGTCCATCGTGCGTGAATACACCATCCGCAACACGAACCGCACAATCGGCGCGCGCGCGGCGAACCTGATCGCTCTGCGGTGCGGAAACCGCGGATTGAAAGATCAGACGATCGAGTTTCACTTCACAGGAAGCGCCGGGCAGAGTTTCGGCGCGTTCCTCACTGGAGGTCTGCGGCTCGTGCTCGAAGGCGAGGCCAACGATTACGTCGGCAAAGGATTGGGCGGCGGCGAAGTTATTATACGGCCACCGAAGGATTCTGCGTTCGCATCCAGCGAGAACGTGATCATGGGCAACGCAGTGCTTTACGGCGCAACGGCCGGCATGCTGTTTGCCGCGGGCCGTGCTGGAGAGCGCTTCGCCGTACGCAACAGCGGAGCGACCGCTGTCGTCGAAGGAACGGGCGATCATGCCTGCGAGTACATGACCGGCGGCACGGTCGTGATTCTCGGGGAGACTGGACGCAATTTCGGAGCGGGCATGACGAACGGCGTGGCTTTCGTCTTCGATTCAGCCGGCCGCTTTGAACAACGGTACAATCCTGAACTCGTCAAAATTGAGCGCGTCATCGAACCTGCGGATTCCCAGATGCTTCGCCAGCTTATCCTGGCGCACGCGGATAAGACCGGCAGCGCTACGGCGAAGCAAATCCTCGAAAACTGGTCGCGCAGTTTGCTCTCATTCTGGAAAGTCGAACCCAAATCCAAACCTGCCAGTGCATCCTCCGAACCGGTGCCCCTCGCTTCAAACCAAACCGCAAGAGTGTAGCTCGCGACACACGCTCTTGCGTGCAAAGAAAGCCTCGTTGATTCGCGTCGGGTCTTATGGCGCGGCGATGACGATTCAGCGTAAAAAGAAGGATTGCAATCTTTACACGCTGCGCGGAATTTCAACAAAGTTCCTGCCCTGAGGTGATCAGGAAAAAGAGGATGTTCTATAAGTGATTTGTTATCTATAAGTTATAAATTTCAATTTTGGCGTTGCAAAAATCCCACACGTCCCATCAGGCACTGCGGAAAACCGGTACTAGCCTACATTAAGGGGCTACCGTCGGGCAACCCCGCCTCCCTCGCCCAATGCTCCCCGACGGCTTCCGAGAGCGCCCGCCCCGGTGAAATTCTGGCGGTCCCGACCCCTCGAAAGGCGGTGTTCGACCTATCCACGACTCCTTGACCGATGCCCCCCGAGAGCGCAGCCAAGCAGTCCGCCGAACGGATTAAGGGCATTTACCCCCGCACGAATTACCGTCGCATCCAGGGCCCATAATCCTCCGGACTGATCACCCATCCTTCCGGTTATGCTTCCGCTGTGCTTCTGCTCCGTCGGCCTGCAGAGCGCCGCTAAAACAAAAAACCCTCCGTCGCCGGAGGGTCTATGTGGGCAGTCTTTGCGTTTCAGGGTTGCCCAGCCCGCACGAGATAACGCTTACGTTTTGCCTGCGATAAGCGTGATCCCGGGGTTTGCTACACGCCCCAAATTGTGGTAGAAAATCGGCCAGTTGTCAAGATCGAAAAAGCAAGACATCACGCGGGGCGCCGGCCCCGTTCAGGAGAGTGCCATGGACCGCGTATGGGGATTTGATATTGGGACTACTTCCGTAGGCTTTGCCGTCGTTGAGATGGACGAAGAGAAGTCTGAAGGCAGAATCGTCCACGAGGGCGTTCGCATTTTTCCGGAGGGCCGCGAGGAGGAGAAGCTCGAACCGCGGAACCAGGCGCGCCGCGCCGCTTCAATGCAGCCCAAACCGCGTCCCAAGCCGCAACCCCATGGCTCGCCCACGCGAGATTCCGAAAGGGCCCTGGACGTGTGCAGCCACTTGTTTGCCACAGTGAGCCGTGGTAAATTGGCCGCAACAGCTTTTGCAGTGGGTAGCTGCCGATGCTCAACAGAGAGACCACTCCCCCCTCAGCACCCTTTTGGCCACCGGAGGGTCAGTTTTGGGATGCAGGTGCCGCCGGCACTCATCCCATCGGCCCGGACCTTTCAAGGTCGCTGAGAAGGTCTTTGGTATCAATGCTCCAGAGGGTCTGGAGGCAAGCAGGACCGAAGTCACTTACTTCTGTCCTGGGCGAGTAGGCGATGACGTTTTGATTCAGGAGACCCCCATGTCAATCAATTCGGGCTTCTCCAATGGAGTGCATTGGAAAGTCAGAGAAGGCTGGTTGAAATCAGAGCCGGCCATGAACCCGAATCCGGATTATGCCGATTCTCACAGATTTGATTGGGACTCGGGAGGGCTGCTGTGAGTGAGCAACACAACGGACCGTTCGGATCTGCTCTTACGGCAGCAGATAAGCGTGAGTGGGAAGGGCTGTTACAGACCAGTGAGAGGCGGGTGATGGAATCGCCTGAAGACGAGGCTGCGTGGTTCAACATGGGTCTCGCCTACAACAGGGTTGGGCGTCACCAGGAAGCAATCGAAGCTCTCAACCAGGCGGTCTTTCTCAGGCCCGATGATGCAAATGCCTGGAAAGAGTTGGGTGACGCCTGCCACTGCTCGCCAGGACGCCATCAGGAAGCGGCCAGGGCCTACGAGCGGGCAGTCCACATCAAACCCGATGATGCTGTGGCTTGGAACAACCTGGGAGTTGTCTACGATCATCTTGCCCGTTACGAGGAGGCGGTCAAGGCTTATCAGCAGGCACTCCGCATCAAGCGTGATGAGGCCGTAGTGTGGAACAACCTGGGGATTGTCTACGACCGCCTTGGGCGTTATGCCGAGGCAGCCGAGGCTTACCGCCAGGCGCTCCGCATCAAGCCCGACTATGACGATGCTCGGAAGAACCTGGAAAGCACATCGGAGCACCTGGCTCACTCCCAAGCGCCGACCGAACCCTGCCCGCCCGCGGTTCACCCAAATCAGGATTTCCCGACGAATTATGCGAGTTTCTGGGATCGCCTTGGTGCTTATCTCATTGATATCTTAATCCGAGTCGCTCTTATCTTGTTTTTTATAGCTGTTGCAACCAAGGAACAAGCTTCGGCACTGGCCGTTATAAGTGCGTGGCTGTACTATTCCCTTTTCGAATCGTCTTCCTGGCAGGCAACGCCCGGGAAAAAGGTTTTGGGGCTGATTGTAACAGACCTTTACGGTCAGCCCATATCTTTCGGTCGAGCAACGGCTCGATTTTTCGGAAGGCTTCTTTCGGGGTTGACTCTGGGCGTAGGCTTCATCATGGCCGGGTTCACAGAGAAGAAGCAGGCTTTGCACGACGAGTTGGCTCGATGCCTGGTGCTCCGTCCTGCCGACCGGAAGGTGTGGGACCCCCGAATACACGACCGCGAAAAGATTTCCCCATCGGGAGTCTTCCGCCGGTATGTAATCAAGCCTGGATATATAACAGTGCTCGTGGCGGTGTTGCTGGCCGTCGGAGTGCTCGCATTCGTCGTGATTCGAAGGCAACAGCCTCCTGGCGAGGCGGGTACGCGTATCTTTGAACAAGCCTCGCCAAGCGTTGTAGTCGTGCTGGCAGCCGATGTGGCTGGCAGGACAGTCTCCGAGGGGAGCGGAGTGGTGATCGGCCCGGGCGAAGTAGTGACGAACCATCACGTCGTCGAGGCAGGCACGACGGTGAAGGTCCGTGCCGGTAAGCAAGAATTTCCGGCAGTTGTCCGCTACCCTGACCCCGGCCACGATCTCTGCTTGCTTGCAGTGACAGGGCTCGCGGCGCCAGCAGCGACCCTCGCCTCGGCCCGGGCCCTAAAGGTGGGGGAGAAGGTTTTCGCGATCGGTGCGCCAGAGGGTCTGGCGCTGACAATGAGCGAAGGCATTGTATCCTCCCTGCCGACGCTGGACAACGACGTTGTGATTCAGACCACGGCACCGATCAGTCCAGGATCCTCTGGTGGAGGCCTCTTCGACGCTCAAGGGCGACTGGTGGGCATTACCTCGTATTATCTGAAAAAAGGGCAAAACCTGAATTTCGCCCTGCCGGCGGACTGGATTGCAGTGCTTGTCGCACACGCGAAGCAGGGAGAAAGACGGCAGGATTCTGCTGTGTCCGATCGCTCTGGATGGCTCGCGTCTGCCCGTCGCGCCGCTGAGGAGCGTGATTGGGAAGGGCTCTTGCGGATTGCCCAGGCGCGATTGAAAGAGGCGCCCGACGACGAGCTTGCCTGGTTTTGGCTCGGTTTCGCCTACTACCACCTTGGGCGCTACCAGGACGAGGTCAAGGCCTACCAAGAGGCGCTTCGCATCAAGCCCGACGACGCCGATGCGTGGTACGCCCTGGGCGCTACCTACGGCCACCTTGGGCGCTACCAGGATGAGATCAAGGCCTTCCAGCAGGCGCTTCACATCGAGCCCGACGACGAGCCTGCCTGGTTTTGGCTCGGTTTCGCCTACGACCACCTTGGGCGCTACCAGGACGAGGTCAAGGCCTACCAAGAGGCGCTTCGCATCAAGCCCGACGACGCCGATGCGTGGTACGCCCTGGGCGCTACCTACGGCCACCTTGGGCGCTACCAGGACGAGGTCAAGGCCTGCCAAGAGGCGCTTCGCATCAAGCCCGACAACGCTATTACGTGGAACAACCTGGGCGTTGTCTACGGCCACCTTGGGCGCTACCAGGACGAGGTCAAGGCCTACCAAGAGGCGCTTCGCATCAAGCCCGACGACGCCGATGCGTGGTACGCCCTGGGCGCTACCTACGACCACCTTGGGCGCCACCAGGACGCGGTCGAGGCCTACCAGCAGGCGCTTCGAGTCAAACCCCGATAATAGCAATGCTTATCCACCTCAAGACGCTAATATCGCGATGTGCACGGCCCAAACAGCGGGTTGGTGTCTTGCAACCTCTTCGCTCGCTCTATGCCGGAAAATTGATCCCCGAATTCGCACGTTGAAGTGCATCTGAAGAGCGGGATATTAAAGAGCCCCGATCATCCTGCCGTTCCGGGCCGCATTTCCGATTTGCCGGAAGTAAGGTCTGCATCCGCCAACAAGTTGTCAAACAGCGTGAGCTTTCGGGAAGCGTGTGCAAATGGAGATTTTTTGTCGCCAGGGTTGATCGTTGGATTGTCTGAAGATCGCTTGGTAATTCCGCGGCACACAAGACCAGTGCCCGCGGCGGGCTGCCGGTAGCTGTTGAAGCCCATTGCGCGCTGAAATTCCGTCAAGAGATGGACCCCCACGAGCATGGTCAGGAAAGCCGCTTCGGTGGCAAAGAGTTCACGTAGGGGAAAATCGTCCTTCTACGCCTGGACATAGCTCCTCGGTCCGGAACCCCAGGCAAGTCCGCTGGTTTTCATCACACCAGCCCCCTCCGCCAGGTTCGGCTGGTTGGTCACGAGAAATCGGAGGGTGTGTCCGGCCGGAAACGTCAAACCGCTTCGTACCCAGGCAAGCCTTCTTGTCTCGGACTATTTCCTGCCCGCCGCATCATTGCGGTTAGTGCCGCTCGCCCTCGTTCTATGGTAATTTGTGCGGTTTTTGGGGCTCATGCGGAGACCGCTTAAATAAATATGGTTATGCTGTCGGCGAAGTTCCAGCCTTTATCGTTTGCCTCTCCCTCACAGTGAGAGGTTACATTCAGCGTCCCGGCCGGAGTGAGTTCGGGTACGAGCGGTTCACAGATTGCTTCCGAACGTTGCTCTAACGCGTTTGGAATTTTTGAAATACAGCAACCAAATACTAAGGACGGCTAGGCCAGTGATTGCCTGGCCCACGTCTTTGGGCTGGCCCCTCGCAATTGAAACGAGAAGCCACAGTGAATTTAGTCCAAGCCACACAATAAAAAACGCTTTGACCAGCTTCAGTGCTTGCGGATGGATTCGCCATACGCTTATGCCTGTGTACACCTGAAACGAACAGAGTGCTAGAATGGCCACGATAACGAGTCCGTTCTTCGGCGGATTGTTACCAATATGCCCCAAGGATATAAGGGGAGAAATTATCGTCATGCCGATGCAAAATAGCAGGAGCCACCCACCGATGCCGCGCAAGGTCGGATCTGTCTGTTTGTTGAAATAAGGTTCTTGAATCGTGTGAGCCGCAAAGTCATACCCGCAGTCACACCGCTGCGCGTTCCCGGGATTAATGAGGCCACAATTCGGACATTTCGCAGACGCACTCGAAAGGAGTGGATGCGTCGGGGAAGTCAGCGTGGAAGCATGCAGGGGGCTCGTAGGCGCCCCACTGCCGGCGGTGCCAGACGGAGCTTGTGCCGCACGGAAGGGGGTCGGTTCGGACGACGCTGCTGCGGAGGGGCTCCCCGTGGCCTCGCCAGACCCCTTGTACAGCGGGCTTCCGCAATTAAAACAGAATCTCCCATCTCCGGGGTTCTCGGATCCGCACTTGACGCAAAACATCCTTCCTCTCCTGATTTAACGACCAGTGTCTCCAACCCTTCCTTTTTGCCGAAATTCTACATTACTGGTTGTAGTAGTCAACCGATACATCCGCCAAGGCACAGCTGCGCATGGCAATCCAGACCCCTGTTTATCTTTCCAAGGCTGACGTGACGATCCCGAGTTCCAAGGCTGGCGCGGGTCCTTTTTGGAGTGCGGCCGCGAAGCTGCCGCCTTTATCCTGCGCGGCGACTACGCAGGCGGACGATTTCGGCTCAAGGGAACGGCGGCGCGATGGCCTGTTTATAATTCCCAGGCCGAGGCGATTCTCAGTTCCAAGGCTGTAGCTGGCGCTACCACACTCCAGGGGTGGCGCCTTTTCGTCGTGGGCAGGCGGGCTCCAAATGAGGCCGGTGCACAGGCTCAACTTTCAGCTTCGCGGCAGAATGTGTGATACTGGTCACTTTGGTTTGTGACGCAGATCACTGTGCAGAGCGAACGATTGACGGAAAGTATCCATTTAAGTTTGAACGTACAGAAATAACAGTAAGAACGAAATATTCAGAAGATTCGAAGCGTTCGCTATGGAGCTGACGAAGGCGACTGAGAAGTTTGTGGCTCTGTGGGGAGAAATGGGCACCAGGTGGGGAGTGAATCGGACGGTGGCAGAGATCCATGCGCTCTTTTACCTGTCCAGCCAGCCACTGAACGCAGAAGACGTCGCCGCGGCGCTGTCCTTTTCCCGCTCCAATGTGAGTGCAAGCCTGCGCGAACTGGAGAACTGGGGATTGATCAATCCCGTTCATTTCCGCGGGGACCGCAAGCAATACTACGAGGCGATCAAGGACCCTTGGGAGATGTTCCGCGTGATTCTCGATGAGCGCAAGCGCCGCGAGATCGACCCCACGGTTGCGACGTTGCGCGCGTGCCTTGATGAAGTCAAAGCAACCACACCGACGGACTTGTACACCCAAGAGCGCCTTCGCGCCGTCCTGGAGTTTTTTGAGGTCATGATTCCTTTATACGACGAGCTTCGACGCCTGCCGCGAGGTCCTATCCAGAACCTTGCCAAGCTGACGGCGAAAATAAGGGAGGTCATCGAGTAAAGGTCGGGTTCCGCCGTCCTCGGCTCGGGTGTCGGTTTTTTCCATGAGACCACCAACGACGGTTTGCAGAATCAGCGTGCGGAAAACCCGATTGATATGCTGTTGCGGCCGGCATCGGGCGGATGCGCCAATACGTGAAGGAAATGAAGATACTCAAGTTGGAGGAATGTTGCATGGTTTTCATAAAGCGTTTCACTAAGTTCATAGGAATAAGTTTCGGGGTCGCCGTACTGGCCCTGGCAGGAGACTCCAGGGTCCTGGCAATTACGAGTTTTGCAAGGCAAACTGGATTACCCTGCAGTTCCTGCCACACGATTCCGCCGGAATTGACTCCTTTCGGGAGAGCATTTAAGTTGAATGGTTACACTTTGACGGGTTTGCCCCAGATCACGGCCAAGCCAGCCCGCCAGGAAGCGGGTCTGAGCCTCAGCCGCTATATGCCAATTGCAGCTTTTATTCAATTCGCGGAAGCAGGAACCAATCGCCCCCAGCCGGGAACAGAGAACTGGAACTTTGAATTCCCGCAGGCCGCAAGCCTGTTCCTGGCCGGAGCCATGTCCGACCATGTTGGCAGCTTTATTCAGGTCACTTATGACGCTCAGGCCGACCACTTCAGTTGGGACAATACCGATCTCCGCTATGCCAATCGGAGGACGTTTGCGGGAAAAGACCTGGTGTATGGCTTTACGTTCAACAACAATCCGACGGTGGAAGACCTTTGGAATGACACGCCGGCCTGGGGCTTCCCGTGGGTCGCTCCCAACCAGACTCCTACGCCCATGGCCGGGACGCTCATCGACGGCGGGCTCGCGCAGGACGTAGCGGGCCTGGGCGCTTATGCGATGTGGAATGATCATCTTTATGGTGCGGCTGCGCTTTATCGCTCCGAACATATCGGCAATCCGCAACCCAACACAGGAGTCAATTACGGCATCAATATACGTGGCGCAGCGCCTTACTGGCGGTTCGCATGGCAGCAAACGATGGGGAACAATTATCTGGAAGTTGGAACCTACGGCATGCACGTGGCCTCGACGCCAAATGCGGTGGTAGGCCCGGAAGACTTTTTCACCGACGTGGCCGTGGATTCCCAGTACGAGCGCATTCTGCCCTCGATAAACAACAACACGATTTCGATCCATACGACGTATATCCACGAAACGTCCGACCTTGATGCTACGTTCGCTGCGGGCGGGGCCGGCCTTTCGCACCACGATCTAAACACTTTCAAACTGGATGGCACATATCACTTTCGAAACAAGTACGGCCTCACCGCAGGTTACTTCAACACGTGGGGAACGGCAGACCCGGTGCTGTACGCCCAGGCTCCGATTAACGGCAGCAACAATGGAGATCCCAAAAGTGACGGATATATTCTTCAAGTTGCCTACTGGCCGTGGCAGAATATCGACTTTACTGCCCAGTACACCGGATATCTGAAATTTGACGGCGGCAGCACAAATTACGACGGCGCAGGGAGGAACGCCTCAGACAATAACGCGGCATATTTCACGGCATGGTTTATTTTCTAAGTTGCCATCGAGCAACGGCGAGCAGAGATGCGTTCAGTCTTGAGGATGACGGATATTGGAGTCCATGGTAAAGTCTGCGGGAAAAGCCTCTCTGCCGCTGTTGAGTGATCAGGGGCGACGGGCCGCACAAATAAGTACGGCCGGAAGAGTTCAAATCTCTTAAGGGGCAGGCCAAGCATCTTCCATATGCCATTGGTTCTGCGGATACAGATTTAGTTTGATCCATAATGAGCAGTTCGAAACTTTTGCGGGGGTTAATACGAGAATGAAGATAAAAGAATTTACTTGGATCGCCACCCTGACTGCCATTTTCTTATCGATGTGGGGCATATCGAATAACGTCTTGTTAGCAGGAAGCCCGCCGGGTTCACGGGGCCAAGCGGCCAAAGGAGCCGCGGGCCAGATCACCGGCAAGGTCCTCTTCGAAGGAACCCGGCCGGAACTTCAGCAAATCTACATGAATAAAGACCCTGAGTGCGTTCGGGAAAACCAGGGGAGAACAGTGTACGTACAGGATGGTGCGGTCAATTCCAACGGAACTCTTCCCAATGTGTTTGTTTATATCAAGTCCGGCCTGGAAAAGGCGCACTTTGCCACTCCCAAAACTCCCGTTGTCCTGGACCAGCAGGGATGCATCTTCGTGCCCCACGTGCTCGGCATTATGGTCGGCCAGACCCTGAAGGTTCTCAATAGTGATTTCACCACCCACAATGTGCATGTGATGCCTAAGAACAACCCGCAATGGAACCAGTCGCAGCCGCCCGGCGGGGCCCCGTTCTATAAGAAGTTTACGCATCCCGAGATCATGATACCGGTGGGATGCAACGAGCATCCGTGGATGAAGGCATACATCGGCGTCGTATCCAACCCGCTTTATGCCGTCACCGGTACTAATGGGACCTTTACGATCAAGGGCGTTCCGCCGGGTGAATACACCATTGAGGCCTGGACCGCAACCTTCGGAACCCAGGAAAAGAGTGTGCGCGTCCATGCGCATGAATCCACAACCATCGACTTTACTTTCGTCCACAAATAAGGAAAAAGTGCGGTCATCACCAAAGATAATCTGACCTGCCACTATGGGACACTCTCGGGATTGGACCGAACTCGGTTTGATTTTCATTGTCGCTGGCGCCATCGCGACTCTTGCTTCATGCTCGTCTGGCCATCAGGAGCAGACCCAACATCCTTCGTACGTGACGTGGGGGCAGGTGACGACGGCGCACCCGGACATGCTGGATGCGGCCAGGGACTACTTTGACATTTATCCAAGGCATGTGCAGCAGCCGATTGCCTTCACGCACGAGGTGCACTTGAAGAACGGGATGCAGTGCACGGACTGCCATAAGGGAGTGGGCGAAGGGCCGGACGCGACGATTCCCAACGTACAACTCTGCATGACGTGCCATCAGGTGATCGCCACCGACAAGCCGGAGATCCGGAAGATTGCCGCGTACCAGAAGAAGGGCGAACTGATTCCCTGGCATCGGGTTTACTGGTTTTATCCTTCGGCCCACGTCAGGTTCATGCACGGACCGCACATTCGCGCCGGCGTGGATTGCGCAACCTGCCACGGCGACATGAGGCAGCAGACGGTGGCGGTGCGGAAGGCGGGTCTGGACATGGGGTTCTGCGTCGGGTGCCACCGGATGCACAACGCGCCGACGGATTGTACAACGTGCCATTTTTAGGGGAGGCAGGAAGAAGAACGCGGGAAGGGTTATGGACCGTCGCAACTTTCTAAAAATCTCAGCGGTAGGCAGCGCCACGGCGGCCCTGGATGCCTGCGGCAAGCCGGAACGGCAGCTTGTGCGCTTTATTCCGGAGGAAGAACTGGTTCCCGGGATAGCGACGTGGAAGCCTGGGGTGTGCACGCAATGCCCGGCGGGCTGCGGGCTGCGTGTGCGGGTGATGGAAGGCGAGGCGGAAGTGACGCGGCACGGGCAGGTGGGCCTGCTCAGCATGGGGCTGGCGAAAAAGCTCGAAGGCGACCCGGAGCATCCGGTAAATCGCGGGAAGCTGTGCGCGTGGGGCCAGGCGGGATTGCAGGTGACTTACAATCCGGACCGCATCCGTTTTCCCATCCGGCGCACGGGGCGGCGCGGCTCGGGCGAATACGAGGAAGTGAGTTGGGAGGAGGCGATCAAGGAACTGGTCGCGCATTTGCCGAAGGCGAAGCCGGCGGGCAAGCCGTCACCGCTGATTTTTCTTACCGAGCCGCTGCATGACCATCGCGGAGTGCTGATCGAGCGGTGGCTGGCGGCGCTCGGGGCGCCGGCAGTGGTAAGGTTTGAGTTTTTTGATCAGACGGTGCTGCGGCGCGCGAATGAGTTGAGCTTCGGCCGTTACCAGTTGCCGACTTTCGATCTTGCGAACGCGAACTATGTGGTTTCGCTGGGCGCGGATTTTCTGGGGACGTGGAATTCTCCGGTGTCGCAGAACCGGGGTTACGGGACGATGCGGCAGGGGAGGCCGGGGCAGCGGGGAAAGTTTGTGCAGGTGGAAGCGCGGATGTCGCAGACGGGGGCGAACGCGGACGAGTGGGTTTACGCCAGGCCGGGGACGGAAGGTATTCTGGCCCTGGGATTGGCGCACGTGATCCTGAACGAAAAACTGCGGCCTGTGACAGGCGCCGGGGGCGCGGGAGCGCGGATCGACGGCTGGTCGAAGGGTCTGCCGGATTATGCGCCGGAAGCGGTGGCAAAGCTGACGGGGGTTGAAGCAGCAAGGATCGAGCGGCTGGCGCGCGAGATGGCGGGGCATCCGCCGGCGGTGGTGTTGATCGGCGGAGCGCCTCTGGCGCAGACGAACGGGCTGGCCAACGCGCTGGCCGTTAATGCGCTGAACGATTTGCTGGGAAGCGTCGAAAAACCCGGAGGGATATTCTTTACGCCGCAGCCGCCGATGGCTGATCTGCCGGGGTTGCAAGCGGGAATTTCGGTGCAGGCATTGTGCGACGGGATTCTGAAGGGCTCGACGGCGGTGGAAACGCTGCTGATCTACAACGCCAATCCTGTTTTTGCCAGCCCGCCGGCGTGGCGGGTGCAGGAGGCGCTCGAAAAAGTTCCGTTCATTGCGAGCTTCGGGAGCTTTGTGGATGAGACGAGCATCCTGGCCGACCTGATTCTGCCGGACCATTCGTATCTCGAGTCGTGGGTGGACCATATTCCCGAATCGGGAACCATGCAGGCCGTGGCGAGTCTTGCACCGCCGGCGATGCAGCCGCTCCACCACACGCGCGCCATGCCGGACGTTCTGCTGGAGGCAGCGCATCAACTGGGGGGCGAGGCTGCTCGGGCGCTGCCATGGAAAGATTATGCAGAGATGCTGCAGGCGGCTTTCGAACCGCTGCGCACGCATCCGGGTTCCATTTCCGCCAAGACAGCGGACGATTTTTGGAGCACAATACAAGACAGGGGCGGCTGGTGGGGCGCTGAGATTTCAACTCCTCCCGTGAGGGAGAGCTTGGCAAACCCGCCGGCTGCCCCGATCCGCGTTACGGGGCCGCAGTTCGACGGGCCCGCCGAGGAATATCCCTTCCACTTCCTTCCGTACGCCTCCATGCAGTTTGGGGATGGCCGGCACGCCAATCTGCCGTGGATGCAGGAGATGCCCGACGCCCTGGCGACGGCGATGTGGAGCGTGTGGGTGGAGATTAATCCGCAGACGGCGGCGAAGATGGGCATCCAGCAGGGCGATCTGCTGGAAGTGGCCTCCGCGCACGGCAGGCTGGAAGCGCCGGCGCTGATTGCGCCGGGGACTGCTCCGGACGTTATCGCCATGCCGGTGGGCCAGGGGCACGAGCATTACGGCCGCTATGCCAGCGGGCGGGGAGCCAACCCGATCAAGATTCTTGCGCCGCAGGCCGAGGCGGAAACGGGAGCGCTGGCCTGGGCGTCCACGCGGGTGAAGGTCAGGCGTCTGGAAAAGAAGGGAGAACTGATTTTATTTGCCGGAGGGCTGCGCGAAATTCCGCGCGAGTACCGGCATCGCTAAGCGGAGGCGGCGACGGAAGTCGGGAAGGTGAAACAATCCATGGGTCATCGATGGGGGATGGTGATTGACGAGGACCGCTGCACAGGCTGCGAAGCGTGCGTAGTGGCTTGTCACGCCGAGAACAACATTGCGACGGTGGGAGACAAGGAGGCGGCACGGGGCCGCGCGAAGCACTGGATGCGCATCGAGCGGTATTATGAGGGCGACTTTCCCGAAATTAAGGTCCGGTTCCGTCCCGTGCTCTGCCAGCAGTGCGACGCGGCGCCCTGCGAACCGGTGTGCCCCACCTACGCCAGCTACCACAACCCCGAAGGGCTGAACGCGCAGATTTACAACCGCTGCATCGGCACGCGGTACTGCGGCAACGCCTGCCCTTACACGGTGCGGTTCTTCAACTTCTTCAATCCGGTCTGGGACAAGCCGCTGAATCTTCAGCTCAATCCGGACGTATCGGAGCGCTCGGTGGGGATCATGGAGAAATGCACGTTCTGCATCGAGCGCATCAAGGCGGCGGAGATCAGGGCGGCGGCGGAGAAGCGTGCGCTGAAAGACGGGGAGTTCAACCCGGCGTGCGTGCAGTCATGCCCGACCGAGGCAATGGTGTTTGGTGACCTGAATGATCCGGAGAGCCGGGTCTCGAGGCTTTCGCGCTCCGATCGGGGCACGAAGCTGCTGGCGGAACTGGGAACGGCTCCCAAGGTGACTTATCTCAAACGCGGTGCCTGGCACAATGGACAAAACGCCTGAACAGATTAATCAGGATTTACTCCGACCGATTTACCACGCCTCGTGGCGCTTCTATGCGTCGGTGGCGGTGCTGGCGTCGGTGGTGCTGGCGGCGTTTTACGCCTGGGGATATCAGATGTATTACGGCCTGGGCGTTTCCGGGCTGAACCGGCCGGTTTACTGGGCGTTCTACATTACGAACTTCGTATTCTGGATCGGTATCAGCCACGCCGGGACGCTGATCTCCGCGATCCTGCGGGTTTCCAACGCGACCTGGCGCAGGCCGGTAACGCGCTGTGCGGAAGCGATCACGGTCTTTTCGCTGTCGATTGCGGCCATGTTTCCGCTGATTCATTTGGGGCGGCCGTGGCTGTTTTTCTGGCTGATTCCCTATCCGAGCGAGCGCGGCATCTGGCCGCAGTTCCGGTCGCCGTTGCTGTGGGACTTTTTTGCGATCAACACCTACCTGACGGGCAGCGTCATCTTCCTTCTGCTTCCAAGCTTTCCGGATTTCGCCCTGATCCGCGACCGCTCGAACGGCTGGCGGAAGAAGATTTACCGCATTGTGTCGCTCGGCTGGCGCGGGGAGCCGAAACAGTGGCACCGGCTGGAGATGGCGATGCGCATCATGGCGGTGGCGATCATACCGGTGGCGGTTTCGGTGCATACGATTGTCTCCTGGGACTTTGCCATGGCGCCGGTGCCGGGCTGGCACTCGACGATCTTCGGGCCGTACTTTGTGGCCGGAGCGATCTTCAGCGGCATCGCGGCGCTCATCATCGCCATGGCCCTGCTGCGGAAGCTGCTGCACCTCGAGGAGTACCTCAAGCCGCTGCACTTCGATAATCTGGGCAAGCTGCTGCTGGTGATGAGCCTGCTGTGGTTCTATTTTGTTTTTGCCGAGCGCCTGACGACGTGGTACGGCAACTTTCCGAGCGAGATGTCGGTCTTCTGGTCCACGCAATCGGGAAGGTTCAGCCCGCTTTTCTGGGCCATGGTGTTCTGCAATTTCATTATTCCGGCGCCCATTCTGGCCATCAAGAACCTGCGGTCGAAGATCGGCTGGACGGTGACGGCCGCCGTCCCGATTATTATCGGCATGTGGCTCGAGCGCTTTCTGATTATCGTTCCGACGCTCTCGCACAAGTATCTGCCCTACGCATACGGGACGTACCGTCCAACCTGGGTGGAGATCACGATCACGGTCGGGACCTTTGCGGGCATGGGCCTGCTGTATCTGATCTTTTCGCGGGTGTTCCCGATCATTTCGATCTGGGAGTTGAAGCTGGGGATGCAGAGGAAGGCGGAAGCGGCTGCGGAACTGGCTTCTCAGGAGGCCGCCGCGGAGCAGCCGTGAAGGCCGTGGCCGGAAATCATTCCGAGGAACCTGATGAACGCGATCTACGGACTTTATCCCGATCCTGACTCAGCGCAGCGGGCGCTGAACGTGCTCGAGCGGGCGCAGAGCGAACTGGGGTTCAGCCAAAAGGGCATCGTGGTGCTGTCGGGCGAGCCTTACGAGGAGTACGGTTTCGGGCAGCGCGACCGCGTGACGCGCATGCCGTGGCTTGCCGCTCTCGGCGGCCTGATCGGAGGGCTCAGCGGCTGGTGGTTTGTATCCTTCACGCAGAAGAGCTATCCGATGATCTCCGGCGGCATGCCCCTGGTGACGAAATGGTCGGACGGCATCATCACCTACGAGCTGACCATGCTGGGCGCGATTCTGACGACCCTGGTCACGCTGCTGATCACCGCACGCATTCCCGACTGGCGCGGGCGGAAGCTCTACGACCCGGCCATCAGCAACGGCAGAATCCTGATCGGAGTCGTCAACCCGCCCGAAAAGGCGCGCGGTGAACTGGAAAAGCGGCTTCGCGCTGCGGGCGCGGAAGTTGTGAAGGATTTTGTCAGTTAAATTTCAGGAGGCACTATGCAAAGACGTTCATTCAATACGGTCAAAGAGCTGTTGATTCCAGTGCTGGCTCTGGTTCTGTTGCCCGCCGCTACCGGCTGGGCCAAAAGTAAAACCACCCTCTCTCCCGCCGCGGAAGCGGGCAAGAAGGTCTTCGATCAGAACTGCGCCCTGTGCCATTACCCGAACCAGACGAACAACAAAATCGGACCGGGCCTGAAGGGTGTCTTGAAAAACAAGGAACTTCCCTACTCTCACCGCCCCGCCACGGTCGCCAACGTCCAGGAGCAGATTGAAAAAGGCAACCCGCAGGGCAAACCCATGCCCATGCCGGCCTTCAGCGGAAAGCTCTCCAAAACCCAACTCAACGACTTGATCGAGTACCTGAAAACGCTGTAAAGCAAAACCTGGGTTGGATTCGGCTTCCAGAAACGCGGTGGGCCAGCGGGCAGGACATCTCTCTTCTTGTCCGGTAACAGGAGCAAATCGCAGTGCAAGCCGGAGCCTTTTATCTGTTCGTCGCCATAAGTGCAGTTGTTGTTGGGGTGTTTGTGTGGGTTGCACTGAGCACCCGTCACGCGCGCGAGCCCAAGCCCAGCTCGGTCAATCGCCTTCGCATCTGGTTCATTGGAATCCTGACGGGTGGTCTGGTTTTCGCGTTTGTAAAGATGTTCCCGCGCATGCCCTATCCCAGGCGGAAGCAGAAACCTGATCGTGTTGTGTATGCCGTCGGAATGCAGTTCTCCTGGGGCCTTTCAGACCACCCCATCAGGAACCCGGATGAGTGGCAGGAAGCGACTTATGCGCCTCCCCTGAAGATTCCCGCAGGTTCCCTTGTCGAATTCCGGGTAACCAGCTTCGATGTGAACCACGGCTTCGGCGTCTATTCTCCTTCAGGCCAACTGCTGGGCCAGGTGCAGGCAATGCCAGGGTACGTGAATCATTTGCTCATGCGCTTCACTCAGCAGGGAACATACTGGGTCTTCTGCCTCGAGATGTGTGGAATGGGCCATCACCGCATGCGCGCCGAGTTTGAGGTGGTTCCCAGAACGGCAAAGTCTGACCGTGCCGACGACGTTAAAGATGCGCATTACCTGGCTTTGAGGCAAGGCCCATGAGGGATTCTGATCCACGCTCGTCGAAGCGCGAGGGCGGCCGCCCACCAGACAACACTTTCCCGGTCCCTGCGGTCCATTTCCAAAATGCAGCGAGCATTCAGAAATTCCAGGGAGTTACGTTCCTCTGGATGATCATCGCGGGTCTGCTCTTCCTTGCCTTCAGTCTCGATGGCTACTTCCTGCGGATGTACCAGTCCAGATTTTTCCCAACCATGCGCCCTGAATGGTTTTATGCCGTGCTGACGCTGCACGGTGTGGGCATGGTGGGTCTGTGGTTTGTGGCCGGTATGGCCGCTGTGAGTTATCTCCTGGCCAATTATATTCGTCCGCCGCAGCGGGTGTCCTGGCTGGCTCTCGGGGGAACGCTGGTCGGTTTCACGCTGTTGATCGTTGCAACAACTAAAGGATTGTTTGGAACCGGCTGGTATTTTCTATATCCGTTACCGTTGTATTCACAAGGCACCTGGCCTTCCTGGGCCACCGGCTGCTTTTTTGCTGCTCTAGTGGCATTCTGCGGTGCCTGGTTCATCTGGTCGGTGGCCATGATTGCCGCAATCCTGAAGCGATATCCGCTGCGCTACGCGCTGGGCTGGCATTACCTGTCCAGTCGAGCAGCAGAGCAGGGTCCGGAAGTTCCCCCGATCGTGCTGATTACGATCGTGGCCCTTATTCCCGCCGTGGCGGGCTTTCTCGATGCCTTCGCCCTTTTCCTGCTCTACCTGATGCAGTGGCAGGTAAAGGGGTTCGTTGCGAATGCTTTGCTGATGAAGAACCTGACATTTTTCTTTGGCCATATGACGGTGCACGCCACAATGTACCTCGGCGTGGCAGTTGTCTATGAACTGCTCCCCATTTTCAACGGCCGCTCCTGGAAGATGAGCAAGCGGATTGTGTTGGCTTGGAATGTTGTTCTGGCCATGGTCTTGTGCGCTTATTTCCACCACCTTTATATGGATTTTGTACAGCCACGCATGCTCCAGATCATGGGGCAGATGATGTCGTACTTCAGCGCCGTGCCGGCAGCAGCGGTGTCGATCTTCGACGGGCTATGGTTGGTTTATGGATCGCGAATGCGCTGGACCATCGCATCAACTTTTATGTTCCTGGGGTTGATGGGTTGGGCGGTGGGTGGCGTGGGGGCAGTGATCGATTCCACGATTTCCATCAATTCCGTCTTCCACAACACACTCTGGGTGCCGGCGCATTTCCACACCTACTATCTGATGGGCGTAGTAATCATGCTGCTGGGATTCGCAAGCCACCTTGGGCTGGAGGCCAGCGGCCTCGAGGAAAGCCGTCTGGTGCGGCGCCTTG
>Ga0209810_1001497_pt1 | contig 34591 bp, 27 predicted proteins | sample Coa_R1_7_FD_187159 | JGI IMG/M metagenome (GOLD analysis project Ga0209810, IMG submission 187159) | Surface soil microbial communities from Centralia Pennsylvania, which are recovering from an underground coalmine fire - Coalmine... | ecosystem: Environmental > Terrestrial > Soil > Unclassified... | reverse complement strand
CTGCCATTGAGGGCGTACAATCGCTGCGTCTTCGCGTGCCAGATGAGCATGAAGAGATCGCCGCCCGCTGAGCAGGTCGAGGGATAGACAACGGTCATCGTCAGATTGGCGGCAATGGCGGCATCAATGGCGTTTCCGCCGGAAGTCAATATCTGCAAACCCGTTTGCGTCGCGAGGTAATTGGCGCAGGCAACCATGCCACGCGTGCCGAATGCAGGCTGTTCGGAGAACATGCGCGGAGACTCCATTTCATTGTCTAGCAGCACCAACAATTCTGACTTCTATTATATCATATCCTGCATCCCCACCGTTTCATGGCGTGATTGCTCTGTGTTGCTGGAGTGGCCCGCTGTGATTGCTCTGTGAGGTCAATAGACGATACTCTTTCAAAAGAGATATTTTTTCTGGAAAAGGAATTTCCACGTATTTACGAAAGTGAGCAAATATTATGCCCCAGACTCCGCATGTTGAACAACATTTTACGGCTGGAGAAACCGTTCGTGATATCGTCATTGGCATGTCTGATGGCCTGACCGTCCCCTTCGCTCTGGCAGCCGGGCTTTCCGGCGCCGTCAGTACCACCAGCATCATTGTCACCGCCGGTCTCGCGGAGATCGCTGCCGGCTCCATCGCTATGGGCCTGGGAGGGTATCTGGCAGCCAGAAGCGATGCCGAGCATTACGCCAGCGAACGGAAACGCGAGCAGCGCGAGATTAGCGAGAAAACTGAAGCCGAGAAACAGGAGATCCGAGATATTTTTGCCTCCTACGGACTCACAGCAGAGGAGAGCAAGCCCATTGTCGAAGCCTTGAGCAAGCGTCCCAACGCCTGGGTTGACTTCATGATGCGCTTTGAACTGGGCCTGGAGAAACCAGAACCCAGGCGGGCCTTCACCAGCGCCTTTACCATTGCGCTATCCTACATCGTCGGCGGTTTGATTCCTCTCAGTCCTTACATCCTGCTTCCGGTCGCCAGAACCGCGCTGCTCACGTCCGTTGTCGTGACCCTGCTTGCCCTGCTGGTGTTTGGCTACATCAAGGGGCGTTTCACGGGAACGAAGCCGCTGCGCAGCGGCTTGCAAACCGCTTTGATTGGCGGACTGGCTGCCGCAGCAGCTTTTCTCATCGCCAGCCTTATCGCCTGACACTATGAATACTTGTCGCCTGTTTCGGCCACTCTCCTCAATTTCTTACGCGCTGGCGGAGGTTCTTCCGGCACATCCTCCAGCAACTCTGTAATGGGGACGCCCAGAGCTTTCGCTATCTTATCCAGCGTTTTCAGCGACGCATCATGCTGGGGATTATGCCAGATGGACTGCATCGTCTTCAAATTGATGTCTGCCGCCCTCTGCAAACGCGACATCGTAAAACCCCTGGCCTGTGCAACTTCCTTTACGCGCAAACGTCTCATGTGTTTCCCACCCTTCACTCTGGTTTTTCCCATCATACTCTACTCAACTGCTTGACACAATCCCTTTATAATGGTATGTATTACAGAAACATTATCATACAGGTATCCTTCCCAGTGGTACACAAGGCAAATCAAAGAAATGAAGAGGGAAATTGTCGTGCCATATATCAGTGAAGAGGGCAAAATCACTTTGCGCGATATCGAACGCAGGTACCGGCTCAGCACCTATGCCGTTGCCAGCATTGCCTTTGTCGAGGCCGGTGTCATCTATCACCTGGAACGGGGAGGCCCGTTGCCCGTAAAAGTGGTCGAGCGAATCCTGCTCAGGCTTTCTGAAGTGACCGGTCAGGACTATTCAACGGAGACCGTTGGCGGCTACTGGATTGAGAAGGAGGAATAGGCCCCATAAGCGTTAACTTAAGCCAGTGCGAGCGCGAAGCAGGCCACCGGCAAGGGGTGGCCCTACGAGAGACGCGGTGTTCGTGCCGCCTGTGGAGGCGCGTCTCTAGACCGCCGCAGGCCAGCCGCCAGGGGTGGCCTGGGTGGCCTGCCTGGCGCTCGCACTGGCTTAAGTTAACGCCTATGAGGGCCACCCCTGGCGGGCGGCCTGCCTGGCGCGGCGTCGGTGGCCTGCCTGGCCTTCGCACGGGCTTAAGTTAACGCTTCCGGGGATAGGCCCAATGCTCACCTCACCACCTCAAACTTCCAGGTCCCGGCTTCTATGAACGCCTGGGCTACTTGCTCTATGGCAAGCTTGAGAATTGGCCGCCCGGCGAAACGGTGTATTACTACGGGAAAGAACTCGCCGATTTACCCTGACCAATGTCGAGCCATCGCCCCGTTCGCGCGCCGGTGCTGAGGCGACGTGGGTCATCATAGGGGCTGGTCGTCATCTCCCAGCGGACGCCGTAGGGATCATCGAAGACGAGGATGGTAGCGCCGTTTTGCACAACCTGGCATCCCAGCTTGGGAGCCAGTGTGCGCAGGCGTTCCAGGTCCTGAGCATCAACCTGCACGCCAATATGCGAGAGTCGCCCGCCTTTACCGCTCGGACCGTCCTCCAGGGCGAAGGTGAAAGCGTCCCGATAGAGGATGCTCAGCCCGACATGGATGCCAGCCGATTCAGCATCATCCCAACCGGCATCTGATGGCAGGGTATACCAGCCATCAGCCATCTCAGCCTCGCGGAAGGCAACCTCTAACCCGAACAGCGTCCGGTAAAATGCCTCGGCCTGCCGCAGAGGAGTAATAAAAAGGGCAATGTGAGTGAATGCGCGATAAGCCATAAGCAATTTCCTTTCGTTCCCCTGTTTTTCTCCTCGAAGGAGACTCTATCATGAGCATATCATCGCTCTACTGAAAAGTAGCATCACCAGGGAGAGATTTCCCCGTCCTTATGAACAGATAATCTTGTTCATAAGGACAGATTTTCCCTTGACACGCCTTTCCTCATATGCCTACACTGATAAAGTTGAGCCTTGCCGCCATGAGGGCGAGCAAGAATTTGCAAAGAAAGCAGAGACGGCACAATGCAGATATCGGATAAAACTGAGGTTAGTAAGCAGTTAGAGGGTATTGAGGATTTTGTACGCAGGATGCTGGAGGAGTGGAAGGTGCAGGGCTGCGCGGTGGCGATTATTAAGGATGGGGAGATTTTGCTGTCACAGGGATTCGGGCTGCGCAACGCGGCAGAAGGGTTGGAGGTGACGCCGGAGACGCTATTTCCTATCGCTTCCTGCACGAAGGCGTTTACTGCCACGTCGGTTGCGCTGCTGGCGGACGAGGGGAAGCTGGACTGGGATACGCCGGTCAGGAATTACCTGCCATCGTTCAGGTTGTTCGATAGTTTCGCGACCGAGCGCATGACGCCCCGCGACCTGGTGACGCACCGTTCGGGCCTACCGCGTCATGATTTGATGTGGTACAACTCCAGCCGCACGCGCAAAGAGTTGTTCGACCGGTTGCAATATCTGGAGCCGAGCAAGGATTTACGCACGCTGTTCCAGTACCAGAACCTGATGTATATGACAGCCGGATACCTGGTCGGCGAAGTGGCCGGGATGAGCTGGGAAGAGTTTGTGCAGCAGCGCATCTTCAAGCCGCTGGGCATGACCAATAGCCTTTTCGATATTACTGAGGCGAAGGAATTGCCCAACTGCTCGCGCCCGTACATTGAGCGCAAGGACGAAGTGAAGGAAATGCCTTACTACGCCGCACAGGGAGCCATCGCGCCCGCCGGGGCCATTGTTTCCAGCATCCGCGATATGAGTCACTGGGTATTATTGCACGCGAATAAGGGGAAGGTTGGCGATGTGCAGCTTGTCTCTGAGGGGCAAATGATGCAGATGCACGCACCGCAGATGGTCATGCCGGATACGCATAAATACACCGAACTGGGCAACTCGACCTATGGCATGGGCTGGTTCATCCATTCCTATCGCGGCTATACGATGGTCGAACACGGCGGTAATATCGATGGCTTTAGCTCGCTCGTCACCCTGTACCCACAACAGAATATCGGCGTTGTTGTGTTGTGCAATATGGATGGCAACCCGCTTCCCTCTATTCTCACCTACAACATCGGTGATCGGCTGCTTGGTTTAGACGAGATTGACTGGAATGGGCGCTTCAGGAAGGAACACGACGAGTTTAAGGCCGGTGAGGCACGAGGCAAGGAAAAAAGCGGGACGGACCGCGTGCAGGGAACCGCACCAACTCACCCGCTTGAAGCCTACACCGGTGACTTTGAGCATCCGGGCTATGGCACCATAACTATCGAACTGGATGGCGAGCAGTTGAAGGCTGTCTACAACTCGATGGAGTTCGCGCTGAAACACTATCACTACGATATCTTTGAGGCGCATATTGAGCGGTTCGATATCTCGCTCAAGCTCTCGTTCACCATGAATACGAAGGGAGATATCGAGGCGGTCAGCGCGCCGATGGAACCGATGGTGAGCGATATCGTCTTCAGGCGCGTGCCGGGCAAAAAGATGCTGGAAAAGAGTTTCCTGCAACAATTCACCGGCATCTACGAGGTGATGGGCATGCCGATGACGGTGGCGCTGAAGGGCGAGACGGCGCTGATCGTTTCGCTGCCGGGCCAACCGGACCAGGAACTGGTTCCCTATAAGGGCATGGAGTTCCGCGTCAAAGGACTTTCCGGTTTCAGCATCGAATTCAAGGGTGACGAAGCGGGGACAATTACCGAAGCGTTGCTCGTCGAGCCGTATGGGGCCTTCACCGCGAAAAAGAAAACGGCATAGCACTGAGACGGGTTAGTGAGGCGACTCACAGGAAGGAATTTCCAGCGAGCAGGAAAACGCTACCCCTCTTCCATCAGGTCGATCAGCGCCCTGCCCTGCGGCTTCAGACGCTCGGCAAGGCCAGTATTGCGCTGCATCACACGGTTATTGTGGATGGCGAGCCGCAGGGCGCGGGGCTGACCGACCAGGACACAGAGGCGTCTGGCGCGCGTGATGGCTGTGTAGAGCAGGTTGCGCTGGAGCAATAGCCCATGTTCGGTGGTCAGCGGAATGACGACGGCGGGATATTCGCTGCCCTGGCTCTTATGGATGGTAATGGCATAGGCCAGCACCAGCTCGTCGCGCAATTCGTGGAAGTGATATTCTACCAGCATCGTGCCTGCTTCCTCGACGAATTCGACTTTGATGATCTCATCCTCACTATTGATATAGCGAATGCGCCCTACGTCGCCGTTGAAGACGCCTTTATCGTAATTGTTGCGCACCTGCATCACCTTGTCGCCCATACGCCAGGTCGTGCCATGCAATTCCACCTGCCCGTATGGGCGTGGATTAAGTCGCGCCTGTAACTCCTCGTTCAGGCTGTTGACGCCGACGGGGCCGCGATACATGGGAGAAAGCACCTGGATGTCGGTAAGCGGATTGAGATGGAACGTCCTGGGAATGCGATTCTGCACCAGATCGAGCAGCAGATGCTGGATGCGAATCGGCTCCTCTTCTGGAAAGAAAAAGAAATCGCCGGTCTTTTCCTTCTGGATGATCGGCATGTCACCGGCGTTGATGCGGTGCGCATTGACGATGATCTTGCTCTGCTGCGCCTGCCGGAACAGGTCAGTCAGCCGAACGGAGGGAATGGCCTCGCTGCGCAGCAGGTCGCGCAGAACATTGCCCGGCCCGACGGAGGGAAGCTGATCGGCATCGCCTACCAGCAGCAGGTGCGCATCTTTCGGCAGCGCCTTGAGCAGGTTGTAGAACAGGAAGATATCGACCATCGAGAACTCGTCGACGATGACGAATTTGTACGGTAGAGGATTGGCCTCGTTGCGCAGCCAGCCCTGATCGTGCGGCGTATATTCGAGCAGGCGGTGCAGCGTCTTCGCCGGGCAGCCCGTCGCCTCGGCCAGACGCTTGGCAGCGCGGCCCGTTGGCGCGGCCAGCGCGAACTCAATGTTGCGCTTGCGCAGCAGAAGCAGCAGCGCCCGCAGTGAGGTCGTCTTGCCCGTGCCAGGTCCGCCCGTGAGGATACTCACTTTCTTGTTGTACGCCATCTGCACCGCCTCACGTTGCTTCTCCGTCAACTGCATCCGGCGATTCTGCTTCAAGTAGGTGAAGACGCGATCCCACTGCTGCGGCGAGGTGCGCGGCAGGCTGCTCGGCGAGTGCAGCAAAATGCGCAGCAGGCGGGCAGAGCCGTTTTCAGCATGCCAGTATGTACCAAAATAGACCCGTCCCTGTGGCTCAGGCTCCTCTGTCTCGGCCTCAACCTCAGCGGAAGGCGCAGGTGAAACGGATGGCTCGCTCGAAACAGGTATCTCCACAGGCAAGGGAGGCTCAATAAACATGTCGCGCTCGCTGCGCAGCAGTTCCATGCCCGCTGCCAGAGCTTCGGGAAGCACTTTCAGCGTGCGTGAAGCGCGGGCAAGCAGTTCATTTTCCGGCAAAAAGCAGTGACCATCCTTCTCCGCCGCCTCTTCCAGCACGTATTTGAGGCCGATGGCGAGTCGCTGCGCGCTGTCCGGCTGGAAATCCAGGTGCAGCTTATCGGCAATCTTTCTGGCAATTTCGTCGGCCATGCTGAAGCCGATGCCATTGACCTCGCGAGCAAGCTGGTAGGGGTTTTCCCGTAGCACCTTGATGGCCTCTTTGCCGTACTGCTTGTAGATGCGCGTGGCCTGATTGATGGAGATATCGCAATCCTGTAAGAAAAGATGTAATTCCTTGATCTCGCCCTGTTCCAGCCACGCTGTGATGATGCGGTCGCAATCTTTCTGGCTCAGCCCCTTGACCTCGCGCAACCGTTCCGGCTGCTGCTCGATGATCGCCAGTGTCTGCTCCCCGAAGTGTTCAACGATGCGTTTGGCCTTCTTCGGTCCGATGCCCTTAATCAGCCCGGAACTGAGGTAGCGCACGATGCCTTCCTTCGAGGTCGGCGGCTTCACCGTGTGGTTGATGACATGCAACTGGGGGCCGTAGCGCGGGTCGTTCTCCCACTCACCCTCAACCGAAAGCACTTCTCCGATATTGACGCGAGGCAGCATGCCCACAATAGTAATCAAATCATCACGAAACAGCCGCCCGCTATCATTCGGTCGGAAACGCGCGACGGTATAGTGGTTATCTTCGTTGCGAAATACAATATTCTCAATAGAACCTTCAAGGACAGGCATACGTACTTATTCCAGAACAGGTTTGAACTTCCGGCAACGGCGCTGGCAACCTGTATCTTAGCACAATCTGTTCCAGTAGTGTAGGGGCGCAATTGATTGCGCCTGTGGCTGCGCTGCTATGCTATTGGCCACCACAGACGCAATCAATTGCGCCCCTACAGCGAGGTCACCGGCATGGAGCGAGCTGGTGAGGGCAGGGGCGAGCCTTCTGGTCGCCTTGCAGTTTCATCCTTACTAACGACTTTATTCTGCTCAAGGGGAGAAAAAGCTGAACCTTCTCTCTAGTTAGAAATGCGTACACTCTCCGTATTTCTAACTAGCCCCTCTTCTGAACATTGACAGACTGGCAAATAGCAGGATATAATAAAAGTAACACCTGTTACGAATTTCTTTGCTGACGTCAGTATAATACATCTGGATAAACGTTTTTATTGGAGCGGTACCTGTATGAATCAATATATGAATACGTCCCTGTCCGGCTATCCGACACGTATGATGACATTGTTACAGCACATGGTGCGAGGTATAGCGCAGCTTTCGATACGCCCGGAGAAGGCATCGCTTTCTGAGTTGCTGCTGCGCATCGAAGAGAGCGCAGCGCCTGAGCAATTGAACCGGGGAGTCAATCAGCTACAGGAACAGCTCTGGAATATGCCGCAACAGGAGCAGATACTGTTGCGTAAGAACCTGCTTAACGCGCTCACCCGTCACGTGCTTTGCTCGCCGCGTATGCCTGTGCGCATTGAGGCGGCGCGCTGGCTGCGCCTGCTGGTGCAGGCCGGGCTGGTAACACGACCGGCAGATATTTTCGTAACCCTCGTTACTGCCGCCACGCGCTCCACTTCTGCTGAGGCAGGAGCGGAGGTGAGGGAGCGGCGCCTCTACCTCAAATTGCTCTTCGAGTGCTTCTGGCCTTTTCGCCATCCCTACCCGGCATATACATGGGAAGATTTTCCCACCAACGATATCTTCTATCCGCTTGTCGCCCTCTTTGTGCAGGCTGACGCAAGGGATCAGACCACACTCATGGCCATCTTCGCGGAACTGGCCGCCCTCAATGATCCAGAATTTGTGGATACCCTGCTGCCGGTCGCCTTGCAGTGGGCGCAGCACAGCGACCCGGAATATCGCCGCATCATTACCGGCGTTCTGGCCCGTATCAGCCATCCTCAGGCGCAAGAGGCCTTGCAGCGCCTGCTCACCGACCCCGAACCGGCGGTCCACCTCAGCGCCCGGCACGTCAGCTCATACATCCAACCTGCCTGAAATTTGCCGTCCCCGCTTCCTGTTCGACAGGAAAAAGTACCATCTCATCTTCACTATACGGGGACGCAGGCAGCGAAAGAATTGTAGACTACAGCTTTTGTAGGGTATAATACGGTTGTCTTATCTAAGACTTTGCGCGTGTCGATGAGCAAGTTGAGGGGAACAACTTCACGGGGTGGTTGTGCAGGCACTCTTTTCGGCACGAACGCTCTATCAAAGGGGAGCAGGCGTTTGAGCAGGGAAAATAAAGTTACCTACCGGCAGCAGTATACGCGCTGCGGCAAGCAGCGTTGCCGAAAATGCCAGGAGGGCAACGGTCACGGACCATACTGGTACGCCTACTGGAGCGAAAATGGACGCACTATCAGTAAATATATTGGCGCACACCTTCCCGACGATATTAAAGCAGGAAGGCAGGCACCCACCCCCCACATTGATAGCGATGCCGCCGCCACTTCATCCTCAGAGCAGGTACCCACAAACGGGCAGGGAGAGATAGCATCTATCCACATGCAAGAGACACAGGTGCTGCGTGTCTATCTGCTGGGCCAGTTCGCCGTTGAGCGCAAGATTGGTGGCGTGTGGCGCAAAGTCGAAAATCGCACGTGGCGCAGACGCGCCCGTGTTTTGCTGGGCTGCCTGCTCAGCAGCCCGAAACGGCGGATGGGGCGGGAGCAGATTATGGAGGCGCTCTGGCCCGATCTGGATAGCATGACCGCTGCTAATCGTCTGAATGGAGCCGTACATGAACTACGCCATCTTCTTGAGCCAGAGCTAACCCGGCCCGCTGCCTCGCGTATGCTGCGACTGGAACAGGATATGCTTGTGCTGGCCGATTCCTCGCTCCTCTGGGTCGATGCCGAAGCGTTTGAATCGCTTATAAACGAAGCCTTCGCCTTGCTGAGCCACGAAACGGTCACGGCCCCGTATAGAAAACAGGCCGAACAGTTGCTTGAGGAAGCGCAGGCCCTCTACAACGGGGACTACCTGCTGGAAGAACTCTATGCGGAATGGTCCGGCCCCCGCCGGGAGGCGATTCGCCGTTCCTACAGCAGCCTCTTATTTCGCCTCTCGGAATTGCGCGCGCAGCGAGGCGCATACGCCAGCGCCGTCGAGCCGCTTGACCGCCTGCTTGCCGTCGACCCGGTGAACGAAACGGCGGTGCGCCAGTTGATGCTCCTGCTCACCCGCCTCGACCGGCGTACCGAGGCATTACACACCTACCGGCGACTGGTGGCTGCCCTCCAGCGCGATTACGAGACAGAACCCCTGCCGGAGACACGCGCATTGTACGAGGCCCTGAAAAAGGGAAACCTCGGCCCGGCTTCGCAGCCGAACATGAGCAATCAGCCCCCGTCAGAGAATCTACGGCTGGCAAGCACGCCGAAGCATAAACCCGTGGAACAGTCCGCGCCGGTGAAAGCGCAGGAGGTGATTTTTTCTCGCCCGGTCTTCCAGCCAGGCCGTCACAATCAGAGTCCCCTGGTCGGACGCGGACGCGAACTCGATACCATGCGCCAGTTATTGCTTGCCATCGAAGGCCTCCCCGGCAAGCGCGCGCAGACCCGCTCTTCCATGCCGCATTTCTTGCTGCTCAGCGGCGAAGCAGGCATCGGCAAAACGCGACTGGCTGAGGAATTGAGCGTGGAAGCCAACCGGCGCGGGTGGGCCGTTGTCTGGAGCCGTTCCTACGAGCAGGAAAGCACGCTCCCCTATCGACCCTGGACCGAATTACTGCATGCCCTGGTACAGGGTATACCACCCGCACACCTGCTCACTGTGCTGAAAGCATACGTCCCCGCATTCGAGGAAACTGTTGCCGCCAGGTTAGAACGCCTCTTCGCCCTTCTTCCCGAACTGGCGGGCCACCACTATGATGCTGCACGCTCAACTCCCGTTCTGCCGCCCGAACAGGAACGGCTGCACCTGTGGGAGACCATGCTGGGCCTGTTGAACGCCCTGAGCCAGAAAACGCCGCTGCTGCTCGTCCTCGATGATCTGCACTGGACCGATGAGAGCAGCATTGACCTGCTGGCCTATCTTGCGCGCCATCTTCAGGGCCAGCGCGTCCTGCTTGTTGCCACCTATCGCGATACAGAGCCAACCGCAAGCCCCAGATTGCGCACGCTGATCAACGATCTCCGGCGCGAGCAGGCCGTTTTGACATTGCCCGTGCAGCCGCTGACCTCAACACAGATCGGCTCGCTCGTCTCCTATTTGCCTGAAGAGCTTGTGCGCCGCATTCAGACGCAGGCGGGCGGCAATCCCTTCTTCGCAGAAGAACTGGCGCGCTGCTCCCTGCCTGAAGCGAGTAAATATCGTGAAACATCCGCCAGAACGTCTCCATCTTCTGGCCCGGCTGAAAGCGAGCAGGAGACGCTCTCTTCCCCCATCGAGCCGGTGGAGGGAGGCGCGGTGCCGGAAGCGATCACAGCGGTGCTTGAACGCCGGTTGGGCAGCCTGAGCAGCCAGTGTCAGAACCTCTTGAGCAGGGCGGCCATCCTGGGTGGCTCGTTTGAACTGGACCACCTGATGGCCATCGGCGACTATGACGAAGATACGCTGCTGGATCTGCTGGAAGAAGCGTTGCGCGCCGGCCTGCTTTCCGAAGAGGGCAGCGGGGAACGCATCACCTATCATTTCTGGCACCCCTTGATCGTCAATCACCTCTATGAGCGTGTCTCAGCCGCGCGACGCGCCCGGTTGCATCGCCGGGCCGCAACTATGCTGGAACAGCGATACACTGAAAAAGGACACGAGGGCGCGCCCGCCGCGACAATCCTCTATCATCTGAGCAAAGCTGGCAACGAGCCTGCACGGCTCGCTCACTATGCCGTCCTCGCCGCCCACCAGGCATATGCTATCGCGGCCTATGCAGAAGCGAAGCAATACTACATACAGGCCATCCAGTTGCTGTCTCACGAGTTGAGCGGCACGGTCGATGTGCTGCAACTGGCCCGTCTGCAAGAGCGTGTCTGTGAGTGCTGCATGGTGCTGGGCAACTATGTTGAGGCGCGGCAACGCTACGAGCAAATCCTGCAACTGCGCCGCGCAGCCAGTCCCGGCCCGCGAGAGGTACAGAGACAGGCGCTGATCTGGCGCGAGATCGGGCGCACGTGGTCGGCCACCGGTGACTATCTCCTTGCTTATGAATGTTTTGAACAGGGCAAACAGGTTCTTTCAAAAGCCGGTATCGCCGGTGGCCCGGCCTGGGCCTGTTTGCTCATCCAGCATGGGGCTATCTGCTGCTTGCAGGGCAGCTATGAACAGGCGCGCAGTTACATTTACGAAGGACTGGAAATACTTGAGCGGGCCATGCAGGAGACACAACCGCCAGCCACCGCTGATTTTCAGACACACATAGAGCAGGCCATTGCCGGCGATCCCCTGGAACTGGGGCGCGCCCATGAATTGCTCGGCGTTGTTGCCGCCAGCGTCGGGCAGCCCCCGGAAGCCCTCAAGCACCTCTACACGGCGCTTGATATCTTCGAGCGGCATGGGCTGGTGATCGCGATGGCAAAAGTGTGTGGTAACCTGGGCGCCGTCTACGCCATGAAAGCGGAAAATCAGCAGGCGCGTATTTACATGCGTCGCTCGCTCGAACTGGCAGAACGTATGGGAGACCTGCCCAACATGGCCTTCGTCACCGGCAATCTGGGCGAGCTGGCCAGTCGCTGCGGCGATTTGCAGGAGGCCGAGGAATGGTTCACTCGCAGCCTGACCATCTCAGAACAGATCAACGATCGCGAGCATTCAAGCTGGTGCAATGTGGCCCTGGGGTCGGTGCGACAGGCGCTGGGTAAATTCCAGGAGGCGGTCGATAACCTGCGCCACGCGCTCGCCCTCGGTCGCGCCATGAAAAATCCGCGCTGCATCGGTTCCGCGCTCGTCGCCCTGGCCGACTTGCGCATCAATCAGGCCATTGCCGCAGGTGCAACGCACCTGCCCTCCCTCATATCCCGGGAAAGGTCGGTGGACGAAGATTCTCCCGGTTGGAAGCAGATAGCAATTTCCGCTCTCCCTGCCAGCCCGATGGCTCGCTGCCTGCGTCTTCTCCTGCGCGCCCGCACCACTCTGCGCCGGGCGCTTGCCATTGAGGGACTGGAAACCGAGCTTGTCACCGAAGGAAAATCGTTGCAGTCTATAACCAGTTTCCTGCTCGGCGAGCTGGAGACGGCGCAGGTGCAGGCATTACAGACGTTACAGGAGGCGGAAGAGTACGAAATTCCACGCATGCTTGCTCGCTCTCATTGCCTTCTTGGGCGTATAATGACCATACAGGGAGCATTTGAGCAGGCCGCGACAGCGTTTGAGCAGGCGCTGCGCATCTTCCAGGAAAATGAGATGCGCCTGGATTATGCTCGCACCCTGCACTGTTACGGCCTCTCTCTTTTGCAGCCCACCGGCGCGGACGAGGCCCGCTACCGGCGCGGCCTCTCCTTGATGCAACAGGCGCGCGACATCTTCGCCGCCTGCCACGCCGCCATCGACCTGGAATGGGTCTCATTCCAGCTTGCCGATTATGAAAGGCGGCAAGTAGCTCTACTGGCAAAGGATAGCTAACATGACCGAAAACAGCAGTGAATCAACCCGACTGGTACAGCTAGAACAGCAGGCAAACCTGCGCCGCTCCATTGAGACAACGATCAGCGAGCGATTTGCCCCTGAGGACGAGGGACTGCGGCACGCGCTCGCTGCCGGAGAGGAAGCGGGGTTGCCGCCTATTCAGATTTCGCCTATCCAGGGGCGCTTCCTGCAATTGCTCGCCGCTGCCTGTAATGCGCGCAAGATCCTTGAGATCGGTGCGCTGGCCGGCTATAGCGGTATCTGGCTGGCGCGCTCTCTGCCGGAGGGCGGGCGTTTGATTACGCTGGAAGTGAACCCCGCCCACGCCGAAGTGGTACGCAATTCCTTCGCCCACGCGGGCGTCGCCGACCGTACCGAGGTGCGTGTCGGCAAGGCCCTTGACCTGCTGCCAGGGCTTGAGAGCGAGGCCCCCTTTGATCTCGTCTTCATCGACGCTGACAAGTCGCCCTACCCACAGTACCTCGAAGCTGCACTGCGTCTGGCCCGCCCCGGCAGCATCATCGTCGCGGATAACTGCATTCGCGGCGGCAGGGTCTTCCAGCCATCGGAGGACGAAGGCAACAATGGCGTTGCCGAATACAACCGCCGCATCGCCAGCGACCCGCGCCTGATATCGCTCCTCTTGCCAATGGATGAGGATTACACCGACGGCTTTGCTGTCTCGGTCGTCAGATATAGCTGACAGCGGGGGAAATGTACCGTCATGGTTCTCGATACCGATTTCCATACTCACGTCTGTCGTAGCTCAGCCTTGCAGATGGCCCAGGCGGCCCGTGCAGGTGGGGTGCGCGTCCTCGGCCTCTCCGAGCATGTTTTCCAGATGCGCGAAGCCCACCCCCTGCTCGACCATATGCCGCAGGAAGGCCCCCTGCTCGCCCTTGCCGACTACATCGACGCAGTACGCGCAGCAGGGCAGCAGGCACAGTGCGATGTCCGTCTGGGTATGGAAGTCGACTTCATCCCACAGCAAAACGAGCACATTCAGGCTACCCTGCAGGGACATGACTGGGATTTTCTCATTGGTTCCGTACATGAGGTCGACGGTCTCCAGTACGAAAACGATCTGCATATCAGGCGTGCGGAGGGAGAAGCTCTCTGGCTGCGCTACTTTGAACTGCTCTGCCAGGCCGTGAGCAGCGGTTATTTCAGCGTCGTCAGCCATCCGGTGCGCATGCGCTTCAGAAACCCCTTTTTGCCGCACAACATCAATGAAGAACTGGCGCGACTGGCTGCCCTGGCGGCGCAGCATGATGTCGCGCTGGAAATCAACGGCTTCGATGTGTTGACCTACCCCACGCTTGTGCAGCGGCTCGCCAATGCCTGCGCCGCGCAGCACGCGCCCATCAGTGTCGGCTCCGATGCTCACCTGCCCGGTCAGATTGCCCGCGCCCATGTCCGGTCAGCAGCTATTCTGCACGCCGCAGGCATTCGCACCGTCAGAATATGGAGCCATCAGGTTCCTGAGGAGTACACAATAGATCAGTAAGATTTAACCATACAAATGACTTGCGCTCTCCCATCTACTGTGGTATACTCATGGTGGCTTTTTATGTGCCTGACACTTTACAGTACGGTTATTCCGTAGAAAGGCGTCCGACATGGCCCTCAGGAGCGATGAACTGAATTATAACCTGCAACACCTGAACGGTATGCTGACCACCCATGAAGCCGCCCGCCAGCTTGACCTCAGTTACTGGCATTTCATGCATCTCGTCGAAGCAGGACGCATCCCCGGAGTGCGCGTCGTCGACCGCTGGCTCTTCTCCCCCGTCGATCTTGATGCATACAGACGTAGTAAGTACGGCGAGCTCGAAGACCTTGCGAAGACGGCCCTCGAACACCCGGCGGTCGACCTGACAGAGAAGCAAGAAACGATCTGCCGCTACCTGGTCGATAGTCGCCGCCCATCCGAAATCGCCCGTATGCTCCAGCAATCCCGCCAGGCAGTCCACTCGCAAATCACCCTGATCCGCGAAAAAGTCTCCCGCATCCAGTCCCGAAAATCTTCCTCCTCCGGCTCCAGAATCCGCAACTCCTCAAAGAAAGACCCTCCTTCCCGGCGCAGAAAATAAGCCCTTTTGCTTCGCTCACCCCTCTTTTGAGGTAATTGCCCGGTGTGATTATCCCTTCTTTTCTATTTCCACAATTAATTGCCAGCGGGCAGTGATGGCTCAATCAGCGGGGCCATTGATGGTTCGTGGGCGGCGAAAGCGCGCAGCAGGCCGAAACAGCCCGCGAGCATCATATCGCCGTGCGGTGTTGCCTCGTAAGGATGCAGAGATGAGCCGCGCAAGAGTTCACGGCGCGGGCCGGTGACGGCCAGGAAGGGAAACGATGCGTTGGCTTCCTGCGGTTGACGCAGGATGAGCGCGCCATGTCCGCTGGTGTTGAAGACTTCATCGTTCGTGAGCGTGCCGTTTGCCAGTTTGAGCAGCAGTTGTTCGAGTTGCTCGCGGTTGATCTCGCCGGTGTGGTGTTCAAAAATGCCCTGAATGCGCCCATCGAGCAGATGGAAGGCGAGAGTGTGAAAATTGCCGATATTGCAGAGGACGCTTTCACGCTGGCTGCGCACAACAGGGTCTTCCAGCGCGCCCAGCACTGCCGCCGAGCCAGTATCCATGAGCAGCAAGGGAGCCTGTGGGTTGGAGTTGCTCAGCGCGAGGTAGCGAGCGGCGCTGCGTGCGATAGAGCGCAGGCGCGTCAGGTTGGCGGGTGTCTGCTCTGCCGGATAGGCAAAGGCGCCGGGCGTCGGGTCGCGCTGCACCGTCTGTGTAATGAAATCGAAGCGGAAACGCCGGTCGCTGATGCCGGGAGGGGCCGCGCCATGATCGAAGGCGGCAATGGCCAGCGCATCAACGGTGGGACTCACATCGAAGGCTTGCAGGGCCGTGATGATAGCCTGCGCGTCAAAATCTTGCAGTTCGATATGCAGCAGGTCAGGGTTTCTGGCACGGCGCGCCGCCTCATCCTCGTCAATGATCTCAAAGCCCATCTGCTCCACCATTGTCAAATCATCATCAAAGGTGCGGCCAGCTTCCGGGGTCACGGCAACGGAATAGCCCGCCAGGGCATGGTCGCGCGCCGCCCAGTGACTTGGCCCGCCTCCCATCGTTACCCCTGTCAGCAGAACGGGCCGTCCCTGCTCCGTCGCCCGCTTAATGCGCTCCGCTACGATGACGGTAGGCGATGGCATGACCATCTTAAAGCAGTTCTCTATCGTCTTCCCGCTCTCAAACAGCAGGATATCCTGTGTCCCTGTCCCAACATCGGCGGTGAGAATACGAAAAGGTCCTGACATGCGGAAGCTCCTTCATGCTTAACTGCGTTGATCGTGTCAGGCCGCGTGGAGCAAAGCATCTGACGGTGACATAGCGGTACAGGCCCCCGCATGCTTCGCTCCACGTAGCCTGACACGATCTATTCCAATCTGTATGAGTATATCATCTCGGGTACAGCACGTTATACAACCGGTTTCCTCACATATCATGGTATGCCATGAGAAAGTGACTCCGACATGTCATACTGAGCGCAGCGAAGCATCCGCGGGGCTATGCCGCCCGGTTGGTCACCGCAGATGCTTCGCTGCGCTCAGTATGACACGGCCAGGAACCGTTTTCATGGCTAGCCACATCCCCTATAATAGTAACTGATACCAGACAAAAACAGGTGGGAGGGGTTCTCTGTGTCTACATCTACGCAAGCTCACACGATCACGTTGTTGATTTCCTGCCCTGACCGTCCGGGGATTGTGGCAGCGATTTCACAGTTTATTTTTCAGCACCAGGGGAATATCTGTCAGTCCGACCAGCATTCGACGGACTTGCACTCTGGCACGTTTTTTATGCGTATCAGCTTCGCCGAGGATAGCTTCATATTGAGCCGGGAGGAACTGGTGCGGGCCTTTACGCCGATAGCCGAGAGGTTCGGCATGCACTGGAGCGTCCACTACTCGCGGGAGCGCAAACGTGTCGGCATTCTCGTCTCGAAGTTCGACCACTGCCTGATAGACCTGCTCTGGCGCTGGCGCAGCGGCGAACTGGAGATGGATATTTCCTTTGTGATCAGTAATCATCCCGATCTGGAACCGATTGTACGCCCGTATGGCATCCCATATCATCATTTTCCCATCAGGCGAGAGCAGCGCCAGCAAGACGAGCGGCAGATGCTCGAATTTCTGCTGGGCAAGGTGGATTTCCTGATCCTTGCCCGCTACATGCAGATACTGGAGCCGTTTATCGTCCACGCCTACCCGCATCGCATCATCAACATCCACCACAGCTTCCTGCCCGCCTTTGTCGGCGCGAAGCCGTATGAGCAGGCGTTCGAGCGCGGCGTCAAGCTGATCGGCGCAACGGCTCACTATGTGACCGAGCGACTCGACGAGGGGCCGATTATCGCTCAGGATGTCATTCACTGCAATCATCGTGACCGGCTCGAAGACCTGATTCGCAAAGGGAAAGAGGTGGAACGTCGCGTGCTGGCCCAGGCTGTGCGCGTGCATATCGAAGACCGTGTGCTGGTACACGGGAACAAGACCATTGTGTTCGATTGATCGGAGGTGTCATGCCGGGCGAGAGTGAAGCATCTGGTGAAGCCACACTGATCGATTGGGGGCCAGAGATGCTTCGCTGCCGCTCCGTATGACATGGCTGAGATGCTTCTTCCAGGGCATGCTATCTTCCCTGAAAGTGGGCGAATCGTGATAAAATATGAAGCAATCCACATCTTTTTTCACGAGGTAGTAACTATGGAGCAGATGGAGCAAGCGGCTCAGGCTCAGCAACAGAAAATCCAGGAGACGGCGCGTACAGGAACGGCATACTTACCGATTGATGACTACGCCGTGATCGGGGATCTGCACACGGTGGCGCTGGTGGGCAAAAATGGCTCTATTGACTGGTGTTGCATTCCCCGTTTCGACTCTCCCAGCGTCTTCGGGGCCATTCTCGACGCCGACAAAGGCGGGTTCTTCCGCATCTCTCCGCCCGATACCCCCAATATGGGGCGCAAGCAGTTGTATCTGCCGGAAACCAATATCCTCATCACGCGCTTTCTGACCGTCGATGGCGTGGGCGAAATTACCGACTTCATGCCGATCAAGCAGGAAAATAGCGCCCAACACCAGCATCATATCATCCGTATGGTGAAGGTGGTGCGCGGCACGCTCTCTTTCGAGATGACCTGTCGGCCTGCTTTCAACTACGCGCGCGATTCGCACATCATCCATCTCTCAAAGGATGGCGCGATTTTTAACAGCGAGACCCTGTGTCTGGGGCTATCCTCGTCTGTACCGGTCGAGGAAGATGGCAGAGGCGGAGTGAGGGCCACCTTCACGCTGCACACGCATCAGTCAGCGTACTTTGTGTTGGAAAGCGCGAAGGACAGCGATATGGCTCCCCCGCACATCTCGCCTGCGAAGATCCACGACGCCTTCGAGAAGAATGTGCGCTACTGGCGCGCCTGGCTCGCGCAATGCACCTATCACGGTCGCTGGCGCGAGATGGTGCAGCGTTCGGCTCTCGTCCTCAAACTGCTCACCTATGCCCCGACCGGCGCGATTGTCGCCGCGCCAACAACCAGCCTGCCGGAAACTATCGGCGGCGCTCGCAACTGGGATTATCGCTATACCTGGCTGCGCGACACCGCGTTTACCCTCTACAGTATGCTTACGCTGGGCTTCACAGATGAAGCGCGCGCCTTTATGGGCTTTCTCGATGCTCGCTGCCACGAACTGAAGGAAAACGGCACCTTGCAGCCTATGTACGGCATTGATGGCGAACACGACCTGACAGAATTTACGCTGCCAAACCTCTCAGGCTATCGTGACAGCCGGCCTGTGCGCGTTGGCAATGCCGCCTACAGGCAATTGCAACTTGATATCTACGGCGAATTGATGGACGCCATTTACATCTACAACCGCTACGATACCATCTCCTACGACCTCTGGCAAAACCTGCGCCGCCTGCTGGGCTGGTTAAGTGTCCACTGGCAGGAGCCGGACGAGGGCATCTGGGAGGTCAGGGGCGGCCCCCGGCACTTTGTCCACTCACGGTTGATGAGTTGGGTCGCCTTCGATCGCGCCCTGCGCCTGGCTCGCCATCGTGGCCTGCCCGCGCCAATGGCCGAATGGATGCAGACCAGCGCCCAGATTTATGAGCAAATCATGGACAGGGGCTGGGACCCTAAAGTGCGCAGCTTTGTGCAATATTACGGCACCACTGCCATCGATGCCAGTTCCCTGCTCATGGTGTTGACCAACTTCGCCGGAGCTACCGATCCGCGTATTATCGCCACCCTCGATCGTATCCAGCGCGAACTGACCACCGATTCGCTGGTGCATCGCTACAACCCGCAGAAAGCCGCCAACGATGGCCTGGGCAGCGTCGAGGGAACGTTCAGCGCGTGCAGCTTCTGGTTTGCCGAGGCCCTCGCCCGCGCCGGTCGGCTCGACGAGGCCCGGCTGATGCTCGAAAAAATGCTGACCTACAGCAACCATGTCGGCCTCTACGCCGAAGAAATTGGCCTGACCGGCGAGGCTCTGGGCAACTACCCGCAGGCCTTCACGCACCTCTCGCTGATTACCGCCTGCTACAACATCGACCAGATCCTCAACAAAGCCTACGGCGGCTACTCGCTAAACGAACCTTACGCCAGGGCACAGGAAGGCTGAGGCCCGCAAAGGAGCAACAGGAATTTTTCAGAGCCGCATATCGTTCTCATGTAACAGGGATAGCTGCTATCCCTGCACAAGGTGGCGTCACTTCTAGCACAGAAGTTCGGCTCTCTTGCGTTTTTGTTGGCTAAAGAGTATACTTGGGAAGCGAGAGAGCAGGTACTATTTTTGCTCATTCCTCATTGTGGCACACCCCATTGGACAGCTATGCTTCTATTATCATGGGCAGGCCAGATCGGGATACAGAGAGCTTTTTTATGCCTTTACTGAAAAATGGCCTCGCGGGTATGGCATGCTGAGCGCAAGCGAAGCCGATATGCCCGGTCAGTTGATTGCTTGAGCAAATATGTGAGGACAAAGATTTACCTATGACACAGACAAATATAGAGAAAACAGACGTACAAGAGGATAGCCGCTTGATTACCAGGGAAGATATACGCAATGTCGCCATTATCGCCCACGTCGACCATGGCAAGACGACGCTGGTGGATGGATTGCTCAAGCAGAGCCACATCTTTCGCGAAAACCAGCAGGTGGGTGAGCTGATTATGGACTCCAACGACCAGGAGCGCGAGCGCGGCATCACCATCCTGGCGAAAAATACGGCTATCACCTATCGCGGCATCAAGATCAATATTATCGATACGCCCGGCCATGCCGACTTTGGCGGCGAGGTCGAGCGCGTGCTGAACATGGCTGATGGCTGTATTCTGCTTATCGACGCAGTTGAAGGGCCGATGCCCCAGACCCGCTTTGTCTTGCAGAAGGCGCTGGAACTCAACCTGCAACCTATTGTCGTCATCAACAAAATTGATCGCCGTGACGCGCGCATCGAGCAGGTGCTGGAGTGGACGCAGGACCTGTTTCTGGAACTGGCGACGCGAGACGAACACCTCGACTTCCCGGTTCTCTACGCCATCGGGCGCGACGGCGTAGCCATGTATTCCCCGGACGATGAACGGCGCGACCTCGAACCACTTTTCGAGACCATTATCAATACCGTTCCGGCTCCAGAGGTCGATCCCGACGCGCCGTTGCAGATGCTGGTCGCCGCGCTCGACTACGACGACTACAAAGGGAAATATGCCATTGGCCGTATCGTGCGCGGTCGCGTCACCCCCAACACCTTTGTAGCCCACATCAACCGCGACGGCGTGATTTCGCGGCAGAAGGTGAACCTGGTGCTATCCTATAAAGGCTTGCAGCGCGTCGAGGTTCCCGAAGCGGTGGCCGGCGATATCGTCGCGTTGACCGGCATCGCGGATGCCAGTATCGGCGAGACCATCGCCGACGTGGATGCGCCGGAAGCCCTGCCCACTATCGCCATCAGCGAGCCAACGCTGAAGATGACCTTTGCCGTCAACACCTCGCCCTTCGCCGGTCGCGAGGGCAAATATCCCACCTCACGGCAACTGCGGGCGCGCCTCTATCGTGAACTGGAGACCAATGTGAGCCTGCGCGTCCAGGATGGCAATACCCCGGACGAGTTTATCGTCTCCGGGCGTGGCGAACTGCACCTCTCCGTGCTGATCGAAGATATGCGCCGCGAAGGCTACGAGTTCCAGGTCTCGCGCCCGGAAGTCATCACCCGCGAGGACAACGGCAAGTTGCTGGAACCCGTCGAAACCCTCGTTATTGACACTCGCGACACCTACATCGGTGTCCTGACCGAGGCGCTGGCCGTGCGCAAGGGCCAGTTGATGAACATGACCAACGACGGCGCAGGCAACGTGCGCTTAGAATATCGCATCCCCACGCGCGGCCTGATCGGCTTCCGCAACGTCTTCCTGACGCTGACACAGGGCAACGGCGCGATGAGCAGCATGCTCGTTGGCTACGAACCCTGGATGGGCAAGATCGGCACGGCGCGCATGGGCGTATTAATCGCTTCCGAAACCGGCACAGCTATGAGCTACGGCCTGAGCAACGCCCAGCAGCGGGGCCAGACCTTCGTTGAACCCGGTACCATGGTCTACGAAGGCATGATCGTCGGCCTGAACTCGCGCCCGGCAGACCTGACCGTCAATATCTGCAAAGAGAAGCAGAAGACCAACGTGCGCTCCTCTACTGCCGAAATCGCCGTGCGCCTGGAGCCAGCCGTAATCATGAGCCTGGAACAGTCGCTCGACTTCATCAATAACGACGAACTGGTCGAGGTGACGCCGCAGAGCATCCGCCTGCGCAAACGCTACCTCACTCAGCACGAACGCGCCCGCATGCGCGAGCAGGATTAAGCATTTTCCACAAGAAGCGTGGGGCCACGTTTTCATGGCAGGCCATGACCTTATGCTTCGTTGCCGCCTACCATGACATGACCAGCGAGCGCAGCCCCTGCATGACCTCTTCATTGCCGCGCAACATCTTCAGCGCGCGATGCTTCCACAGGGCTATCTTGCCTGCCGGGACATGCAGGCGGCTTGCCAGTTCGCCCTCGTCCATCCCCGCCAGGAAGCTGTACCACAGCACCAGCTTATAGCGGGGATTGCGCAGGGATAAGATCGCCGCTTTAAGCGCCTGCCGCAACTCCTCGTGCAATACATGATCGACGGGGTCGTGTTGCTGATCGACCCATTGTTGGGCCAGTTCCTCGAATTGCTCCTCAAGCGAAAGGAACGAATCCTGTTGCCGCTTTTTCAAACAGGCGTAAACATTGCGCTTGAGGATGGTATGTATCCAGCCGAGGAAAGCCGTCGGGTTCGTCGGCCCGGCCTCAGCGTTCTCCCGGAGCATCACAAACAGCATCTCAAGGGTCTGGCTGAGAATGTCATCCAGCGCGTGGGGGTCGTGCTGGAACATACTGGCATAGCGTGCGCGTAACAGTATCCTGTGCAGGTAGCCGCGCATCACCTCAAAAGCGCGTTCGCGCCTCTCTGCTTCGCCCGACCGCCACGCCTCACAGGTCGCCCGGCTGCACACCCCCAGCGCCATGCGCCTCAACAGCGATATTGCCTGTTCTCCACCATCGACATGCTCCTTCCATTCGCAAGCAAGCTGCTCCGCCAGCGCCTGCGCCGAAAGGATACCCGGATACAGAGCAGCGATCTCTCCCGCGACAGCATACATATTTGCGCTACATTGATTATCCAGCTTCATCGTCTTCTCCTCCTCAAATATAACAATTATTAGACTTAATTCATAGAAATATTATATAGTGTAATAGTCATATATTCAATAGCTTATCACACCATTTTACGATTTATTATTAAATCGGCAGTCCGTTTAACAGAACGGACTGATTTTCTGCGAGATGATCACAAACGATGAAAAACAGGCCCGCCGGTGGGCTTTTTACTGCCCGATGCGCTTGCATAGCAGCCAGTTATGGGTTATTATGTGGTAGTGTCTGGATATACGGGAGTGAAAGAGCGTGAGCAGAGCAAAAAACCCTGCGCTGCCGCAGGTGTTGTTTTATACGAAGGCTGGCTGCCACCTGTGCGACGAGGCGCGGGAGATGCTGGATGATATCGCAGCGGAAACGGCGTTTGAATTGACGGAGACGGATATTCGCACCAGCCCGGAGCTATTTGAGCAATATCGGTATCGCATTCCTGTCATTATTATTGATGATACATTGATTGTAGAAGGACGTATCGAATATCGCGAACTGGTACGCGCCTTTCAAGAGGCCGATCGGCGCAGGAAATAGAGCGAGGAAGAGATCATGGCAATACAGCAGGAACAGCTACAGAGCGCCAGCAATCCTTATCTAAGGCTTGCCCCACAACCGGCGGCCAGGCGACGCCTGGAAAAATACAGTATGCGCTTCGGCAACTTTTTGCTGCGTTATTGGGCGCACCTGATTACCGGCGTCATGGGTCTGCTCGTGCTGACTGCGTTGCTCATCCCGTTTCTCTCCTATCTGGGGCTGGATGTCATCGCCAAACCGCTCTTCTACTCGCTGCACCTTGTCTGCGCGCAAATTCCCGCGCACTCGTTCTACATCCTCGGCCACCAGCTTGGGCTGTGCGCGCGCAACCTTTCCATCTATAGCTCCATGACCTTCGCCAGTCTCGTCTTCATCCTGACGAAGAAGCGTATGCCGGGCCTGCCCTGGTGGCTGTGGGCCTTGATGCTGCTGCCCATTGCCTGGGACGGCCTGACCCAGATGTTTGGCCTGCGCCAGAGTACCTGGGAATTGCGCGTTCTCACCGGCACCCTCTTCGGTCTCGCCAATATCTGGTTCATCTTCCCCCTGATCCAGAAAACGCTGATGGAAGCGGCCCCGCCACCAGCGCCCGCAGATGAAGCGACTGCGCCTTATGGCCTCTCTTCCAGAAATGAGTAGTGCGCAGCCGATTTTGCAGGGCATTCCGCACGTTGCCAGAACGACCGCAGTACCGGATGCTTTTCTTGTGACATAGATATCCCATGCTCAAGCCTTACACCAGTAGGACGCCTGTAAACAACACCTGTCCCGTCTCCTGGCTACCTGCTGGCGGTGATTGGATGAGGAGCAGGGCCTGCTGGTTGGCGAGGGTAGCCGGATAAGAAAGTGTACCGCTATAGTGGCCGCTGGCATCGACACTGAACGGTAAGATATTCGTCTCTGGAAGCGGGGACAGGGTGTGATCGAAGAGGGTGGCGCTGAGCTGACCATCGGGTAGCGCGCCGCTGCCTCGAAGCGAAATGGGTGAGGCTGTGGGAGCGTTGAAGTGGGATGTGTCCAGCGTGATGCCCTGCGTCTGTGCTGCGGTGACGAACCAGAGTCCTTGCCGATCGTGCTGGATAAGGCGTTGGAGCGTGACGATGAGCCGGGTCCGGGAGTGTTGCGCGACAAGCTGTACCTGCGCGGTGTTGCCGTCATTGCTCAGGAGGCGATTCCCTCGATTCGTTGTGGGCCAGTGCAGCAGGTCGCTTGCCATCTGTTCTGCTGTCGCCAGGGGGTCGCTCCAGAGCAGAGGCTGGCCGTTGTTGGCTTGCTGCTGCAATTGTTCGGCTTCGTAGCGGCTGGCGACGGGATAGAGGCCGGGGAAGGCGACCTGCACCAGCGCACCGTTGCGCCAGGCATATTCGCGATAGATGCTCTGTTGTAGCGGTTGCTCAATCGCGCTGGCCTGCGCCGCCTGTGTGGTGTCCTGCTCGCCTGTGAGCAGTGTGTTGGCTGCGCTGATGCTGGCGTTGCCCTGGACAAGCCCGCGTTGCGCAAGCAGCGTTGTCAGTGCGGGCGTGTGGTTGCGCAGCGTGCAGCCGAAGACGTAGACATCGAGTGTTGATTGCGCGCCCGTGTTCGCAACCTGCACCAGCGTTGAGGGCTGGCCGCCGGTAAGCTGGCTCGCGAATTGGACCGCCTCCATTTGCTGCCTGCCGGATTGCAGGTGAACGACGGCGGCATAGTCGGTTGCCGTCAGCAATGCCTGGCAGGTGGTGGGTGCGCCCTGAGCATTGCTCATATGCATGATGCTGATGAAGTGGAGCAGAGCAATCAATACGAAGATTGAGCAAAGGACGGTGAGCAGTCGCGGCCTCTGATAGTAAACGCGGTTTGTACAGGTCGCCGGTATTCTTTCCTTCACGAAGATGATACGGGTTGTTGTGTTGCCAGTCTTTATCGTGTTTGCCATAGACTTTCCGCATCCCTTTCCAGAAATCTTCTCTTCTCTTTCCATTCTACAGGGGAAGCGGAAATCTCCTGATTGAAGAAGCCGTTAGCTCCTGCACCCTTTGCAAGAGAGGGCTATTTTGTAGTAGGATAGGTGTATGACAGAGATCAACAAGAACATCTCAGGCGGTGTTGTCCACGAATTGCCAGAGGACTTACGGGAGACTCTCGCTTCTGATGCGGAGGCGCTAGCAGCATGGGAGGGTCTGACGCCTCTTGCGCGCAATGAATGGATTTGCTGGGCGATCTCCGTGAAAAAGCCGGAAACCAGAAGGCAGCACGTTGAACGGGTGCGCACGGAACTCAAAGAGGGTATGCGCCGACCCTGTTGTTGGATGGGATGTGTTCACCGCACGGACAAGTCGGTAAGCCCGTCGGTGCGATGGGTACTGGAGAAACGATCTAAAAAGTCATCATAGATGATGGCTTTTCTGCAACGACACAACGACAGTGCCATCTGGACAGCGCGCCAGTCGCTATATCGGTGGCTGAGAAGAGAAGCCTGTAGAATTGGCATGCTTAAGCCTGCTGCAAATGACCCGACAGGATTTTCAGCGAGCCGTTTTCCATGCCGATGATGTAGTAGCCGGTGTAGCTTTGCGTGCTGCCATCGGTGTTTGTGGCGTTGAGCGTGACATCAAGGCGGATGGTTCCATCGGCCTGCTGCGTGGTGTTGGTGATGGCGATAATATCGTGCTGCGTGTTGGAGAAGCCGTTGACGTAATTGGCGTATGACTGCTGCTGGGCCTGCATCTGCGTGCCGAGCATAGCGTAAGCGTCCTGGTAATCCCTGTTGTTGATATCGCTGTAATAGTTCTCAAGCAGCGTTTGCGCCTGCTCGGTAAGTGGAACGGTCGTTGGAGGTGGCGTAGGAGTAGGCGTTGGGGTTGGCGTCTGCGTAGAGACCGCCGTTTGTGTGGAAGTTATGCCGGTGGGGGTTGAAGCTGCTGTGGTAGGAGTTGCATTATTGAACAGGATGCCCTCGCGTTTCGCCAGCAAGATGCCCAGCGCGCCGCCGACGAAGAGCAGGGCGACGAAGAAGAGGATCAAGGCCACCTGTCCGCTGCGATTCTGACGCCGTTGCGTTCCTGGCGCGTAAGCTGCTTCGATTGGCTGGTAGATCACGCTGCCAGGTGATGGATAGCCGGGTGAGGATACGCCCTGCGCCGGAGAACTGGCCTCGTTTGCCACTGTCGGCGCGTAGTTGGCGCCGCTGGTAGGAGTAGCGGGCGGATAGCCTGGAAAGCCGGGATAGGACGAGCGGTCGCCGGCCTGGGGAGCCACTGGCGGCAGGGGCGTGATGTAGGTTGGTTCATTCGCTGCCTGATTGGCATGAAGGATGGTTGCCCCCGGCTGCGAGATGTATGTTGGCTGCGTGGATGGCAGGGGAGTGGGCGTTGCCTGGACGGTGGGTAGCTCTGTTCCCGGCTGCGACGTGGGGTCAGCGGACGCTGGCAGCACCGCTATCGTCGGGTCGTTGGGGTGGGATTCTTCCATAGCTAAACGCGCATCCGCTGCCGCGCCGCAGCGCGGGCAGACGGCGCTGCGTGGTGGTAGTTGCAGGCCACAGTTACCGCAAAAAGCCATATACCCCTCCTTGCAATCAAGCAGCTTTTTAGCAAGTTTTACGAGCTATATTATACTCCATGAATATACAGGTTATCCGGTTTGCAGATGCGTTGTTTGACCGGCAGCGCCATTCTTCCCGTTTACTTGCAGGGGCGCGATTGATTGTGTTTGCCGCGTCGTCGTCTTCCTCAAGCGTCTTTCTGTCGGCCTCCCGGTGCCGTGAATGATCTCCTCGCCAGTTGGATGCGGCACAGGGTGCAGGGCGACCTGAATGACATCATCCATACGCTCGACCGGAACAAATGTTAGCTCGCGTAGCACCTCGCGCGGCACATCTTCCAGGTCTTTCATATTGCGCTTTGGTAATATAAACGTTTTAATTCCTGCTCTGTGGGCTGCCAGAACCTTCTCTTTGACGCCGCCGATGGGCAAAACGCGCCCGCGCAGTGTAATTTCGCCCGTCATGGCGACATCGCGGCGCGCTGCCCGTTTGGAGAGCGCGGAGATCAGGGCGGTTGCCATGGTGATCCCGGCGGACGGACCGTCCTTTGGAATGGAGGCGGAGGGCAGGTGCAGGTGGATATCATATTTCTCGTAGAAGCGACTCTCAAGGCCGAGCTGTCCGGCGCGGGAACGCGCATAGGAGAGCGCAGCCTGCGCCGATTCCTTCATCACCTCACCCAGTTGCCCGGTGAGCGTGAGCTGGCCGCGTCCTTCCATGATTGTCGCTTCTACGGTGGTCAGGTCGCCGCCGGCGCTGGTCCAGGCGACGCCGGTGGCCACGCCCACCTCATCCTCTTCCTCTGCTTGCCCGAAGAAAAACTTTTGCGGCCCGAGATAATCGGCTATTTTGTCGGCGTTGACCTTTGTTTTTGTGCGCCGCCCATCGGCCACCTTGCGCGCCACTTTGCGCATGACCGTCGCGATTTCTCGTTCCAGATTGCGCACGCCCGCCTCGAAAGTGTATTCGCGGATAATGCGCTGCACGGCCTCGTCGCTGATTTCCAGCCGTGAAGGCTTGAGGCCGTGTTCTTCCATCTGCCGGGGAATCAGGAACTGGCGCGCGATGTGCAGCTTCTCTTCCTCCGTGTAGCCGGGCAGTTCAATGACCTCCAGCCGGTCGCGTAGAGCGGCAGGGATGGTATGTAGCACATTGGCCGTTGTCAGGAAGATGACCTGTGAGAGGTTATAGGGAACTTCCAGGTAGTGATCGGAGAAGGCATGGTTCTGCTCCGGGTCAAGGACTTCCAGCAGCGCGGCTGCCGGGTCGCCGCGGAAGTCCGCGCCGATCTTATCGATCTCATCGAGGACGAAGAGCGGGTTGGTGGTTCCGGCTGTCTTCATGGTCTGAAGAATGCGGCCCGGTAACGCGCCGACATAGGTACGCCGATGCCCGCGAATTTCGGCCTCGTCGTGAATGCCGCCCAGCGAGAGGCGCACGAACTTGCGATTCAGTGCCTGCGCGATGGAGCGGCCAAGCGAGGTCTTGCCCACGCCTGGCGGTCCCACAAAGCAGAGAATAGGGCTGCGCATCGTGGTGGAAAGCTTGCGCACAGCGATATATTCCAGGATGCGCTCTTTGACCTTTGGCAGCCCGTAGTGGTTCTCTTCAAGGATGGCGGCGGCTTCACGCACATCGAGACGGTCAACGGTGGCCTTGCGCCAGGGCAGGCAGACGAGCCAGTCCAGATAGGTGCGCAGGATGCCGCTGTCGGGGGCCATAGAGGGCATGGCGTTCAGCCGTTCGAGTTCTTTGTAGGCCCGCACCTTCACCTCTTCGGGCATGCCGCTGGCTTCAATCTTCTCGCGCAGTTCCGCGCTCTCGCGCATCGCCGGGTCGCCCTCACTCAATTCGCGCTGGATGACCTTCAACTGCTCGCGCAGGAAAAATTCGCGCTGTGTCTTATCAACCTCTTGCTGCACCTGGCTGTGGATGCGATTCTCGATTTCCAGGATGTCCAGCTCTTTTGAGAGCAGGATGCTCACCCTTTGCAGGCGCTGTTCAACATTGCACATTTCGAGCAGTGCCTGGCGGGCGGTGACAGGAATATCAAGCGTGGAGACGATGAAGTCGGCCAGCCAGCCGGGTTGAGCAATATTCATAGCTGTAATATAGGCTTCGTCGGGCAAATTCGCGTTCAGCGCCGCGCATTTTTCATAGAGGGCCAGCGTGGCCCGCATCAACGCTTCCAGGGCGAGTGACGCTTCTACCTCTTCCTGTACCGGCTCTACGCGGACACGCGCAAAGGGTTCCTTTTGCGTGTAAGCAATTCGGCGCAGGCGGCGCTGACCACGCAGCAAGATGGTGGTGCTGCCATCCGGCATCTTGAGCTGGCGATCAATCGTGCATTCCACTCCCATGACATAGACATCGTCGGGGCCGGGGTCTTCGATATCTTCCTGCAGTTGTGTGACCACAAAAAGGCCGCACTTTTTGCTCACCGCCTCTTCGATGGCCCTCAGCGATGGCTCGCGTCCTACCATCAGCGGCACAACGACATTGGGAAAGAGAACAGTACTGCGTACAGGCAGCATGGGGAGTTCCAATGGCTCCCCTCTCTGTTCTGCCACCATCGCTCTATCTTGCGCGGTGCTTTCTTGCTCCTGTCCTGTAATTTCGACTTCGGGCGCCTGTTTCATAACTACTCTATCAATCCTTTTCAACGTTTCTATCGCACGTTCTCCCATTATAACGAATTTGCACTGCTGAGGCAACGACTACAGCCCCTTTTTGATATATTCTTCCGCCTGTTACAGTTCTTTTGTATGGCAGCTGGTGCAGTCAGCGAAGTGGAATGGAGCGGTAAAGAGGTTCGGGCTTTAGTGGGAAACCATCCTCCTCCTATGAGGTATTGTCCATTCCGATTACTTGTTGCGGTCAATACAGGCAGTGAGCGAAGGAAAGCCAGTTCAATGACGAAATTAGAGGAAAAACAGAGGATTTCCTGTTCTATTCGTATAATCAATCACGGACTATGAGTAAATTCGCACCTGACAGGCCTGGTACGTGCGAATATTTGACAGAATGTTGTATAATATCGCACAAGGTAGATGTATTGCTGGGGTAAGCGGGAGGCGCTTACCTTTTTTGTCTGTTGCATACAGTTTTCTGCAAGCAAGAGAGGAGAAAGGAGGAAATTGCCCGAATAGCAGGCGCTGATGTCTGTTCCTGCCTGGATGAGCAGGCTTTTTAAGAGGGTGAGCCTCGATTCTTGAGATACGGCATGGCTCAAGCAGGTCGTTTTTATTTCATTCAGGGTATGAAGAACACAGGTCACCTCTACAGAGTGACCAGAGAGGATGCATCATATGGCTTCAACAAGCATACGCGAAGTCACATCCCAGGCTGCGCTCGAAGAAAAGAAGAAACTCAGAAAAGAGTTTAACTACTTCGACATGATTTTCTACACCCTTTCCGCACTCATTGGCCTCGACACGTTAGGGGCCTTTTCTGCTAATGGCGAGCAAGCCCTCACCTGGGTAATCATCGCTGCTATCACGTTCCTTCTGCCGTATGGTCTGCTGACCGCCGAGATAGGCAGCACCTTTACCCAGGAGGGCGGGATGTACGAGTGGTGCAAGCTCGCCGGGGGGCGCTTTTTCGCCGCTATCGGTTCGATGCTCTACTGGGTCTCCAACCCGCTCTGGGTTGGCGGTTCGCTGGCTGTAGGCGCCATTGCCGCCATCAAACTCCTGTGGTTTGGCAGCCTGAGCTTCAAATTTGGTGGCAGTGTTGTCAGCGACGCCATCGTCGAAATGCTCATTGCCCTGGTCTTTATCTGGGGGACAACCTGGTGCGCCATCATGTCCTTGAAGTTCGGCAAGTGGCTCTCCGTCTTTGGTTCCTATATCAAACTCAGCCTGCTTGCCGTCTTTGTGATTCTGGCGCTGGCGTTCATTATCAGCGGCCACTCTCATGGCACGAACCTCAACCCCGCCAACCTCATCCCTTCCAACTTTAGCTTGATTGTCAGTGTCATCCTGCCGGTGATCATTTTCCAGTTCGTTGGCTTCGAGTTGCAGAATGGAGCCGGTGAAGAGATGCACAATCCACAGCGCGATGTGCCGCGCTCAATTATTCGTGCCGGCATTGTCGCGGCCCTGGCCTACGCGCTCTTCCTCTTTTTCATCCTCATGGCTCTGCCTAAAGACCAGCTTTCCAACGTTGGCAGCTTCCTCAGCGCCTTTCAGAGCGTTATCACGGTCATACCTGGCCCGCTCGCTACTGTGTTAGGCTGGTTTGTCGCTCTGGCCTTTGTACTTTCTCTGGCTTCCAGTGGTGGCACCTGGATCATTGGCGCTGACCGCACGTATGCCATGTCGGCGCTTGACCGTACGGCTCCCATGCTCCTGGGACGTTTCAGCGGCAAATATGGAACTCCCATTGCCGTCAATACCATGTCCGGTATAGTTGCGACTCTGACGATGGCCGCAGCTATTTTAATCTCGTCGTTTTCCGGCGGCACACTGGCCGCGCTTTTCAGTGTAGTGATCGGGTTCACGATTTCGACAACGACCCTGTCGTACCTCTTCATCTTCCCTACCTACCTGATCCTGCGCTACAAGTATCCCAATATACGTCGCCCCTATAAAGTTCCCGGCGGCATGGTTGGGGCCTGGATCGTCACCCTCCTGCCGACGGCCTATGCCGCCATTGGCAGCTACTTTATCCTGATCCCGGCCACCATCAGCGTCAGTGGCATTGACAAGACAACCTATATCATCACCCAGTTTGCGGCTTTAGCGGTCATCTTCGCCCTTGCCGTCGTCTTCTACATCTGGGGGCATCTGGAGAAGCGCAACCAGGATGTGGTCGTCGAACTGAATCTGGAAACCGATACGGAAACCCAGATCGGCGGCGCGGTCGGCGGCGACTGATCGCCTCTGCGGTTGGCTGGCCTCCTTTCGGCCCCTGTGCTATGCTTGTGAGAGAGACAGAAAAACACGTATAGCACAGGGGATTTTTATGGACGTAAAAGAAAAGAAGCTATCATTGCTTGCCGCCGCTGCGGGCGCGCTGGCGCTGGCTGGCGGAGTGGCGCTGGCCGTGCGAACGTATCGGCGCCCGCGAGAGACGATGAACGCAGTTCTGCGTGGCGGGTTATTGCTGGCGGGGGTGCGTGAGGGAACTATCGATGTGGGCCTGCCCATGCATTACTACACGGCGGGAAGACGCGGCCGCCCGATCATTCTCATTCATGGCCTCGGCGGCTCCGCCGAAAGTTGGAGCGCCCTTATGCCGCTTTTGAGCAGAGATTTTCTTGTCTATGCCCCCGATCTGCCGGGCTTTGGCCAGACCCCTGTAGCCCCGGAAGGCGTCTCGGTTGCTACCTATGTTCTCTACCTGGAACGTTTTCTTGATGCGCTGGGCTATCCTCGCGCCATTCTCGCCGGCAACTCGCTCGGCGGCTGGATCGCCGCTCGTTTCGCCGTGGAGTATCCTGAGCGGGTTGACCGTCTGTACCTGCTGAATAGCGCCGGGCTGCTGCGCGAATCGACAAACCCGCCCTACGCGGCTGATCGCGAGGGTGCGCGTCGCATCATGAAGCATCTCTGGGGCTATACGTTGCCTGTTCCCGGCTTCATTCTCGACGCTATGGTGCGCAACTCACAATCACCGGCCTATAAGCAATTTCTTGAGCAATACAATCCTGCTGAGGAACTCGATAGCGTGCTGGGGCAGATACAGGCCCCGACGACGATCATCTGGGGCATGCGTGATGGAATATTTCCATTAACTTGCGCTCATGACCTGCATACCGGCATCCCCGGCTCAGAACTCATCTTTCTACCACGTGTAGGACACATGGCCCAGGTGCAGGCTCCCCTTGCCGTTGCCCGTATCATCCGGCATACTGCCTTGCCTGATGACGCCTGCTGACCTGTCTGGGCGTTTCACCCTCTCTTTCTGGGAAATATCTGCAACATCGCCTGCTCCCCTTTATAAATACATTGAAAATCGGCGATGTCTGAGGTATAGTATCTCCAATACGATGCCTGGCTGATAGCTACACATGAGGTTATAGTGGAATTCGTTGGAAAATGTCAAGCATCGTTGTTCTGGCTGTATAGAGCGCAATCAGATCATGGATATTTCCTGTAAGAGGTAAGAGGTTATGGATGTATTTGTTTTTTCTGCTCTGGGGGTAGAGCAAAAGAGCCTGGCCGATCCACTGCGTATCTTTATTATCGATCATCATGAAATTTACCGGCATGGTCTGCGCGACTTGCTGAACAGTACGGAAGAATTTCAGGTGGTCGCGGAATCCGTTCGGTTTCAGGATGCTGCCCGGCAGGTCGTCAGCTTGCCTGTTGATACGATATTAATCGATCTTGAACTTCCCGATGTGCAGGGGATGGAGGCTCTGCACCGCATGCGCGAGCTGGTGCCGTTTCTGCGTATAGTCATTCTGACCGACACTCTGCGCGAGGATCTGTTGCTGGAAGCGATGCTGGTCGGCGCGAATGGCTACCTGACGCGCGAGCTGGTTGCCACAGATATTGTAGCGGCATTGCGGGGCCTCAAGCGCGGCGAGCTTGCGCTTTCTCCCGCCCTGGCAACAGCGGCCATTCACCTGCTGGCGGAGTCTGCACGCGATCTGGATAGCCGCCTGCATACCTATCTGGGCAGTGAGGCGGGAAAGATGCGGGCCTTGCAGTCGAACGCGGCGGAGGAGGCCAGCGTGTCCGTCGCCCCGCATCCCCTGCTTTCCCTGCTGACTTCTCAGGAGCATCGCGTCTTCCAGTTGATGCGTCAGGGCTTGAGCAATAAGCAGATTGCCCTGCAACTTTCCATCTCGCCCTTTACGGTAGGCAAGCACGTGCAGCATATCCTGCGCAAACTGGGCGTGGCGAACCGCACGCAGGCTGCATCGGCAATTGTTGCAGCCCCGGACACAGTCATCGATTGGTAGGCAGCCAGAGGTAGGGAGGCTTGCATGTGAAACTGCTGTTTATCGATACGGACCACGAACTGATCACGATGGTTGGTGGCTGGCTGAGGACACTGGGCTACCAGGTTCATTGCGCTTTCACTATCGAGCAGGCAAAATCCGCATGGTATAAGCAACAGCCAGACCTGGTGATTATCGATGCATGCTTCGGCGAGGGCAGCACGCTGTCACTCTGCCGTGAGATGCGCAGCAAGCATGACGCGCTGGTGATGGTTGTGGCGAATAGCAAGAGCATCGACGAAGAGATACGCTGGCTGGAAGCCGGGACAGATGATTTCCTGCGCAAACCCTTTTATCCATCGCAACTGCTGGCTCACATTCGCACCCTCGGTCGCCGCATGCGCTGGACGCTAGAACATCGTCCCTCCTCAATCATTACAGTTGGCCCTCTACGGGTCGATTCGCTGCATAATGAGGTGACAATCAACGGCAAAATGTTGCGTCTGACGCCGACTGAAAGCAAGTTGCTTCACCTGCTGGCGCTCAATGCCAACGATGTCTGTACTTCCAGTCAGATCGTCTCGTATGTCTGGGGCTATACAGGAGATGCGGATTCCTGCCTGATCAGAGCCCATATCCGCCACTTACGGCAAAAGATCGAACCCGACCCGGCTGCGCCGCGTTATATCCTGACCATATCCGGCGTTGGCTACACCCTGGCATCCCCTGTCGATGAAGAGATCAGGGTGTAGCCCGGTGCCGGGAAATGGTGTCTATAGACGCATAATCCAGAAGGCGTGTGCCTCCGTACCTTAGAGCCTGTTTGAAAAGGGGTGACAGCCGGGAGATGGAGGAGGTACACTTGGAATATGAACACAAACCAATTGTACCCAACCGATCTGACCGACCGTCAGTGGGATTGTATCAAAGACCTGATTCCT
>Ga0209810_1001494_pt1 | contig 34663 bp, 28 predicted proteins | sample Coa_R1_7_FD_187159 | JGI IMG/M metagenome (GOLD analysis project Ga0209810, IMG submission 187159) | Surface soil microbial communities from Centralia Pennsylvania, which are recovering from an underground coalmine fire - Coalmine... | ecosystem: Environmental > Terrestrial > Soil > Unclassified... | reverse complement strand
CAGTTCGCTCACTGTTCGGCGCTCGGAGGCGCTCAGCCCTATCGACGGTCGGCGCGTCCCGGGTAACCACCGGGCCTCGCAGAACTCATCGTGGACTTCACGGCGTCGAGCGAGCAGGGCGATGGCCTGGTGGCACCGCGGGGGCATCGGCGACTTCGTTCTCGTCGCCGACATCCATAGGGTGCACCAGTGAGCACGATCGACCGGGCAGAGGCCGACCTCTGGCGCCTGAGCGCGATGGAGCTGGCCGCCGTCATCCGGTCCAGGGAGGTTTCGAGCCGGGAGGTCGTCGAGGCCCACCTGAGGCGGATCGAGGCGGTGAACCCGCAGGTGAACGCCATCCCGGTGGTGCTGGCGGAAGCGGCGCTCGAGACGGCGAAGACGGCCGATCGCAGGGTCGTCGGGGACGTAGCGCTGCCGCCGTTGCACGGCGTCCCCTTCACGGTCAAGAGCAACCTCGACCTGGCCGGCACACCGACCACGCACGGACTCAGGGCGATGGCTGGGGCTTACCCGAAGCTCGACGCTCCGGCGGTCGAGCGCCTGAAGGCCGCGGGAGCCATCCCGATCGGCCGGAGCAACATGCCCGACTTCGCCATCGGCTGGCACACCCAGAGCCAGCTCTACGGGGCGACGCTCAACCCCTGGGACCGCTCGAGGACGCCGGGCGGCTCCACCGGCGGTGAGGGCGTGGCCCTCGCCACCGGTATGAGCCCCCTGGGCCTGGGCAACGACACGCTGGGATCGCTCCGGTGGCCGGCCCAGTGCTCGGGAATCGCCGCGCTCAAGCCCACGCTGGGCCGCGTTCCCGACGCGACGAGCCTCGACCCACCGTTGATCGTCCCGGTCGGGTTGCAGCTCGCGGCCGTCAACGGCCCGCTGGCGCGGCGGGTCGCCGACCTGCGCGCCGCCCTCCACGTGCTGGCCGGCCCGACCTGGCGCGATCCCTGGTCGGTGCCGGCGCCGCTCCTCGGCCCTCCACCACGGCGGCCGATCCGGGTCGCGGTGGTGCTCGACCCCGCCGGCCGGGGCACGGCGCGGCAGGTGCGGGACGGCGTCCGCAAGGCGGCGGGGGCCCTGGCCGACGCGGGCTACGCGGTCGAGGAGGTGGAGCCGCCATCGATCGAGGCCGCCGCCAGATGCGTGCTGGACATGCTCGACCTGCAAGCCGGTTGGAACCTCTTTCCCCTGCCGGTGGGCGATGACGCGAAGCGCTGGCTCGCGGTCTTCTTCGAGGTGCTGGGCGAGCCGGAACCGCTGGCCAACGCACTCAGTTTCGTCACCAGGCACGCCCTGCTGCGGGCCTGGGGTGAGTTCCAGGAGACGTACCCGCTGATCCTGGCTCCGGTGGGGACGGACCTCCCCTTCAGGGTCGGCGCCGATCGGACGCCCGCCGGGGTGGCGGACAACCTCCGCGTCATGCGCATGGTCATGGCGGTCAACGCGCTGGGGCTGCCGGCGGTGGCCGTTCCCGTGGGCGTGGGGGAGGGGCTCCCGCAGGTGGTTCAGCTGATCGGCCCTCGCTACTGCGAGGATCTGTGCCTGGACGCCGCCGAGGTGCTGGAGGAGAGGTATGGCACCGTCACTCCCATCGACCCCCGTTGACCCGGCGGCCCTGACGCCCAGGATCGCGGCCATCCTGAACCGCCATCCGGCGGTGGGTCTGGCCGTGGGCGTGGTCCGCAACGGCTCGCTGGAGTTCTTCGACGTACACGGGTTCGCCGACCTCGAGGCGAGGACTCCGGTCGACGAGGACACCGTGTTCCGGATCGCCTCCATCACCAAGACCTTCACCGCGGTCGCGGTGATGCAGCTGTGGGAGCGCGGGCTGATCGACCTGGAGAGACCCGCCAACGATTACCTGAGGGCGTACAGGCTCGTGCCCAGGAAGGCGCGCTTCCGGCCGACGACGGTCCGGCAGCTGCTCACGCACACGGGCGGAGTGCCGGAGCAGGCGCATCCGTGGAAGATGTTCTCGAAGGACTACGGCCAGACGTTCGCACCGGGAAGGACGGTGCCGACGCTGGCCGAGTACTACGGCGGCGCGCTCCGGGTGGCGGTCGAGCCGGGAACGACCTTCGTGTACGGCGACCACGGCTTCGCCACGCTCGGTCAGATCGTCGAGGACGTGAGCGGGATGCGGCTGGACCGCTACCTCCGTGAGCACGTCTTCGAGCCGCTGGGCATGGCCGACAGCGACCTGCTCCGCTCCGCGCGCGTGAGGCCGCGCCTCGCCACCGGGTACAGGTTCAGGTCGCGCGGCCCTGGCCCGATTGTCGACAGGGAGCCGGTCACCGCGGGTGCCAGCTCGATCTACTCGACGCCGCGCGACATGGCGCGCTACGTCGCGGCCCTGCTCGGCGGCGGCCGCAACCACCACGGCGCCGTACTGAAGCCCGAGACGGTGGCCATGATGTTCGCTCCGCAGTACCAGCCGCATCCGAGCATCCCGGGCATGGGCCTGGGGTTCTTCCGCGCCGACCTGGGCGGCCACGCGGCGGTGGAGCACCAGGGGATCGTTCCCGGTTTCAACTCGCAGATCTGGCTGGCACCCGAGGACGGTGTCGGGATCGTCGCCTTCACCAACGGATCCCCCGGAGCCGTCTTCTGGATGGTCGCCGAGTTCGCTCAGCTGCTGCGTGAGCTGATCGGGGTGCCGGACGATCCCATCCGGCACGACCTTCCTCAACACCCGGAGGTCTGGGGCGACGTCTGCGGCTGGTACGCGCCACTCGCGCCGGCCACCGATCCGCGCTCGAGGGCGTTCTTCGGCGCCGGAGCCGAGGTGTTGGTGCGGGGCGGCCGGCTTCGCCTGCGTCTGCTCACACCGGTGCCCGTGCTCTATCGAGGCTTCGACCTGCATGCGGATGACGAGGACGATCCCTACGTCTTCGGGGTGGACCTCTCCGCCTGGGGTGCGGGCAAGGTCCGCGTGGCCTTCAACCGCGACCCCGAGGGACGGACCAGCAGCTGCGCCCTGGACCTCATGCCGATCACGCTTCGGAAGCGGCCGGACGGCAGGAATCCCAGGCGCTGGGCGACGGCCGGGCTCGGGGCGGTGGGCGTGGGGCTCGCCCTGGCGGGCCTGCGCTCCGCGCTCGGCCGGAGGCATCGGGATGGGTAGCGCGTACGACCTGGCGGCGGCGGTCACCGAGATTCGGAACCGCTGGCCCACGGTCGGGTTGGCGTTCGGGGTCGTTCGCGGCGGACGGCTGGAGGCGTTTCACGCCCAGGGTCTCGCCGACATCGCATCGGCGAGGCCGATCACCGAGGACACCGTGTTCCGGATCGGCTCGCTGACCAAGACCTTCACCGGGATCGCGATCATGCAGCTGTGGGAGGCGGGGCGCGTCGACCTCGACGCGCCCGCCAACCACTACCTGCGTGCCTTCAAGCTGGTGCCGGGGAGACCCGGCTTCCGGCCGGCGACCGTGCGTCATCTGTTGACGCACAGCGCAGGCATCCGGGAGGTGCTGCACCTGAGGGGCCTGCTCCAGACGCGGCGTGTCCTGGGCGAGGCGATCCCGGCCGGACGGCCGGTGCCGCGTCTCGCCGAGTACTACCGTGGCGGTCTGCGCATCGATCTGGACCCGGGGACCGCGTGGATGTACACCAACCACGGCTTCGCCACGCTCGGCCAGATCGTCGAGGACGTGACCGGCGAGCCGCTCCACCGCTATTTCCGGGAGCACATCTTCGAGCCGCTGGGGATGGACAGCACCGACCTGGTCCGTTCCGAGCGGGTGAGGGCACGTCTGGCCACGGGCTACGAGCTGCGTTCCCGTGGAGCGCAACCGGTCGACTGCGAGCTGATCACGGCCGGGGCCGGCGGGATCTATTCCTCGCCACGGGACATGGCGCGCTACCTGGCCGCCCTGCTCGGGGGCGGCGCCAACGAGCACGGCTCGGCCCTCGAACCGAAGACGCTGGCCTCGATGTACGAGGCGCACTACCGGCCCGATCCCCGCCTCCCGGGCATGGGGCTGACGTTCTGGCGTGGTGGCCTGGCCGGCCATCCGACGGTCGAGCACAGCGGCATCGTCCCCGGCTTCGACTCCCAGATCCTGCTCGCCCCGGGCGACGGAGTCGGGGTGATGGCCTTCGCCAACGGCGCCAGGCAGGGCATGTTCTGGCTGGTTCCGGAGGCGGCGAGGGTGCTGCGACGGGTGCTCGACCTTCCCGAGGACACCGTTCGTGACGACCTCCCCCACCATCCCGAGATCTGGGGCGAACTCTGCGGCACCTACCGGCTCCTGGCCGCGCGGACCGATGCCGCGAAGCTCAGCATGGGGCTCGGCGTCCAGGTCTTCGTACGTCGGGGACGGCTCACCTTCCGCGTGTTGAGCCCCATCCCGGCGCTCTGTCGGGGTCGCGAACTCCATCCCGACGATCCCGAGGATCCGTACGTGTTCCGCACCGAGTTCCCCCTCTTCGGCGGGGAGACCAGCCGGGCCGTCTTCAGCCGCGACGCCGCGGGCGACGTCGACGGGCTTCACTTCGACCTGGCACCGATGTCGTTCCGGAGGCAGGGGACGCCGAACGGCACACGTCGCCTGACGGCGCGAGCTTCACCATGAACGCCGCCGTCGGCGGCCGCGCAGGCCCCGCCGGTGAGGACCCATCGGCATCGCGCGCCGCCGCGGTGGCGGATCACCCGGGCTGAGGGCCGGCACCGACGGTGGTCCCCATCGCGAGCATTTCCGGTGGACCGCCCGACCGGCAAGGGGTCCCGTGGAGGGCGAGCCGCGCTCGCCGCGACCCGGTTCGTGCTGCCCTCATCGCCCCGGCCCCGCCGTCCGAGCGAGCTCGGCCCAGCGTCGCCTCATGCCCGCGGCGAGGACGTCGACGTCCGGGCAGGCCGCCGCGTCGGCGTTGACGAGGAGGCTCAGGCGGCCGCAGTAGGACAGCGCCCCGAAGGCCAGCGTCAGGTTCCCGGCCAGGCCGATGATCGGCATCAGGTCCTCGACCCTGGCGCCCAGCACGTACAGCGTGACCGAGGGACCGGGGACGTTGGTCACGAAGAAGTTCGCCATCCGCTGGCGCTCGGTGAGACGGCGGACGAGGCCGGCCGCGGCCAGCCAGCCGAACAGGGCCTGGCCGGAGGCGGGGTGTTGCCCGGCCCTGGCCGAGCGGCTGGAGGCGGCGATCCGCTCCAGGTGGCGGCCCGGGTCGGGCTCGTCCAGGGGCAGGCTCACTCGGATCACCCCGGAGGCGTTGCCCAGGTCGCGCGCCCGGTCGGCTCCACGCATCGCGACCGGGACCATCACCTTCAGCTCCAGCCCCGTCACCCGCTCGCCGCGGCTGGCGAGAAGGTCGCGGACGCCCCCGGCCACGACGCACAGGGCGACGTCGTTCACCCTGGTGCCGTGGGCGTGGCCCACCGCTCGCGCGGTGTCGAGATCGAGGTGCACGACCCGGACCCGGCGGGCCGGCCCGGGGAGCGCATTGAGCGAGGTGCGTGGGGCGCCGGACCGGTCGCGCAGCATGGCGGCGAAGTCCCGAAGCGTCCGGGCCAGTCCCCGGGCTAGACGAAGGGGGTGGCCCAACGTGGACGTCACCGACCCCGCCAGGCGACGTACGTTGTCGCCGAAGAGGGCGAGGACCGCGGGCGCCGGCGCCGGTCTCCATTCCGTGGAGGGGGGATCGGGAGCGTCGGGGTCGAGGTCGAAGAGGGAGGTCATGAGCGCGATCGCCCCCAGGCCGTCGGCCACCGCGTGGTGGAGCTTGAAGAGGATCCCCAGCCGGCCGCCTTCCAGCCCGGTGAGGAACCACAGCTCCCAGAGGGGACGCGACCGGTCGAGCGGCGCTGCGACGAGGCGCTCCGTGGTCCCGAGCAGGCCGGCCTCGTCGCCGGGCGCGGCCACCGGTGCCGTGCGCACGTGGTGCTCGAGCGAGAAGCTCGGGTCGTCGATCCAGAGCGGTGGACCGCAGAGCGGCGGCACCCGTCGCATCGTCCGCCGCAGCTCCGGAACGCGGACGAGTCGGGCCTCCAGACGACGCCGCACCTGCTCGAGGTCCAGCCGGCCGCTGGCGTCCAGGAGCGGTCGTGCCTCGACGATGCAGAGGCCGGCCACGTGCTCGGGGGCGTTGGGGTACTCGAAGCGCAGAAAGCTTCGATCCGCGAGGGAGAGGCGTGGATACCGGCTGGACATCTCGTGCTCTGCTTCGAGGCTGAGGGTGGGCGCGTTCGAGTTCAAGGGCCGGTGGCCCCGTCCCCTCCGGGCCGGCCGGGGCGGTCACGGGATCCCGCTCGGCTCCGCCGCGCGGTGCCGGCCCGCCGGGGTCGTGGTGTCGCCTGTCGTGGTTGGATCCCGCCCCGGATGTCGATCCGGCGTCTCCTCGTTCGACGTCCGAATAGGGGCCCCGATGGGGGCCGAACGACCCGTGGAGGTATCCCGATGCGGTTCATGGTGATCGTCAAGGCGAACGAGGACACGGAGGCGGGACGCCTGCCCAGCCGCGAGGAGCTGGCGGCGATGGGCAAGTTCAACGAGGAGCTGGTCAGGGCGGGGGTGATGCTGGCGGGCGAGGGGCTCCATCCCAGCTCCAGGGGGGTGCGGATCACGTACTCGGGGGACGGACGCTCGGTGGTCGACGGTCCCTTCACCGAGACCAAGGAGCTGATCGCCGGCTTCTGGCTGATCCAGGCTCGCTCCATGGAGGAGGCGGTGGAGTGGATGAAGCGGGCGCCGTTCCAGGAGGGCCAGGTCGAGATCCGGCAGGTGTTCGAGGCCGAGGACTTCGGGGAGGCGTTCACCCCCGAGCTGCGGGAGCAGGAGGCTCGGCTCAGGGCCGAGGTGGAGCGCCGCCGCAGCTGAGCGGTCTTGCGGTCGGGGGCGCCGGGGTGGTCCGATGGATCCGTCGTGGCAGCCCCCGACGCGCGGCGCGCGGTGGAGGCGGTCTGGCGGATCGAGTCGGGGCGGCTGATCGCCGCCCTGGCCCGGACGGTGGGCGACGTCGGTCTGGCCGAGGAGTTCGCCCAGGACGCGCTGGTCGCCGCCCTCGAACGCCGGCCGGCGTCGGGCCTTGCGGGCACGATACAACGGTGCTCTCGGTTGGAACGGGGGCTGGCGCAGCCCGGCAACGCGCACGGTTCGGGACCGCGAGGCCCAGGGTTCGAATCCCGGGCCCCCGGGCGTTTCTCGGGTACGAACCCACCGACGTGGGACCAGCTCGCCGCAGAGGGTCGGCAGGCGACTACAGCGGGCGACTACAGCCAGTACCGCCGGGCCAATCGTCCCTCGCCTGCGGCCCCGTGAGTTGAGGCGAGACCAAGGCGGGAGCCGCGGGAGCGCTCGGCGCCCGCGGCTCCGCGTCCGACGGTGCAGGCCGAACGGACCGGGGTCGCGTGATCCATCACATCTGGAGCGTGATCAGACCGGCCGCACCGGCGGCACCGGAAAGGCGTGGATCTCGGCCCCTACGGCCTTCGCCGACTGCACATCACCTGACCTTCCGGCAACGGGCGGATGGCCTCTCCGAGGCCGCCCGCCTCCGGCCGGGCGCCAGGGTTCCGCCCCAGCTGAAGCTCCTGAACGCGGGTGCCCAGTGCGGGCCGATCCGCGGCGTTCGGCAGCCGTACTGGTGAGGCTCCGCGCCCGCCAGGGGGGTGAGAACCGTGCCGTGACCACCATGGCGGATGGTCACGGCGGCCAAGGGGTGACCTGAGCGGCAGCGACACCATCGTGGTGATGTCTGGTGGTTGGTCGCATCGCTGGTCGGGCATGGAGGGTTGGGGTCGTCGATGACGGAAGACGACGCAACGGATCTCCTGCATGCCGCCGCCGGCGTCGAAATGTACCGCGGATCGGTCGTCCGCTTGGATGGTCGCCCGAGCGCTACGAGTCCTGGCTCGAGACGGTCGCCGAGCGGCGGTTGCGTTCCGGCGCCTTCCCATCGAAACGGGCACAGGTGCCGTCGCCCTGGGCGTGATGCAACGAAGCGCGCGAATCGAAACGAGATCCGGCGAACGTCTCGCCGGATCTCGTCGATCGTCTCTACACGCAGCCCGAGCGAAGGCCACGGCCGGCGGTGGCCGGCGGATTGGCGCAGAGCGCGCTGACGCCGAGCAGCGAGCTCGTCTGACCATCCGTGTAGTTGCCGTTGGCGCCGGGGAAGCCAAAGGCGACCGAGTCCGTCGAACCGGGTGGGGCGAAGCCCCAGGCGTACTCCTGCACTCCGATGCTCGGCAGCCATACCCAGTTGCCGTCGACGACGGGCGACGGACAGTTCCAACCGCAACTGGCCGGCTCTCGACTGGTGTTGGAGCACGAGTCAGCCAGCGCGGAGGCTGGCAGCATCGCCGCCGACACCGCCGCCAGCAATCCGACTATCAGCTTGCGCATCTGCGATCTCCTGGAATTCGAGTCTGTCCTATCCTGTCGCTCGACGATCATGGCCGCGCCCCCGCCGGCTGCCGGTCGCCCGCAGGCGGCCCGATGATCGCCGGGCCATCGAGCCAGACGTTCTCCCGACTGATCGGTCCCTCCCGAAGCTCCCAGACGTGAAGCGTCCGGACGCTGATCCTCCGGCCGTGCCCGGGGATACCGAGGAACTGGTCGCGAACCGTCCTCGTCCAGTCGTGCTCGATCACGCGGACGTCGTCACCGCAGGACGCGCAAGTCGGTACCAGCTCTTCGGTTCGGATGTTCGCGGTCGGGAAGTCGTAGAAGCAACGCGTGGCCCGGGGACCGTGCGGAGGGCCGTGGGAGGCGCCGACCAGGTCGTGTTCGAGGTCTCGTATGCACGTGGCGACGCAGTCGGCCCTATCTCCGATGCTCTCCGCCGCGAGGCGCTGCTCGATCAGTCCGTTCGTCTATGCCCGCTCAACGGCCATCCTCCTCATCTCCTATGCGCTTCGGGCGTTGCTCGGATGGTCGGCTCCACCGTGAGCGTGGTCAACCCCGCATGTGAGTGGTCTTCGCCGCCGCAGGCCCCTCATTTGGGGGGGTGACCCGGGTGGCAGCCGTTCACCGACTGACGAGATGCAAGCTCCGCGTGCAGCGGCCGCCGCCCAGGTGCTCGCCGAAGCGGCCCCGGACATCGTCGCGTGCTCGACGTTCTCCGGGGGCGGCCGGCGCAGATCTGGTCCAGCCCACCCCAGTGGCGCCTGAATCGGGAGATCCACCGCCGCACCGATGTGGTCGGCGGCTTCCCAACCGGGGCGGCCTCTCGCGCCCGGCGGGCGCCGTCCTGGCCGAGCAGGGCGACGGGCGGGGGTCGCCCGCCGCTCCCGGAGCCGGGAGTCGCTGGCTTCCCGACGGGGCCAGCGATGGCGCCTCTGGCCCTGGTCAGGGAGTCCCGGTGACACCGGTCTCCAGGGCCGCCAACCCCATCCGTGATGATGCCAGTAACGATGGGGTGCGGCGCTGCCCGGTCGGCAACGGCCCTTTCCACCTCACCGGCCGCCGCCGCGACGGCTCCCGAGCCTGCCGGCGGCACGCATCCTGGCTCCGCCGGGGGGCAACGGTCGATGAGTGCCCGTCCGAACCGACCCGCCGGCCCCGAGCGCGTGAGATACCGGTCGGTCAGACCGTCTCCCGGCGCTCCTCCCCCGGTGAGCACGACCTGGCCGAGCACCACTGCGAGGTCGGCGGGCTGCAGTGCTGCAAGCTCGGCTCGGGCATCGAGCACGACGATGAGATCGTCCTGAGCACGCGCTGCTCGGCCTCCAACCGGGTGCCGGGAGGTGATGCCACTGTCCTAGGACCCCTGCTGTCACCCAGGGCGACCACGGTCTGCATCCGTCCACCATTCGACCTGACGTGGCCGAAATCTGCGGACAGCCCGCCCGATCATGGCCGTCGGAGTGCGGTGGGCTCCAGGCCCCGCCCAGCCACGATGTGGCATCGCTCATGGGCGAGCCGTCCACCTCGACGGTCCCTCACAGGTCCGACCAGCTCACCGTCTCGGGGTCGACGAGGAAGGGGTTGACGACCTGGAGCCCATCCACGTCCTGGCCGTGCTGCATGTCCTCGCTGAGGAGATACCCGCAGCCGGACATCTGCGCCGCGGCCAGGATGAGCGCGTCCCAGAGCCCAAAGCCGAACCGTTCCTCGATCTGCCACGCACGCTCCAGCACCGTGGCGTCGATGGCCAGCGGCCTCCAGAGCAGGAGATCCCGAACGTCGGCCCGCGCCATCTCTGGGCTCAGCGGGGTCCTGATCCTACGAGTCGCGGTCCAGTAGTACTCCTGGAGCACCTGGAAGCTGGTGCGGCCCTGTCTGGTGTCCCAGAGCCGCTCCAGCCATCGCCGAGCACGTGGCTGCTTCTCGGGCTCGCTGTCATCCCGGAAATAGATCAGGACGTTGGTGTCGACGAAGTAGGGCGTCGTCATAGATCTCCTCGCGGGTGGGGTAGCGATCGCCGGGAGCCTTGCTGAGACGGGCCGACCTGCTCAAGAAGCGGTGCTTGGCGGTCTCGTACTCCTCGTCCAGGCGCATCTGCTCCTCGAGCAGCCGGCTGACCAGGCGCGAGAGGCTGATGTTCTGGCGTGCCGCCGCCACTCGGGCCCAGCGGGCGACCCGCTCCTCGAGGCTGATCGTGACGTTTTTCACGAAATCAGTGTATCACTGGAATCGTGATCAACGACCTGCAGTGGGCGCCGCCGCGTCGCCCGCCCTGAGCGGATGTCGCCCCGGATGTCGATCCGGCGTCTCCTCGTTCGACGTCCGAATAGGGGCCCCGATGGGGGCCGAACGACCCGTGGAGGTATCCCGATGCGGTTCATGGTGATCGTCAAGGCGAACGAGGACACGGAGGCGGGACGCCTGCCCAGCCGCGAGGAGCTGGCGGCGATGGGCAAGTTCAACGAGGAGCTGGTCAGGGCGGGGGTGATGCTGGCGGGCGAGGGGCTCCATCCCAGCTCCAGGGGGGTGCGGATCACGTACTCGGGGGACGGACGCTCGGTGGTCGACGGTCCCTTCACCGAGACCAAGGAGCTGATCGCCGGCTTCTGGCTGATCCAGGCTCGCTCCATGGAGGAGGCGGTGGAGTGGATGAAGCGGGCGCCGTTCCAGGAGGGCCAGGTCGAGATCCGGCAGGTGTTCGAGGCCGAGGACTTCGGGGAGGCGTTCACCCCCGAGCTGCGGGAGCAGGAGGCTCGGCTCAGGGCCGAGGTGGAGCGCCGCCGCAGCTGAGCGGTCTTGCGGTCGGGGGCGCCGGGGTGGTCCGATGGATCCGTCGTGGCAGCCCCCGACGCGCGGCGCGCGGTGGAGGCGGTCTGGCGGATCGAGTCGGGGCGGCTGATCGCCGCCCTGGCCCGGACGGTGGGCGACGTCGGTCTGGCCGAGGAGTTCGCCCAGGACGCGCTGGTCGCCGCCCTCGAACGCTGGCCGGAGTCGGGCGTCCCGAACAACCCGGGCGCCTGGCTGATGGCTGCGGCCAAACGCCGTGCCATCGACCACTGGCGGCGGCGGGAGCGGCTCGACCGCAAGCTGGAGCAGCTGGGCCGGGGCGCCGCCGGGGAGGAGGCGTCGGCGCCCGACTTCGACGCCGTCCTCGAGGAGTCCGAGATCGGTGACGACCTCCTCCGGCTGATGTTCACGGCCTGCCATCCGGTGCTGCCCGCCCAGTCCCGGGTCGCGCTCACGCTGCGGACACTGGGCGGGCTGCGCACGGACGAGATCGCGCGCGCCTTCCTGGTGCCGGAGGCGACCGTCGCCCAGCGCATCGTTCGCGCCAAGCGGGCGCTGGCCCAAGCGCACGTCCCCTTCGAGGTGCCCCGCGGCGGGGAGCTGGCCTCCCGCCTCGCCTCGGTGCTGGAGGTGGTCTACCTCATCTTCAACGAGGGCTACGCGGCGACCGCCGGCGAGGACTGGGTGCGGCCGGCGCTGTGCGAGGACGCGCTCCGCCTGGGCCGGGTGCTGGCCGAGCTGATGCCGGAGGAGCCGGAGGTCCACGGCCTGGTGGCGTTGATGGAGATCCAGGCCTCGCGCCTGCGGGCCCGGGTCGGGCCTGGGGGCGAGCCGGTGCTGCTGCTCGACCAGGACCGGGGCCGCTGGGATCAGCTGCTCATCCGCCGGGGGCTGGCCGCGCTGGAGCGGGCCGAACGGCTGCCCGGGCCGCCGGGGCCGTACACGCTGCAGGCCGCGATCGCGGCCTGCCACGCCCGTGCCCGCACCGTCGAGGAGACGGACTGGCCACGGATCGCCGCCCTCTACGCGGCGCTCGCCCGGGTGGCGCCCTCACCGGTGGTGGAGTTGAACCGGGCGGTGGCGGTGGGGATGGCGTACGGGCCCCGGGCGGGGCTGGAGGTGACGGACGCCCTCACCTCGGAGCCGGCGTTGCGCGCCTACCATCTCCTGCCCAGCGTCCGGGGCTACTTCCTGGCCGGGCTGGGCCGGGACCGGGAGGCTGCGGTCGAGTACGAGCGCGCCGCCGCCCTGACCCGCAATCGGCGGGAGCGGGCGCTGCTCCTGGAGCGGGCGGCCAGGGCCCGGGCCCGCGCCGGGTGAGCCCCAGGCCTCGCCCGGCTCGGCTGCGGTCGGTGCCCGGCGACACGGTGATGGAGCTGCTTCGCGAGGCCAACCGAGAACTCCACCCGGAAGCGTGGCCGGGGCCGGTCGCGGCCTCCGGCGGGCCGCCCGCGGCGCCCGGACCGGACCGGCCGGCGGATGAGAGACTGGTTGGACGTGGCCCGGTCCTGGCCGGCGCGGCTGAACCGCGCCCTCGCCGCCGTCTCCGATGAGCTCCGCGCCCAGGAGGGTCCGCTCGTCCCCTGGGCCTTCCCCTCCGGGGCCGAGATCGACCGGCCCCTCCGTCGCCTGCCCGTCTTCCTGGCCGTCGTGGCCCTGGCCACCGGCGTCTGGACCTACCTGGTCGAGCCGCGCCCGGTGCGGCCGGCCCACGCCCTGGCCTCGGCCCTGGCGGCGCTGGCGCTGGTGGCGGTGCAGGCCCTGGCCTACTCCCCGCCGGGGAGGAGCCGGCGCGCGCGCCCGGTTCTGACCGTGGCCCTGGCGGGGGTGGCGATCGTCCTGGTGGTCCTGCAACGCTGGTACGGGCCGGGCCTGCTCGGCATCCTCCTGACCATGGTCTGGGCGGCCAGGATCGGCATCCCCGGGGTGCCGGTGGCGGCGCTGGCCATCGCCGGCTACCTGACCGCGGTCGTGCTCGGGTCGAGCGGCCCCGCCAACCCCTGGGGCCTCCCCTACGCGGTCGCGGTCCTGGCCATGATGTACGCCGGTCCGATGCTGGGCCGGCGTGATCGCCGTCGCCGCCTCGAGCAGGCGGCGGCCGAGGAACGGGCCCGGCTGGCGCGCGAGGTTCACGACGTGCTCGCCCACACCCTGACCGCCCTCGCCGTGCAGCTGGAGGCGGCCGCCATGGTGATGGAGGAGCGACCCGGCGATCCCAGGGCCCGGGAGGCCGTGGTCCGCGCTCAGCGCCTGGCCACCGCCGGCCTGGAGGAGATCGGGCAGGCGGTGGCGGCGCTCCGCGGCGACCACCCGCCGGGGCCGGAGTCGGTGCCGCGGCTGGTGGAGGAGTTCGAGCGCCGGACCGGCGTCCCCGCCCGGTTCCGACGGGAGGGCGAGCCCTGCCCCCTGCCGCCGGAGGCGGCGCTGGCCGTCTACCGAGCGGCCCAGGAGGCGCTGACCAACGTGGGCAAGCACGCCGAGGCCGAGGAGGTCACGGTCGGGCTCCGCTACGTGGGCGACGGGGTCGAGCTGACCGTGGCTGACCGCGGCCGGCCCAGGCCGGCGCTCGCCTCCTCGGGCTACGGGCTCATCGGGATCCGTGAGCGGGCGGCCCTGCTGGGGGGCCGGCTGGAAGCGCGGCCGACCGCCGACGGTTTCCTGGTGCGACTCTGGGTGCCGCGATGCCACGCGTGATCGTCGTCGACGACGAGACCTTGGTCCGGGAGGGCCTGGTCACCATGCTCGAGCTGATGCCGGGGATCGAGGTGGTGGGATCGGCGGCCGACGGGGAAGAGGCGGTGGAGCTGGTGGCCCGCACCGCTCCCGACGTCGTGCTCATGGATCTCCGCATGCCCCGCTGCGACGGGGTCGAGGCCACCCGCCGCATCCGATCGGAGCATCCCGGCACCCAGGTCATCGCCCTCACCACCCATGCCGACGATCGCTCCATCCTCTCCGCCGTCGAGGCCGGCGCCCGCGGCTACCTGACCAAGCACTCGGGCGCCAGGGCCATCCGGCAGGCCATCGAGACCGTCCTGTCCGGGGATGCCGCCCTCGAACCCTCGGTCCAGGCTCGCCTCCTGGAGGCCATCGCCGAGGGGCGAACGGCCCGGCGACGCTCGCTGCCCGACGGTCTGACCCCCCGCGAGGCCGAGGTCCTGGGCCTGATCGCCGACGGGCTGAGCAACGCCGAGATCGCCCGGCGGCTCTTCGTCAGCGAGGGCACGGTCAAGACCCATGTCAACAACCTGCTGAGCAAGATCGGGGCCCGGGACCGGGCCCAGGCCGTCGCCTACGCCTTCCGCAAGGGCCTGGCGGGGGGCGAGGACCGGGAGTAGAGACGGTCTCTACCCCGGGATAGAGGCGAGAAATCCAACCCGGCGCCGATGTGCGCCGGGGTCACCCGCGCCAAGACTGGGGGCATGAACGGCCATGACGCCGACGGCGGGGAGGCCGCCGTCTTCGAGGAGGTGGTCAAGCGCTACGGCCAGGTGGTGGCGCTGGACCGCCTCGGCTTTCGCGTGGAGCGGGGGGAGGTGGTGGCCCTGCTCGGCCCCAACGGCGCCGGCAAGTCGACCGCGGTCGACATCCTGCTCGGCCTGCGTGCCCCCGACTCCGGACGGGTCCGGGTCCTGGGCGTCCCGCCAGCCCGGGCGGTGGCCAGCGGTCGGGTGGGCGGCATGCTCCAGCGCGGCGGGCTCCCGGCCGGGGCCCGGGTGGGCGAGGTCCTGGACCTGGCCCGGGCGCTCTACCCTGAGGCCCGCGGCCGCGAGGAGCTGCTGGACCTGGCCGACCTCGCCGGGCTGACGGGGCGGCGGGTGGAGACGCTCTCCGGCGGGCAGGCGCAGCGCCTCCGCTTCGCCCTGGCCCTGGCCGGTCGCCCCCGCCTGCTCTTCCTCGACGAGCCCACGGTGGGCCTGGACGTCGAGGTGCGCCGCCACTTCTGGGCGATCGTGCGGGCGGTGGCCGCGGACGGGACCGGGGTGCTGTTCACCACCCACTACCTGGAGGAGGCGGACGCCAACGCCGACCGGGTGCTGGTGCTCGATCGGGGGCGCCTGCTCCGGCAGGGCACACCGTCGGCCGTCCGGGCGGCGGCCTCGGCCCGGGTCGTCCGCTGCACCCTGGCCGGGGCCACCCCCGACCGGCTGCGCCGGCTGCCGGGGGTGGTCGACGTGGTGGTGCACGGCGACGACGTGACCATCCGCTCCACCGACGCCGATCGCACCGTCGGCGCCCTCTACGCCCTGGGGAGCGAGGTGCGCGACCTCCTGGTCACCGGTGCCGGGCTCGAGGACGCCTTCTTGGTCCTGACCCGGGGTGAAGCCCCGGTGGGCGAAGGAGATCGGAGGTGACGGAGATGCTGGCCTACGTCAGGTTCGAGGTGGTGCGCGTCCTGCGCAACGTTCGCTTCCTGGTCTTCACCGTCGTCGTCCCGGCCCTGCTCTACCTCCTCTTCGACGGCATCTATGGCGATGGCCGGGTGGGGGAGGTCGCCGTCGGCGTCTACCTGCTGGTGGCCATGGCCGCCTACGGCGCGATCGGGGCCGCCCTGAGCGTGAACGGCTCGGCGCTGGCCACCGAGCGCGCCAGCGGCTGGCTCCGTCAGCTCCGCGTCACCCCGCTCTCCGACCGAGCCTGGCTGGTGGCCCGGCTGGCGCTGGCGCTGGTGGCGGTCGCCCCCGGCGTGCTGGCCGTCTCCCTGTGCGCGGCCGTGGTCGGTCACGTCGGCCTGGATCCGGCCCGGTGGCTGGCGCTGGGCGGGCTGCTCCTGCTCGGTTCGCTGCCCTTCGCCTTCCTGGGCATGCTCGTGGGCCTGCTGCTCGACGCCCAGTCCGCGCAGCCGGCCCAGGTGCTGCTGCTGATGCTGCTCAGCTTCGGGGGCGGGCTGTTCTTCCCCGTCTCGGTCTTCCCCTCCGGCATCCGGCCCATCGCCGAGAGCCTTCCCTCCTACCACCTCCTCGTCCTCGGCCAGGAGGTGGTCGCCGGCCGGCCGCTCTCGCTCGACCAGCTGGCCGGCCTGGCCGGCTCGATCGTGCTGCTGGGGGCGCTGGCCCTGGTGGCGTGGAGGCGGACGGACCGGGCGGGAGCGCGGGAGGCGCGGCCGGAGCCGGGATCGGCCTGAGGCGCGCCGGGGGACCGGACGGAGCCGGGATCGGGCGACGCCCCTCCTGGCCCGCACCGACCACCGGCGGGGTCGGCCGCGCCCCGGCTCCGCGGCCGAGCCCGGAGGGCGAGGCGGGCTCGGGGGTCGCTCTGGGCCGCCTCGTAGACTGCCAGGGTGGTGGCCGAGACCGCCCCCCTGTCCGGCCGGACGGCGTGGGCCCGCAGCCTCCCGACGCCGCTGAGGAGGTTCCTCCGCACGGAGACGGGGAGCGCCGCCGTGCTCGTCGGCGCGGCCCTGGCCGCCATCGCCTGGGCCAACCTCGACGCTTCCTCCTACGCGGGCGTCTGGGGAACCCCTCTCTCGATCGCGATCGCGGGCCGGGGACTGTCCGAGGACCTGCGCACCTGGATCAACAACGGCCTCATGGCCTTCTTCTTCTTCGTGGTGGGGCTGGAGGCGCGCCGCGAGCTGGACCTGGGCGAGCTGCGCCAGCGGCGCCGGATGGCGCTGCCGCTGCTGGCCGGCATCGGGGGCATGGCCGCCGCCGTCGCCGTCTACCTGGCGGTCAACGCCGGCCGGGCCTCGGCGCACGGCTGGGGGGTGGCGATGTCGACCGACACCGCCTTCGCGCTGGGCATGCTGGCGCTGGTGGGGCCCCGCCTGCCGGACCGGCTGCGCAGCTTCATGCTCACCGTGGTCGTCGCCGATGACATCGCCGCCCTGATCGTGGTCGCGACCGTCTACCCGACCGGTCTCGCCCCGGGGGCGCTGGTCGTCGCCCTCGGGTTGTTCGCGGCCGTGCTCCTGGCCACGTTGCTCCGGGTTCGTCACGGGCTCGTCTACGCCGTGCTGGGGGTGGCGGCCTGGGTCGCGGTTCACGAGTCCGGCGTCGATCCGGTGGTGGTCGGGCTGGCCATGGGCCTCCTCACCTACGCCGCCCCCGCCTCCCGCACCGACCTGGAGCGGGCGACCGATCTCTTCCGGCAGTTCCGCGAGCAGCCGACCTCGGCCCTCGCCCGTTCGGCGCGGGTCGGGCTCGAGTCCGCCCTCTCGCCCAACGAGCGGCTGCAGCAGCTCTACCACCCCTGGACCAGCTACGTGGTCGTGCCCCTCTTCGCGCTCGCCAACGCCGGCATCCCGGTCGACCCCGGCTTCCTCGCCCGCGCCTACACCTCGCCCATCACGCTCGGGATCGTCTTCGGCTACCTCCTCGGCAAGCCACTCGGCATCGTCGGCTCCTCCTGGCTGGTGGCACGGCTGAGCCGGGGCCGGCTCCAGCCGCCGGTGGGCTGGGCCGCGGTCGGCGGCGCCGGCACCGTCGCCGGCATCGGCTTCACCGTCTCGCTCCTGGTGGCGGCCCTGGCCTTCCGGGGGCCCGAGCTCCAGGAGGCCAAGCTCGGCGTGCTCACCGCGGCGCTCTGCGCGGCGACGCTGAGCTTCGCCGTCTTCCGCCTCACCGCCCTTCTGCCCCCGCGCTTCCGGGCCCGCGCCCTGCTGGGGACGGCGGAGCTGATCGTGGACCTGGCCGACCCGGTCGATCCCGAGCGCGATCACATACGCGGGCCGATGGACGCGCCCGTCACCCTGGTCGAGTACGGCGACTTCGAGTGCCCTCACTGCGGGCAGGCGGAGCCCGTGCTACGGGAGCTGCTCCAGGGCCACGGCGACCTCCGCTACGTGTGGCGGCACCTGCCCCTGAACGACGTCCACCCCCACGCCCAGCTGGCGGCCGAGGCCTCGGAGGCGGCGGCGGCGCAGGGCGCCTTCTGGGAGATGCACGACCTGCTGCTGGCCCGCCAGGACGCGCTCCGCCCCGACGACCTGATCGGCTACGCCAGGCAGCTGGGGCTGGACGTGGAGCGCTTCGCCCGCGACCTGCAGCGTCACGCCGGCGCGGCCCGGGTCGCCGCCGACGTCGACAGCGCAGACGTGAGCGGGGTCTCGGGCACGCCTACCTTCTTCGTCAACGGCCGCCGCCACCACGGCGCCTACGACGTCGACTCACTGTCGGCGGCGGTGAAGGCGGCCCGGGCGCGGGCGAGCCTGGGCGTGCCGGCCGGGCCGGATCGGACAGGGCGGCCGCGCCGGCGGTGAGGGCGGCTCAGCCGCTCGAGCCGCCCAGCCGGCTCCGGAGCCGGTCCTGGTCCTCCTCTTCGTCCGGGGCCAGGCTCCTCGCTCGCTGGACCCAGAACTGGCGGTGGAGCCGCAGTCGCTCCAGCTCCAGGCCCAGGACCCGCTCGTCGTAGTGGGCCTCCAGCGAGGCGGGGGGAGGGAGTCGCCGCCGTCCCTCCTCGGCCGTGGTCAGGATCTGCTCCTTGAACTCCACCAGCCGGTCGTAGACGATCGCCCAGTGCCGGGCGTCGTCGGCGAGGGGGCTGCGCGGGTCCTCGCCGGGCAGCAGCACCGGGACCAGCTGCTGGTGCCGGCCGGCCAGCTCCGCCTGCCGCCGGGCCAGCTCCCTGACCCGGTGCAGGAACTCCTCGATCGACCGGTCGTCGGGCACGTCCATGCTCGGAGGTCCCTCATCCTACGGGATCGGGCCCGGTCGCCGGTCCGGGGCGGGAGGTGGGGCCCGCGCCCCTCCCGGAGATGGGATGATGGAGGTGCGGCGGCAGGGCGCCGGCGAGACCGGGCGGCTCGGAGAGGAGGGTCACGGTGACGACGATCTACGTGGCGGCGGACGACGACCTGCTCTGCGTGCGCCGGAGCGGTTCTCGGTGGGAGACGGAGCGACGTCTGGAAGGGCGGCGGCCGCGCTGCCTCGCCGTCGATCCCCTGCGGCCGGAGCGGGTCTGGTGCGGCACCGCCGGGAACGGCCTCTGGCGCAGCCTGAACGGCGGCGCCAGCTGGCGGCGGGCCGGGGCCCGGCTGGCGACGGCCTCGGTGTCGGCCCTCGCCGTCAGTCCCAACGAGCGGGCGGGCCCCGACGGAGTGGTGTACGCGGGAACCGACCCGAGCGCCCTCTTCCGGTCCGAGGACGGGGGCGTCACCTGGGAGGCGCTGTCCGGCATGCTGGCGTTGCCCTCGACGCCGAGCTGGAGCTTCCCGCCCCGCCCCGAGACCAGCCACGTCCGCTGGATCGCGCTCGACCCCTGGGAGGCGGGCACGCTCTACGTCTGCATCGAGGCCGGGGCCCTGGTCCGGAGCCGGGACGGCGGCCGCACCTGGAGCGACCGGGTCCCCGATGGTCCCCGGGACACCCACACCCTGGCGGTCCACCCCCGGGCGCCCGGCCGGCTCTACTCGGCGGCCGGGGACGGGTTCGGTATGCCCGGCCGCGGCTACAACGAGAGCCACGACCGGGGCGAGACCTGGAGCCAACCCGACCGGGGCATCGAGCGTCACTACCTGTACGGCCTCGCCGTCGATCCCGGCGACCCGGGCACCGTTCTGGTCTCGGCGGCCACCTCGCCCCGGACGGCGCACGATCCCGCCTCCGCGGACGCGACCGTCTACCGCCGCTCGGGCGACGGTCCCTGGCGGGAAGTCCGCGAGGGGCTGCCCGAGACGAAAGGAAGCCTGCGTGCCTTCCTCGCCGCCACCCCCGCCGAGCCGGGGACCTTCTACGCCGGCAACAACCGGGGCCTCTTCCGCTCGACCGACGCCGGGCTGAGCTGGGAGCGCATCCCCACTCCGACCCCGGTGGCGGCCGATCACGCCATCGCGGCCTCGGCCTGAGGGCGCGATCATCCCGGGACGCCGCCGGCCGGCTTCCTGGAGAACGCCCCGCGACCGCGGCTCGATTCCGGCGGTGGCACCCGGGCCGGCGCCTCATCGCCGGCCCCGGCGTGGGGGGACCGGACGCCTGCTAGGATCGGCCGGGGTGGATGTCGAGGCCGGCTCACCGTGGACGGTGGGCCCGGTTCCCAGGGAGCGCCGGGAGGCGGCCCTGGCCGGGGTCAGGGAACGGGGCCTGGAGGCGAGGCTGGCCGAGGTCGCCGAGACCCTGGCCGCGGGGGCGCCGTCGCCGTCGGAGGCCGCGGTCCTGGGGCTGGCCGAAGAGGCCGGGACCGGGGTGCCGGAGGTCTACTGGCTGGCGGTGACGGCCCGTTGCCGGAGGCCCGACGTGGCCGAGGCCCTGGCCGCGGTCGAGGCCGCGATCGGGGGTGGGGACCGCCCGGCCGATCAGGAGCCGGAGCTGGAGCGGCTGGCGGCGCTCCTCCTTCCCTTCACCGGTCTCGACCTGGACGAGGCCCTGGGCAACGCGCACCTGTTCGTGATCAACTTCCCCCTTCCGGGCATGGCCCTGGGTGACGTCGACCAGCGCGCGGCCCGCTGGCTTGCGCAACTCCTGGACACGACCGCGGTCAGGCGGCAGCTGCGTCGTCTCCTCTCCGGCCTGGCCGAGGTGTGGGAGCGGGACCGGCCCGGGGCGGCGGCCGTGGTGCGGAGCTGGTCCGCCGGCGACCCGCCCGCGGATCCCACCCAGGATCGGCCCTGGATGGGGGCCATGCTCGGTCTCGCCCGTTCCCAGCTCTGACCCTCAGACGGTCGAGAGCGCGGCCTTGACCCGATCCGGGGTGAAGGGCACCTGGCGCAGGCGTGCCCCGGTGGCGTCGAAGACGGCGTTGCCGAGGGCTCCGGCGATGACGGAGATGCTGGCCTCGCCGGCGCCGAGCGCCGGCAGCCCGGGATGGTCGATGAGCTCGATCCTCACGTCGTCGGGAAGCTCGGGGAAGGTGATGATGGGATAGGAACTCCAATCGACGCTGAGCACGCCCGAGCGGTCGAACCTGACCTCCTCCTTCAACGCCCGGCTGAGCCCCTGGACGATGTTCCCCTCGATCTGGTTGCGCAGGCCGTCCGGGTTGATGATCACGCCGCAGTCGTGGGCGACGGCCACCTGGTCGACGGTGATGGCCCCGCTGCCCGTGTCCACGGTGGCGGTGATGACCGCGGCCACGTACGACGAGGTGCCCTCGTAGTGGACGGCCGCGATCCCGCGGCCCCGGCGCCGGTTCCCGCCCTGGCCGCCCGCGGGTGATGGCCGTGTCCTCCATCCCGCCGCCTCCGCGGCCCGACGGATGACGGTGGCCAGTCGGGGATCGCCGGTGTGTCGCAACCGGAAGTCGACCGGGTCGGCGCCGGCCGCGGCCGCCAGCTCGTCCATGAACGACTCGTTGGCGAACGTGTTCTGGAGCCGGCTGGGGGAGCGCAGCGGACCGGTGAACAACCAGGGCTGGTAGACCCCGTACGAGACCACTTTCTGGTTGGGGAAGGCATAGGATGGCATCGAGTTCAGGCTGTCGTCGCCCAGGGGCGGCCAGGACGGCGGCGACGGCGGCGGTGGTGGTTCCGGGAAGCCGGCCAGCACGCCGGCGGGCAGGTTGCCGGGTGGCCCGGGTCGGTTGCCCCGGTTGGCGGTCCAGCCCTGGTAGCTCCAGCCCACGATCCGCCCGCTGGCATCGAGGCCGGCTTCGAGCTGAATGACCATGGGCGTGCCGAAGTTCTCCCAGGACATCTCGTCGGCGCGCATGTGCTGGACCCGGACCGGCCGCCCCACCGCCTGGGAGAGCAGGGCAGCGCTCAGGGAGACGTCGTCGGCCCCGTTGAGCCCGTAGCAGCCGGACCCCTCCACGTAGACGACGCGGACGTTGTCGGCGGGGAGGCCGAGCAGGGTGGCGAGGGCATTGCGCAGCTGGTACACCCCCTGGGTGCCCGACCAGACCGTGGCCTGCCCGTCCCGGACGTCGGCCACCGCGCAGGAGGGTCCGATCGAGCCGTGGATCTGGTAGGGATGGGCGTAGGTCGCCTTCATCACCCTGGCCGCCGAGGCCAGCGCGGCGTCGACGTCACCCACCACCGACAGCACCTTGGTGTTGTCGACATGGGCCGAGGTGATGGCTTCGTAGAGCGACTGCTGGTCGGGCAGGGCGGCCTTGTCGGTCCAGCTCACGCGCAGGGCCTGGGCGGCGGCGATGGCCTGCTCTTCCCGTCTCGCCACCACCCCCACGAAGTCGTGCCTGGTCACCAGCTGCACGAAGCCGGGGAGGTGCCGGACCGATGACTCGTCGACCGCCTGCAGGGTGGCGTTGGCGATGGTGCCCTGGATCACCTGGGCCCGCGGGGTGGGCGTGGAGACCAGGGGCGAGGGCCGGACGGGTCGGACCACCCGGCCGTGGAGCATGCCCGGCACCTTGACGTCCTGGACGTAGGTGAAGGTGCCGAACACCTTGGCCGGGATGTCCTCGCGGCGGACCGACTTGCCGACCACGGTGAAGGTGCCGGGGTCTTTCAGCCGGGGACGCGCCGCCACCTTGGCGGCGATCGGTTTCCCGCCCACCAGGGCGCCGTACGACACCTTCCTGCCCGGCTGGTCCTGGAGGTGGACCACGCCGGCGGTCACCGCCAGCCGGTCGGGGGTGGTCCCCAGCCTGGCCGCCGCCAGCTGGAGCAGGGCCTCGCGGGCCGACGCGGCCGCCTGCCGCACGCCCCGGGCCCACTGCGTCCTCATGCTCTGGCTGCCCGCCGTGTAGCCTTGGTCGACCGTCTTCCCGGTCACGCCCTGGACCAGCTTGATGGCCGAGAGGGGGACGTCCAGCTCCTCGGCGACGATCTGCATGGTGGCGGTGGCGACCCCGGTGCCCAGCTCCACTTTGCCGGTGAAGACGGTCACGGTGCCGTCCCTGGCGATCGCAAGCCAAGAGGAGACCTGGTCGGGCGAGGGCGGAGCGGTGGGCGGGAAACCGCCGGCGGCCAGGACCGGACGCGGCCAGTTGGGGAGGGGCAGGCTGACGGCCACCACCAGGCCGCCCATACCCCGAAGGAAGCCCCGCCGCGAGGTGGTGAGCTGCTCGAGGTTCATCTCGCGTCCCCCTCTACGCGCTGATCACGGCCTTGACGGCACGCAGGATGCGGTAGTGGCTGCCGCACCGGCACAGGTTCCCGGCCAGGGCGCTCTTGATCTCCGCGTCGGTGGGTCTGGGCTTGGACTTGAGGAAGGCGGCGGCGGTCATCAACATGCCGTTGATGCAGTAGCCGCACTGGGCCGCCTGCTGGTCGATGAAGGCCTTCTGCAGAGGATGAGGGTTGCTCGGGGTTCCCAGGCCCTCGATCGTGGTCACCTGGCGGTTGCCGACGCTGTCGACCCGGGTGACGCAGGACCTGACGGCGACGCCGTCCAGGTGGACGGTGCAGGCCCCGCACTCGGCCAGTCCGCAGCCGAAGCGCGGGCCGCGCAGGCCGAGCTCGTTCCTGAGCACGTAGAGGAGGGGGGTGTCCGGTGCCGCGGCGACCGGGTGATCCCGTCCGTTGACGTTGACGGTGAGGCCGGTGCCCCGGCTCCGCTCCACCAGGTAGGCCGTGCCGCCTGCGACCGCGGCCGCGGCGGCGACGCCGGCGGAGATGAAGGCTGCCCGGGGCACGCGCCGGGGCCCGGCTCCGTCCCCGTCGCCCGAGTCGGCCGCCGGCGCCCGCGCAGCCTCCTGGAGGTCGTCCCCCGGTCCTTGCTTCATGGCGCTCATGCTCCTCCCTCCCGCGCGTCCGCCCGCCTCCGGACACCCTTGACGCGCGGGCGGCCGGACAGGGATGACGCCATCGAAACAACGTCAATCGTATAATATATGCGTATACCGGTCGTGCAGGATATGTGAAGTACCGGCCGGGGAGGGAGGAGGCTCATGGGGGGACGTGACGGGCGTCAGGGGTCGGAGGAGCGCGATCTCCACCGGCCGTCGGTCAGCCGCCGACGCCTGGTGGCCGCCGGAGTGGGGGCGGCGCTGGCAGCGGGGGCGGCTGCGGTCCTCGAGAGTTGCGAGCAGGGCACCCCGACCGGGACCGGGGGGGCCATCGAGCTTACCATCAACGGCAAGAAGCACACCATCCGGTCGGCCCCCGACACGCCCCTGCTCTACGTGCTGCGGGATGAGCTGGGGCTGGTCGGCACCAGGTTCGGCTGTGGCCTCGGCCAGTGCGGCGCCTGCGCGGTGCTGATCGGGGGCAGGGAGACCAGGTCGTGTATGACCGTGGTCTCCGGGATCAAGGACGAGATCACCACCGTCGAGGGGCTGCCGGCGCTCTGGGTGCAGAAGAAGGGCCTCACCGGGGCGAAGGCGGCGCAGGCCCTGCACCCGGTGCAGCAGGCGTGGATCGAGGAGCAGGTGCCGCAGTGCGGCTACTGCCAGAGCGGCATGATGATCATGGCCGTCGACCTCCTGAGTCGCATCCCCCATCCCACCGAGGCACAGATCCGGAAGGCCTTCACCGACACGCCGCCCTCGGCCCACCTCTGTCGCTGTGGCACGTACGACAGCATCATCCGGGCCGTCCAGCGGGCGGCCAGGTCGATGGCGTAGGAGGGTGGCGATGAGCCTCACGACCAGCTGGACGCTCAGTCGGCGGGATTTCTTGAAGGCGGGTGGGGCGCTGGTCGTCACCTCCGCCATCTCGACCTCGCCCCTCGTCGAGGCCCTGGCCGCCGCCGACCCGTATCCCGCGCTCGACCCGACCCAGCTCGCCACCTGGCTGGCGATCAAGGCCGACGGCACCGTGATCGCCCGCAGCGGTCACGTCGAGCTCGGCCAGGGCAACCAGACCGCCCTCGCCCAGATCGTGGCCGAGGAGCTCGACGTCCCCTTCGCCCGGATCAGCATGGTGCTCGGCAACACCGACCAGACACCCGATCAGGGGGTGACGGCGGGGAGCACGACCATCCGGCTGGCGGGACTCCAGCTCCGGCAGATCGCCGCCGAGGGCCGAGCCGCCCTCCTGAAGCTGGCCTCCGAGCGCCTGGGGGTGCCGGCCGACCAGCTGCAGGTGAAGGACGGGGTGGTGAGCGCGGGCTCCCGGCACGTGTCCTACGCCGACCTGGTGAGGGGGAAGGTCCTCACCGCCGTCGCCCCCATCTCGGTGCAGAACTACGGCGGGTTCGGGATGAGGATCGTCGGGACCGCCAGACCCAAGGACCCCTCCACGTACGCGATCGTGGGCAAGCGGATCCCGCGGGTGGACGTCCGGAACAAGGTGCTCGGCAAGCCCGTCTACGTCCAGGACGTCAAGGTGCCGGGCATGCTGCACGCCCGGGTCATCCACCCCAAGGGCATCGGCTCGACGCTGGTCTCGGTCGGCTCGCCCAGCGTCCCCGGCGTCCGGGTGGTCACCAGGGGCAACCTGGTCGCCGTCCTCGCCGAGCGCGAGTGGGACGCGATCAAGGCCGCCCAATCGCTGCCGGTGACCTGGTCGGATTGGAACAAGCTGCCGTCGAGCGACGCGGTGTACGGTGTCCTCCGCACCCTGCCCACCCGGGACAAGGTCCAGACCAACCGGGGCGATCCGGGTGCCGCCCTGGGGGCGGCCGCGCAGACGCTGACCGCGACCTACCAGACCCCGTTCGAGAACCACGGCATGCTGGGTCCGAGCTGCGCGGTGGCGGACGTTCGCCCCGACGGCAGCGTCCGGGTCTGGTCGGCGACCCAGTACCCGCAGGGCCTGCAGCGGGACGTGGCCCAGCTGCTGGGGATCTCGCCGGACCGGGTCGAGGTGCTGCGCGCCGAGGGCCCCGGCTGCTACGGGCGCCTCAGCGCCAACTACGACGACGCCGCCACCGAGGCGGTGGTCCTCTCCCAGGCGGTGGGGCGGCCGGTGCGGGTCCAGTGGATGCGGGCCGACGAGCACATCTGGGAGCCGCACGGCCCCGGCACCGTCCACGACCTGACCGCGGGCCTGGACGGCTCCGGCAACGTCGTCGCCTGGAAGCACGAGGCCTGGATGCCGACCAACAGCGACAGCACCGAGCTGGGTGCCGCGCTCTCGGGCAAGCAGATGAAGGGCACGGGCATCGGCACCTGGACGGGGCCCAACCTCTACACGTTCCCCAACGCCCTCGACGTGGCGCACGGGCTGCCCGAGCTGGCCGCCGCCGACTCCCCCTACGGGTTCGGGCTCCGGACCACCTACCTGCGTTCGCCCGGTCAGTACCAGATCACCTTCGCCCAGGAGTCCTTCATCGACGAGATCGCGGCCAGGGTCGGAAGCGATCCGCTGGACTTCCGGATCCGGCACCTCGCCGATCCCCGGGCGATCGCGGTGCTACGGGCGGCGGCGAAGGCGGCGGGCTGGAGCAGCCGCCCCTCGCCGCAGCCGGGGGCGAGCCCCCGGGCCGGGGGCAGGACCGGCCAGGGGACGGCGCTGGTGCTGCGCGACGGGACCTACGCCGCTGCCGTGGCCAGGGTCTCGGTCGATCCCGCGACCGGCAAGGTGAGCGTGCAGAGCGTCACCGTGGCCCAGGACGCCGGCCAGGTCATCAACCCCACCGCGGTGGAGCACCAGATCGAGTCGGCCGTGCTCCAGACCACCAGCCGGGCGCTGCTGGAGGAGGTCACCTTTGACGGGAGCAACGTCACCAGCGTCGACTGGTCGAAGTACCCCATCTTGACCATGGCCGACGCGCCCAGGGTGCAGGCGGTGCTGATCGACCATCCCGAGATCCCGCCCACCGGGGTCGGCGAGGCCAGCGTCAACGTGGTCGCGCCCGCCATCGCCAACGCCCTCTTCGACGCCACCGGGGTCCGGGTCCGCACGCTCCCCCTGCGGGCCGATCGGGTCAAGGCCGCGCTCCAGGCCAGCTCGTAGGAGCCCCGTCGGCCTCTCCGCCGCCGGCGCGGCGGACGTCGCCTGCCGCCATCGCCCATGATGTGAGAAGACGAGGTTGCAAGTGATCGAGATCGGAAGGAGACCGTGGACGTGGATCGTGCTGGTCAGCCTGGTCGTGCTGGGCGCGGTGGGGTGTGGCGGTTCCGGCGGCCCCGGTGGGTCCACCGGCGGTGTCGGCGGCTCGGCGGGCTCGACCGGCAGTTCCCACGGCATCCGGGTGGTCATGACCGAGTTCAAGTACTCGCCCAGCACCATCTCGGCCAGTGCCGGGACGGTCACCTTCGACCTCGTCAACCAGGGCCGCACCGCCCACGACATGGTGGTCGCCGACTCCTCGGGGAAGGTCCTGGGCAAGAGCAGCCTGGTCGGGGCAGGCCAGGAGGCCGAGTTCAGCGTCCAGATCCCCCAGCCCGGCACCTACCAGGTCTACTGCGACCTGCCCGGCCACCGGGAGGCGGGGATGACGGGCACGCTGGACGTCGGCTGATGGCCGGGAGGGGGCGCCTCCGGAGATGAGTCTCGGGAGGCCGAGAGACGGGGAGCGCCCCACGCCCTGGGCCGTCTGTCTCGTGGCCGGGGCGCTGGCGGCGCTGGGCGCCCAGTTCGCCCTGGAGGGCTGGGCCGAGGCCAGCGAGATCGGCCACTGGATCCAGCATGGGGTCATCTTCTGGTCGGGGGTGCTGGTCGGCCTGGGCATCCTCCGCCTCTACCAGCTGGGCGGGGGCCGGGCCTGATCGTGGGCCTGCCCCGGCCGCCGGTCCCCGCTCCGGCGGGCCGGACCGGCGGCCGGTCTTTCTCCACGACCGTCTCGGCTGGTGGCGGACGGCCTCGGTGCCGGGGCTCGGCCTGGCCCTGGTCGCGCTCGTGGCCGCGCTCTGGCTCACCGGCCTGCCCTACCTGGCGGTCCGGCTCGGCCTGCCGGCGCCGGTCCCGCTCGTGCGGGTCGACGGTCCCCACGCTTCGATCGGGATCGGGCTCGCGGTCGTGCTCGCGATCAAGACCGCGCGCCTGCGCCTGCGCGTCCCCGTGGCCGAGGTCCCGGACCTGCTCCCCTGGCAGCGCTGGCTGTCGTCGAGCCTGCTCTTCCTCTACGCCCTGGTCCTCCTCAGCGGCGCGGCGACCGCCCTCGCCTGGCCGGCCCCGGTACGGCGCGACCTGGTCGACCTCCACCTCCTGACCTCGGTCTGGGCCGGTCTCGCCACCCTCCTCCACCTACTGGCCCGCCGCCGGCTGCTGCCGGCGGTGGTGCGGTGGCGATCGGCGGCCGTGCTGGGCCTCCTCCTCGCCCCCGGGCCGGGCGCGGCCGCCGTGCCCGGCGCCGTGGCTCCGCTCACCCAGCTTGGCGAGGGCTCGACCTGGACCGCGATGGGAGCGCCGCGGTCGTCCTTCTACCGTCTGCTGCCGCTGTCCGAGCACCGTCTGCTGGCGGCCGGCGTCGGTCTCTGGCTCAGCCGCGACGACGGGCGGACCTGGAGGGCGGTGCCCGGGCCGGGAGGTGCGCTCCTCTTCTCCCTCTCCAGGGGGGCGGGGGGGAGCGTCTACGCGGCCGGGCCGGACGGGCTCTTCGTCGCCGACGACGCCGTCGGCCCCTACCGGAGGCTGGCCGTCCCCACCTCCGAGGTGGACGCGGTGCTCTGGGACGCCCGCACGGGCACGCTGTGGGTGGGCGGCCGGGGGGTGTGGCGGCGGTCGGCCCCAGGGACCTGGGTGCGGTCCGATGCCGGCCTGCCCGCGGGCACGGTGTGGGCACTCGGCGAGGACCGGGGCCGGCTCTACGCCGCCGCCTCGGACGGCGTCTACCGTTGGGAGGGAGGGGCCTGGGGGCGGTCGCTCCGCCTGCCGGCGGCGGTGATGGTGGAGGCCCGGGGAGGTCGGCTCTGGGCCGGCTCCATGGGCGGTGGTCTCTGGGTGCGGCGCGATGGGCGCTGGCAGGTCTCGGACGCGGGGATGGCGGCGCACGGGTCCTCGGGCATCCACGTCCCCGCCCTGGCCCTGGCCGGCCGGGAGCGGGCGTTCGCCGGCAGTATGGGGGAGGCGGTGTTCGCGAGCCTGGACGGTGGCGCCAGCTGGTACCCCTTCGGTCCCGGCTTCCAGCCGGGCGGGATCTGGTCGATCGTCGTCCTCCACGGCCGGATCCTGGTCGCCACCGACACCGGGCTCTTCGCCTATCGGTTGCCGTCCACGGCCCCTCCCGGGCCGGGATGGTGGCTGCTCCTGGCCGCCTCGGCCCCGGCGGCCGCCCTGCTCGCCCCGGCGCTCCGCCCCGCTTCGACAGCCGGCGACGGCCGTGGACCGCCCGGCTCCCGGCGATCGGGGCCCGGCGCGGGGGTCGGGTCGAGGCCGAGCCGGCACGATCGAGCCGGCCGCAGGGGCGACCGGGCCGGCTCGATGGGCTGGGTCGGCCCTCAGACGGGCACGATCAGTACCGCGCGGCCCGAGGCGGCGACCGGTGGTCCGGGCCGAACCCGGGCGGTCTCGGGCTTCCGGGTCCCGGATAATCGAAGCAGGGCGCGGACGGCGGGCGGCCCGCGCCATGGGTCCGGGTCCTGGTGGCCGAGCCGCGGCTCCGAGAGGAGGGTTCCAGTGGTCGAGGAGACATCTGGCGTGGATCGGGCGGGCCGGGCGGTGGCGGTGCCCCACCGGCCCATGTTGATCGGGGGCGAGTGGGTGGAGGCCGCCTCCGGCCGCACCCTCGAGGTCGAGAACCCGGCCCGGCGGGGCAGCGCGGTGGCCGCCGTCCCCCGGGGGGAGGCCGAGGACGTGGACCGCGCCTGCCGCGCCGCCGCGGCCGCCTTCGAGCGCTGGCGGCTCACGCCTCCGCGGGAGCGGGGGCTGGCCATGCTCCGGATCGCCGACGACCTGGAGGCCGAGGTGGAGGACCTGGCCCGGCTCATCGCCACCGAGACCGGCAACGCCATCCGGCCCCAGTCCCGCCCCGAGGTGCGGAGCACGATCGACATCTTCCGCTACTTCGGCGGCGTCGCCCAGGAGCTGAAAGGGGAGGTGGTCCCCATCTCCGAGCAGCTCCTCGTCTACCACCGCCGGGAGCCGATCGGAGTGGTGGGCGGCATCGTGCCCTGGAACTCCCCCCTCCAGCTCTCCGCGCTCAAGGTGGCGATGGCGGTCACGGCCGGCAACACGCTGGTGCTGAAGCCGGCCGAGGACGCTCCTCTTTGCGTGCTACGCCTGGCGGAGATCTGCGCCCGGCACCTGCCCCCCGGGGTCCTCAACGTGGTCACCGGCCTGGGCGAGGAGGCCGGGGCGGCGCTGGCCCGGCACCCGACCGTGCGCAAGCTCTCCTTCACCGGCTCCACCGAGGTGGGCAGGCTGATCATGCACGCCGCCGCCGACCGCATCGTGCCCGTCTCCCTGGAGCTGGGGGGCAAGAGCCCGGCCCTGGTCTATCCGGACTCCGACGACGAGGCCACGGTCGAGGGGGTGATCGCCGGCATGCGCTTCACCCGCCAGGGCCAGTCCTGCACCGCCGGCTCGCGGCTCTTCCTGCACCGCTCCATCCACGACTCCTTCCTGGCCAGGCTGGTGGAGCGACTGTCCCGGCTGAAGATCGGGGACCCCCTCGACGAGGCCACCGACATGGGCTCGATCATCAACGCCCGGCAGTTCCAACGGGTCTGCTCGTACATCGAGGATGGGCTGGGGCAGGCGTCGGCCCGGGTGGCGATCGGCGGCCTGCCGCCCCGCGAGGGCCCGCTGGCGGAGGGCTACTTCGTCACCCCCACCGTGTTCACCGGGGTCGACCACGGCTGGCGGATCGCGCGCGAGGAGATCTTCGGACCGGTCCTGGTCGTCGTTCCCTGGGAGGACGAGGAGGAGGCGATCCGGATGGCCAATGACTCCCACTACGGGCTCGCCGCCTACGTCTGGTGCCGGGACCTGGGCCGGGCGTTGCGCGCGGCCCACCGCATCGAATCGGGCTGGGTGCAGGTGAACCGCGGGCTCGGTCAGCTGCCCGGGATGTCGTACGGCGGCTTCAAGGAGTCGGGGATCGGGCGCGAGTTCTCGCTGGAGGGGATGCTGGAGAGCTTCACCCAGCGCAAGGCGGTGGTGGTCGACCTCACCCGCTGAGCGGTCCGGCGGATGGGGTCGACCGGGTGCCGGCGCCGTCCGCTGTCCCTCGCCGCGGGCGGCGCCGATCTTCGCACCACGGCAGGAGGTCGACGGGATGTGTGGGAAGAGGTGGTCGATCGACGACGCGAGTCGCGCCCGCGCGCGTCTCCTGCCCAGCCTGGCCGAGATCCTGGCCCTGCCCGAGCTCGCCGCCGGGGAGCCCGAGGTGGTGGCCGGCCGCGACGGACTGGGCAACCCGGTGCGGTGGGTCCACGTCAGCGAGGTCCCCGACATCGCCCATCTCCTGGTGGGCGGCGAGCTGCTGCTCAGCACCGGCATCGCCCTGCCCGAGGACCCCGTCCTGCTGGAGCGATACGTGGCCGCTCTGGTCGGCGTCGGGGTGAGCGGGCTGGTGATCGAGCTGGGGCGTCGCTTTTCCGCGGCCCCGCCGGCCCTGGTCCAGGCGGCCGAGCGCCACCGGCTGCCGGTGATCGTCCTGCACCGGGAGGTGCGGTTCGTGAGGGTGACCGAGGCCGCCCATGCCCTGATCATCGACTCTCAGCTGGAGGAGCTGCGGGCCAGCCAGGAGATCCACGACACCTTCACCGACCTGGCCCTGGAGGGGGCCTCCGCCGCCACCATCGTGCGCCGCGCCGCGGCCATGATGGGCTGCCCGCTGCTGCTGGAGAACCTCAACCACCAGGTGCTGGTGTGGGCGCCCCCGGACCCCGACGTCGAGCGTCTGGTCGAGGTCTGGACGGCGTGTGCCCGGGACCTGACCTCCAACGGGCGAACCGAGCTGGCGACGGTCGGTGGGCGGGCCTGGCTGGTGACCGCGGTCGGGGCCCGGGGCGAGAGCTGGGGCCGGCTCGCCGCCTCCGTCCAGGAGCCGGTGCGGCCGCGCTGGTACACGGTCATGGACCGGGCCGCCGTGGCCATCGCCCTGGGCCGGCTCCTGGATCGGGATCGCCAGACCCTGGAGCGCCAGAGCCATCGCTCCCTGCTGGCCGACATCCTGGCCGGCACCCACGCCGCCCGGGAGCTGGAGGCGCGGGGCCGGGCCCTGGGCGTGCCCCTGACCGGTCGCACCCTGATCGGCTGCGTGGTCTCGCTCCGGGTGGCGGAGGACGAGGACACCATCGAGCGCGAGGTCCGCGACCGCGACCTGGGTGAGCGTCTGGCCGCCGCCGCCCGCCAGGCCCGGCTGGCGGTGCTGATCGGCCAGCCCAGGAAGGGGGCGGCCCCGGCCCTGCTCAGCCTGCCACCCGAGCAGGCGGTGCCGGCGGCGGTGGAACGGTTCGCCGCCGCCGTGCACGGGCTGGTGGTGGGGACCGAGTCCCGTCGGCTGGTGGTGGCGGTGGGCGCACCGGTGAGCTGGCTGCGCGACGCACGCCGCTCCCTGCGCGAGGCCGAGCAGGTGGCGGCGGCGATCACCGAGGCCGACCCCCCGAAGCTCTACTACCGGCTCCCGGACGTGCGTCTGCGCGGCCTGCTCCACGTGCTGCGGGACGACCCCCGTCTCCAGACCTTCTGCGAGCGGGAGCTGGGCCGGCTCCTGCACCACGACCGCCGCCACCGTCCTCCCCTGCTGCCGGTGCTGGCCGCCTACCTGCGCCAGGCCGGCAACAAGTCGGAGGCGGCGCGCCAGCTCGGTTTGAGCCGGCCCACCTTCTACGCCCGCCTGGAACGGATCGCCCGGATCCTCGACGTCGACCTCGAGTCGCCCGAGTCGCGCCTCTCCCTGCACGCCGCGCTCCTGGCCCTGGAGGAGAGCCAGCGCCTCCAGCCGGCCGGGTGAGGGATTTGACGGACCGTCAGGAAAAAGCGCCGATGCTGAACACACTGTCGCTTGACTCACCTCCGGGTGGGACCCAGGCTGGAGGCCAGATGCGCGGACACAGCGGTGAGGTGACCGGCGTCGACGCGGCGGAGGCCGTCGCCCGGCGGATCCGGGAGGACGAGCGTCGCTACGTCATCCACTCCTGGTCGGTGCAGGGCCGGGTCGACCCGCTGCCGGTCGAGCGGGGCGAGGGCTGCTGTTTCTTCGACTACCGAGGCAACCGCTACCTCGACTTCGCCTCCCAGCTCGTCAACCTCAACCTCGGGCACCAGCACCCGGCGGTGGTGCGGGCCATCCAGGAGCAGGCGGGCCGGCTCTGCTACATCGCCCCCGGCCTGGGCAACGACCGGCGTGCCGAGCTGGGACGCCTGCTCGCCGAGGTCACGCCCGGCGACCTGGTCATGTCCTTCTTCACCAACGGCGGCGCCGAGGCCAACGAGAACGCCGTCAAGCTGGCCCGCTGGTACACGGGCCGGCAGAAGATCATCGCCCGCTACCGCTCCTACCACGGGGCCACGGCCGGCGCCATCTCCCTGACCGGCGACCCGCGGCGCTGGGCGGCCGAGCCGGGCATCCCGGGCGTGGTCCGGATGTTCGATCCCTATCCCTACCGCTGCCCGGCCGGACACCCCGATCCGTGTCCGGTCTGCACCGGCGGGCCACACCTCGAGGAGATCCTCCAGTACGAGGACCCGAAGACCGTGGCGGCGGTGATCATGGAGACGGTCACCGGCACCAATGGCATCATCGTCCCTCCCCCCGGCTACCTCCAGAGCGTGCGGCGGGTCTGCCGGGAGCACGGCATCCTGCTGATCCTGGACGAGGTCATGGCCGGCTTCGGCCGCACGGGCCGGTGGTTCGCCTGCGAACACTGGGACGTGGTGCCGGACGTGATGACCGTGGCCAAGGGCATCAATTCCGGCTACGTGCCGCTGGGGGCGGTGGTGGTCTCGGAGCCGATCGCCGCCTGGCTGGCGGACCATGACTTCCAGGGGGGGCTCACCTACAGCGGGCACCCGCTGGCCTGTGCCGCCGCCGTGGCCACGATCGAGACCTACCGGCGGGAGGGGATCGTGGAGAACGCCGCCCGCCAGGGTCGCCACCTGGGCCGGCGGCTGGCCGAGCTGGCCGACCGGCACCCGAGCGTCGGGGAGGTGCGCGGCCTGGGCCTGTTCTGGGGCCTGGAGCTGGTGCGCGACCGTGCGACCCGCGAGCCCCTGGTCCCCTTCAACGCCAGCGGCGAGGCGGAGGCGCCCATGGCCCGGCTGCGGCGGGCGGCGCTGGAGCGCGGGCTCTACCTCATGACCCACTTCAACGTGGTGATGGTGGCACCTCCGCTGATCGTGAGCCGAGCCGAGCTGGAGGAGGGCCTGGAGGTGCTCGACGAGGTCTTGACCCTGGCCGACGAGGCGGCCTCGAGCTGAGGTGGTCTGTGCGCAGACAAGGAGGGACGGAAGTGGCGACGGCTGAGCCCTACGAGGGGCAGGTGCTCCTGCCGGACGGCCGGGTGGCGCTGGAGACCGACCGGGAGATCCGAGACAGCCCCCTGTACAACGCCGACCTGGCCCCGGTGCCGATCGAGCGGCGGACCTGGACCACCTACAACTACGCCGCGCTCTGGATCGGCATGGCCCACAACATCCCCAGCTACCTGCTGGCCTCGAGCCTGATCGCGCTGGGGATGGCCTGGTACCAGGCGGTCATCACCATCGCCCTGGGCAACCTCATCGTGTTGATCCCGATGCTGCTCAACAGCCACGGCGGGACCAAGTACGGGATCCCCTACCCGGTCCTGGCCCGGGCCTCGTTCGGCGTCTTCGGCGCCAACGTGCCCGCCCTGCTCCGCGCCTTCATCGCCTGCGGCTGGTTCGGCATCCAGAGCTGGATCGGGGGCCAGGCCGTGTACACCCTGGCCGGGGCGCT
>Ga0209810_1001493_pt1 | contig 34696 bp, 31 predicted proteins | sample Coa_R1_7_FD_187159 | JGI IMG/M metagenome (GOLD analysis project Ga0209810, IMG submission 187159) | Surface soil microbial communities from Centralia Pennsylvania, which are recovering from an underground coalmine fire - Coalmine... | ecosystem: Environmental > Terrestrial > Soil > Unclassified... | reverse complement strand
AGAATGATCCAAGAGCTTTAGTCTCGACCTGGAAAATCGTTGGGACATCTGGCTTCAGCAGAGTGACTTCAAGCGAGATCACCTCGAACATCACGTCCTTCAAGGCGAGGATTGTCCTGCCTCAGTTGGAAATGGAATGCTGGGTGGTTATCGTAGTGGGGGGAGCGTTCTATGGAGAATCACGACAAGAAGCCATACACGGCTGAGGAAAAAGTCGCGATCTTAAGGCGGCATCTGATCGAAAAGGTGACGGTGCCGGATCTGTGCGACGAATACCATCTGCATCCGAGTGTGTTCTACCGCTGGCTGAAGCAGTTTTTCGACAACGGGGCGGCGGCCTTCGCTCCGACCGAGCGCCCGAGCCGGCGGGAGGAGGCGCAGCGGCAGCGGATTGAAGCTCTGGAAGCCAAGCTACGGCGGAAGGACGAAGTACTGGCGGAGTTGATGGAAGAGCATGTGGCCCTAAAAAAAGTCTTGGGGAGATTTGAAAGGCCAATGGGTACCGCACGACACACGCGATCAAGTGATCGATTTTGTTCGCCGCTGGAGCACGGAGACGGAAATCACGGTGCGCACGTTGGTGCTCTGGCTGGGGGTGGTGACCAGCAAGTTCTACAGTTGGCAGGTGCGCTACGGCAAGGTGAACGAGCACCATGGCTGGGTGCCGCGGGATTTCTGGCTGGAGGGGTGGGAGAAGCAAGCGATTCTGGAATTTCACGACCGCTATCCGCTGGAAGGTTACCTGCGGCTGACCTTCATGATGCTGGATCAGAACATCGTGGCGGTGAGCCCGGCGAGCGTCTGGCGCGTGCTGCACGGGGCAGGGCGGCTTTCGCGCAGGAACCGCAAGGCCTCGATGAAGGGCCGAGGTTTCCAGCCGGCGCTGGCGCTTGTCAAGAATTTTGTGTCAGGACTTTCCTCAGTTTTTTTACGACTCCTAGGCGAGCAGCAATTCAAGTTGTAGGTCAGGTGGTTTTTCCGGGAGAGTGCTGGGGCCGGTCCCTGCAAGAAGATACTTAATCCCGTCGGCCAGGGCATAGAAGCGAAAGGGCGGAATGCCGAAGAATCGCCGAGAGATGATCACCAGCTTCTCACACAGAATTTTCAGCTTCATTTTTTGCCCTAGAAAGGTGGCCGCAAAGTAAGCGGCTGCCGTCCCCAGCAGCACCAGGTTCCTCAACCGCTGATGGCGCAGAACGCGAATATCTTCAAGTGGGTAGCTCTGTTTGATGAAGCGAAAAGTTTCCTCAATTTTCCAGCGCGTCAGATAAATTCGTACAATCCACCATAGGGTTTGCGAGGGCCGCGCTCCCCAGAGATTGGTCAGCAGCAGCAGCGGCTCCTCCCCCAACCCCGCCACCACGACCAAGAGCAACTTCTCCTCGCGCCCTGGCAAACGGCCCGGCTCGGCCCCGTAGCGCAACTCCAGGGCTTTTTCCTGACCATCTTCGATCTTGATCACCCAGGCCTGATAGCGCAGCCGACAGCCGGCGCCCAAAATTGCTCAGCTTCACATCCTGGCTTGCCTGGATACCAAACAACATCTCACTGACGAATTTCCGTAACGGCTTGCTGAGCCCCTCGCTTAGTTCCAAGGTGAACTTCGTCAGTTGGGCTTTCAGGCGGGAACGAATCTTGGTATTCTGCATCGGGGACACCTCCGTGGGGATGTGGGTTCCTCCAAAAACCCCTTCTACCACGATTTTCGTCCCCTCCCACTTCAGAAAAACGCTAACCCCTTGCGAGGCTGAGGCTTGACCGAATTCAATTCGAGAAACTGAGGAAAGTCCTGGATTTCCCGTCCGTTAGTGGAATATACTCAACTCCTTTTGGTAATAACCGGCTGTATCTTCCTCTAGTATCTTCCGGCTCCTAAGGACTTACCCCATTGCGTCTCCTCTACCATGATTTCCCCGGTCACTCTCCTTTCTAGCGTCCCTTATTCTCGCGGGCACGGCAGGCGGGCGAATCCTCGTGCGCCTCGCGGCTGCAAGCTTGGCTTTCCCGCTTCGCGGGACCCTCCGGGTTGCGGTCCCTCCAAAAAAATCAGGCGAAACAGGCGAGATTTTTTCGGTTCCCCCGCAAAAGCCACCGCAGGAGCACGCGCCCCCTGCCCTTGGGTGCCCCGCGAGAAGCGGGGCAGAAAAGGAGAAAAAACCGTGACCGAGGAAACCAAAATCAGTCAGACATCAGAAGCAAGTCGTCAGCCGGCGAGCGCAGGTGTCGCGCAGGCGACGGCGAACACAGTGGGGGCGTCCGTCAATGGACGGCCTGAGAGAAAGCCGCTGATTTCATGGGCGGCGTTGCTGGACGAGGCCGTGAAGAAGCCCGGCTTCATTCACGAGGCTTACAGCCGCTTTCACAACTATTCGCTGGGCAACCAGCTTTTGGCCTTGTTCCAGTGCTTCGAGCGAGGCATCCAGCCGGGGCCGCTCGCCACGTGGACGAAGTGGAAGGAGCTAGGCCGTTACGTGAAGAAGGGCGAGCGAGCGTTGACGCTCTGCATGCCGGTCAACTGCAAGCGCACTCGCACCGTAACCCAAGAGGACGGCAGCGAGCAGGGCGAAGAATTCACCTACACGCATTTCACTTACAAGGCTCATTGGTTTGTGCTCGCGCAGACCGAAGGCGAGGAACTCAAGCCCGCCACGATTCCCGGCTGGAGCGACGAGAAGGCGCTTCGAACGCTCAAGATTGAACGCGTCGAGTTTACGAACCTTGACGGCAACGCGCAGGGTTACGCCCGGCGAGGCCGCAAGATCGCCGTCAGCCCGATTGCGGCGCTCCCGCACAAGACGCTTTTTCACGAACTCGCTCACGTTGTCCTTGGCCATTGCGACGAGCAAGACCTTTCCGACACCGAGAACACGCCGCGCGAACTCCGCGAGGTCGAAGCCGAGGCCGTGGCGCTGCTTTGCTGCGAATCGCTCGGAATGCCGGGAGCGGACTTCAGTCGCGGTTATATCCAACACTGGAATCAGGGCCAGGGCATCAACGAACGCTCCGCGCAGCGAATCTTCCGTGCCGCCGACCTGATTCTGAAAGCCGGTTACTTGGGCACGCAAACCACCGAGGCCCCGTAAGGGGTCTCGGTTTCTCGTGCAATCCCGCAATAACCTTGTGCTAAACTCCCCGCTGGGAGGTATCGGTTATGCTTCTGAAAATTCCTAACTCAATGCTAAGCGATCCGTGGTGCAGGGCTTTCGGCCGCTGTTCGCAGTGGGTTGGCCTGACCTTGGACCAAAGCGATCAGTTCAAGATTGGGATTTCCGAGGAGAGCATAACGGATTTTCTTCTGCTTCGGCTCAAAGGGCAGTTGAAAGACGAAATAGTTACACAGAAGTTTTCACGCGGCGATGAAAGCATAACCGGCGCGGACTGGGAATGGTGGTTCGTGGACAACTCGAAAGGTTTTGGGTTTCGTGTTCAGGCCAAGAGGCTGAGGGCCGGCCAAGGCACGGCCTCGCCTCGCTACGAAGAGTTGAAAAAGGCTCAAGCCGACCAACTGATTCAAGAAGCGCGCAATGCGAGTCCCCCACGCTACCCGATCTATTGTTTTTACAACCCCGCGGGCGTGATGCACGCGCATTACCAGTACAATTATCCTTACTGGAGGCTTTGTTGGTGGTCACCGTTGATTTTCCCGAGGCGGCTTGATCAGTTGTTGGGGTGCACCGTAGCCGACGCACAGTTTGTTCAGAAGGCACTTGCCGGGCGTAAGAAAGATAAGAAAGATTTGAACAGCATCCTTCCCGCCTCCTTTCCGTTGTGCTGTCTGGTATGTAACAGGCTCGTTCCTCGCAGTGGACCTGTCAGCGGCATCGCCAAAATTGCCGCGGCCGCTGCCCAAGGTCTCGCACACGTGGCTCAGCAGGCTGCACGTTTGTGGGGGCTGGATCTGCCGCCCGGTCCTGCTCCCGAGCCGGTGTCGAAGGACAATCTGCCTTGGCCCGTGAGACGTCTGATCAGTGGTGAGCCCAGCGATGAAGCTATCGAAGGATTACAAGGAGTGGTGGTCTTCAACGGCCAGGAATAAGGGTCGAGTTCTGCATCCTCATTGGCCTTCGTCTTCCATCGTAGCACACAGTGCTCGGAAAGCCGAAGCGAGCCTCGAAGTGAAGCGGCAGCGAGCTGTCTTTAACGCCATCCGCGAGAAGGCGCGCAGCGACTGGAGCCTTGACCTCGAAGACTTCCGGCTCATTACCCGCGAATTCTTCCATCGGCTGCAATACGACACGCAAAAGCAATTCGTCATTCTCGCCGGCTTTGTCGCACCGGCGATGGCCAAAAAATGCAAGGTGGAACCGACCTGAAAGGATAACGCGGCGGAGCACATCCGGTACTTTGAAAGTCCTTTTGAGCAATGCGTCCCTGCAAGGCTTGGGCGCATGGCTCGTTGACCTGGCGCATATCCAGCATCAAGGCCGCGAGCCGTATCACTATTACGGAGAGGCCTCAAAGCCCGACCTGCTGATTGAGACTGCAATGCGCTGGGGCCTCGAGGTAGAGACCATCAAAGCCGCCATCACCGAACAACGAAAGCCAAAGCAGCGAAAGAAACGTAGTATCCCTTAGTTCACCTCCGAGCAGGGCGCCATCGCCGCCCTGCCCGCAACGCCTTACCGTGGACGCTTTCACTGGTCATTATCACGCGGAGGCTGAAATTCTGACCGATTGCATGCTCCACGCAGAGGTGCGCGAGTGCGCGGACTAATTCATAACCAAGCGAGGGCTTCTTTGCACAGGCACTGGATGCGTATAACGTCAGTGCGTTGGTACAGGGGACTCTCATGTTTTGCCCTCCGCCATTCCGAGTTCAGCTTCTTCATGGAAGAAATCGAGGCATGTATGTTGGGAAACCGCTTTTTGAGCCACCGAAGGAGGGCCTCTTCCGTTTCGTTCCGGGATGGCAATGCATCTTCTATAACTTTGACCATATTCCCCAGAGTAAGGCTGGATTGCTTTCCATGAATGTACGATAGCAGGATATCTTCTGGCCGGGTTTGCTCTTCTTTGAGCGACTTGGCGTGGAGGGCGCCGTCCTTAGCGACTCGCTCGCGGAAAGGCTGGAATATCCTGATCTTGAGTTCGCGTTCCAGTATCCTACCGTATTCGTGAATGGCCGTTCGAAAGTTATGCAATTCGCCCCCTTGAATTGCCGGTTTAAGGTGCGTTAGGGAGACGGCATAAAGCCAAGCGTCGCGGCACTCAGGCTCCAATTTCTCAAAGCGCGGCCATTGCTCAGCGATAATGGACTCCAGGAGCTGAACCGTCTCGGGACTGTCCCGCCGCAACCGGTCAGCAAAACTCTTTGCTCGTTCATCCTCATCCTTCACCAGCGCTGAGAGCGCTACAATAGAGCTGAGTAACCATGATTCGGGCAGAGGGAGTGGGTCCTCTAATTCTTGCTTCAGTTCTTGGGCCGCCTCTTCGTACTTGCCACATTCCGAGTACCACTTCGCGACCCACCAACGACTTGCATACTGAGACAAAGGACCGGAATACTTCCTGATTATTGCGACCGCTCGTTCATAATCGTCGGCTAAACGATACGACCAGGCCGATGAAAAAAGAATTTCCCATGCGTAGTCCTCGCTTGCGCTCACTAAGTTTTTAAATGCGTACCTGTTTTCAAAGGCCCGCTCGAACGCCGCGCCAGCCTACATATTCCCTTCCATGAAAAGGGACAACCGTGTCAAGCATTCGAGGCTGGAGGGATTAGCCAACCTTCCATGCGGGCTCGATGACGGCCCATGTTGTCGGCTCAGCGAACGCGCCCGATCTCCTTACGGTCTCGTTGTCGGACCAAGGAAACAATGCGGGCTGCGTTCATCCCTTTCACCCTCGAGGGGCTTGTCGGTTTCCCCGATTGACCCAGCTTCCTCGTCAGGCCTGGCTGGTCCCGCTCAGCGAGATCAGGCTGCGGCCCAGCGCAGTCGCCGGGGTTCGTACGACGTTCCATCTCGCAGGAGATAGAACGCCAAACTCAACATCCTTCGCGCCAGGGCCACCAGGGCGGTGCGCAACCCGCGCCGGTAGGCCACCCGATGAAACCAGCGTTGCAAGGGCTGGGCCGCCGGCTGCCGGCATCGCGCTAGAGCGTGCGCCGCCTGGATCCACACGGCTCGCACTTCGCTCCGCCCTTGCCGCGTGATCCGCCCTTGCTCTTCGCGCTCGCCGCTGGCGCGCACCGTGGGCACAATCCCGAAATAGCCAGTCATCTGCTTGGCGTTTTGGAAGCGTTCCACCTGGTCGACGGCCGCGACCAGGGTGAGCGCGCTCACCCTGCCCACTCCCGGGATCGTCTGCAGCCGCTCCACCCGCTCATCCTGCTCGGCTTCGTGGTTCAGCCTGACTTTCATCCCTTCCAGGGCTTCGCTGAGTTGCTCAAACACCCCGCCCAGCACCGCCAGCAACTCTTTCACATAGAGGGGCACTTCTTTCCGCCGCAGCGCTCTCTTCCAACCTTCCAGGGTTCCCAGCCCCCGAGCCTCCAGGCTCACCCCCCAGCCGCGCAGCAAGCCCCGCGCCTGATTCACCAGTGCCGTCCGCTGTCGCACCAACTGCCGTCTCACGCTTAACTGGGTTCGCTTCCTCCTGGCCTCCTCCGACGGGACGTGCACTTCCGGCGCCGCTCCCAGCCGCAACAACTCCGCCAGCAGCCGCGCGTCCACGCGGTCCGTCTTCTTGCGCGATTCGGCGATCAGCCGCACTCGGTTGGGATTGACCACCACCACCTTCGCTCCCAGCTCCTTCAGCATTCCCACCACCCACAGCGCGATCCCGCTCGACTCGACCGCCGCAAGCAGTCTTCGTCGTGCCAAGACTCCCAGCGCGGCCCGTAATCCCTCTCGGCTTGTCGCCACTGTGGTGCTTTTCACTTTCTGTCCCTTCTCGTCCATCACGTAAATCGTGCTCGACTTCAGGTGCGCGTCTATGCCAGCGTAGTACATGACAACCTCCGTTGCGCCTGTCCTCAACAGGCTGAGTTTTTTCGGTCAACCACGATGCTAATCGCAGTCGATCGACGGGGGTTGTCCCTTTTCATGACATCTCCGAAGGTGCCCGGACCGCGATGCTAATGCGCCCCACTACAACGCAAACAATACCTTCCACCCCACCGGTGACCTTTGACGACGCCAATCTTGTTCGGCCTGAGACCATCAAGCCCGTTCAAAGCCGAAGATTGAAACCCATACCATTGGGACTTATGATTGAGCTGTTGTGGGGCTCCTTCCATGGCGGGACGGAGACGGGTAGTCTGGGTTGTCATTGTTGTCGGCCTCGTCGTTGCGGCAGCCGCGCTTTATTTTGCCCGTCGCTCACCACGAACACCGTGGGACGCGATTCTCGCCAAGGTCGGCTATTCCAGTCCAAACAACATCAAGAGCCTGATCGCCAAAGCCAATTACTTTTACTGGCTTCATAACCTTCCAAAGTCCAAGCCGCTGTACGAACGCGCCGAAAAACTTGCCGCACAAGCCCACGATGACCGCGACGCACTTTATGCCAAGATCGGCGCGAAGCGATCCGCGGATGCGGTTCCGTTTCCGCAGCTTTCCGCCTTCATTGCGGCTCAGCTTAAAACTCCGCTTGTCGAAAACGATCCCGAGTTGCGCCTCTTTTGTCTCGGGGTCAAGGGCGACGCGGACGACGAAGTGAATACCGCCGCTGCAAAGCAGGACTGGACGCAGGCGCGGGTACTGGCCAAGAAGCTCGGCGAAAAAGAGTGGGCGAATCGCGCCACGGGCGAGTTGGGGCTGATCAGTTTTCTTCAGGGCAACGTCAAGCGAGCCGCGCACATGGTGGGCGGGGCGCTCCTCGCCGCCATGGCAGAATCCGATACCGGCACCGAGGTTCGGTATCTCGAAATTGTCGGAAACGGCTTGAACGCGCTTAATCGTCCCGGAGAAGCGATGGTTTTCTTTGACCACGCCATTGGCATTTCCGAGCGCGATCATGACGTTGGCACGCCGTTCATGGCTTATGAGGGCAAAGCTGAGGCGCTCGTGATGGAAGGCAAAATGAATGAGGCTGAGGCGTTGATGCAGCGGACGCTCGCCGAGGCGCGCCGGGAGCACATGCTGGAGCACGAAGGCCAGGACTTGCTCATCCTCGGCGAATTCGCCGTTGAGTCTGGCCAGCAGGCACAGGCCAGCCAGTATTTCGAAGAAGCGATGCAATCAGCCACTCAGACAGGCTTGCCGCGCGTGGTCATGCAGGCCTGCTTCGATCTCTCGAAATTGCAGGAGCAGAGCCGAGACCTGAAGGACGCAGAGAATACTCTCAACCAGGGCCTTGCCATCAGCCGCACGACCGGCGACACGTACTATCTACCGCGCGCTCTCGACGCACTCGCAGAACTAAAGGCACAAGAGGGCCAACCCGATCAGGCATACGCGCTTTACAAGCAGGCTGAGGACGTGATTGACGGCATGCTGGTTCGTTATCCGGGCGAGTACAGCGAGACTTCGCTTTTGAGCACGATGAGCGACACATACCTTGGCCATTTCAAATTGGCGGCGAGCCAAAACAACATCAGCGCAGCCTTTGATGCCATCGAACAGGCGCGAGGCCGAACGGTTCTCGACAACATGCGTGACCCGGCGATTGCCACAATTCAGACGCCAGCGGAGAAGGAAGCTGAAACCCAAATCTCGACGATTCAAAACCAATTGCTTGATACGAACGATCCCGCCAAGCGTAGCAAACTGCTGACCAATCTCGACGCGGAAGAGGAAAAACTGCGCTGGATCACCGAAGCCCTTACGCCGGAACAGAGCCGAGACGCGACCGATTCTGTTGCGCTTAAGGCGGCCCAGGCTGCGCTCTTGCCTGACGAAGCCGTCTTGGAATACATTCTCGCCGACCCCAATTCTTATTGCCTCGCCATCACGAGTGACGCGGCTTCGCTTATCCGACTGCCGAATGGCAAGAAGCAGATCGAGCAGGTAATCTCCGACTACCAGTCAAAGGTCATGACGGGCAAATATGCAGCGCAGGATGCGGAAGAACTTTACACGGCGCTTCTCAAGCCAATTCCTAATTCGCTCCGGCAAAAGAATTTGGTGATTGTGCCGGACGGAGTCCTTAACAATCTTCCCTTTGACGCGCTTGAACGGCCCGATGGGCAATACGTCATCGAGTCCCACGTCATCAGCTATGCACCTTCAGCAACGGTGCTTTGCTATCTGCGAAACCGCCAGCGAGACCATCAGCCGCAATTGGCTTTCTTGGGAATCGGCGACGTTCCTTATGACATGGAGCCTCAGCCGGCGCAGACCGGCACGAAGCACACCTTGATTGCCTTTCTAGCGCGCGGCCTTTATGACATTTCGGGAGACCATTTGTATGCGCTTCCTGAGACGCGTGAAGAATTGATTCTGGCAAGCCAAGCGCTAAATGACCCGAAGCAAACTGTTCTTTTGCTTGGAACGAAAGCGACTAAGGCGCAATTCAAATCTGAACCGCTCTCAGACTTCAAAATTATTCACTTTGCAGTGCACGGAATTTCAGTCCCGAACTTTCCTGAGAGGGACGCATTGGTTTTGGGCCGTGATCCTAACTCTCAAGACGATGGCCTTTTGCAAGTGCGGCAAATCGCGCACCTTCGGCTCGACGCGGATTTGGTGACCCTCTCCGCCTGCAACACTGCGACCGGAAAACTCGAAGGCGAAGAAGGAACTATCGGATTGGTTCAGGCATTTCTCTTCGCCGGGGCGCGCGCCGTCGCCGCGTCGCTGTGGCCTGTGGATGATTCTTCAACGGAATTCCTGATGGCGCATTTTTACACCCATTTGGCGCAGCACGAACATGAGGCGGCAGCGTTGCGCCAGGCCAAGCTCGATTACCTGAAGCAAAAGGGCAATAGGCCGCCGATCTATTGGGCGCCGTTCGTTGTTGTCGGCGATGCCTCGAAACCGATAAACTTTTGACCATGATTCCGATCGGCCTAAAGGAACGCAACGAAGTGCTCAGGAAGGTTGAAGACCTCACCGCAAAGCGGTTGTTTGCTCCGGGTTTCAATCCCGCCGAATGGCTTCGCGCGGTCGAATCGCGCCGCGAGCAGATTCTCAACTGCGAGACGGTCGAGGAATTTGAAGGTGCAGTGCGCGACCTGCTCGCCGAACTCAAAATCAGCCACGTCGTATTCTTCCACCAAAGCCTGCAAAAGATCGCCTCGAACTACGCAATCGGTGCAACGTTTCAGCCCTGCCAGGTCAACGGAACGGCCAAGTGGATGTTCCAGGACGTTCACGACGGCAGCCCGCCTGCGCTCGCCGACATTCGCCCCGGCGACCTGCTATTAGACATTGACGGCCAGCCAATCAGCCCACCGGAGAAGCCTGTCTTCAGAATGGGGGGCTTTTGCCAAATCGGCGTCGAGAAGTTGAGCGGTGAGCAGGTGCGGGTGCCGCTCGGAGTGCCTCTGCCCAAATCCAAATGGCATCCCATCAATCGGCCACGGCTTGTTTCATGGTCGAAGCCCGCGCCGGGAATCGGATACTTGAAGGTGGCGGGGTTTCCGGGACAGGTCGGAATGGACGTGGCGCGTGAGATTGACCATGCCATTTCGGAGCTTCATGATTGCGACCGGCTGATCGTTGACTTGCGCGGGAATCCAGGCGGCGGGGCGGGGGGCCTTCGCTTGATGAGTTACCTCACGCCCGACAAGGTTCCGGTCGGCTACAGCCTGAGCAATAGGCGCGCTGAGAAGGGTTTCGACAAAACAAAACTTCCGCGCTTCGGCAAGATTCCTTCACGCAAGATCGAGCTTTTCGGCCTCGCGCTCCGCTACGCCTTCGCCGACAAATCCATCGTGATGGTGACGGAGGGCCTCGGTCCGCAGCCATTTCATGGGCGAATCGTATTGCTGGTGAATCAGCACACCGCGAGCGCGGCGGAAACCATCACCGGCTTCGCACACGAAAACAAACTCGCCACAATTGTGGGCACGCGCACCGCCGGCCAAGTTTTGGGCGGGACTGGCTTCAAAGTCGGCCACGGGTTTGTCCTGCGGATTCCGGTCATGACCTTCTATACCTGGAATGGAAACTGCCTTGAAGGAAAAGGCGTCGAACCCGATCACGTTGTAGAACTTTCCCGCGAAACACTTCGATTAGGGCAAGATAATCAACTCGAAACAGCCGTTAGCATTTCCCGCAGTTTTGCGTAAATAGCCGCCCCCTTGGGGGGTTACGCCTGCACCTCGATTCGAGAACCCGTGCACGACCATGTATCACCAAACCTTGAATGCACCCGCGTCCTATGGTAGCTTCGTAGCCACTGTCTCGGTGGCTGCGCCGCCGTCGAGCGTGCCCTTGCATTCGAAAGTTGGAGGAGCCGGAGGGAAAATGGGCGCTAACCACAGAACGAACGCGCAGTTGATGAAGGAACTCGACAAAGAATTGAAACAAATAAAGGAGAAGTATCACGGTTTGCGGGACGGCAATGAATTCGTCCTTTGGTTTGCAGAAGCAAAGATTACTGGAAAGCGAGAGGAAGCCTACGGAGGCATCATTGGGCAGCCTGGCGATACAGGATTGGACGCAGTCTACGTGGAAGAAGGGCTCCGTTTAGTTCACCTCGTCCAATGCAAGTATGTAAAACCCAGCGCGAATAACAACGCCGATCTTTTGAAATTCGCTCGCGACGGGAGCGCCCTGTGGGCTCCTGAATACAAGCGGGTGCTCGATTCAATGCAACCGTCGGCTGCACCGACCGCTAAAGAGCGGCTTCTTCAGGCCCATGCGAAGCTCCGCTCCAAGGCCAAACCACCCTTCGCATTGAAGATGTACTTTGCGACCAGCGGGAGGGTCACTCCAAGTAAAGAGAGAGAGGCGAGGCGGATTGCACAAGCACCGGGCAACACAGAACTTTCGATAATTACAGGACACGACATACCTGCCTTGTTCTACGAATGGCAAATAGGGGCCTGTCCGCCTCTCCCCGAAATGGAAATTGCGATTGATGGCCAGGACAAGATCTTTTACCAAGCCGGCCGCCTTCAAGGCTGGATCTTTACGGCCACTTCCGAGGAAATCTGTCGGCTTTACCGAAAGGCCGGGGAAAGGTTGTTTGCTCGAAACATTCGCGGCTATCGGGGCGATAGCACGATAAACGACGCGATATTAAAGAGCGCCAAGAGAGATGGAGACCAGTTCTGGTTCATGAACAACGGAATCACAATCGTCGCCGACGAGGCCAAAAGCGTTAGTTCAGGCGCAAAAGTGCGGATGCTTATGCTCAATCCGCAAGTCGTGAATGGCCAGCAAACTATACGATCGCTGGATAGAGCGCCCGGTAACCGGGCCAAAGTCCTCGTGCGCGTCATTCAACTGGACCACCAAGGAGCTGCGGACGGTTTCGGTGGGCTGGTCGGCGAGGTTGTAAAGGCCACAAATCGACAAAACGCTGTAGGGGCGCAAGACCTCATGGCCAATGACCCAGAGCAGGTAAGGATTGAACGTGAGTTCAGCAAGCTGGGTTACGCTTATGAACGAAAGAGACAGGCACCCAGAGAATTTGCAAAAGAAGCTGCGCAGCGGCGCAAGGTCAAAAGGGAGGAGCTCGCGAATGCAGTAGCCAGCACAACATTAGGCTCGCACACTGTGCGGAGACCGGACTTGTGGGAGACACAATACAGCGTACTATTCGATCGCAAGCGCCCAGTCACCGACTATCTTGCACGTTGGTGGGCAGCGAAACAAGTCTCCAAGATCGACTCTCCGCTAACAAAAGAAGCTCGCTGGGTTGCTCTTGGGTGCCTTTGGCGATGGCCTCTTCTGTCGCTCGATCGCTGCCTACTCCCGAAGGCCCAAAGATTGGCATTTGTTGAGGCATGCCAAAAGGAGGACGGCACCGTCCTTCGACCGCTGCGAATCGCAGCAAAGCAAGTTCTCAATTGTGCTAAACCCGCCTATGTGAAAGCCAAAAAGGCATATGCTGCTGAAAAAAAGGAGCAAGGCGAGCCGTTTAAGGTTCTGACTCCCGATGCCTATTTCCGACAGAAAGCGGCCGAGCATCAAGTTTTGCGGGAAGCCTTGAAAGATTCACGGAGAAAGCGCAAGGTTACCCTGGCACTCAAGAAATTCAAGGTTCGCTTGCTTGCTTCAATGAATCACGAATAGCCCATTGGAGACGCTCAATTCTCGGTGAAATACCAGGTTTCTGCCGGCGACGTGGAACTATCTAGCATTCCACCACCTTTCGAGTGCTCAAGAGATTACTTCACCTCCAATGGATATGAGTAGGCTTCGGTCCCAACTTCTCCGATCCCAAGCACGTAACTTCCTGGGGCAAGCTTCGAAGTATCAAGCTTCACCTTCAGCACGGTGACGCCATCTTTCCGAATCATGGCCGGTCCGGTTGCACTGACAAGGTAACTTCCGAACTCCGTCGAAACCCGAACTTCGTAATTCCCCGCTTCGCTTCCCACTGGCAACAACATTGTGAGGTCAAGCCGCCCGCGCGGAAGCTCAATCGGTCCGCTGTGTGCGGACGGCGGTTGCTCGCCGCGAAACACCATCCAATTTCTCAAATCCAAGGTAATTGCCTTATACGTCGCGACCGCAGAAACGTTTGACTTCTTGCCGAACCACGGCAGACGGTGGCCCTGCCACAGCCACACGCCCGCGACGAAAATGGCGACCAGCGCGGCGCTCGCAAAGGCCCACTCAAATGCCTTGCGCCTCTGCGCCTCTCTTCGGAACTCCGTGTATTCAGTAAAGCACGGCGAGCAGCATCCCAGGTGCTGCACCCAGCCCTTGGCGCTCGCCAGATCAGTCCTCCGTTCGGCAAGGCTCTTCAGCACTTCTGCCCCCGGGCAGCCGACGCGCTCCGGGTTCGGATAACCTCCCCTCAACAACACCCGCTGTGCTGCTTTCACAAGCCGTTCTGCATCGTGCATGGTCACCGGATTGGTGGGCCGGGGCTTTGCCATTACTCGAGCCCTCCCTGCTTGCGCCTCAGGCGCAACCTTGCCATCAGACTCTTTCGCGCTCTCTCAATCCCCCGCAGAAACTTGACCTGCGCTGTGTTGCGCTTCACGCCGAGCACCTTGGCAATCTCTCGCCACGACCAGCCCTCGGCTCGAAGGTCCAGTATGAATCTGGTCTCGGCCGTCATGTGGGCTGAGAGTTCTTTGAGGGCCAATTCGTTCTCAAAAGCCTCTATCCAGTCGGGGCCGCTCAGTCCAGGCAGTGAGGTCAACTCGTCTATCGAGCCTACATACTCAACCGGAGGCTCTTTGGCCGCACGCCTTTTGAGCCTGTGAGCGACCACCCAAAAGAAGTAGTCGTCCAGATTCTTGATTTCTTTCCGCAACTGCGGATGGCGGTCCATCACCGAGGCGAGCGTCTGGACGGCTCGCTCCAACACTCCCGCCGCAACCGCCCCATCCAGCCCTTGTTGGTGAGCATACGTCAGTACACGCTTCCAGCTACGCTGCGCGACCGCCAGAAGCTCAGCATCAATCGGTTTCCCGAGCTTATCGTGGGGCTCGATCCATAGCGTGGAATCGCCCTCGGGTTCGCCCTTCATCACGCGTCAAGCCCTCAGCAAGCCCGCTTTGCTACCCATTTGAGCCGGGCTCGCCTCTTCCCGATCCTGATTTACCCCTCTATCTCTACGAAGCCCAAAAATCGGCAAAATGTTACAAACCATTTTGCCTTTCTAAACCGCCACCTGTTCCGCCCTTATTTGGCAACAGGTTAGCCGTATTACAGCCTCCACGAAAAATAAACTCCGTAACATTTCTCGCTTTTTTGGGCTTCTCCTCATTGGGGGCAACTGAAGATTCATCTGCGGTCGGCGTGACGGCGGCCGCCGCCCCCAATAAAAATCTCGCAGCCCTTCCCCGAAAGGAGACCGACGCGGATGGAAACGAAACCGACAAAGACTCGAAAGCAATGGCCCTGGAGTCAAAGCATCCTGCCTTTTGCCGTATGTCTCACGATGGCCGAAAATGCTCTGGCCCAATCCTCAACCCTGTCGCCGTGGGAGAACGCCGTCCAGGTCTTGCAGAATTCTTTCACCGGCCCGATCGCCACCGGCCTTTCGCTGGTCGCCATTGTGGTCGGCGGGTTGGTTTTTGCCTTTGGCGAGGGCGGCGCAAAGCGAACCCTGGCCGGAATCATCTTCGGTGTCGGCATGGCGATTGGCGCCGTCAACTTCATGGCCTGGCTCTTTCCCGCTTCCTAACATGGCACAACCACGCATCAATCCCGTATTTCGCACCCTCAACCGCCCGCTGACCATCCTTGGGGCGGAACGAAAGCTCTTTTTCTTTGCGGCCCTGATGGGCGCCGGAATGTTCAACCTGCTGAAAACATTCTTCGGCGGGTTACTAATGTTTTTCGCGCTCTACCTGCTGGCCCGCTGGGCGACGAAGACCGATCCACAGATTCTCCGATTCGTTCTCAATTCAGGCAAGGTACGGACTCAGTACGACCCCATGAAGTTTGCGCCGGTCGAGGTGAAGAGGCTCAAGAATGTTCAGGCTTGACCAGATTGACAAAGCGTACTGCGAGGCCGGGTCGTTCAACGAGCAGGTGAATCTGTTCGGTTTCATTGACGACCAGGTTTTCCTGACCAAGAGCGGCGATGTGGGCGTGGTGATGGCCATCGAAGGTGTAGATTACGAATGCCTCGATTCAACCACCCTCGACGATCTGACGAAGCGCCTCGAATCCGCGCTCAAAATCTTTGACGAGAAATGCCGCCTTTACCAGTACCTCTTCAAGCGGAACCGGGCCGAAATACCGTTCCAGACTTACGGCAACGAAGTGGTGGACGCTGCCATCCGCAACCGCATCGAGTACCTGCGCGGCAAGGCCGACCAGATTTATTCCCTCAAAATCTATTACGTCATTCTGTTTGAAGGCTTCCGCTACGAGCAGCGGCTCCTTTCGACGATTGGGAAGTTCGCCTCCAAGCCTGCCCAGGCGTTCCGGGAACTGGGCGCACTGGCTTCCACCAAGAAGCAGGTTGTCCTGATTGACAGCGAAATCGAGAAAGCGCGCGCGGCGCTTTTGGCCAAAGCCCGAGCCTTCGTAAGGCAGGTCGGCGACTTCACCCGCGTCGAGGTCCTTCCGAAACAACAAGCGGCCAGCGTTCTCAAATCGATTCTCAATTTTTCGCCTCATAAGACCAACGGAGCACAGGTGAACGGCGATGCATTTCTCGATTGCGCACTCTGCGAATCGCATCTGGAATGCCACCGCGGCTTTCTACGCCTGGACGACTACTTCGTCAAGGTCATGACGCTTAAAGAGCCTTCGGCCCAGAGCTTCCCGCTTATCTTCAAAGGCCTGCTCGAAATTCCCGCCAATTTCTACGTTGCAACCGAGTGGAAGAAGCAGGCCCCGGACAAGAGCCGAAGCCTGATTCATTCTCGCCGTCGGCACTTCCACAACACCAAGCGCTCATTCATGAGCCACCTCAGCGTGTCGAACCAGCCCGAGAATCCCCGCGACATCCTGGTTGACGACTCGAAAGAAGCCCAGGTGCGCGATCTCGGTCGGGCGCTCGAGGAGTTGGAACTTAAGGGGAATTACTTTGGCGAATTCTCGCTGACCATCGTGGTTTACGACCTTGACTTGGGAAAAGTCGAAGCTGCCTGCTCGGACTTCTACAAGGTCTTCAGCGTCCACGACGCCACGATTTACGAAGAACGCTATAACCTCCTGAACGCTTACCTTGCCACCGTTCCCGGCAACTACGCCTTCAACTTGCGCCGAATTCTGATCCTGAACACCAATTACGCCGACTATTCGTTCCTCTTCACGCTCCATTCCGGTAATCAAGTGAACTGCCATCTGAAGAGCGAATACCTGGCCGTTCTCGAAACCAACCACCAGACGCCTTACTACCTGAACCTCCACTACCAGGACGTTGCCCATACGGTGATCTTGGGCCGCACGGGCGCGGGGAAATCGTTCCTTCTCAACTTCCTGATCACCAACCTTCAGAAGTACGAGCCTGCGACATTCATTTTCGACCTGGGCGGGAGTTTTGAAACACTTACCTCGCTTTTCGACGGCGCGTACGTTCGCGTGGGCCTGAATTCATCGGCGTTCACCATCAACCCGTTCTGCCTGCCGCCGACGAAGCAGAATCTCGACTTTCTCTCGCTCTTTGTCAAGGTGCTCATGGAAGGCAAGGGCGAAGAGCGCCTGACCATGGACGAATCCCAGGAGCTATACCAACAGATCGAGAACCTGTACGAGATCGAGCCGGAACTGCGGACGCTCAGCACGCTGGCGAACACCCTCAACCGCCATTTGGCGAAGCGGCTCGAAAAGTGGACGGTGGGCGGCCAGTTCGGATTCCTTTTCGACAACCCCAAGGACACGCTGACTTTCGCGCAGTTCCAGTGCTTTGATTTTCAGGGCATGAGCAGCTATCCCGACATTCTGGAGCCTCTGCTTTTCTACATCCTCCACCGGGCGAATGGCGTCATCACGGGCAGCGCCAGCAGCCAGGTTTTCAAAGCCTTCTTTATTGACGAGGCCTGGGTTTTCTTCAGGAATCCGAGCATCAAGAGCTACATCGTTGAAGCCCTCAAGACCTGGCGGAAATCGAACGCCGCCATGATCCTTTCGACGCAATCGCTCGACGAACTGCGCAAATCCGAAATCCTCGATGTGATTATCGAAAGCTGCGCGACGAAGATTTTCCTGGCTAACCCCGACATGGACCGCGACCTCTACCAGCGCCAGTTTCACTTGAATGACCGCGAGGTGGAACTGATTTCCACGCTCATCCCCAAGCGCCAGATGCTCATCAAGAAGCCGGACATCGCCAAGGTTGCAAATCTTGAGGTCGATCCCAAGAGCTACTGGCTTTACACGAACGATCCCTTCGACAACCAGAAGCGCCGGGAAGCCTTTGCGAAGCACGGGTTCGAGGAAGGACTCAAAAAGCTTGCGGAGACACGCGCATGAGCAAGCGCCAGCTTTTCATAGTGTTGAATGGATGCCTTTGCACATTCCCGCCCCGGCTTTGGCGTAGCCCTATCGGGAATTGTTCTTGCACTTTCAACTTCACCAGGAGATCAAAAATGAAAAAAGCAGTTCAGCTTGCTACTCTCTTGTCTCTTTTCATGGTTTCGGGTTCCGTAGTTCGCGCCACGGAGACTGCTCGAATTGTTCATTACTCTGAGTTGGATATCATCACCATCCACACCAAGGTTCGTTTCTCAACGCTCATTGTGCTGCCGGCGAACGAAGAGATTCTCGACTTCACGACCGGCGACAAGGACTTCTGGATCATCAACGGCGTGCACAATCTCTGCTACGTCCACCCAGCCCAACCGGGAATCGAGACCAACCTGAATCTTGTGACCGCAAGCGGCCACATCTACTCGTTCCTCCTCAAGGAGATCAGCGCCGATCCGAAGGAAGAGCCTGATCTTAAGGTCTTCGTCGTGCCGAAGAGCGGCGCACACCTTTCGGGGATTGAAGGCCACGTGGCCTACGTGCGCGCTTCAGAAGTTACCGCCTATCGGCTTGAAGCTCAGGCGGCGCAGGCCCAGGCAGCCCAGGCGATTCAGAAAGCCCAAGCCAGCATCCAGGCGGCCACAACCCGGTTCCGCGAAAACTATCCCGCCCAGCTTCATTTCGACTACAGATATCCAAAGAAAGCCGACCACCCGCCCTTTTCAGTCACGGCCATTTACCACGACAACAGATTCACCTACATCAGGTGCGATGCTCATGAAAAGCCAACGATCTATGAGGTGAAAGACGGCAAACCCAGCCTCGTTAACTTTGACTTGGTCAACGGCGTTTATATCGTGCCGGAAATCATGGACAAAGGCTATCTCACCATCGGCAAAAAGAAGGTGTGCTTCGAGCGCCGAATCCATACGCCCGAGGGGTAAACGTGCCGCAGCCATTGGCTCAGTTCGCGACATGGGAATGGGTCGAGCGCGAGATCGTCCGGCAAATTACCTCACGTGCGGGCGGAAAGCGCCGCGCCGATGCCCTTCGACGGCTTCTCGCCAAAGCAGAACCCGTCTCGCGGCAACGATCAAAGCCAGAGACTTTTGAGGAGCAAGCACCATGGATGAAAAAATCACTCAAGCAACCCCAAACCGGATTGAAGACAAAGCGCCCAGGCCGAAAGGCGTAATCCCGAAAAACACACAGTCGCTCGTCATCATCGGTGTCGCCGTCCTGATGATTGTGATTATGTGGCTCACGGGCGATGGCAAGAAGGCCGCCCCGAGCCAAACGCCTATGGTACCGTCCGTGCCGCTTGTGACGCCTACCGACACGTCGCAGCTTCAGGCGTTCAAGCGAAACATCCAGGCGGAGCAGCAAGCGGCGACGAAGGAGCAGTCCCATTTGGGCTGGGCTAAACCCACCCGTGCTGGGCAGGACGGTTCAGGCTCATACCCTGGCGCACCACAACAGACCGGATTTACCCAACCGGGAGAAGAGCAGCCTGCACCGCCAGCTCAGGTTTCGTACCAGGGCGACCAGCCCGCCCCGCCACCCGCAACGAACCCGTTGCAGGCCGACCTTGCTCGGCGTCGGTATCTCTCGCTTTTTGCGTCCAATGTTGCTCTCACCTACCGGAGGGGGCAAGCGGCCCAAAAGCTCATCGGAAGGCCAAGGAGGGAGTCCCCCATCTTCCCGTCTGTCAACTCACGCGAAAGTGAACAAGGCTCCGGGGCTGACCGAGATGCCCAAGCGTTGCGAGCTGCGGAAGCTCTCGCTCTCATGGCCCCGCCTCCCCAAGGGGCATACCCGCCCCCTGCCGGATTTCAAGGCAGCGCACCCCCAAACCCTCCATCCGAATCGCAACAGCGCACCAGAGTGTCCCAAAGTAGCGACCACAATCCCAATGTCCCATCACCCGGTGAGTTCAATTCTTCGACGGGCAGGATGCACATTCTCTTCGAAGGGACAATTATTCCCACCATCCTCATGAACCGCCTCAATGGTTCACTCTCCGGCCCCGTCGATTGCCTCGTGACGGAAGACATCTATTCCCACGACCGCCAGCACGTGCTGATTCCAGCAGGAACCAAGGTGCTCGGAGAAGCGGAAAAGGTCAGCGCCTTTGGCCAGGAACGTCTCGCCGTCTTCTTCCACCGCCTTATCATGCCCGATGGCTATTCCGCGAGCCTTGACCGATTCAAGGGGCTTGACCAGGAAGGGGCCACCGCGCTTCACGACAAGGTTAACAACCACTACGCACGCATCTTTGGCGCTTCCCTGGCCGTAGGCATTCTCGGCGGGATTGGCGAAACCGGAACCGGCAATATCTTCACTGAATCGGCCCTTGACCAGGCCCGCGCAGGCTTTGGCGCAAGCATGGCTGCCTCCGGGGAGCGCATCCTCGACCGCTTTCTGAACATCTTGCCGACGATCACCATCCGCGAGGGCACGCGCGTCAACGTCTATTTATCAAACGACCTGCTCTTGCCCGACTACAGCCATCACACGATGCCACTGGATCTTTGATTTGAAATGTTGGTGAAAACCACCCACAACCACAATTTCAAAACGGGAGAGAAAAACCCATGAAGAAACTTTTTGTCTTTGTCGCGCTACTTGTTTTCCTTACGCCCAGGATGGGGCGCGCTCAATTGTTTGGCGGCATCGTTTACGACCCCACGAACTTTCACAACGCGGTCCTCCGGTATTACCAGCTTCAGCTTCAGCTCGCGGAGCTTCGTTCGACCTACGCACAAATTGTTAACCAATACCACCTGGCCCTCGAGATGGCCCGCAGCATCGAGAACATGCCGGCACGCTATAGAGCTCAATTTTCGAGCTGGCATAACCTCACCGTGCCCGACGCCTACCAGAATACAACTGGCTGGGTTGAAGGCGCGAACACCGGAAACCTCTCAATGGTCGAGAGCGGCTATAGACAGGCGACCGATCAACTCGAACGCTACAGCTCCGATGAAATCAGTTCCATGCCTTCCGAGGAGCGGCAGCGCGTTCTTGCTAATTACGCGAACGTCGAACTCGCCGACGGCGTCAATATCAGCAGCCTTTCTACCCTCGGAGGCTTGCGTGCCGATGCCCCCCAGATTCAACGCCAGATCGCAAACCTTGAAAACGATTCCCTCTCCAACAACCCCCAGCTCAACTCTCAAGTGGCCGTCCTCAACAAAATCAACGCTGCAAACATCCTGACCCTGCGAACCCTTCAGGACGCCAATAACCTCAGGCTATCGCAGCTCGAACAGCAAGTCCTCGCCTCCGAGGAACGCCGCGACGCCATGACCACTGCCATCAACAGCGACATCTACCAGCGACAAAACATGATCCCTGAAATCTCAAGCGTCACGAACGGCCTTGGAACGTCCCTGGCCAATTACCAACTGCCTTAGACAACAACAACGAGCGCGCGGAGGTTTTCCACGATGTGGGGTTCAAACTATTACACCTGGGTCTTCACAGCGATCACCAACCTGCTGACTGCGAACACCGGCATCTTCGTCAGCATGGGCGAAAACCTGTTCCGCGCGCTTGCCACCATCATGCTCGCCTGGTTCGGCATCAAGATGGCACTCGGTGCGGGCGAATTTTATGCCGGCATGCAGTTCGCGCGCTTTGCGAGCCTCGTGATGATGATCGCCTTCGGCTTGGCGATGATCCATTATTACAACATTCCGATTCCCGGCATCGACACGGATTTTCACCACCTGGTTATCAACCAGGCTGAATACCTTTCAAACACCATCTCGCACGACATGCTCGACACGATCGCAAGCAAGGTTTCAGCGTTTGAAGGGACGATCGAGCCGCCCGGAGCGACGCTTGAGTTTTGGACCTATTTCGATTACTGGGCCATCATTCTCCTGCTTTCACTCGCCCAAGCCGTGGCCATGGTGGTCGCCCTCTTCGGCGTGATTGCCACCGCCGTTTGCGTGCTCGTAGGGCCGATCTTCATTCCGTTTTTCATTGTCCCCCAACTCGACTGGCTCTTCTGGGGATGGTTCAGAGCCTTCATCCAGTATGCCTTTTACCAGGTCATCGCCGCCGCCGTGGTCTATATCATCGGGAACGCTCTCACAGGCTTCATGGACCTCTATCACGGCCAGCCCATCCCGTTAGGCCAACAGGGACCTTTACTCCCGCCGCTCTTCATCGTCATCGTGGCCTCGATTTACGCGCTCATTAAGGTGCCGACACTCACCAGCAACATCTTCAGCGGCGCCGCCGGTGCGGGCGCTTCTGAAATGCTCAACTTCCTGGGCGGACGTAAGGCTTAACCTCAGGAGCACGACATGTCCAAAGACCCGAATTCAAGCGAAGCCAAGCAACTCTATTTGGTGCAGTTTGGCGAGGCCATCGTCATGAACAATTATCTCAAGGTTGCTGTCGCGCTTCTTGCGCTCGCTGTGGTCGGCCTTGTGATCTTGAACGTCAAAACCATCCACACCTTCCGTAACTTCAAACCTCTTGTTATCCGCATTGACAAGCTGGGTCGCGCCGAAGCCGTCCACTACGACGCCTTCACTTATAAGCCCCACGCAATCGAGGCCAAATACTTCCTCACGCAATTCTGCGAACTTTTCTATCGCCGCAACCGCTACACGATCAACGACGACTTCACCAAAGCCCTGTACTTCCTCGACGGCAACCTGGCGAGCGACATCATCGCCCAAGACAAAAAGAACAAGATCCTCGAAACCTACCTCGATAACCCTTCAGCGCCCGAGATTGGCATCGAGGTCGAACAAGTGGCTCTTGAGCCCATGGACAAGCCGCCCTACAAGGCAAGCGTCGACTTTTACGAAACCGAATATTCGCCCGTGGACCACTCGGTTTTGAAAAAGACCCTTTACACGGCCAGCTTCGTGTTTGTGTTCAGGAACCGCGTTCCAAACCGTTTGATCCCGATTAACCCCCTGGGCCTCACGATTACCGACTTCCGCGCCGACGAAGCTTTTACACCAACTCAATCCGCGCAGTAAGGAGCATCCGTCATGGCTATCATTGCCCCTCCACCCACCGCCCCCAAGAAAGAAACCCTGGCCATTCGGCTTGAAGTTCGAGTCGTCGACGAGTTGCGTCGGTATGCCGCCTACCTTGGTACCAAGAATTTCTCCCACATTATTGCGTGCAGTCTTGAGAGGGTTTTCAAAGCCGACGCTGGCTACAAAGCCTGGCTCAAAACGCATCCTGACTTGAGGACTGAATCCAAGCCTCAGTGCAATGGCTCGCCGGCATCGGCACAGAGCACGCCTCGTTCAATCCCGGCCTTACCGGGAGCTTCGGTTCCTGGCGAACGTCAAGTTAGTTCTCGCAACACGATTGGAGGTGCGTGATGGATGGTCGTGTCAACGCTGCTGCGCAGCGGCAGAGGGGCGGCGCGACCGAACCGCGCCGGACACGCCACCCCTGGAAGGGTTGCTGTTTGGTGCTCTTCGAGCACCCAATGGTACTCGCTCAAAATGCAAGGGTTATCGTCAATTCGGTAGCGCCTGCTATTGGCGGGGCAACGAATGGTAACTCATTCAATTTACAGGGAGATATGCATGAAGCAAGAATACGTGCCCAATCCGCTGAATCGGACCAAAACAATCGGTATCAAGGTGACGGAAGCAGCATTCCAGACGCTGCGGAAGGTTGCCGAAGACCACCAAAAGCCGCTCGGCGAATGGTGCCGCGACACGCTTTTGGCCTTGGCATCGGGGCGCGGGCCCTCGCCATTCGAGTTAGCCCTCATGGCCGAACTCACGGCAACCCAGGCCATCCTGATTGACATGCTGTGCGCGCTTGGGCGCGATGGGAGAATCACGACGCAGAAAGCCCAGGAGATCGTGGACCGGGCGCACAACGCCAAGTACCAGGAGGCCATTGAACTCCTTCGCTATGCCTATTCGAGAGCCGGGAAGTTTCGACTCAGTGCGGTGGCCTCTTCCGAGCGCCCTCCAAAGGAAAACGAACATGACCGATAACCTTCAGGTTCCTGTGCGGTACGATGGGCAGACCCAGCCATGGCCCCGATTCAAGCCGGCCTTTACGGTGCTAGCCTTGTCCTTTGCTCTCCTCGTGGGAGCAGCGGAATTCTCCTGGCAGTACAAACACTCTTGGACGCTACTCGAGCGGGCTTATCTTTCCACCTACCTTCAGACCGCCCATCTCGTTGAGACCCGCAACCGCTACCTCCGCCCCGCTCGGTCCTACCGCCTGCTGTACGTAGTCTTCCCCAACAAGACGCGCCTGGCTGTCGATCAAGACGTGAAAGCGGCGCTCCCTTCATCGAAATCCACCGGCCATCTCCCCGACCTGACGCTTTCAACTGCCACCCTCCGCGCCGGGGCCGAGAGGCTTGTATGGCAGACCCAGAAGTTCGATGACTCAACTCTTCACGCCTGGCTCACCCATTTCATTTACCACGACCATTCGCTTTGGCGCTTATGCCGAAATGCCTGGTACACGTGCCTTTTATTCCTTGCCGTGACACTTCCATTGGCGATTCGAAAGGATTCGCAGGAAGCGCGTCGCCGGCACCTCGGCCGCGTTCTCAAAGGCGCGAATCTCTTGACCCGGACCCAGTTCCATCGGCGCGCACATCATCACACCGGAGTCGGCTGGCGCACTATTGGCTCGCCAAGTCCATGGGAAAAGCTTTTCCTGAAGAAAGCAGACCAGACCATCGTGCGCGTCGCCCGCCAGAACGAGTGCCAGCACTTCCTGTTGGTCGGGGACACAGGAACCGGCAAGTCGTCCCTCATCCGACAGCTTCTCCTGCAAATCCAGGCACGCAACGAAGCCGCCATTGTCTATGACCCGGCCAGAGAGTATCTGCCCCAGTTCTATAACCTGGACCGGGGCGATGTCATTCTCAATCCGCTCGACGCCCGGATGCCCTACTGGGGTCCTGCGGACGAACTGACCGACCCCACTGAGGCTGACGCGCTGGCCAAATCTCTATTCCCGGACCGCGACCGCGAGAACCGATTTTTCATCGAGAGTCCGCGTAAAATCCTCGCCCACTTGCTGAGGCTCCATCCCACGCCGCAAGAACTCTGCGATTGGATCGCCCATGCCGACCCGGAGATCGATAAGCGCGTCAAGGCAACCCCGCTTGAAGCCCTCATCGCCAAGGATGCCCCACAGCAGAGGAGCGGCGTGCTGGGAGTTCTGGAACGTGCAAGCAATGCCTTTCGCCTCCTGCCTTCGCCCGAAGGCCGAAAGCCGTGGACAGCGACTGATTGGGTTCTAAATCGGACGGCATGGGTCTTTCTCACGAGCACGCCGGAAACGCGGGAGACACTGCGGCCGCTCATCAGCCTTTGGCTCGATTTCATCATCCTTCGCCTGACCGCCCAGACGGAAAACACTCTTCGGCCGGTTTGGGTGATGGTGGATGAGGTCGCGAGCCTGGAGGTTCTGCCCAATCTCCCCTTGGCCCTCGCCGAGTCGAGAAAATCCAATACGCGCATTGTGCTTGGCCTTCAGGGGCGAAGCCAGATCGAGATGCGGTATGGCCGGGAAGCTGAGGCGATGTTGTCGCAGCCTCGAACCAAAATCTTCCTGCGCACGAGCGAGCCCCGCGCCGCAGAGTGGATCAGCAAATGCATCGGCGACGTTGAGATGGAGCACCTGCGTGAGGGGCGCAGCACCGGCCATTGGGGCTTCTATTATTCGAAGAACGCGAGCCTCGACAGCCGGATCGAAGCCGCGATTCTTGCCTCCGAAGTCAGCAATCTGGAGGATTTAGAGGGCTATTTCCAGACTCCGGGCTACACCCTCAAACTTCGATTCCCCTACACGCCCGCCGTCCATCATCAGCCCGCTTCGCTACGCGGCGAGGTCGAGGACGTTTATCTAACAGGGGGAAAAGCAAGCGATGGTTTGGGGCACCAGAAGCACACGGTTGAGGACGAGAGGGGGGATTCTGAGGTCATCCGCCACCGCCCGTTGAAGCATGGCCCACGCAAGTCAGGCGAAACGCGAGGCCTTTTGGAGATGAATTAAACCATGCTCACGATTTCAAAGCCGCTGACGACCGGCCAGGCGCACGCCTACCACCGGGAAGAGTTCGCCAACCTTGAGCAGAACTATTACACGCAAGGCGATCGTGTCCTTGGTGAATGGCAGGGAAAACTGGCCGCCGCGTGGGGATTGGAGGGCAAGGTAACCTCCGAGCAATTCCATCGGCTCGCCGAGGGCCAGCACCCCCTGACAGGCGAGCAGCTTGTCCGACACCGGTTCGCAAGCGAGCAAAAAACCAGCAAGGGGAAAAAGGTAACAACCTCCGACCACCGCGCCGGATGGGATGCCACGTTCAGCGCCCCCAAAAGTGTTTCGATCACGGCGCTGGTCGGCGGAGACAAGCGCGTTCGCGAGGCCCACCGCGAAGCCGTGCAAGCCGCCTTAAATGAACTGGAGCGATACGTGCAGGCCCGCATCGGAGGCAACCGGCCGGCTGAACGAACTGGCAAGATGGTCGCCGCAAAATTCGAGCACGACAGCGCACGGCCTGTGAATGGCTACTCTGCGCCGCAGCTTCACACCCACGTCGTCATCTTCAATATCACCCAGACGCCGGATGGGCAATTCCACGCCCTGCAGCCCCGCGAACTGTACAAATCCCAGGCCTACGCCACGGCGATTTATCGCTCCGAGCTTGCCGCCCGGTTGCGGAAACTCGGTTATGAACTGGACCGTGGTAAGGAAGGCGAGTTCGAAATTAAGGGTTACACGAAGGAATATCTTGCCGCCAGCAGTCCGCGCCGCCAACAGATCAAAGAATATCTTGAACAACACAAGGTCTCCGGAGCCGAAGCCGCAGAGATTGGTGCGCACCAAACGCGGAGCAGGAAGGCCCACCTTTCGCCCCGTGAAATGAAGACTGTCAATCTGGCGCTTGCCGCGCAATATGGCAACGATCCCCTTGGAGTGGTCCGGCAGGCCCAGACGAGGCGACAGCAACTGCGGCAGGTGAGCGACGAACCGAAGGCGCTTCGAAGCGCCCAGGCTGCGGTGACGTACGCCCGCGATCGCAACATCGAGCGCGAGGCTGTAGTCGAGGAACGGGCACTTGTCCGTGACGCCCTGAAGCGGGCGATGGGCGAAGCGACCCTCGCTCAAATCCGCGCCAACCTGAACAGACGCATTGAGAGCGGGGAGTTTGTAGAGCTCAAACAGTCATCGGCGACCGCTCCCGATCGTTCGCTCACCACGCGCCAGATGCTCGAGCTCGAACGTCAGAACATTGCCACCATGACTTCAGGCCAGGCGGTTGGTCCGCCGTTGATCCACGATAGAAATCTCGTTTCGTCCGAGTTCCGCCATCTGAGTGAGGCGCAACGCCAAGCAGTCACCACCATCCTTGCAAGCCGCGACAAAATCACCGGCTTTCAGGGGATCGCCGGCAGCGGCAAGACCACAACCCTGAGCGCCATCCGTCGGGCCGCCGAAAAGGAAGGTTACAGCGTTCGGGGCTTTGCGCCAACCTCGCGCGCCGCGCATGGCCTTGAGAAGGCCGGCATCGCATCCACCACCCTCCAACAGTTCCTGATGAAGGGCGGACCTCAACCCCAGGAACCCCGGCGCCTCTACGTCCTCGATGAGTCAAGCCTCGCGAGCACAGTCCAGGTGAATCAATTCTTCAAGCGCCTTCGCCCCCACGACCGCGTTCTGCTTGTTGGTGACATTCGGCAGCATCAGGCCGTGGACGCCGGTAAACCCTTCGAGCAGTTCCAGCAGGCCGGAATGCGCACGGCTCGCCTTGAGGAGATTGTTCGCCCGAAGGACCCCGAGCTCAAAGCGGCCATCGAATCCATCGCCAGTGGCGATGTCAAAAGTGCAGTTCAACTGTTGAAAGAGCAAGGCCGAATTCACCAATTCACGGACCAAGAGTCGCGGCTTCAGGCCATCACCACTGACTACCTTCGACAGCCTGACAAGACGCTCATCGTCTCGCCCGACAACGAGAGCCGCCTTGAAATCAATCGGCGAATCCATTCAGGGCTCCAGGTTCAAGGCGCGGTCGCGAAAGAGGAGATCCGGGTGTCGGTCCTGACGAACCGGCACGAACTGACCGGCGCCGACCGCCAGTGGGCGGCCAAGTACGAGGTCGGCGATATTGTCCGCTATACCCGGGGAAGCATCCGCTTCAAATTGAAAGCCGGGGAGTACGCCTACGTTAGTCAAGTGAATCCCGGCGAGAACTTGCTCACCGTGCTGCGCAACAACGGCCAGCAGATCACCTACGATCCCCGGCGGCTTCAGGGCGTCAACGTCTATAAGCGAGAAGAACGCCATTTCGCCGTGGGCGACAAAATCCAATTCACTGCTCCTTTCAAGAAGCTGAAGATTGCGAACCGGACGCTCGCTGAAGTCGAAAAGATCGACCCAGACGGTCAGCTTCAACTTCGTCTCGACTCTGGCAAAACCCTCCGCCTTAACCTTCGCGAACATGCGCACCTCGACTATGGCTACACCATGACCAGCTACACCAGCCAGGGGCAGACCGTGGACCGTGTCATCATTCACGTCCCAGCAGAAGACCGCGATACGAAGGAACTTATTAACCAGCGCTTTGGCTACGTGGCCCTATCGCGCGCCCGCCACGACGCTCAGATTTATACAAACGACGCGAGCACCCTCGCCGACCGGCTCAGTCGCGAAGTCTCAAAAACAGCGGCCATCGAGATAGAGCCCTTTCGACCGTCAGGCCACGTCGCCCTCAAACAGGGCCAGCAAACGCGACAGGAGCAGACCCTCGCATGACAGGCTTTGAACTCATTCTTCCGTTCCTGCGGCCCATCGAGCACCTGATCCTCGATCCCGACATCAGCGAAATCATGCTCAACGGCCCGGAAAAGGTGTTCATTGAGAAGAACGGGTTCCTTGAACCGGTTCCCGACGTGAAGCTCACCGAGAAGTCTTTAATGATCGCCGTTAAGAACATGGCCCGCCGGCTTGGAGACGATATTTCGGAGGCCAAGCCCATCCTCGATTCCCGCCTCCCCGATGGCAGTCGCGTCGCGGCTGTCATCCCCCCTTGCAGCGTCAACGGTGTCACGCTCACGATCCGCAAATTCAACGCCCGACACCTCACGCTCGCCGATCTCGTCCGCACCACCACCCTCCCCGAAGGCTTGGCCTCCGAACTGATTCGCTTCGTCCTTGACCGCAAGAACATCCTCATCAGCGGCGGGACCGACACGGGCAAGACAACGCTGCTCAATGCCCTTGCGAGTTATATCCCTGATGACCAGCGCCTCGTCCTCATTGAGGACACATCCGAAATTCAGATTCAAAAGCCCAATCTCGTCCGCTTTGAAGCTCGCCGTGAGCAGTTTGATATTCCAGCGGTCACCATCCGCGACCTTTTGAAGGCCACGCTTCGCCATCGGCCGGACCGAATCATCCTGGGTGAGATTCGCGGGGGCGAAGCCTTTGATCTCCTGCAACTCTTGAACACGGGCCACTCGGGAACGCTCTCCACCGTCCACGCCACCTCCGCCCGGCAGGGCCTCTCACGCTTCACAAGCTGCGTGCTCCAAAGTGGCGTTGAACTTCCCTATCACGCGATCAAATCGAACATCGCTGATTCTCTGAACCTCATCATCCAGTTGGACCGCCGCCCGGGAGAGCGATTTGTCTCCGAAGTCGTCGAAATCCACGGCTACGATGCCGATCGCTACGACCTCAACCCAATTTATAAACGCGAGGAGCCGCTATGCCCAACCAAAATCCTGCCGATCCCCAAACCTTGACGGCGGAAGAATACCTCAAGGTCAACTACGAACCCTCCGACCGGCTCGCGGTGGTCGTTCTCAATCGCTCTCAAGGTGAGACCATTCAACGAATCGCGAGGGCCGAAGTTATTGCCAGCCCCAGGTTCCAAGCCTGGCTGCGGCACAAAAACGCCCAAGGCTCGGATATCTACATTTCCCAAAACGCCTTAAACGATGACGCCGAAGGGCGAACGAAAGCCGATGTGAAAACCATTCGGCACGTCTATCTTGACCTCGACCGCCATGGCGATGAGGCGCTGGCCAAGGTCGAAGCGAGCTCAAACGTGCCCAAATCCAATTTCGTTATCAGCACTTCACCGGGCAAGTACCAGGTGATCTGGAAGGTGGAGGGGATGAATCAGGCGGAATCCGAACACCTGATGCGGGCGATGGTGCGGGAATTTGGCGGAGACCCGGCGGCAACAGATTCAACACGAGTTCTTCGGCTTCCGGGTTTCTTCAACAAGAAATATCCATCCGGCCACAAAATAGAAGCTCACGAGTTCAGTTCTCAAACCTACCACCTTGAGGATTTCAAAATCTCGCTTGCATTTAGCCAGAGTTCTGCTGAGCCTTCCACTCAATTAACCAAAGCCGAGCGCGGCCCGACCCGTCAACGAACTCCCTCCGAGCACGACTGGGCCTGGGTCATGCGCAGACTTGAGCACGGCGAGCCCCTCGATAAGCTCATCCAGAAAGTTGCCGATTATCGAGACGACAAGTCGAATCCGCAATACTACGCTCGACTCACGGTTACCCGAGCTTATGCATTCTTCAAAATCTCGCGCGGTGAAAATCCACAGGAAGTCGCGCGGGCAATAGCTTCCTACCCGCCCCATTCGTCGGAGAATGGGGAGGAATACGCGCGCGCGACCGTCCAGCGAGCCATTGAACAGGTGGCTCGATCGCGCCAGCACCAGAAATCGGAAGTTGCTTCGCAGAAACTTGGGCTCAGGATGACGCCATGACACGTGCAAACGTACTATTTCGATGGGCGCTTATGAACCTGGCAATCACAGGGCTTGCATTCTTGTGCGGAGGTACGCTGGTTCTTCCGGCCCTTCGGGCCTATCTTGCCCTTTTTGCAGCGTTCACTCTACTAGCAGCCTTTGTCGTGGACCCCGAACTTCTCCAAGAAAGGAGCAACCCAGGTGACATAGGCCTAGACCCTTTCAGCGCTAAGGGAATCAGCTTCCTTTTTCTTACAACGATTGCCTTCGCCGCTCTTGATGCAGGCCGATTCCACTGGACCGGGACCATCGCCCACCCTGTTCAGATGATCGCGCTCGCATTCGTTGCCCTTCTCATGAGCTTGCAAGCTTGGGCCATGATGGTTAATCCATTCTTTTCTACCGCAATTCGCCTCCAGAGCGAGCGCGGACATCGTGTCATAACCCGTGGTCCATACCGCTTCATACGGCATCCGGGAAACTTCGCGATGCTCTTCAATATGCCAGCAACCGCAATCGCTCTTGGTTCATACGTCGCGCTCGTCCCGGCGCTCCTATGCTCTCTTGTGATTCTTCGTCGTACACTTCACGAAGACCGCTTCCTGAAAGAACGACTGGCCGGGTACGCTGGTTACATGCTAATGGTTCGTTATCGGCTATTTCCGGGCCTTTGGTAATGGAGGTAATCTCATGCAATGTCCAAAATGCAAGTCAGAAGATGCAGTGAAGCTTTCGGTAGTTCACGCCGCAGGTCTGTCTGATATTCAGTCCAGCGCGCGAGGCCATGCGTGGGCGCTCGGCGACAGCGGCCTCCTCTTGGGATTCAGCAGCTCACAGGCCATCGGCACTTCGCAGACCGCTCTCTCGAAACTGGCTGCGCCGCCCTGCAAGAAACGGTATCGCCACGTAATCCTCACTTGGCTCATCGGGCTTGCCCTCGGCAGTTGGTTCATCCTCGTGATCATCTCTCCAACCGGAAGTCTTGGTTCGAGAACTCTCAGCCAAATGCACCGGTTCGCGTTCTTATTCTCTACCGTCATCGTCCTCATGCTCGCTGTGTTGTGGAGATTCAATCACATGATCTTCCCGCGCCGCCGCGAACTCTGGAACCGCTCCTTCATGTGCCAACGTTGCGGTGAAATCTTTCAACTTCCTGTGGAGCGATGCCACTCATGATTCTGGTCACGACTGCGTCTGAATATTGACGGGCATCGCCTTCTCGCAGTCAAAGGAACCGCGCAAGGCGCAACGTTTGAAGAGATGCTCCGACACGCGGAGAGTCTCATTCGCGATATCCCCAGATGCTCTCCGGTAACCGACAGCCTCAAGCCAGTGAGCGCCGGTTTGACCCCAAAAATCAGTCGAAGGTGGTTTACGCTCAAGGGACATCAAATAAATTACCAGTCCCCACGGATTATCAGTCGTTCCTGACGGACCTCAAAAACCGAATGCGGGCAGCTCAGCTTCGCGCCGCGATAACGGTAAATCGCGGATTGATTCTGCTTTACTGGGGCATCGGCAGCGACATTCTAACCCGACAGAGAGGACGAGGATGGGGAGCAAAGGTTATTGACCGGCTGGCTGGAGACTTACGAATGGCCTTCCCTGAAATGACAGGCTTTTCTCTCCGCAATCTCAAATCCATGAGGGCGTTCGCCGCGGCCTGGGCGGACGAGGCAACTGTGCAACAGCCTGTTGCACAAACTCCGTGGGGTCACATTGTGCGCATACTCGATTACGTAAAAGTGCCGACCGAACGCGAGTGGTACGTCCGGCAGACCATTGAAAACGGCTGGAGCAGGAACGTTCTAGTCCGTGAGATTGAGAGCGACCTTTACCGAAGGCAAGGAAGGGCACTGAGCAATTTCACCCGTACACTTCCCGCGCCGCAATCCGAACTCGCTCAGCAGGTCATCAAAGACCCATACAACTTCGATTTCCTGAACCTGGCCAAGGAATCGCGGGAGCGGGAGCTTGAGCGCGGTCTTGTCGAGCATCTTAGAAAGTTTCTTCTAGAACTTGGGGTCGGTTTCGTCTTCGTTGGCAGCCAATACCCGCTGGAAGTGGGCGGGGAAGAATTCAAGCCGGAATTCAGCGGCAAGATGAATTTCTATCTCTCGGCCATTGATGAGCTTGTGCTCCATCCCACCGACCACCCGAGTATCGGAATCATCCTCTGCACATCGAAAAGTAAGACCGTAGCCGAGTATGCGTTGCGCGATATGAGCAAGCCCGTCGGCATATCCCAGTACAAGCTCACTGAATTTTTACCAAGGCAGCTCCAGGGCAGCCTGCCATCTGCGAAAGACCTGGCGACTGAGCTTAAGCGTCAAGAGCCAAGCGTCAAAAACCAAGAGCCAGAGTCTCCTCATCCGCGTCGGGATATCTAAACATCTGAAAGGGAGGTAACGCATGAACTCCGCAATCATAGAGCCCCTCAATTCAGTATCCGAAGCAATGGGATCATCCGTCGAAATCATAGATTCAAAGGAACTCGCGCGTAGGTTCCGGCTACCCGAATCCTGGGTTCGGGACCGTGTCCGATCCCGCTGCGATGATCCGCTGCCTCACGTCAAGGTCGGCCGCTACGTTCGATTTGAATGGGGGAGCAGGGAACTTGTAGAATGGTGGGCGCGACATAGAGTCTCCAAACAGGGAAGGAACGGTGGCGGGCACTAAAAGGAGACTCAAGTGCCAACACGTCACCAGAACGGATACGTTTATAGAAAGAAGAACCGATGGTACGTTCGTTTTTACGAATACGTCATGCGGCAGGATGGGACGGTCGAGCGCGTACAGAAGGCGCAGCGCATTGCGCCGGTCTGTCACGACTACCGCACCAAGCGGTCTGTGATGCCTCTCGTCACAGAGTTTCTGTCCACCTTCAACAGCAACCACCTTAGCCCCGAGGGGACGCAAAGTCTGGAGTCGTTCGTGGATCAGAATTACTTGCCCTACGTTTCCCGACAAAAGCGGCCCTCGACTTACAGGGGCTATCGCAATCTCTGGAAATGCTATCTCAAAACTCGATGCGGGCATTTCCGATTGCGAGATTTCCGCACCGCGGACGGCGAGCGTCTCTTGGCCGAGATTGCCAAGCAGCATGATCTCAGCCGAAGATCGCTCGTCCACATCAAGAACCTGATGAGCGGGATTTTCAAGCACGCCAAACGGCTTGGCGCGATCAACGGGGTCAATCCCATGCAGGATGTTTCGATCCCAAAAGCCAGGCCGTGTGCCGAAACTTACGCTTACCCTCTTCAGGACATTCTTCGTTTGATTTCAGTGCTTCCCGAACCGGCATCTACGATTGTTGCTACGGCCGCATTCACCGGCTTGCGCAAGAGTGAAATTCGTGGATTGCTCTGGGAAAACTTACGAGAGGACGCTCTCTGGGTTACCCAGTCCGTGTGGGAGCGCTTTGTGAGCGAGCCGAAGACCGAGCGGAGCAAGTCGGTCATTCCGCTGATCGGCCCCTTAGCCCAACGCTTAGAAAAACACCGTCAGGCGCGGGGCGGGCCGACGTCGGGATTCATCTTTGTTTCCGCTTGCAAAGAATCCCAACTCGGGCCGGTCAATTTGAATTCGGTTTTCAAACGCCAGATCAAACCGAAACTCAAGGAAGCTAAATTCGAGTGGCATGGCTGGCACGCGTTCCGCCGCGGACTCGCGACAAACCTTTACCAACTCGGAGTCCCAGATAAAACAATTCAAGCCATTCTTCGCCATTCGAATCTCTCAACAACAATGAATAGCTATGTGAAGTCGGTGCCAGCGGATGCAGTCGCAGCGATGCGCTCGCTCGAACGAATATGCACCCCGTATGCACCTCAAGTGATGTGAATCCAAAATCTATGTCGCGTAAGTTACAGAAAAATCGTGGGAAGTTGGTAGGCCTGGAGGGATTCGAACCCCCGACCCACGGTTTAGGAAACCGTTGCTCTATCCTTCTGAGCTACAGGCCCGTTGGCGTGCTGAATTAGCTTAGCACATACGCAGTGCCTTTGTGCGCAGA
>Ga0209810_1001492_pt1 | contig 34721 bp, 26 predicted proteins | sample Coa_R1_7_FD_187159 | JGI IMG/M metagenome (GOLD analysis project Ga0209810, IMG submission 187159) | Surface soil microbial communities from Centralia Pennsylvania, which are recovering from an underground coalmine fire - Coalmine... | ecosystem: Environmental > Terrestrial > Soil > Unclassified... | reverse complement strand
TTTATACGAGAGGGAAGCGGCTGGTCTTCTATGCCTACGACCTGGATGCTCACACCGGGGTGCGCAACGCGAGCACATTTCAGGCTTGGGGGCGGCGAGGGCCGGACAAGCAGCAGGCCCGGAACCTGGGAATTTTCTACGAAGACAACGTAAGCAAGAAGCGCTGGGTGCTGAAGGCAAGCGACCCGAAGACACTGGAAGACATCGACGCCGTCTTCGTAACCGTTGAACCAAACGGAGGGAGCTCGCATCCGAGCGGCAGGCAGCTGCTGTTCGCCTACCTCCGGGTGAATCCTAATCATCCTTAGGTCCTTAGACCGGCTGTCGACAATGGCACAAGGCCGGACGCTTTCAATGGGGCCGCTGTCGGATGAGTTATTGGGAACGGTGCAGGCCGGCGCGTCAGAAGTGCATCTCGAAATCGCCCCATTTCTTACCGATTTCGGGTCCGAGCAGGTGCTTGCATATTTTGAGCGAGTCTTCGAAACATCGCTTGGCTGCTTCTTCCGAAACCCGGACGTAACCGTGCTCCAGATAGGTTCGGTTGCGAGTGCCCGCGAGAGCGCACACTGCCTTCTCAATTGGGTCCAAATCGAGCTCGCGGTTCGATTTGAGAAACTCTAGACCAGCTTTGAACCCAAGCTCGCCCTGTCGGCTGGGCACTGCGTAGTGCTCGCGCGCGATGCTACATGCATCAGGCTTTGACGGATGAATGCTGATGGCAAGCAGCCGCATCTGAGTTGCGCATTCAGCGGCGCGGTAGGATCGCAGGACGGAGTCGGTAAAGCGGCCCTCCCTTATGCGCCGCTGGGAATTTGCCAGAGCATCAGCCACGAGGAGGGGACCTGTTTCTCTTACCCTTTCTTGCCAGGAGCTGCTCGCTGCCGTTTCCTGGAAATTCTGTTCATCTCGGATGTCTTTCGAAAGCTTGTGCATCTCCCTCGCGTATTTGGCGAGGCGCGTTACTGTGCCTGCAAGATGGTCGAGTAGCCGGTCCGTTGTGAATTCCGGGGTTTTGCGGGCCTGTTGCGCCAGGGAGTTCTCCGCTTCTTGATAGTTAAAGTCGTCCCAGCAGGCGAGTGCGATTAACGAGGCGCGAAGAAACTTCCAGCGGGGATCCACGTCTGGAAGTCGTTTAGCCAGCTCGACAGCAAGCCTGACCTGACCTGATCGTGCAGTGGTCAATGCCTCCTCTGCGGCAATCCGGTCGCGAACGTCCGAAGCAACGAAGTTTGCCGCCCATCGAGATCCTCTGGCCTGCACATAGACAGGGATTACCTCAGCGGGCAGATACGCCATCGCGGTCTGAAAGAGGGACACACACATCGGGTTGGTCCCGCCAGTAACGCCGATGTACACGCGACCTATTTCCCGCTGGCGCAATTCAGAAATGAACTCGCGGACCTGCTGATAAGTAGTGGAGAATTCGAAAGGAGAGATTTGACGGGATGCTGCCCAGGTTACCCTTGGGTCAGTGACCTGCCCCTGTATCTGTTCACAGAATTCCTTCGGGTCGGGGGCGTCCGCCGCCCCGCGCTCCCCGTACAGCAGGTGTACCTCCAAGGAAAGCTCGGATTTTAGAATTTCAGCAATGGCATCGGGACACCCGCCGATGCTGGTTCCGACAGGAAAGATCGCGATGGCCCTCATGCCTTATCCTCGGGCCAGACCAGCGGTGCGGAAAGACACAAACCATAATGGAGAGCCTTCGGCATCTCGGGTCGCGGCACGGGAATCACAATGGGGCCGCGCTCGGATGAGCGCGGAAATAGCTGTGTCAACACGACGCCCAATCCGGAGTTGGGCGGGCTTCAATGGGGCCGCGCTCGGATGAGCGCGGAAATGACCATACCGCGCGTCGTACCAACCGCGGGAATTGTCGCTTCAATGGGGCCGCGCTCGGATGAGCGCGGAAATCAGCCGATGCAGTTGTCCGCGTCGGGCAGCTTCAAGCTTCAATGGGGCCGCGCTCGGATGAGCGCGGAAATGGTCCTGCTCCAATTCCCCGGCATCGACCTTATCGGGCTTCAATGGGGCCGCGCTCGGATGAGCGCGGAAATCTGCGGCTCCTGCGCTGTTGCCGCCACGGCGAGCAAGCTTCAATGGGGCCGCGCTCGGATGAGCGCGGAAATCCAGTCCAAGCTTCACGCCGGCAATGGGCAATTTGAGCTTCAATGGGGCCGCGCTCGGATGAGCGCGGAAATCGACGGAATGACACCGGCCGAGGTGGAACGCGAGATTGCTTCAATGGGGCCGCGCTCGGATGAGCGCGGAAATGAGCTTCTCGTCCTGGACCACCGGAAAGACTTTGCGGAGCTTCAATGGGGCCGCGCTCGGATGAGCGCGGAAATGCCCTCACGTGCCCCGCGATGGTCCGCGAATCGCGCGCTTCAATGGGGCCGCGCTCGGATGAGCGCGGAAATGTGTCAACGTGCTTTTGCTCGCGCTCTTGCCTCATAAAGCTTCAATGGGGCCGCGCTCGGATGAGCGCGGAAATCGACGGAATGACACCGGCCGAGGTGGAACGCGAGATTGCTTCAATGGGGCCGCGCTCGGATGAGCGCGGAAATAGTTCGCGCGAAAGCCCGCAATGAAAGCCACCAAGGTCCTTCAATGGGGCCGCGCTCGGATGAGCGCGGAAATACCTACACGGCTGAGCAGGAGCGACAGCGGATCGAGCCTTCAATGGGGCCGCGCTCGGATGAGCGCGGAAATAGAACCACGGACAAGTTAACGGTCGCTCGTTCCGATCCTTCAATGGGGCCGCGCTCGGATGAGCGCGGAAATTTGTCCGTTGTATGGCGGGTCGCAAAGCACCGATTCCCTTCAATGGGGCCGCGCTCGGATGAGCGCGGAAATGCAGTGGGATGCCTTGGTTCAAAAATACGGGGCCGCCTTCAATGGGGCCGCGCTCGGATGAGCGCGGAAATCATCTTGCGCGCGCCGGGACCACTTTCTCCGCCAACCTTCAATGGGGCCGCGCTCGGATGAGCGCGGAAATGCCCAGTCCCCCTGTGCCCGTCCAGTTGACGCAGAACCTTCAATGGGGCCGCGCTCGGATGAGCGCGGAAATATTGGGATGCTTTCTGGTTTCGAGCCACCTTACGCACCTTCAATGGGGCCGCGCTCGGATGAGCGCGGAAATCCAGCCCCAACGGGAGTACTACTGGAAAAATGAAACCCTTCAATGGGGCCGCGCTCGGATGAGCGCGGAAATACGTTCCTTTCGACGAGTACATCAAAGGAATTTCTCAAGCCTTCAATGGGGCCGCGCTCGGATGAGCGCGGAAATGGTCACCCTGCCCATGAACTGCTCGCGAAACACACACCTTCAATGGGGCCGCGCTCGGATGAGCGCGGAAATGGAGAAGAAACTACTCCCGTTGAGCCGCCCATAAACCTTCAATGGGGCCGCGCTCGGATGAGCGCGGAAATATGGCTTGGAGGTGCTCCTTAAGATCCGCCGAGATGTCCTTCAATGGGGCCGCGCTCGGATGAGCGCGGAAATTCGAGAGGCGGATCGCTTCGTCCAGCGTGAGGTTAGTCCTTCAATGGGGCCGCGCTCGGATGAGCGCGGAAATGATATCACCGGCTACAAAGCCCCGGATGCGGAACAGCCTTCAATGGGGCCGCGCTCGGATGAGCGCGGAAATGCGAATAGCAAAGAAGCAAACGCGCTTTGGCGAGACCTTCAATGGGGCCGCGCTCGGATGAGCGCGGAAATTTGGTTCATACCCGCCGACCCGGAAGGCTTATGGAAGCCTTCAATGGGGCCGCGCTCGGATGAGCGCGGAAATGGCGTGCCATCCGCATAAACCTGCAGCACCAGATCGGAAGCCTTCAATGGGGCCGCGCTCGGATGAGCGCGGAAATGTTCTCGAAGCACATCGTTCCAGCCGATGCCGCGTTCCTTCAATGGGGCCGCGCTCGGATGAGCGCGGAAATCCGGAAAGTGTAATCGCCGACGAAGAGCCGTCGAGCGCCTTCAATGGGGCCGCGCTCGGATGAGCGCGGAAATCTAGACGCGGCGACGTTGGGGGAAAAGGCGATAGCATCCTTCAATGGGGCCGCGCTCGGATGAGCGCGGAAATTCGCACGCCGCGCGCGAGGACGAGACCGACGACCTCCCTTCAATGGGGCCGCGCTCGGATGAGCGCGGAAATGCCGAACGGGTCCACGGACGATTTTTTTCCGATGGTCCTTCAATGGGGCCGCGCTCGGATGAGCGCGGAAATTGCGTTTTCCGCGCTATGGCAGAGTCGCAAGGACGAACCTTCAATGGGGCCGCGCTCGGATGAGCGCGGAAATAGGCTGCGGAAGATGCTTTCTGACGCGGGATACGACCTTCAATGGGGCCGCGCTCGGATGAGCGCGGAAATGAAATCAGCGCGAGCTGAACGAAGTGGCGCGCACGATCCCTTCAATGGGGCCGCGCTCGGATGAGCGCGGAAATTATTGCGTTTTATAGGCTTCGGGTAGCGGCCCGCGCACCTTCAATGGGGCCGCGCTCGGATGAGCGCGGAAATACCATTCCGACTGCACGAGCTTCGAGCGCTCCACGTTCCTTCAATGGGGCCGCGCTCGGATGAGCGCGGAAATAGCGGCTATCGGAACCCTCTAGTTGTCAAAGAGCTACAAACAACGGCGCGAGCGATCCAGTCGCCGGCCGAAAACTCGCCATTATTCGTAAACATCCTCGGTCGCAAGACGTATGTTTTATTGCTGTTGGCGCTTTCGAGTGGCTTAGCCAGAATCTTCATCACCTGGTCGCTCGCGTCGGCTTGCATCACTTGCCCGGCATGCTGCGCCACTTCCTGCCCTCTCTCTGCTCCACTCACGCGAAATAGTGTCGTGCAACTTATCGAGTCACGAACACCGGGTATTCCCCAATCTCGCCTTCCAGAACGCGAGCCAGCAGTCTCGCTTGGATTTCAAGCAACCGCCTATAGCTTACACGGTACCCAAAAAGCGGGTGGGTCACAAGCGAATCCATTCGCAGTTCATACGAACGAAAGAATGCTTTCCGCCCCGACGCACTGAGTGCGACCGCCGGCCCCGCCTGCACGAAATCCTTGGGAGTCACCATGCGCGTGTTGATTGCGGCCAGCACGGCGGAATCGGCGATTAACGGGCGGAACGGTTCTATCAGATCAAGCGCCAACGCCGGCCGTCCGAACCGGGGCTGGTGGTAGTAGCCGAGGTAGGGATCGAATCCAACGGCGTAACACGCAATAGTCAGGTCCTTCACAAGCAAGCTATAGCCGAGCGAAAGCAGCGCATTGACGGCATCACGCGGAGGGCGGCGATTCCGTCCCGCGAAATCGAACCGGAATTGAGACTGTTGCTCTTCTTCGTTTTCCACTTTGATCATGCCCGCGAAGTTTTGGAAATAGAGGCGGGCCCCGTTTCCTTCAATACCCAGAAGTTCGTCCATACTCTGAGCGCGTTCGGCGGCTTCGGCCAGGCGCTTCAGCGCGGCTAGGTCACCTGCTTCTGGTTCCAGATGATTGCGCTGGAGCATCGTACGCTGATTGCGGATCTTTCCCGCCACGAGCTGGCGCGCCAGTGAAAGGGAGAACCAAGCCTCCTCAGCCAGGCGGAATTGTGTTCGCCGGAGCAAAATGTTTTTGGAGTTGAGCCCCGTCGTGATCCCATAGAACCATCCGCCCTGTGAGAAATAGCAGACCGGGATACCCGCTTCGCACAACGCCTGAATAGTTTGCGTCGAGAGCTGAACGTTGCCCATCACGTTCAACTGGCAAATCTCGCGAAGCCGGACTTCGTATTTCTTGTCGTCCTTGTCGCGAATCTGCAGCACTTCACCGCTCTTGCCCACACGCGCACCCTGCGTATTCAGATAAAGCGGCCTGAGGTCATCACGGGGCGTGATTAGCTGGCGCGGCTCTTCCTCCGTGAGCGCCTCGTTCGCGCGTCCATTGTTGTTCGCGAACAGGCCGAGCTGAACCGCCGGCCTCGATTCCTTCTCGGGCAAGTGACGGAGCCAGTTGGTTTCATCGGGCAGGCAAATGCCGACGAGTGAACAGCCGGGGCACTTCGGCGAGTCCACGAGCGGCGGCGGGATCGTGCCGAACCTCGCCAACTCCCAGGCCGCTGCAATGGTTCGCTGCGTTTCATTCATCAATTCCTGGGTGAATTCGACGCGCACACGCTGGCGCGTTTTCTGGTAGTAGGCGACGCCTTCTTCCGAGCGATAACCGTTCTCCCTGAGGATGAGTCCTTGGACGGCCAACTGGACGCGATCCGTGGGCCAGAGTTCGAGGCCTTGCTCGGTTTCTCGCGGGGCGCCGTGCTTGTAGTCCACCGGCGTCACAACGCCTGCCACGGCTTCGAGCAAATCCATTTTGGCGATGACGCGATGCTGTTCGCTGGAGAGCATGACGGATCGGGAGTGGATTTTTTCGCTTTGGTTGTCTTCCGGCTTGGGCAGTTCGGTCGTTTTGGCGTCCACGCGGTGGTGTTGTGACTTGCCTTCAACGGTGTCGGCGCTTTCGCGAAACAGCCCTTCCACCCATTCGTAGAAGAATAGGCGGGAACAGTAGACGAACTCGTTGACCATTCGGGCGGGGAGATAATCGGGCAGGCGATCACGCACCGCGCGCCTGTGAGCGTCAGGCTCAGCGGCTTGTGCATTCAGAGCTTGGTCAGGAAGCGCTGCGATGGCCCACTCCAAGGATCAGGCTGTAACGCCCCGCTTATCTGATTATGGTATTACCGGATAGGTTAGCAACGTTGCGGCGCGAGGAGTCTGCCGAAAAAGTAATCCGATCGGCGTCGACTGGGGCCGAGAAAGCTTGGAGGCAGCACCGATATCCTGCGCGAGGTAATTTGCGAATGGAGGTTCGCGGGGGTTAGACGACGATGCAAGGCGCATCCACCGCCGAATACGCCTTGCCGAGCGCGGTAATGACACGGTCCCCGCGCCCTTCCGCCGGACCCAAATCCACGAAAAGCACCTGGTCTTCCTCGTCGTGAATGATTTCCGAGAGCTGGCTCCGGCAGCGGACCAGATCCATCGGCGTAAGCTGGCATTCGAACACCGAATACTGCAAGTGGTCGCCGAAGCCGCGCATCACCTTGTGCACCTTGCGCAGCCGTTTGTCGTCGCTAATGTCGTAGCAGACCAAATATGAAGTCCGCATTGCTTTCCCTCAGATTGGCGCAAGGGCCGTGCAGCACGCGCCGCGCCCTCGCTATTTCGTCATCACGCCCATTCGTTCGGCTCGCGCTTCAAGGCAACTCAGCTTGCAGCCGTGCCTTGGCCGACGAATATACCCCCGCCCAGAAATCGAGTCCGTCCCAAAAGCACAGGGCCTGCGACCGCTACTTCGAACTTCAACGTGGCAACTCCCTCCAGCCCACGGCCAGCGATTCCTTTGCACTCAGTAGGCGTGACCTCCGCGTCGGGAAATTCTCGCAGGCGAAGCTGGGTCTGGATATCGCTCACTAGCGCTTGTCGAGCATCCGCCGCGCGGACATGGCGCGTCACGCGGTACCGCGTGAGCGTGATCCACTCCCGCGAGGCAGCAAACAACGGATCGTGCTCGACTATCAAAGGGGCAGGTCTTAGAGACAGAATGCCGGCTTCGCCGGCGCGGAGTTCCCGCAGACCCTCCAAAGCGCAATCAAGGATCGCCAGGTTAGCCATTTCGTCGTGGGTCGCAGGCCGCCGATCCAAAACATGAGGGGCGATGACGAGAAACCTTGCCCGGCCTGGGTCAAAAGCAAAGGCAAGATGGGAGCTATGGGATGCGCGTGCGGGCGAACCGTCTGCTTCATGACCGGAGAAAAACCTGGGGAGGGGCCCTTGTACTTGTTCCTGCACACGAGCCATCACGGCCCTCCGCAGTGCTCTGGCGAGGCCTTCCGGCTCCGGTGCGCTTGCAAGTCCAGACTCAACAGTGAATGCATAGATTCCTCCAGCCTGAACGACAGGCGCCATTACGCCGAGGCCAAGAAACCGCCCATCGCCAATCGTCAGCGGGCCCTGAACCGGCGCGAAAAACTCGATTTCGACATGCCAGAGGCGGTGTTTCTCGAAGCGAGTTCCCTTTGCGAAGTCCTCGACACGACGCCCGTTCGCTTCAAACGGCTCCCTTTGCACGCGAACTGCCTTGGCGCCTTGTCTGATTTGAACGTGGCGCAGCGCTTGGCTGACGGCCGCGGCGGCCCGGTCTTGTTCGGCCCGGCGCTCACTCCCTGCTTTGGCTTCCTGAGCCTTGCGCACGGGGTCGATCCGGCGTCGTCGGGAGGACTCCGGAAGCACGACCGGCGTCACGGTGCGCCAAAGCCGGTATGCGCAATCATCCTTCGCCCCATAATGCGTTAGAAAACCCTTGTCGTCCGTCCGAATCAGCGTTGCAAGAACCTCGCCGCCATCAGGCTCGATGAGATCAAGGCCGGAAAACGCCCACTGGACATCGTTCGGATGAAGAAGACACCCGGGCGGCGTCTCGACCAACACGCGGCGGATTTCACGGTCCGCGTGGACATGACCAATCGAAGAAAGTGGAATGATCCGTACACGGTCCTGCGGAGGGCAGTCGTTGGTGCCATCTGGCTTTCGTCCCACAAGCACGCGGTCGATATCGGCGGCGCGGGCAGGCATCGAAACCTTGAGCCGCGACACGGCTGCGTCACGAAGCGCCACCACCAGCTCATGCGCACGCTCCAGCGGCCAAGGCACGAACACGCCCTCTTCAACCGGATCGCACAACTCGTACATTTGGCGTGAGGGCGGACTGTCGTAAGGCGTCAGTTGGAAACGGGGCTTCGGAGGCTGTCGGAAGACGACCTTCACCGTCTTGCCTTCCTCCCGGTAAAAGAACCGTTCTCTGTAAGCTTGAAAGCGAAATATGAGGCTTTCCAAAGAACCTGGACATGCTTTTGGGAGCATCCGACCCGAGCCATTCTCCGAGGGGCGGTAGATCTGGCCCGGGTAAGCTACCAAGAAATCTTCAAGTCTTCCATCGTCGAGCATTTCGCCCCAGGCCCAAGCCATGTCGATTCCGCGTCCGAGCTGATAGAGGCGCTCGGCCACGCCGCAAACCTTCTCTGCATTTTGTTGATCCGCCGGGTCCGGGGCCAAGGGCCACGCGTACACGAATGGAATTTCGGCATCGAAGAGATATGGCTGGAAGATCTTGGTTGCAGTCCGGATCTTCGCCATCTTTGCCGGTTCGCCTCCGATGGAGTCGCTGTCGTTGTTCGGCATGTAGAAAAGAACGCCCCGGCGAGGTTGCAGCGCGCGGGGAGCCGCGATGATTGGGGCTGGCAGCGCCTGGAGCCATCTCAGGGCTTCTTTATCACTCTCTTCAAGAGGACCCGAGAGGCCCGCGCCTGCCACCAGTGCCTGAAAAAGTCTGGCCGGGGAGGGCGGCCAGTCTCCTCCTCCGTGATAACGCCCGTCATGAAGACGGACGTAAATGACCAGTGCAGCCATTCGCCGCTACTCCGGAAAGGATTCCTCTTTCGCTGTCTCCTGAGCGCGTAGTTTCTTGGCTTCTTCCAGATCGAATCTGTACTGGAGATTCGGCCAAGTGCCTTGAAAAATATCAGGCCATTTCGACTGGAAATGGCCGGCTGACTGCATCGCATAGCTCTTGACCGTGCCGACGTCCAGGTTGATCGAGTTCGGCTCGCCTCGCCGCGGCACTTTGTACCACTGGTCGGCACTCTCCGCATAGCGGAGCAGACAGCCTTCGCGCAGGAACATTTCGATATCTGCTGTGGCAGCCATGACCGACAGGCCAAGCAGGTACTTTCGGATGGCTTTGGTCTCTGGCGCGTCTTTGCCCCGCAGGCCGCGCAAGGCAACGAGGTTGACGGTAACTTCGCGCTCGACCCGACCACGAACCAGGACGCCGCCAAGAACGCGCGCCTCGGGATTGGGAGAGTCGTTCACATAGTTCTTGATCTTGAGCTTTGGCCGGAATACGCTGGGCGCATCGGCCAGACCCTTTTCCGAAAGTTCCACCTTTTTGGCCTTTGCGTCTTCCTTAAGCGCCTTTTGTTGTTTCTCGTCGAGCAGTTTCCAAATCGAGTTAAACTGCGCTGCCGCATGCAGCGGCTCCACATCCCAGGCCCGGATGATCGACCTCACGAGTCGCGGCCGCTTTTCTCCCGTATCGCCTCGCGAGTCCCAAACTCCGAACACGAGCGACGTGGGTGCAATCGCGCAAAGCGGACCAGCGTCGCCACGCTGGAGAGCCTTGAACGCGGGGCCGAGGATTTTCAGCAATTCGGGCGAGGCTTGCACAGTGGCATCCGCAGCGCGATGAGCAAGATCAAGAAGAGAGCGCGTGACCTCGCGGGGTTGCGAGCACTCGTTTTTATTGTCTTTTTTCGATCCGGCAGCCTTCTGACATGCTTCGCACTTGCCGCACGCCTCCTTGCGAATCACGATCTGAACCTGCGGCACCAGCCAATTCTTGGTGTCCTCCGAATCTGACTTAAAGATCGGCTCCAGGCGGTTGGCTTGGGAACCCACGCTGTCGATCGTCGCCACGCGCGTGCCGTCCGACAACGTGTCAATGTTGTAGCCGATGTCAGCGTATGTTGGTGGGAAAATGACGCCGCTTTCTTCGACCGGCAGCAGTCTCTGCTTCAGGCGTAGCGCCACCGGGCCGTCGGCTTCGGTAGCCCATCCATCGAGTTGTTCGGAGAGCTCGCTAGTCATGTTAACTCCTCTCGTATGTCGGTCATTTTCCTGTCGCCTCCTTGCTTGACTTCCACATGTTCCACTACAAATCGGCGGCCGCTAACAAAGCCCAGGTGTCCTCCGAGAGCAGCGCGCGCGAGCAATGGCGGAAGCATACGGTCCCAAACACTATATGCAAAGCGTCTTCCGTCGAGACGCTCGGGACGCGTGCATTCGAGTCCGATGACTGCAAGCAGTTCGCAAAGGGGGTAAGTGGCCACACGCATGTCGATGCCCCCCTTGGCGCCTTTCCGAAGGCTGTCAGGAGAAAAGCCACCGTGAATTGGATCAACGACTCCGCGGGGATCGAGTCGGAACAATGACTCGGTTCGGTCGACTTGGTTGAATGGGTCGCACACCGCTTTCTCGAGGTCCAACCGCTTGATCGCGTCCAGCGCATTCTTGACCCGGACGTGAGATGAGGCTCCGTTCGTGGACTTCTTGAATGTGGTCGCGAACCGCCCGGACCCGTCCGCCCAATAGCCGAACGGAATCTCGCGCTCCAAGCCGTCGTCATCATTTCCGTACAGTATCCCCGGCAAATCAGGCGCCTTTGGGTCGGCAGCAGATGCGATCCCGGGCACGACTTGAGTACACCCACCATCCCTCTCGCTTAGATCTCTCCGAGGGCTAAGCCACTTCACTTCAGCTGTCTTCAAGAAGGAGAGGACGGTTCGAACAGGATTCTCACTCCCGTCACCGCTCAGATTGAAGAAGTCACCAGATTGTCCCCACTGGAACCCACCCACGGCATTCCCGAGCAGCACATCCGCGGCCTCAAGGAACCCGATACAGGCGAAGGCTTGGGCGGGGTTGAATACGTGTACCGGAATCGATGCCGTCGCCATCACGCGCCTCCTGTACAACCAGTGCCCAGAGCATTGTCGCGGGAGGCGAGCTGATCGGCGGCGCGAAGGAGTGCCTCCCACCAGGCGAGTCCCCACGGGCCCCATTGCTTCTGCAGCCGCGCGAAGCGCAAGGCGATTTCCGTCGCTTTCTCGTCAAGCACAGAGGGAGGAGCATCCTCGCACGCGTTCGTGCCGATCACAGGGCGCGCGAAACCGTGATGCGTGGCGATCAGGTGAAGGACCAAATCGCGCTGGTCCTCGCGAAGGTTGCGGACGCTCTTCTCGTTCTCAATACGAAGGAGCGACCCCAGTTCGTGCCGATAACCGTCAAGCAAACCCTGGTTGATAGGACCTTCGGTCTTTGCGTAAACACCATCCTTGGGAGCGTTGAAAGCTCGCTGCCACCGCGCCGAGCGCTTGCCTTCGTCGTGCAGGCGGGCTGCGAGGGCGAGAATGCTCTCGTGCTCTGTGTCGAGCCCAAGCGCCTTCGCGAGGTCGCGAGCCCGCTGTTCGGCGTGCCTCTGATGTTCTACGAGAAGCTGCCGAGTCCCCTCCGAACGATCATCCTCGGTCGCGGCATCGTTCCGCCATTTCTCCACGGCAAGCCACCGGCGCGGTTGGCCCTCTTCGGAGACTTCGCAGGCAAAGCGGAACCGTTCGCGCCAGTTCGGATCGCGCGGAGCAGCTTCGGAAGTCTCTATGCGAATGCGGAACCCGACAGCCCCGTCACCAAGCCACTCGCTGCCGTCGGCAGTTGGTGGCGGATCGTCCGCCTCGTCATCGAGCAGCCCGTCCTTCAATCCGCCAAGTCGTGCGTCGACGATCAACGCGGCGCCGGTGAGCGTATCTTTGAACTCGCTCTTGAACTTATCCTTGTCTGGCGGCGACTTCAGAGCCCCTAATGTGAACCTTTTCCTGAGAGTCCCATCCGGATCAAGGACAAACGCCACGACATCCTCATCACAGAGGCGAACCTCCAGTTCGGAGGAGTTCTGATCCGCGTGCTCTTTGCCGGTTTTCTTCACACGAGTGAAGACCCAATCGGCGACGCGGAACGTCTCAGCTTCGAGTAATTCGCTGGTGTGCGGCGGCGCAGCCTCAAAGAAAGCCTCGATCTCGGCCTGGCGTGGTGCTGTGCCACCCTTGCGGACTGGGAGATAGGTTCGCCACACAAGGGCGGTCTCCGGCGGATCGTCAACCCATCCTCGTAACCACGGCTGAACCGCCGGCCGACCCGGATGTTTTTTCAGAGACGTCAGCGACCAAGCCCCGACAAGTGGAGAAGTGAGAGCTGGCCGCAGCGGTTCCGGCGAAGTTGCGCTGCAGAGAATCTTTTCTAGCTCCGGCTCCTTCTTTGCCCGTTCCCGCAGTTCGAGCAAGGCGCGGATGCTGGCGTCCAAAGATCCATCCCTTAGCAAAGGGAGCTTTTCGAAAGGCATTTGCCTGTTCTTCCATTCCTGAACTTTTCGCTCGTGGTCCTCAACGCGTTTCTTCTCTTTCTCGTTTAGATCCTTGCTGCGCGCTTTGTTGAGTGCTTCCTGGGTCTTTGTGTCTGGGCTCGGCTCAGGTGTGACAAGTACATCGATCTTCGCAACGTGGCTTTCTGCCTCGCCACGGCGGTTCACGCGTCCGAGGCGTTGGACCATCCGCTCCCAAGCAACCAAGTCACAAACCATGTGATCCGCGTCAAGATCAACACCGACCTCACCAGCCGAGGTGGCAAAAAGAAACGCGGGACAAGTGCGTTCAGCCTTGCTGCTTGCAATGAATCCGAGTTCTTCTAGGCGCTTCTTGGCCTGCTCGCGTTCAAATACCCGTCGGCCACCCACGAAAACCTCCGTGTCGATCTTCACGGCAGCCCTACCTGCCTTCTTGTCGCCTTTCGCCAGCTCTTTAATAGCTTCCTGGGCCTTCTGTGCAACCTGCCGGCTGTCCGAATAAACGATTACACGTACGGATTGCCTGCCGTCGCCTGCTAGCGTCCAGGCATGATTCGCCAGTGCATGTTCGAGCTTGGTTTCCCTGGCGAGATGTAAGAGACGCAGCGACTTCTTGGCGGTCAACCGTTTGCTGAGGATTTCGTGTTTGAAGTCGTTCTGCGTAAGTCCGAGCGTATTGCTGCCTTGTGCCCGCCCTGTCGCGGAGAGGGCGAGCAGTCTGAAGCGTGGAACGTATGAATCGCATTGCGGATCGCGCGGCCGGAAGACCGGGTCCGCCGCAATTGCTCGCAGCAGATGCTCGAACGGCGGCGTCAGATGAGCTTCGTCGAGCACCAGTAGCGTGTCAACTCCAAGCAGCCCCGCATGATACGGGCGCATCTTCCGCGAAACGCCGTAGCCCTCAAACAGAAGCCGTGAACCAACCATGTCCACAGTACCCACGATGATGGCGGGAGCCGACGGGTCTTCGAGCCACTCACGATTGTCGGCGTATTGGCCGCGAAGTGTGGAGGTCGGCAGTGGACGGCCCGTAAGTCCGAAGGTCCCCTTAAGATGGGCGTTTTGTTCGATCCAGTTTCGAAGGGCGACTGCGACCTCGGTTGCCTGGTCCACCACGGCCCGCCTGTCGACCACATAGAGCAGGCGCCGCGGCAGCCTGGCGCCGCATGCGCGCGCCACCAGCCAGATCGCCATGACGGAGGTCTTACCAAGCCCAGTTGGAATGTCAATCGAGCACGGCAAACCACCGTCCAAGAAATTCCTGAGGAGGCCCGCCTGCCAAGGGAAGACCGAGTCTGGCCCGGGCAAACCCAAAGCGTTGCTCAGAACCCGAAGCGGGTCCAAGCTATCCTCTCCCTTGCCCGGACGACATATTTTCTGCAGGTCTTCTGGTTTCACTGTTGCAGCCGTCCCAACATCGTGTCGGTGCTGGCGGAGATTCGAGCAGCGTCGAGCCAGTCCAAGGCGCAATCTCTGGTTTGTTCGACGAGAGTGCGCATTGGCAGACAATAAGCCAGCCTGCGTGGCGTTCGTCCTGGACATTTCGTACGCTGCCAGAGCCAAGCGAGGATTGCGGCGGCGGTCTTACCGCATCCTGTAGGAACATTAATCAATCGGCTTTCAATTGGACGCTCCGCTAGGCAGGTTTGATACCGGTAGGGCGTTTTGCCCGTAGCTTTCGTAAAGAAAGCCTCAAAGGTTTGGCTAGGCATAACGGGAGAAGGGGATGATCCCCGGCGCGTCATTCTATCAGATGTGTTCATCTCGTACGATGACGTATCTATCGTGGTAATACGCAATGCGCAAAGACATTCGGGTGTTTCGGCGCCGGGAAACCCGAGAAAGTACTGAATGCATATGCCCGGTGTTTCCGCCATCGGCAGGCCCTCGGGAGTAAGTTGTCTGGCATACAGGACTGCTGGCGATTGACACAAAACCCCCGGTCATTCGCATAGACCTTTTCAGTGAGGAATATTTCGCTTCGGGGGAGGGTCCTTTGCGACGGCGCGGCTTCTCTTGCGGTTCGCTTCTCGTCTTTTCGATTCTGCTGGCGCGCGGGTTGTGTGCGCAATCTCCCGCGGGGATGATCAACGGCATCGTTACCGATCCAAGCGGAGCCAGTGTAGCGGGAGCGGAGATTCTCGTCGTCAATGACTTGACGCACATTCAATATCCGGCGAAGACGGACTCCGAAGGGATTTACGCCGTTGCGAATATCCCTCCCGGCCCCTATTTGATTCAGGTTTCGAAGCTCGGTTTCAAGACGATCATCAAGCCGGATGTCATCCTTCACGTTCAAGACGCGCTTTCGATCAATTTCACTCTGCCGCTTGGGGCGATATCGGAGACGGTTACCATCGAAGGCGGCGCTCCGCTCGTGAACACGGAATCGGGCTCGGTCGGCACGGTCATCGACAGGCAATTTGTCGAAAATCTGCCCATGAACGGCAGGAGTTTCAATACTCTCTTGCAGCTGACACCGGGCGTGGTGATCGCGCCGTCGAGCACGAACTCGCCGGGCCAATACAGCGTCGCAGGGCAGAGAACGGAGGCCAACAATTTCACCGTGGATGGTGTGTCCGCGAACTTCGGCGTTCAGCCGGGAATCACGGCTGGGGGCGCCTCGGGCCTCGGCCAAGCGCAGGCATTCAGCGCGTTAGGCGGGACGAGCAGCCTGGTTTCGGCGGACGACCTTCAGGAATTTCGCATCGAGACTTCATCGTTCGCGCCGGAATTCGGCAGGCAGCCGGGCGGCCAAGTGATGCTGACAACGCGGGCGGGAACAAACGACTGGCATGGCGGAGTTTTCGACTATTTTCGAAACACAGTGATGGATGCGAACGATTGGTTCGCGAACAGCACCGGCCTGCCGCGGGCAGCGGAGCACCACAACGATTTTGGCGGAGTGCTGGGAGGTCCGGTCTGGAAGGGCCGAACATTCTTCTTCTTTTCTTATGAAGGGGCGCGCCTGCGCTTGCCGGGTACCATCATTACGGAAGTGCCCTCCGTTTTCGCGCGACAGAGTGCGTCCGGGTCCTTGGCGCCGTTCTTGAATGCCTATCCAGTGCCGAACGGTCCGGTATCGGCCGGCGGTTATACGGCCCAGTTTGCGGGAGGGTTCTCGAATTCCGGGACGCTGAATGCAGCGAGTATTCGCGTGGATCACTACTTTGGCTCGCACTTTTCGGTCTTCGCCCGTTACAACCATGCGCCTTCGGAACTGGTGAACCTCAGCAGCCCTGGCGAGCTGGATTCGCTTCCGGTCAACACTCAAACGGCAACGGCCGGAGCGAACATGGAGCGGGGCGGGAGAATTTCGAATGCTGTCCGAGGCAACTATTCGGCGCAGACTTCGGATGTACGGTCATCGCTCCACGCGATGGGAGGCGCGACCCTTCCGTCGCCGAGCCTGTATCTGGGCGACTTGGCGCCGGGGTCGAACGAGTTCAGTTTCCAGACCTTCGACACGTATTACTTCGCGGCGGGCACAATCGGGCACAATCAAACGAAGCAGTGGAACTTAACAGACGATCTCTCCTGGACGATTGTCAGCCACAAGCTGAAATTCGGCGCGGATGTTCGCCTGCTGTACCTCAAGATCGCGCCCGCGAAAGGAGTGGTCGGCTATTCCGTCGACAGCGTGCAAGACTTTCTCGCCACAGGCCAGGCGGACCTGTACGCGACGACAACGCTTTCCGCGAAGGTTCTCGGCAGAGCGTTCTCGCTGTACGCACAGGACACCTGGAATGCGACGCCGCGGCTCACGCTGTCCTACGGGTTGCGATGGGACGTAAGCCCTGCGCCTTCTGCGCAAGGCAACACGATTCTTGTCGCGTGGCAAAATCTGGACAATCCTTCCGCGGTCGGCCCCGCTCCCCAAGGAACGCCTTTGTGGAACACGCAGTACGGCAACGTCGCTCCCCGCTTCGGGATTGCCTATCACTTGAACGGGCAGGGCGACCTGGTCCTGCGCGCCGGCGCGGGTGTCTTTTACGACCTGGGGTTGGGTGCTGCGTCCATTGTTCCTTCCTACTGGCCGAACTCGGCCTTCACGTTTTATCCGGGAGTTTCTGTCCCCTTAAGCGGCGCTTCAGCGTTCCTCCCGGCCATATCCCTGGCGCCGCCCTATTCCGACCAGGTATACGCGTTCCGGCCGAGCCTCAAGCTTCCTCGTTCGTATCAATGGAATGTGGCCTTGGAGAAATCGTTTGGTGAAAAACAAGCTCTGAGCCTGACGTATCTGGGGCAAGCCGGCCGTGATGTGCTGCGCAAGGAGGCGCTGTACCAACCGAATCCGAATTTCGCCGGGTTGTTGTACATCACCGGAAACGACGCCTTGTCGAACTACGGCGCGCTGCAAGCGCAATATCGCAGGACGATGGCTAAGAACGTGCAAGCTCTGTTGAGTTACAGTTTTTCGCACTCGCTCGACAATGCTTCGAACGATTTTCTCGCGGGCCTGTCGAATACGGTAATCTCGGCGAAAAACGACTACGCCTCTTCGGATTTCGACGTAAGGCACAATTTCTCGGGCGCCGTCACCTGGGAATTGCCGTCGGCGAGGGGTGCGAGCTTTCTCTCGCGGATCGGCAAGAATTGGTCGGTTTCGGGGATGGTGGTCAGCCGGTCCGGGTTTCCCATGAATGCCAGCGTATACCTTGGGGCGTCGGCGCTCGCGAATCAATTCACGCGTCCCGATCTTGTTCCGGGACAACCCCTGTGGATTTCGAGTCCACAAGCTCCGGGCGGAAAGACTCTGAACCCCAATGCGTTTGTGGTCCCGTCGTCGGTTCGCCAGGGAACGGAAGGGCGAAACGACATTCCCGGTTTTGGTTTCACACAGGCGGACGTTTCGTTCGGGCGGCTTTTTTCTCTCGGCGACCGGTTTCGGTTGCAGTTCCGCGCCGATGCATTTAATGCGCTGAACCATCCGAACTTTACGAATCCGGGCGGCTACATTCAGTTCGGATCGATCGAATACCAATCCACCAAGATGCTCAATCAAGGTCTGGGTGGCTTGAATCCGCTGTTCCAAGGGGGCGGACCGCGTTCGTTGCAGGCGGCGCTCAAGCTCGCTTTTTAGCCATCAGGCATCCATTGCAAAGGGCCGTTGCCTGCGGGCAGCCGCATTGCCGGAGGTGTGTTCGGATGGGAAGAGCAGCGCGAAGACTGTTAATTCTCTCTTGGCTTACGGGGTTTCCGGCCGCGCTTGTTGCTCAGTCGGTGCAAGGGGCGCGGTTTGATCCGGCGCCGGTTCGGCTGACGGATCCTGAACCCGCCAAGACGCGCCCCGTCACGTCCATGGATCTCTTGACCTTGCGCGATGCGAAGGGAGTCAGTATTTCGCCGGACGGCAAATGGGTGGCCGTGGTCATTGGCCAAGCCGAATACAACGCCAACGCATACCGATCGGGACTTGTTGTCGTGTCTGCGGCCGATGGGCGAGTTCGTTGTCTTGGGACGGCCGGCGTGCCGCATTGGGACGAGATCAATCAATGGGTTGCCGAAGACCCGCGGTGGTCGGCGGACAGCAATGCCGTTTGGTACCGAGCTCGGATGAGAGAGAGCGACCGCTGGCAGATTTGGACATGGAGTCTGGCTACCGGACGGCGACGGCAGGCCACGCACGTGGAGGGGGATGTCGAGGACTACCGGTTGGTGTCAAATGGCCGGGCGCTGTTTCTAACCGTGACGAAACCGCGAGCGGCGAACTCCGTCCAGAACTACGAGGCCAGCGTGTTGTTTCCGGGACCGCTGCGGCCTTATCAAAGCATTTCGGTGCCGAGGCAACTGAAGCTCGCGGAGGAGCCTTCCCGGGAGTTTTGGGTGCACGAGCTGAGAACAGGCCGCGAGCGCATGGCGACAAAGGGGGAAGTCCGGGCATGGAGCGCCGAGGGTTTGGCAGCGGACGAGGAGACCACCCCGCAAGAGCATGATGCGCTCTCCCGCTATCATCCGGTCGAAGCGAAGCCGTCTTCCGGCGGGAAATCGGTGGCCTATCTTTATTATACCGATAATGCCTCGGAGTCCCAAGTCTTGGGGCGGCGGCTGTTGGTGCGGTCGAAAGAGAATCACACCGTGAAGGAAGTCACGCCAAGCGCTTATTTCGTTGATCAATACTGGTGGAGGGCTGACGGGTCGGAGTTGTACTTCACGATACGGGCCGGACGCGGCCGTTCTCACGAGCTCTGGAGAGCCGCCGCGGACGGTTCGAATGCTGAGCGGGTATTTCAGCCGGCAAGCGGAGATTATTTCTCGTCGTTTTCATCGGATGCGGCGGGAAGGCGGTTTGCGTGTCTAGTGGAGAACAATGTCACGCCGCCTCGCGTGGCATTGCTCGACAGAAGCTCGGCGCGTATCCGCGTTTTGCTTGACTTGAACCCCAGCTTCGAAGCGCTCGAGCGCAGCGCGGCCGAGCGGATCGAAGGCGTTAACAAGTACGGCGAGAGTTGGTACGGGTATGTCTTGAGGCCGCTGGGTTACGAGCCGGGCAAGCGCTATCCAATGATTATCACGACCTATCGAAGCGGGGACTATTTCCTGCGCGGAGCTTCCGGCGATCAAAATCCAATCCAGGTGTACGCTGCCCACGGATTCGCGGTGCTTTGCCTCGATGTTGGCTTCATCCGAAACATCCGTCCGGGGCACTTCGAGGAAAAGATCATGGACTGGGCTTCTCCCGCCGCTTCGGTCGAGTCCGCGGTTCAGCAGCTTGCGCAGCAAGGGCTCATCGATTCAGAACGAATCGGGATGACGGGGTTCAGCCGCGGCGAGGAAATTACGGGCTATGTCCTTTCCCACGCAAATCTGGTGCAGGCCGCGAGCGGCGCTGCGATGCTTGAACCCTATTTCTACTTTATGGCGGGAACGGAATGGTGGAGCATCCTGAAGAACTGGGGTCTGGGCGGATGGCCGTACGGACAGTCCAAGGCGAACTGGGAGCAAATCGCCATGTCAAGAAATGCGGATCGCATCCGCGCTCCCATTCTCGAGAACGTGTCGGACACGGAGTATCTCGTGTATCTGCCGATTTACCGGTCGCTGGCCGATCTTGGCAAGCCTATTGAGATGCACATTTATCCAAACGAACTGCACGTGCGGAATCAGCCGCGGCACCGGTTCGAAATCTACGAGCGAAACCTGGATTGGTTCCTCTTCTGGCTGAAGCGCGAGGAACGCCCGGCGCCAGAAAAGACCGGCCAGTACGATCGCTGGCGCCGTCTTCGCCTTCAGGCGAGGCCATAACCTGGCGCAGGGTTCCGGGGCGTTCGGAAGCGGAGCGCGCCGGATGACTGCGCGGTTCCGCAGACTACCCTTCCTCGTCGGCGGAGCAGGCCGACACCGTCATTCTAGGAAGATCCGTCAGCTCTGCCCCGGCAGTCGTCTTGAGCGGGGAATGGTCAAGGCGAATGGCCGTCGTTGCTTCCGCGATCGGTATGATTCCGGTTTGCCGTACTTCATTGGGCTTGGCTCCTTTCCTGGGTCTTTGGGCCGTGCGGAATTTGCCGGAGCGTTCGGCGGCCGAGCGCTCCGGCTTGCAAACAGCTTCATTCCTCTTCTGCGGCGTACGCCGGCGCCGTCTGCTGATGTGGGTTCGAGAGATCTGCGCCAAAGACAGACTTGATCAGCGCATTATCAAGACAAATGGCTGCAGTCGCTTCGGCAATGTCGCAAAGCTCTGGTTTGGAGTAAGTCATGGCTGTCACCTCCTTCCTAATTTGGTCTTTCTCGGCCGAGAAGTTCTTGCGCCGCGGCAGGTGCGGGCGGTTCGGCGGGCCTGCGAGGGGATGAGTGGCCGGGCTGCACGATAGGCGCCTCGAGTCCGCGCAGCCATTGTTCAAGTGCGAGCGAGCGGAGAAGCGGCAAGACCGGCATATGGTGGCCTTGTTCGGCGCGCCCCAGGCAGAGGGACAAGGAGACCGCATCCACAATGCCGGCGTCCGCGCTTTTCAAGGGAGCGTTGCTCAGGAGCCGCCATTCGGAGGCAAGCACTTTGACCAGGCCGCGGCTGACATACGCCTTTCTCTTGCGTTCGAGAATTTCCGGCGGAACAATTCCGGCAAGGGCGCGCCTCATGAGCGACCGGCGTTGATGGGGGCGCACGAGCTGCTCGCGCGGTATGGAGGAACAGAAGGTTACCAGTTCGCGATCGAGAAACGGGTAGCGCCATTCGCAGCCGGGCTCGGCCGAGGCCGGAGTGCAGGAAATCTGGCGGGACAGAACTTCCATGGCGGCCGCGTTTGCCTGCAGGCTCGGGAGCGGGCCGAAGAAGCGGAAGCGGGCCGGGAAAGCTCCCAAGCGGGAGAGGTTGCGTGCGCGGAAGTCGGGCGCAAGCCAGCTCCAGTCGTGTTCGAGGACGGAGCTTTCCCTGTTGCCGCGCGACAAAAAATGTGCCAGCACGCTGTGCCACAGTCCGAGGATGGGCTTTCGTTTGGCAAGCGCCCAACGGAACGAGCGCCGGAGGAATTGAATAGCGCGGAAGCGGGCCAGCAGGTCAGCCAGTTCCGGCACGGGCGTGGGCACGCCTCCGAGCAGCTCGTCGCCTCCCAGCCCCGACAGGACAACCGCGTATCCGTTCTCCGATACGATGCGGTCGAATGCTTTCGCGGCGGGGCTTCTCTCTGCAATTGAGCCGGGGACGGCGGAGAAGCCGCCCGCAAATTCGTCCTGGCTAACGCTCTGCGCGGGTCCGACATCGATGTGATGGCCGATTCGTCCGCGCTGCTCTTCGACTTTCGCGGCAAAGGGGAGTTCGTCCCAGGTGGGTTCCTCGGAATCGAAGTAGGTGACCGTATCGAGCCGGGACGTGACGGCGCCCATTGCCAGCAGCCTATCGGCGATGCACACGATGGAAGACGAGTCCACGCCTCCGCTCAATTCCGCCAGCAGCGGAGCTTCCGATTTGAGCCGACGGGCAACGGATTCGCGGAAGACCGAGAGGAAATGCTCCTCGTAGTCGCGATCCGTCCGGTAACGCAGGGGTTTCGCGGAGTCAAGGCCCCAATACTTTCGCGATGTGGTTCCGTTCGGAGTGATTCGGACGAACGATGCGGGAGGGACGGCAAGGATATCGCGGTAAGGCGTGAGATGGCCCTCTGGGAAGAACGAGAGCCAGCCGGCGAGATACTCTTCTGAAAGGGCTGGGATGGTCTCCTCGAGGAGGACGAGCGGAGCGAGATGGGTTGACCAAACCACTGTTGCGGCGTGCGTGCGGTAGAACAGAGACCGCACTCCGGCAAAGTCCCGGCCGAGGATCAGTTGGCGTTCCGGTTCGTGCACGACCGCGAGCGCCCAATCGCCGAGGATCCGGGAAAAAACATCGCTGCCGCCGCGCGCGTATGCCAATTCGATTGCCTGTTCGTCCGTGAGGGAATCGGGTCTTGCGCCGCTAAGGGCGGCGAGTTCCGCGCGGTTGTCGAGCCGACCGCTCCAGAGGAGCGCCGGGGCAGCCGGGGCGTCCTGCGGAGCAGCCGGCGCGGGCTTTTGGTCCGGCGTGTCCGTTTCGGAAATCAGGGCCAGTGAGCGTCTTTGGACAATGGCGGCCTTGGAGCCAGCGAACTGCCGCACGAGCAGACTGGCGCGTGCGAGCAAAAAGGGATCGACCGGCCCTCCCTCAAAATCCCAGATGCCGAAAAACGCGCGCATCGAGAGACCTCCCGTACTCAAAGACGGTCGAGAACGCCGTACAACTGGGCGCAAGACTGGCTGTCGTTTATGACGCAGCCGCGGACTTCCACCCACGCATGGGCTTTGAACGGGAGTCGCTGGGCGCCGAGGACCAATGTGGCGGAGATTCCGAGGTCTCGCAGCAGGCAGACCAGCGCGGCTGAGCGCTGCAGGCACTGCACTTCCCTGAAGTAGAGGACACACGCGAGATTGACGGCCCGGCACGCGTCTTGGCAAGAGAGGTTCGCACGGCGGGCGCGGACGGCGCGGTCCCGCACGCGCCGGTAAAGGCCGGCGAACGCGTGCCGGGCAAGGGGCTGCTCAAACGACAGAAGCAACGCGTAGGCGCGAACGATGAGAATCATCAGGCACACACGGTCCTCGCTTTCCGCGTCATTCGGGACATTTTCCTTGCCAGGCGGAGGAAATAGACGCGCTGCGGCAGCACCAGTGAATCCCGTTCCTCCAAGGCGTTCCAAAGCGTGCTTGCGTAAGCGAACAGCGCAAGGAGCCGGGAGAGCTCGCACGCGCGTTCCAGAACTCGGCATTCCAGGAATTCGCGCCAAGCGGAGAAATAGGCTTCGCGGAAGCTCATTTCGAGAGGATGGTTCGGCCGAACAGCCCGGCGGAAATGTTGAAGCAGGTATTCGAAGGAAAAGAAGGGACAGCCCACAAACCCCTCCGCCCAGTCGAGAAACACACAGCGTTGGCCGGAACAGAAGATGTTCTGTGGATTGAGGTCCATGTGTCCGGCGGCATTGGGTATGTGGAGTTCGCCGAGGCATCCGAGAGCGTCTTCGACCGCTGTGCAAAGCTCCCGCCAATCGAGGCACGCCGGCCGTTCGCGCTCCGGCAAACTGGCATCCTGGGCCATCTCGCGCAGCGACGCAAAGAAGGGAGCTACGCGAGGGAGCAAAGAACGGAGCCGGAGATCGCGAGCGCCTTTGGCTGGAAGTTCGCCAGCGGCGGAAAGCGTCAGTGTTTGGAGGCGGGCGAGGCTTTCGGCGGCGTTCTCCCAGTGGGCGGTGCCGAGAGTGTCAGACAGGGACGAGCCACTTGCGTTTTCGGCTAACCACGCGTTCCATTCGGCCTTCGCGTCCAGGATTTTCGGGAGATAGGCCGGACACGCGCGAGCGAGGGCAAGGGTAAGAGCAAACTCCCGCGTGTTGGGTGCGCCAATGGCTTTGAACCAAACGGGCGCGCCGGTCGTGTCGAACCGGATGAGGCTGAACGCCGGGCTGGCGTTGAACTGTTCGAACGAACCGGTAAGCCGCACCGGATAAGGCTGGAGGGCACGGTTGACCCAGGCGGTGACTTCGCGAAGCCAGTTCAGTTTGCGGAACGGCTCATCGGTCAGGGGGCAATCCAGGCCGGTTTGCATGGCTCGCATCGCCGCAAAGTCTGCTTCCTTCGAAAACGATTGCGTGGTCAGCGGCCGAACAAGGGTCCAATACGCGCCTGCGGGAACGGTCTCTTGAGGACGAAGACAAGCAGCGGCGTGGTAGAAGGGGTGTCCTGGCAGCGTCTGGTTGGCGGTCCGGATTTCGTACAGGCAAATGAGGTGTAGTCCCAGTTCTCGTTCGGCCGCTCGGTTGATATTCGCCGCAATTCTCTGGTTCGCGGGGATTGACACTTGCGGCAGCTCAAGTCGAGCGCCATCGGCCTTGAGCAATATCTCCTCCCCATCGCGTCGGACGATCAGCAGCCGCCAGTGTTCCAGCCGTGTTTCTTCCATTCCGAGCGTCATGCGGCACCGTTTGCCAGCAATCCCTGGCTTCGAAGAACGGAAAGAAACTCCTCAACGTCGGCGCGTACAACTTCGCCGGGCGCGCCAAATTCGCGGCTAATCTGCGCGACGAGCAAGGGAAGGCCGCATTTCTGCTGCAAAAGTTCGAGAATTCGAGCGCCGACCGGATTAAGGGTGAACATCGTGCCGCGTGCCACGTCGAGGAGGACGCCGCCATCCTGACACTTGGTGATTCGGACGGATTCGGCAATTGTGAACATGGCGAGATCAACGCGGAGACTGTGACACTCCTGGGCTGCGGCAAGCCACTGCCGGGGGAGATTGTTCGCAAATCGACTGGCGGCGTCCCGGACGCCCGGCGTTTTTTGCAAGCGCGCCCGCGCCTTGTCCTGGAACGCGAGGCTCTTTCCGTTCGCCGTTGGATTGGGCGCGTTCCAGGCTCGCGGCATTAAGAACGCTGTTCCTGGACGGTCCTTCGCAGAATTCCGACAACCCTTCCGATGACCTCGATTTCAGCGGGGCTCTTGAGCCGCAAAGGGCGGCAAAATTCGTTCGAGAAAGGACGCAGCACTAACCCCTCCGTGTTCGAAATGCACGACGTGCAAATGTAGTGGCCGTTGCGCTGGAGCAGGACGTAAAGGGGCTGGGCCCATAGCGGAGCATGGCGAAGCGTGACGACGCGCTTCTTGCGCCGGTCGACAATCAAGGCGACCGCATCGGCCAGGTAAGGATGGAAAGACCGCTTTTGGTCCCCGGCGGAAAACAGATCGCGAACCGAGAGATGGTCCATCTTGAACAACTCGGCAGCGGCGCGTCCGAATGAGGCGGGAAATTGCGCGAGCACCGGCTTGTCTTGAGGGTCAGGGCTGGCCTCCCGGGGGACGGTGCGGCCCAAGAGCTCGCCCGGCATGACCTCGCGTCCCTCGCCGCTTCGGTCGAGGCCTCCGGAGGTGATCAATTCCCAGAAGTTCAGAGAATAGAGCACGCAGAGTGAAAACAGCTTGTGGGCATGGCGCGGCGGAGCGGTCTTCGATTCGAAATCGGAAAGAGACCCGGTCGCACAAAAGAACCGTTGGTCTTCGAGGGCCTCGGCAACCAATGCGCTTTTTGCCGAGGCTTCGCGAAAGCTGAGGCCGGATCTCTGCCTGGCGCGGCGGAGCAGGCGATCGAGCGACACCGGTGCGGAAGAAGGTTCCAGCGGCGCAGGGTTCCAAAACTGGCAATAGCGCGGGAGAACCCCAGGCGGCACGCCGGAATCGACAGGACGCAGCTCGAAATCGACGGCTCCGAGAATGCGTGCCTCCTTGCCCAGTTCGAACTCGGCTGGCGCAAACGGCAGCAGCGTTGGGCACAAGACGATGCGGTTACGGCGGGACGCATGAAGCCTGGAACACAGGAGACCGCGGCGGTGCTCGACGAGAAAGAAAGAACCTTTCTGACTCACCGGGAAGTTCTGGAACGCCGGCGCGTCCGGTCTGACGATGCGAACGATGCTTCCCGGCAGCAAATCCGGGTAGGCAAAGTCATCCTGGCTGCCGATCCTTGCGAACAGAAAGGGAGCCGCGGTCTCTTTCTGGGCGCTCGTTCGGCGCAGGACGCTCAGTCGCGCCCATTCACGCAGCGGCCGGAGCGATTCTGGCGGAAGACCCGGGCGTCCTTGTTCAAACGAGAAAAACGCCGATTGGTCGTCGTAGACGTTTGCGTCGACCAGCGTGGTGTGGGGGGAGGGCAGGGAGGCCTGCAGGCGCGGAATGTCGTCGAGGACGATGCCGAAGGCGGCGAACCAGTCGACCAGACGATAGTCGGAGAGCCGGCTGAGAGCAAGGAGCTGGTGGAGACCAGGGCTGAATCCCTGGCGTCCGAGAAGGTAGTAGAGATTCGCCGGAATGTGAAATCGCTTTTCGCGGGCATATAGGTCGCGCGATTGCCGGGAAACGTCCGCCAGCGACAGTCCGCGGGAGGAGAGGATCGCTCGAATCCTGTCAGGAAGGGTCAGGTCGGAGCGGCGGCGGAAGTGCATCGTCCCGCCAGTACACGGCAGCACGAGCCCGGGCGCGCGAGAAAACGCGCCGATGGCAGGGTTTCGGGACAGCGCGCGTGTCTTCAATCCGAGACGGCTGAAACTTGGGCGAAGTATTCGGCGGCAAATTTTGCTAATTTAGCAGTACGTCCAGAAGTGGTAACGGCGCATAGCCGATCCGATAACCGAAAGTATGGAAATGGACGCATCAGGACCAAGCGAACGGGCGGGTGTGAGACTCAAGCAGTTACGGGAGCGTCTCGGGCTAACGCTGCGGCAGGTCGAGGCAGAAAGCCGGCGCCTCGCGGAAGAAAAGAAGAATCCGGACTTCCTCATATCCCGCGGATGGCTGAACAACATCGAAAACGGAACCTATAAGCCGAGCCTCTTCAAGTTGTATACCCTCGGCGCGATCTATCACGTTCACTGGTCCACGATCTTTTCATACTTTGGCTGCGATCTTCGTGATTTTGGCCGCGACCAGGCCATGTTTTCTCCGCGCAGGACGCAGCTTGCCGCCGAAGAGCCGGAATCCGAGCAGACCATCGTTGTTCCCGTGCGGCCATTCCCGGATGCACGGCTCGACAAAACGAACCTTCTGTCGAGACTGATCGAAATCTGGGGAGACGTGCCGAACCGGCTGATCCAGCACCTGGACCTCCGTAACGGCGTGTACGGGTTCGTCGGCACGGCGGACCGCACCATGTACCCGATTATCCGGCCCGGCTCGATTGTGCAAATCGACCAGAATCAGCGACAGACCATTCGGAAGTGGCGGAACGAGCATGAGCGTCCGATCTATTTCATCGAGCTGCGAGGCGAATACATTTGCAGCTGGTGCGAAATCCGCGACGGATATCTTTCCGCGATTCCGCATCCAAACTCCGACTGCACGGTTCGCCGTTTTGCCCATCCCCGGGAGGCGGAGATCGTAGGGCGCGTGATTGGAGTGACGATGCGCATCGCGGAGGCGGCGTGAGCAGTGCCTTGCAGGCTTCCTCGAGAGACTTCGTACGAATCTTCGGGCAGCGCAAGCAGCTTTCGGCTGCTGCAAGCCGCATCTCCTGCTGCCTGCCGAGGGAAGCGTTGGTCAAAGTCGAAGTGAATTCCCCGCTCAATCCACCTAGTTCCCGCGCGGTGGCCGCTCCAGCCTTCTCGTCTTTCAGAAGAGCCGCTGCCGTTCGGTGGTCAGCGCTTCGGTCCTGGCGGGCGCCGCAGGGTGCCGCGGATTGACCGGAGCGTGCGTAATCGCCCGCGCGCTCGTCCAGCAAGCCTTGGTTGTTGCGTGACTCTCGAGTTGTTTAAGCCAATATTCCGCGGAGGTGTCAGGCGACGCTCATATGGACGCATCGTGAAATCCGCGAATCCCGAGCCTAATGTGCAGAATAGTGCACGGGACAGCGGCCAGCAGCGACCATTTTCCGTGGCCTTCCTGTTTCCCTTTCACCATCGCCCACACGGCGGCGGCCGTTAGAGGCGCGACGGTTCCGTACAGGCGCAACCGGCTAGGGTGGGTGCCGAATAACGGGTCACCCTCGGAGCAGGTTCGCGCGTCGAGGCACGCTTTAGTTCCCTCCACATCGATCACCTCAGCCGCGATGACGATCCCGGTGGCGATCAACATGGGTGGACGCTTGAACGCGGACCACCATGACGGGTCTCGGTCTGTCAAGAAGGTCGAATGAGGATGCGGCACCAGGGAACCACAACGCCGCAGCGACAGCGGGCAAGGCCGAAGAACCCTCATGCCCGGCTTCGGTACGGGGTTCTCAGGCAGGCGAACGTTGTTCACCGCGTGCGACGGAACTGTCTGTGCGCGAACGATGGCCGGCGCGAGCAGGAGCAGTCCGGCAAGAATGCTGATTTTCATGAATCACTCCGCGTTCATTCTCGGAGGGTGTTGCAGGCGCATTGCCACAATTGCTGCGGTTTACCCGGAGCAATCAAGGAGGTTAGCCGCGAGTCGTCGTGCGTTGGTCCCAGTATGGAATTCCGATCTGAAAAGCAGTTCGCTTTCGATATTTTCTTCGGCCATGAGGCGGTTGCACGCCGCCTCTCTAGCGCATGCAGGCCGCTGCGTTCGACGCCTGGACGCTGGGCTTGTGCCGCTTTCCAGTGGCAATGGACATAACACACCGGCTTCGTGAGGCTCCCGGACCACGCCGACGAACGCTCGCCGCCTCCGCTGCTTCCGAGTCTTGGAACGAACCATATCCGTTCGATTCCGCCTTCCGTGCGAACCTGCGCTTCGGAGAACCCGTCGTCGGCGTGCTTGGTGATGCGGGACGCTTTTCTTCTTGGCCTTCCCGGACGGCTCGTTTCATTCGAGCGATTGGCACCGGCATACTACCCGCTTGACAACGTCTCCGGGCTTCAATAAAGTCAAGATGCTATATTAACTATACAGTATATCTAGGATAAGGAGAAGCGACTTGTCCGACCCCAGCCGGGCTTCGCCGCACGCCTTTCATGTCGGGCACGTCCGGGCGCTCGAGCACATTCGCCGGATGCCCGGCGGGTCGCAGCCGCAATTGATGCGTTGCTCGGATGGCGGCTATTATGTCGTGAAGTTTGGGAATAATCCGCAGGGCCGGCGAGTGCTCGTGAACGAACTGCTGGGAACGCTCCTCGCCGCCCGGATGGGACTGCCCACCGCTCCGGCAGCCACCGTCGAAGTTTCCGACCCGCTCATTCGGCTCACTCCCGATCTTTCCATGGAGCTGCCCAAGGGGCGGTCTCCCTGCGCCGCTGGTCTACAGTTCGGTTCTCGCTATCTTGGGACGCCCAAGGATTCCGCGAGCAGTATGTGCATCTGGCCGCATGGCTCGGTTGAGAACAGTCCCGATTTTGTCGGGATGCTGCTGTTCGATAAATGGACCTGCAACACGGACGGCAGACAAGTTGTTTTTGTCCGAACACAAGAACGTTTTCACAAATATAAAGCATATATGATCGACAACGGCTTCTGTTTCGGCGGAGAGGCATGGAAGTTCGCGGATGCGCCCCGCAGGAGCCTTTACAGGAATGTGCGGGTCTACGAACGGATTACCGGATTTGACTCATTCGAGCCATGGATCACCCGATTGGAGCACGAGTTCAGCTTGGAGCTGCTGCGGGAAGCGGCGGCCTGCATTCCGGCGTGCTGGCTCACGGGCGAGGAGGCGGAATTCAGCCAGCTTCTGGAGCGCTTGAATTGCCGCCGCCAGAAGATACGCGACGAGCTGCTTCTGATGCGGGCGGCCTCGGCGGAATTGTTTTGGCGATGGGAGAGATGGTGCACCGCCACGGCATAGCCGTGCATTGCTTCATTGAAGAGCGGCTTCCGCCATCGCCGGCGCTGCGATTCTTCCGGCGGGTGATGCGCCGCAGGCGGTATCCCGGAAGCCGCGATAGGCTCGCGGATGAGACGAGGATAGTGGTTGAGACGGCCTGAGGTTGCATCTCTGAACGCTGCCGATGCGAGATGCAAGTGGCTGATTGGCGAAAGGCCGCAGGCGGACGGTAAACGGCTGTCCCAGCGAAAGGGGAAGGTCGGAGGGTCGTTAGGCAGCATCTGAAACTGCCGGTTTGCGCTCGTTCAGTTGTCAGTCTTTACCTGAATCGAGGACGCCGACGCGGACGATGCGGGGTGGTTTTCCGTCCTCCGACTCGACTCCCAAGGTTACTTTTAGTTCGGATGGGAGAGGGTTTGGCGCGATGAAGGCGAACACGGCGACATTGGCCCACTCTCCTACGCTGCCATACTCGATTTGCGCGCCAGGCAGGTCAAGCTGGTGAGAAACAGCCTTGCATGGCCGGTCGCACACGACCGCAATCCGTGCGTGCTCTATGGAATTGGCGGTTTGAATTTGGACCAGGACCGTTGGAGTCTTGGTTTCCGAACCGGCGCGTTCCAGGACCCGCCAACTCAGGAATTGATTCGGGCTGAAAACCGGCAGACCATCAGGACGATCCGTGTCTGGCGAGTTCGTGATCCCGCTTGGACGAGGCTTGGCTGTTGTCGCGCCGGAGTCCGGCTCTTGGGCCGCATTCCGCTCGTCCGCTGGCGGGAGCACGGTTAGCTGGTCCACGCGCAGTTTGAAATCGCTGCCGAAGGCTCGGTAGTTCACAAAATGGCCCCGGCACCAAACGGTCTCCTTTTTGCTCCGAAACTGCGACCGGAATTCGACTGGCGCCATGCGAGGCGGTTTGCCACCGAGCCTTAGCCATCCGTAGGTGACTGCGGTGTCGTACCAATCCAATCCCTTATGCCCGCCCAGGTCCATGTGTTGAGATAGCCGGAGAATATTGGTTTCTTGGTCCGTCCAAACCTCACCGTAGCAAGCAGCGACTATGCGTGAGCTCGAGACGATCCAAGGTCCAAAGAAAAGAGAAAACACCGCAGAGCAGACCTTGTCTTCCTGGCTTGCACGGTACTGAAAAACCCGCAAACTCTGGCCGTCGACGACTTTGTCCGGAAGCCGCTGGATCCGCAGCAACAGGTCTGTGCCGATCATTCTCGGCAGCTGGGACCAGTCTTCCGACGGAGCCATGCCGAAGTCCCACCATCGAGGTATTGCTTCGTATTCCTTTTTGCCGTCCGGATACTCGCGATATGTTTGACGCCCATCCACCACACGGACTTCGTAGGCGTCCTCCGCATACGCCCCTTTGCTGTCGTTACCCCACACGAAGGTCTGCACAGCGATGAAATTGGTAACATTTCGCATCAGCTCTTCCGCGCTTTGTCGCAATGCTGAAATGTCGGCAGACTGGTTGCGGCTATGCAGGACGATTTGCTCAGGCGGCACGAACTTCGGGTACAGGTCCTGTCCCACCGCCCAATAGCCGGCTTGCGGCGCGCCTTCGGCAGGTGACGGGAACAGGAGCGCCCCTAGCCAAGGGAGCACCTTGCGCACGAACTCGGCAAGGGTTTGAACCGGAACCGCCTCAATGAAAGCTTCTTGCTTTCCTCCCCGGCACAGAATTCCGACAATTTGCTGGCTCTTCCGATCGACGACGATGCCGCCACTGGCGCCGGGCCCCATCCAGCTTCGCCCTGTCGGGGAATAGGCAAACAGCAGCAGTCCCGATTCTGTCTTGCCTTGGTAGGTTCCTTCCACTTTCAGGAGAGACCGCTTGGGATTGAGCGGCCCTTTCGGATATCCATAGATGTCGACCTTGTCGCCGGCCTGCAACTCCTGGAGGCTGTATCCGATCCCGTGGTGACCGCGAATGGGATGCCGCAATTCGAAGATTGCCAAGTCGCGTCCAGGTGCCATTTTAAACGGCACCGGACCGCTCAGGTCTAATACGGCCCCTTTGTCGTTCGGGCCGGTCGCGTAATAGCGCTTAGCGATTCCGACGCCCATCACCCTTCGTGGTTTTGCCAGGGCCACATGGTAGTTTGTGCCCACGAAGGAGCAGAGAGGGTCCAGGCAGAAGCCCGTCCCCTCTTTTTCGCTGAGAGCCAGGTGGTTCAAGGGATTCAGACTGGGCGGGCGGCGATAGCTGTCCACGATTTTTGTAAACCGCAGTCCGTGGGTGCTGATCGCGAGCAGAGCTTTGCTCACTTCGACCGGTGCTTCAGTCATAGTCGCCGCCTGCGCGCCTGCGTCTTGTCCTCGAGCAGGAGCCACACACGTCAGCAGAAAAAACAGTGAAAGCAAGCGAGCGCTCACAGAGCCATCCAAGGTCGCGCAAAGGCGGCCGGCGGCTTAGGCTTTGCATGGCTGTATCCACTTCTTTTTATTTGTTATTCAGTAACTTAGCCCGGGCAGGACGACGATTTTGGGTTCGGATTGGAACGCTGGCCGAGCAGCGGTCCCAGAATGGGCCTTCTTTCGGCGGAGGCACTTGCGATGTGCTCCCTGCGAGTCCCAGGAGCCGCGGCTCACCCGCCCCGTCTCGTGTTTACTATCTATAATTATCTTGACGTGATTATTCTAAGGTATGTATCGTACGGCGCATTGGAGGTTGCGCAATGTACCGGAGCCAATCAGAACGGCCGTTTGTTCCCTCAATCGGAGTTGCCATTACACTCTGCGGGCTGGCTTTGCTGGGCTTAGCCGCATTGGTGTCGTCATGCATATAGCGAGTTGCCCGAAACCCTGCAAACAATTCCAGAACGGAAGCTTTAAGGGTTTCATGGAGCACCTGATCTCGACACGTTGTAAGGAATGTCTGCGTTTCTATTCCCTTCTGATGGAGTCCAAGCGGAAGCGCGATTCCCTGCGATGCCCCCGAAACTGACGACTGGCAGAGCACTGGCAACTGACAGAACTTGTCCCGGTTCTTGCAGGGAGCGCCGGGAGCGAGCCAGCGCTTTGCATCGCGTGCCGCATGTCCGCTTCGGCCGACGCCGCCCCTTCCGTTCGAAAGCATTTTCAATCGAAAATCCGTGCGAGGCCGAAATGGCAGCGTTCCCTCACGGCTTCCGCGGAGAGTTTTCTGCTGCCGGTCATTTGAGCTGCATCTCGGATCGCGTCGTTCAGCTCGCCAAAGAGGCTGGTCGCCGCGCGTTGGACTTTTCTGGCGGCGTTCGCGTGAATTCGGGTCTTGAGCTCATCTGTCCATTCCTGACTCAACTCCCCAAGACGTGCCCCAAATACTTCAAGAGTGTCGTGGACGTAGAGGATATCCTTCGCGAATGCTTCCCGTCTGCGTTCGCCGTGAATCAATATTTTGTGAGCAAGAAAACTCGCCGGGTTGGCAATTCGTACTTGCATCTGCTTCTGAAATGGGAAGCCGTTAGCGCGCTTTAGATTCACCGACCAAGGAGCGAGGAGTAAGATTTCGAGATAGCGAAGCTGCTGAGAAACCACACCAGCGATGCGCCGCGTTGCCTTTAGCCTGCCATCCCTGCCATGTTCAGGGCCGATTAAGGGTGTCAGAAACTCGGCGTAGAAGCCGGTCCTTGCATCCCCTAAGCGGTAGTGTGTTGCCGGCGGGATGTCGTTGCCGAGACGTTCCTCTTCGAATCCATTGGCGATAAGTCGTTCCCTGATTGTGCTGTCTCTGACTTTCAAGCGGGTTGGCACTGCAATGTCGGTGTCCAGAGTCGTTAGAGGCAAATGATCAATCCGCTGTGCACGCGGATGCAGCCAATACAACCTATGAGCCCACCCGCCTATGATCACCAGTTGGTCCAGCCAAGGTCCAAGGGCAACAATCAACCGAGCGAATTGCTCACTATCGGACTGCCCATTCATCGGCGTCCTTTCAGAATCGAAGGGGCTATTATACGTTTCCAGATCTGCTCTGCTTGCTCTCTCCCTCTCGCGGGATGATTTGAGACATCGAGCCAAACTTGGAGAATGTCCGACACGGGAATACCCTCGTGTCGGACCGCAGGGCGAAAGACAGCTTCCTTGTTTTCAGGGACTCGAATATGCACGTCGGGACGTTCTGCCGCGCTCTCGATGGATAGTCCGAGTTGTCTCAGCGCATCCTCGTGCAATCTCTCTAAGTAAAGATGGGGTGCGACTCCGTGAACAAATTTGAAGCCGAGTTGCTCTGCTGCGGCGAATAGACCGAGGCAGATTCGAGGAGCGGATTGCACAGGTCGACCAGCTTTGAGCCTCTGGGTTTGGGAACGCTTCGCATCCATTGAGGAGCTGTACGAGCGAACGGCCGACAGAAGCTGCTCCTTGCCACTGGGGATGATCCAGCGCGCCGGAATTTCACGCGCATTTTGTAGGTTTGCGGATCGCCATCGCCGCACAAGTTCTTCGATTCGAACGACGCGCAAGGAGTCTCTTCTGGCATCAAGGAACCCCTCGCTTGCGAGCTGCCGGATCAGGCGCGAGGCACTCATTGCGGAAACGCCCGCAGCGCTCGCAAGCTGCCGCCCGCTTCGATACTCGCAGCGGGGAACGAATAATAGAGATTCGGGAATATTTGCCCCTAGCAGAATCTTGAGCATCCATTGATTGAGGTCGGAAAACAGATACGAAGACAATTCGCTCTGGGCGGACAATCCAAGCCGCGGATGCGCTGCCCGTTCAGAATTGAATTTTTCCAACCCGAATCCTCGGAAGAGACGAAATCCTTCCGAGTCGATAACGCCGATGCCGACATTCGGGGCATGACTCACAGCGAACTGTTTGACCTGTTCAGCTACGGATTCCGGAATGTAGCGAGAAGCGACAACCGCTACCGGAACGGCGGATTCTGAGAATTGCTGGGCGGCGGCTTGCGCCTGCAGAATGGCTTGTGAAAGAAGGGGAACGAGCCGGTCGCGTCGGCCTTCAGCCGACCGTTTGAGTTCTACGATGAATTTGTTGTCACCGGAGTCTGCAATAAG